>ERZ1026844.85-NODE-85-length-74948-cov-19.167332_pt1 | contig 74948 bp, 68 predicted proteins | sample MGYA00380152_ERZ1026844 | MGnify/ENA primary metagenome ERZ1026844 (study PRJEB33269, sample SAMEA4719788) | human gut metagenome | biome: human-associated habitat; feature: organic feature; material: feces | place: Cameroon | collected 2013-10 ... | reverse complement strand
AACAACATCAAGCCCGAGTATGAGTGCTTCGAGATCGGCCATCTGGATACCATCCTGACCATGGCGAAGAAGGGCGAGGTTCCCGGTGCTCCCATGCAGTTCAACTTCGTGCTGGGCGTCAACGGCTGCACCCCCGCCACCATCCCCAACCTGTGCCATCTGGTGAGCCAGATCCCCGCCGGCTCCACCTGGACTGTCACCGGCGTGGGCAAGTCCGCCTGGACTATGGCGGCTGCCGGTATCGCCATGGGCGGTAACGTCCGCGTGGGCTTCGAGGATAACGTCTATCTGGGCAAGGGCCAGAAGGCCGGCTCCAACGGCGAGCTGGTGGCGAAGGTCGTCCGCATGGCGAAGGAGCTGGGACGCGAGATAGCTACCTCTGCCGAGGCTCGTGAGATCCTGTCCCTCAAGCCCCTGAAGTAAGCTTCACATACACTGACATATAATTTTTAGGAGGAAACTAAAATGGCTGAACTGAAAGGCAACAAGTACGGTACCCACCGCGTTATCGAGCCCAAGGGCGTTCTGACCCAGGCTGCTTGGAAGGTCGACAACGACATGACCAAGGTCTACTCCAACGAGATCGTCTGCGACGTCACCTCCCTGAACATCGACTCCGCTTCCTTCACCCAGATCTCCGAGGCCTGCGGCGGCGACGAGAAGAAGATCGGCGAAATGATCCTGGGCATCGTCGCTGAGCGCGGCAAGCAGCAGAACCCCGTCACCGGTTCCGGCGGTATGTTCAAGGGCGTCGTCGCTCACATCGGCGAGGATCTGAAGAAGAAGCCCGGCTTCGACCTGAAGGAAGGCGACAAGATTGTCTCCCTGGTGTCCCTGTCCATGACCCCGCTGAAGATCGACAAGATCCTGGCTATCCACAAGGACATCGACCGCGTGGACATCGTCGGTAAGGCGATCCTGTTCGAGTCCGCTCTGTACGCCAAGATGCCCGAGGATATGTCCGAGCCTCTGGCTCTGGCCGCTCTGGACGTGGCCGGTGCTCCCGCTCAGGCCCGCAAGCTGCCTCACGAGGGCGACAGCGTTCTGATCCTGGGTGCCAACGGCAAGTCCGGCGTTCTGTGCGGCTGGGAGGCCATGAAGAAGGTCGGTCCCAAGGGCAAGGTCGTGGGCGTCGTCCGCAACCCCAAGCAGGTTCCCGGACTGATGGAGCTGGGTGTCTACACCGACGTTATCGTCGCCGACTGCACCAAGCCCGTTGAGGTCATGGAGGCTGCTCTGGCTGTCAACGATGGCAAGGAGTACGATCTGTCCATCTGCTGCGTGAACATCGAGTCCTGCGAGATGTCCGCCATCCTGCCCGTCCGCGACGACGGCATGGTGTACTTCTTCTCCATGGCCACCTCCTTCACCAAGGCTGCTCTGGGTGCTGAGGGTATCGGCAAGGATGTCACCATGATCATCGGCAACGGCTACACCAAGAACCACGCCAACATCACTCTGGACGTGCTGCGCGAGAACCCCAAGCTGCGTAAGCTGTTCGACGAGAAGTACTGCTAAACAAAACCCGCCGAAGCTGGGTGTCCCCTTCGGGGGACTCCCAGCCTTTGACCTACCATTAACTTGATTTTGTGAAGGAGAAACGCACATGAAAACTCGCAACGGTTTGTTCGCTGACGTTCCCGAAAATCTGTGGAACGACTGGCATTGGCAGGTTCAGAACCGCGCTGAGACGGTTGAGGATCTGAAGAAGTACATGACCCTGACCCCCGATGAGGAGGCCGGCGTTGCCAAGACTCTGGGCAAGCTGCGTATGGCAGTCACCCCCTACTATCTGTCCCTGATCGATCTGGACGATCCCTTTGATCCCATCCGCAAGATGGCGATTCCCCGCGCTGAGGAGCTGGAATATGCCGACTATGAGGACGCCGATCCTCTGCACGAGGATACCGACTCTCCCACCCCCGGCCTGACCCACCGCTATCCTGACCGCGTGCTGCTGCTGATCACCGACCAGTGCTCCATGTACTGCCGTCACTGCACCCGTCGCCGCTTTGCCGGTCAGAACGACTGCGAAGTGCCCATGGCGCAGATCGACAAGTGCATCGACTACGTGGCGGCTCACCCCGAGGTTCGTGACGTGCTGCTGTCCGGCGGTGACAGTCTGATGGTCGAGGACGACACTCTGGAGTACATCATCAAGCGCGTGCGCGCCATCCCCCACGTGGAGATCGTGCGTCTGGGCTCCCGTACGCCCGTTGTGTGCCCCCAGCGTATCACTCCCGAGCTGTGCGCCATGCTGAAGAAGTATCATCCCGTGTGGCTGAACACCCACTTCAACACCCCCAAGGAGTTCACTCCCGAGGCTGCCAAGGCCTGCGCTATGCTGGCTGACGCCGGTATCCCCCTGGGCAACCAGTCCGTGCTGCTGGCCGGCGTGAACGATTGCTCTCACGTGATGATGGAGCTGGTTCACGGTCTGGTCAAGATGCGTGTCCGCCCCTACTACATCTATGCCTGCGATCCTTCCCTGGGTCTGAGCCACTTCCGTACTCCCGTGTCCAAGGGCATCGAGATCATGGAAGCTCTGCGCGGCCATACCTCCGGCTACTGCATCCCCACCTTCGTGGTCGACGCTCCCGGCGGCGGCGGCAAGACCCCCGTTATGCCCAACTACCTGATCTCCGAGACGCCTCGTAAGGTCATCCTGCGCAACTTCGAGGGCGTCATCACCTCCTACACCCAGCCCGAGCACTATGTTCAGGATTGCCACTGCGACGTCTGCACCGGCAAGAAGAAGGTGGAGAAGACCGGCGTGGCATGGGTCGCCGAGGGCACCAAGCAGCGTTATCTGGAGCCCACCAAGCTGCTGCGTAACGAGCGTCACGTCAAGAAGTAAGAGAGAGGGAAAACTATGGAAAGCAAACTCGGCTTGAATTTTGAGCTGGTCAACCGTGCCCGTGCCTCCGCCGCCAAGATCGCGGACGACACCCAGCACTTCATTGACCAGCACACCACCGTCACGGTGGAGCGCGCTGTTTGCCGTCTGCTGGGTATCGATGGCGTCAACGATATGGACGTTCCTCTGCCCAACGTGGTCGTTGACCACCTGATGGCCAACTCCCTGCTGCCCGCCGGTGCCGCGTGGGCCATCGGCAACGCCATGGTGGAGACCGGCAAGGATCCCCAGGGCGTGGCGGAGGCAGTCAACAGCGGCGAGCTGGATCTCGGCAAGATCCCCGCCCACTCCGATGCGGAGATCCGCGCGGCGATCACCCCCGTGGTGAACGCCACCGTGGCGCGCATCAACAAGAACGTCGCCAAGCGCAACTCCTACCTGAAGGAGTGGGGCGACAAGGAAGGTCCCTACCTGTACATCATCGTGGCGACCGGTAATATCTACGAGGATATTACCCAGGCGAAGGCCGGTGCCAAGCAGGGTGCCGACATCATCGCCGTTATCCGTACCACCGGTCAGTCCCTGCTGGACTACGTGCCCTACGGTGCCACCACCGAGGGCTTCGGCGGTACCTACGCCACCCAGGAGAACTTCCGCCTCATGCGCGCCGCGCTGGACGAGGTGGGCGAGGAGCAGCACCGCTACATCCGGCTGTGCAACTACTGCTCCGGCCTGTGCATGCCCGAGATCGCCGCTATGGGCGCTCTGGAGCGTCTGGACGTCATGCTGAACGACGCTCTGTACGGCATCCTGTTCCGCGACATCAATATGCAGCGCACCATCGTGGACCAGTACTTCTCCCGTGTCATCAACGGCTATGCCGGCGTCATCATCAACACCGGTGAGGATAACTACCTGACCACCGACGACGCCATCACCGCCGCCCACACCGTTCTGGCCTCCCAGTTCATCAACGAGGCGTTCGCCAAGACCGCCGGTATGCGCGAGGAGCAGATGGGTCTGGGCCACGCCTTCGAGATGGATCCCGCCGTGGAGGATACGTTCCTGTACGAGCTGGCGCAGGCCCAGATGGCCCGCGAGATCTTCCCCAACGCGCCTCTGAAGTATATGCCTCCCACGAAGTTCATGACCGGCAACATCTTCCGCGGTCACATTCAGGACGCCCTGTTCAACATGGTGACCATCCTGACCAACCAGAAGCTGTGCCTGCTGGGCATGATGACCGAGGCCATCCACACCCCGTTCATGTCCGACCGCGCCCTCTCCATCGAGAACGCGCAGTACATCTTCCGCACCATGAAGGACCTGGGCGATGAGCTGACCTATAAAGAGGGCGGCATCATCCGCACCCGCGCCAACGAGGTGCTGACCAAGGCCACCGACCTCCTGGCGGAGATCGAGAAGCTGGGCCTGTTCACCACCATCGAGAAGGGCATCTTCGCCGATGTCAAGCGTCCCAAGGACGGCGGCAAGGGCCTGAACGGCGTTGTGGTCAAGGACGACAAATACTTCAATCCGTTCATTGAAGTCATGAAAGGCAAGGTGGGAGCATGAGCAGCGGACTGTATAACACCCATAAGATCGATTTCGATACCACGCTGGATCTGACCCGTCTGAAGCCCTACGGCGACACCATGAACGACGGTAAGGTGCAGACCAGCTTCACCCTGCCCATCAAGGACGATGAGCGCGGTGAAGAGGCTGCCCGTCAGATCGCAAAGAAGATGGGTCTTGACGAGCCCAACGTGGCGTACCACACCCCGCTGGACAAGGAGTTCACCTTCTATGTGGTCTACGGCAGCTGCGTCCACTCCGTGAACTACGAGGACATCCACGTGATCACCGTGGAGTCCGACGTGATGAGCATGGAGGACACCAACGAGTACATCAAGGAGCACATCGGCCGCAAGGTCGTGATGGTGGGTGCCTCCACCGGCACCGACGCTCACACCGTCGGCATCGACGCTATTATGAACCGCAAGGGCTTTGCCGGCCACTACGGTCTGGAGCGTTACGAGATGATCGAGGCGTATAACCTCGGCTCTCAGGTACCCAACGAGGAGTTCATCCAGAAGGCTCTGGAGCTGCACGCCGATGTGCTGCTGGTCTCCCAGACCGTTACCCAGAAGGATGTTCACATCCAGAACCTCACCAACCTCATCGAGCTGCTGGAGGCGGAAGGTCTGCGCGACAAGTTCGTTGTCTGCTGCGGCGGTCCCCGCATCACCCATGAGCTGGCGAAGGAGCTGGGCTACGATGCCGGCTTCGGTGCCGGTAAGTACGCCGACGACGTGGCGTCCTTCGCCGTGACCGAGATGGTCAAGCGCGGCATGAAGTAAAAATTGGCAGTGCCGCTGGGTCTGCCGCAGGCGCGGCAGATCCGGTGGCTGCTGTCGCAAAATTTGTAGGAGGAAAAGAAATGGCAAAGAAACCTGTTTTGACTGCCAAGGAAGCGGCAGCCATGATCCCCGATGGTGCCACTATTATGTGTGGCGGTTTCCTGGCCTGCGGTCAGGCACGTGCTATCGTCAAGGAGCTGGTCGCTCTCGGCACTAAGGATCTGACCCTCATCGCTAACGATATGGGTCGCGCCACCGGACCCAAGGGCGAGGAGTTCTTCGGTATCGCGGAGCTGATCCACAACCATCAGGTCAAGCGCGTCATCGCCACCCACGTGGGCATGACCCCCGAGGTCGGTCAGCAGCACACCGAGGGCACCCTCGAGGTCAACCTGCTGCCCCAGGGCACTCTGGCGGAGTGCGTCCGCGCTGCCGGTGCCGGTCTGGGCGGCGTTCTGACCCCCGTGGGCATCGACACTCTGGTGGAGGAGTCCCCTTTCTGCCTGGGTCGTCACACCGTGGACGGCAAGGATTATTTGCTGATGAAGCCCATCCACGCCGATTTCGCGCTGCTGGGCACCTATAAGTGCGACGAGTACGGCAACTGCTGGTATAAGGGCACCATGCGTAACTTCAACGTTGTCATGGCGACCGCCGCTGACACCGTCATCGCTGAGTGCGAGTATATTGTCCCCGTGGGCGACATCGAGCCCGAGAACATCCATACCTACGGTATGTGCGTTGACTACATCGTGGAAGGAGACAGAAAGTAATGGAAAAGTCTGAGATCAAGGGCTTTATTGCCAAGCGTTGCGCCAAAGAGCTGAAAAACGGCGACGTCGTGAACCTGGGCATCGGTCTGCCCACCCTGATCCCCAACTATCTGCCCGAGGGCGTCGAGCTGATCATCCATGCCGAGCTGGGTATCGTCTCCGCCGGTGCCGCCCCCAAGGAGGGTGACGCCAACTACGATCCCTACCACGTTGTGGACGCTGGCGGCAACCCCTCCTCCGTGGCTTTCGGCGGCGGCTTCATCGACTCCGCCACCAACTTCGGTCTGATCCGCGGCGGCCACGTGGACGCCTGCTTCCTGGGTGCTCTGGAAGTGGACGCCGAGGGTAACCTGGCGAACTGGATCATCCCCGGCAAGAAGATGCCCGGCATGGGCGGTGCCATGGATCTGTGCGTCGGTGCGAAGCACTGCATCGTCTGCATGGAGCACACCGCTAAGGGCAACCCCAAGATTTTCGAGAAGTGCCGTCTGCCCCTGACCGCCTCTCACTGCGTGAACAAGATCATCACCGAGATGTGTGTGTTCGATGTCACCGACAAGGGTCTGTTGATGACCGAGATCAACCCCGAGTTCACCGTCGAACAGGTCAAGGAAGCTACCGCCGCCCCCTTCGAGGTCGCCGTGGAGCTGAAGAGCATGCTGGACTAATACACCGCAAAAAAAGGAAAGCCCTCCGGGCTTTCTTTTTTTTGCACCTTCCCCACGCCGCAGCCGCGGTACCCCCCACCGCCATAAAGAAAATGACCGCCTTACGCGGCCATTTTCTTTATGGTGATAATGTTCTCCATCAGGTCGATTTTCTCAATGGCACCCTCCACCACCGTGGGGATCCCCATAATGTCGGTGAACACCAGCTTGCCGTCCTTCTGCGTCACCGACGCCACATTTTTGCAAACCGTCTGCCGGTCAGCCGTTATCACAGTGGAAAGGCACATGGTCATTCCTCTCCTTTCAGGATCCGCAGCGACTCCGCCAGCTTCTCGTTGCCCACGGTCAGATCCACCACCGCCTCGTGGAGCAGCTGCGCGGCCTCGCCCTCTACGCTGTGCGCTAATTCGTGCAGCTCATCTACATGGTGACGATTATGCGTTACCATGTACGACAGCAGCGCGACTGTCTCCTCCGGAGAGTGGTGCTCATGGGCGTGCCCGTGCTCATGTCCGTGTGCATGGGAGTGCGAGTGCTCGTGATGCTCCGTTTCATGGGTGTGTACACCTTGAACATCAAGGGTTTGTACAGGGTTGTTTTCCATAGTACGTCACCTTTCATTTTTTTGAATATTGTACCATACACCTCTGCGAAAGTCAATTTTTCGCCCCCAAAAGCAAAAATCGTAATAAATTCTCCGGAATAGCAGACGCAAGTACAAAATATGCCAAAAAACTGTGAAAACGGTGCAAAAAGATTGACAGAATTCCCGCAATTATATATAATTTTACTGACAGAGCCCGGTTACTCCCTTATAGAGAAATAGCCGTTATACCAACGAAACGCACGCGAAATACGCGAAAAAGCGAGGAAAACTGATTTGAACGACCACGAACATCATCACTCCCATCAGGAGACAAAAGCCGTTCTGAACCGCCTCAGCCGCGCCCAAGGTCACCTCGACGCCGTCCGCCGCATGGTGGAAAGAGGCGAAGATTGCGCGGAGGTTTTGGTGCAGCTGAGTGCGGTGATCTCTGCGCTGAACGGCACGGGACGGGCGATTTTGAAGGATCACATCAGCCACTGCATCGTGGATGCGGTGGAGGCGGGCGACGAGGAGGCGATCCAGGCACTGAACGACGCCATAGACCGCTTCATGCGGTGATTTTTGGGCGATACAGCCGTATCGTCTGCATGGTGCCGCCGCCGCGTTGACAGCGGCGGGAAAGAGGATTATAATGGTACCGGTAGGAAAAGGAGAAAGCGGCATGATCCCTGGTATCGTGTACACATCCAATTCCGGCTGCACAGCGTAATATATCCGACTGCCGGGCGGCGCACTGGGACTGCCCGTGCGCGGAGAGTCTGGCACCGGTCATCAACTGGTATAAGACGAAGGAGGGCTGACCATGAAAAAGTATCTACACATGGCGGGCGAGGCGGCCGGAAAGCTCTTGGCTGCCGCCGCGAAGCTGGCGAAACGGTTGGCGTACACCGTCATGCGGACGGTGGGTGCCGCGGCAGGAGTCGTGGGTAAGGCGTTGAAAAGCCTGCTGGACAAGTTCGCCTGCGGCGTGGGAAAAAAGGCGCGGAGGGTCGTTCCGCCTCTGTGCAAGATCGTGATGATCGCCTCCGGTACGGTGGCGGTGCTGTCCTGCGTGGGCTGGCTCATCAGCCGCAAAAAATGCGCGTAAGCGAGACAAGTATACCACAGGGAGATGCACGGAAGGTGCATCTCCCTTATACAAAGGAGATATGAGCAAGTATGAAGAAAAAAGCATTCAAGGCGGAGTGCAAACGGCTGTTGGATCTGATGATCAACTCCATCTACACCCACAAGGAGATATTCCTGCGGGAGATCATCTCCAACGCCTCCGACGCCATCGACAAGCTGTGCTATCTCAGCCTGACCGATGACAAGGTGGGCTTGACGCGGGATCAGTTCGAGATCAAGCTGACCGTTGACAAGGAGAACCGGCTGCTGACCGTCAGCGACAACGGCATCGGCATGAGCCAGGAGGAGCTGGAGAACAACTTGGGTGTGATCGCGTCCTCCGGCAGCTTCAAGTTCCGGCAGGAGGTGGAGGGTGACGAGAACGCCGACACCGACATTATCGGGCAGTTCGGCGTTGGCTTCTACTCCGCCTTTATGGTGGCGGACGAGATCACCGTCATCACCAAAAAGTACGGCGAGGAGCAGGCGTGGCGGTGGCAGTCCACCGGCGTGGACGGCTACACCATCGAGCCCTGCGAAAAGGCGGCGGTGGGCACGGACATCATCATGCACATCAAGCCCGACACCGAGGAGGAGAAGGACGAGTACAGCCAGTACCTGCGGGAATACACGCTGCAGCGGCTGGTGAAGAAGTATTCCGACTACATCCGTTTCCCCATCCGCATGGAGGTGACCCATTCCGTGCGGAAGGAGGGCTGCCCGGAGGACAAGCCGGAGTACGAGGACAAGCGGGAGTGGGAGACGCTCAACAGTATGATCCCTCTGTGGCAGCGGAAGAAGGCGGATGTCAAGAAGGAGGAGTACGACGAGTTCTACCAGCAGCGTTTCTTTGACACCAACCCGCCCTTGAGCGTCATCACCGTCGCCGCCGAGGGCGCGGTGACGTACAAGGCGTTGCTCTTCCTCCCGGAGAAAGCCCCCCTGCGGTACTATTCCGAGGAGTTTGAGGGCGGCTTGCAGCTGTATTCCGCCGGCGTGATGATCATGGACAAGTGCAAGGATCTGCTGCCGGAGTGCTTTAACTTCGTCCGCGGCGTGGTGGAGTCCCCCGATTTGAGCCTGAACATCTCCCGCGAGCTTTTGCAGCACGACCGGCAGCTGAAGCTGATCGGTGCGAATCTGGAGAAAAAGGTCAAGGGTGAGCTGGAGCGGCTGCTGCGGGACGACAGGGAGAAGTACGAGTCCTTCTGGCAGAGCTTCGGGCGGCAGATCAAGCTGAGTGCCATGGACAACTACGGCGCGAAGAAAGAGATGCTGCAGGATCTGATGCTGTTCTACTCCTCCACGGAGAAGAAGCTGGTGACGCTGGCGGAGTACGTCTCCCGGATGCAGGAGGGGCAGAAGTACATCTACTTCGCCTCCGGCGACACGGTGGACGCGGTGGATCATATTCCCCAGACGGAGCTGCTGAAGGAGCGGGGCATGGAGATCCTGTACTTCACCGACAAGGCGGACGAGTTCCTGTCCGACATCCTGCGGACGTATCAGGACAAGCCCTTCCGCTCTGCCACCGACGGCGACCTGGACCTGCCCGGCGAGGCGGAGAAAAAGGAGCAGGACGACCAGCAGTATAAGGACTCCTTCGCCTTCATCAAGGAGGCGTTGGAGGGCAAGGTGGACGAGGTGAAGGCATCCGGACGGCTCAAGACCCATCCGGTGTGTCTCAGCAGCGGCGAGGGCGTGACCTTCGAGATGGAGAAGTACTTCCGGGCGGCGCAGCCGGAGCTGGAGCTGAAGGCCAAGCGGATCTTGGAGCTTAACGTGGATCACCCGGCGTTTGCCGCCTTCGAGAAGGCGCGGCTCACCGACCCGGAGCGCGCCAAAAAGTACGCGCAGGTGTTCTTGCATCAGGCGGAGCTGATCGCGGGGCTGCCCGTGGACGATCCCACGGCGTACACTGACCTGCTGTGCTCCCTGTGGCAGTGAAATAATGCCGGTATTTTCGTGCCGCGAAGCGGCACGAAAATACTCGCTTCGCTCCACGCACGCCTTGCAGAGCAAGGCTTAGCGCGGCATTTGATCCGATTCGAGGCGGGCTTTGCCCCCTCGAGCTCCCCCCCGTGAGGCGGAAAGACTGCACGCACGGCAGGGGGTTATCGACACGCAGAAACATCCCCGGCACTTGCCGGGGATGTTTCTTGCAATTTACGCGAAAAACGGCAGGGGAGGGGTCATTCGGTGGTGTGGTGCTCCTTGCCGAAGTGCAGCTCACGCATACCCTCCACCTCGTCGCAGATGGCTTTCAGATTGCAGGAGCCGCAGTCGGTGGGCATACCCTCCAGAATTTTTGTCAGACTCAGGGTGATGTCCCTGACGGTCTTGGCGTTCCGGGACAGAGCGTCGTAGTCCGCGTCCGGGGCGGTGATAAACAGCAGCTTCACCGCCAGAATATGAGGGTTCCGCCGGTAGTGGCGGATGAAGTTCGCGCCCACGCGCCGGAAGTTCATGCCGCGTCTCACGGCGTCCCGGCTGATACGCACCTGCTCACGGCTGCTCTCGGAGCTGGTTCGCATCATGTAGCCCTTGGGGAACACGCGGTACTTGACGAAGTCCATGTCCTGAATGGCGCGGAAGGCTTGCTCCGTGTCGTCCTCGTCGTCGGACTCGATGTCGCCCACCCGCAGCAGGGCGATGCGGGCGTAGCTGCTGTCGCCGTTCAGCTCGTTCAGATCGGAGCCAAAGACCAGTATCTCGTCTCTGGGCACCAGCTCCGGCGAGGTGGTGACACAGGTGAAGTTCACGGCATCCTTGCCGCTGCCGCCCAGCTCGTAGGCGGCGTCCCGGAGCATGACCAGCTCGAAGGCACCGGCGTCCTCCCACGCGTCGGCGGGGTCGTAGGGATATACGCGGGGAACGGAGGAGCCGGTCAGCCCCTCCACGCCGCGGATGATGGTGTTGTAAAGCTCCATCAGAATTTGATGTCCTGCTTCTTGCGGTCAAAGATCCTGTTGACCTGCACGTAAGCCCAGCCCAGCAGCTTCTGGTCGAGGTTCCAGAAATAGACCACGAACAGTGCGCCTACCGCCACCGCCAGTATGCGGATGAGCTTGAGAATGAATTTCAAAGCCTTGCACATAAGTATAGCCTCCTTCCTTGGTGAGAGGGGATTCAGGCGCGCGCCATGCCCTTCTGACGGGCGTACTCGGCGGCACCCAGCGCGCCCATAAGCTGCGGGTCGGTCTTGAGGTCGATGACCTTCAGCTTCAGCACGTGCTCGATGGCCTTCTTCAGACCTGCGTTCTTGGCGCAGCCGCCGGTGAGGGTGATGGCGTCCGTGGCACCCGCCTTCTTGCTCATCACGAAGCAACGCTTCGCCACCGCCATCTGGATACCGGCGGCGATCTCGTCCATGGGCTTGCCCTCGCCCACCAGCGTGATGACCTCACTCTCGGCGAACACGGTGCACTGCGCCGTGATGGGGATAATGTTCTTTGCCGTGAGGGACAGATTGGAGAACTCCGGTAGCGTCATCTCGAAGGAGCGCGCCATGGCCTCGTAGAACCGCCCCGTGCCGGCGGCGCACTTGTCGTTCATGGCGAAGTTCTTCACGGTGCCATCGGTGTCGATGGAGATACCCTTCACGTCCTGGCCGCCGATGTCGATGATCGCCTTCACCGTGGGGTCGGTGACGTGTACGCCCATGGCGTGACAGGAGATCTCGGAGATGTTTTCGTCGGCGAAGGGCACCTTGTTGCGCCCGTAGCCGGTGCCGATGAGATACCCCAGCTCCTCAGAGGACTTCAAGCCTACCTTGTGCAGTACCTCTTCCATAGCCAGCTTTGCGGAGATTTCGGAATTGATCTTACTGCGGATGGTCGTATCGGCGCAGATATTGCCGTTTTCATCCAGTATCACCGCCTTAGTATAAGTGGAACCCACATCACAGCCGCCGTAGTATTTCATAGTCGCAAACTCCTTTTTCTGTGTAGTAAGTAGATGGATCACATACAGTTTTCGTCGTCGAAATCGCAGAGAGTGGGGTCGATAGGTTCGGCGCGCATGACGGTACGCATATACTCGTTGACCTTGTCGCGCATGGTCTTGCGGGAGACGGTGCGGGGGTCCATCAGATCGTGCTCGATCCAGATCAGATGGTAGCCGCGCTCGCGCCCCTGCTCGTCCAGAATACCCTGCACGGTGGCCATGTTCTTGCAGGCTACGTTCTGGTACATGATGATGACGTTGGCGTTCCACGCCTCGCACTGCCGCCACAGCTCGTCTACCACGTGCTGGTAGCCGCCGTTGGTGTGGCGGCGCATGACCATGCGCTCGTACAGCCGCGCCAGATCCCGCAGAGCCTCCTCCTTGTCCTCCGTCTCCAGCGGCTTGGTGAAGTTCAGGGATTCCATCTCCACCAGAACGTCGATGCCCCAGCAGTTCGCCAGCCAGTTGGAGAAATTGGCGTAGTAGTGGGCGGGGCAGCTCCACACGATGGCGCGGTAGCGCATCTTGCCGATCCACGCCTCGTCCCTGCGCTCGTAGGACTGCATCAGCAGGTCGTTGACCTTGCGGAACGTCTTGATAACACGGGGGTCGATACCGCCGTCCATCTCGTAATTCCACTTGCGGAACAGCTCATAGCTGGGGCCGATGATCTGGGGATGGGCGGTCTTGTTGACCTCCCACTTCTCCAGCTCGTACTTCGTCTCCTCGTTGAAACGCTTCATGGCGGCGAAATAGGCGTCCCAGCTCCACTTGGCACCGGTCTGCTCCTCGATGAACCGGATGCACGCCCGGATGTCCTCTGCGCCCATCTGCACCGTCTCCTCGTCCTCGTAGCGGACGGGGAAGCACAGGTGGAACACCGGCAGGTGGGGGAAGCGGCGGGACATATAGCTGGATGCCATGGTGGAGCCGTCGCAGGGCATGGAGGAGGAGATGAAGCACTTGCCCATGTGGGGCAGGGCATCGATGACCAGCGCGCCGCACTCGGAGGACGGCACGGGGCAGCAGTCCGCCGGCAGGCCGAAGGACTCCACCGCGTCGATGTAGGGCACGCAGGTCAGCTGGTCGATCTCGGACACCAGGAACACCGGCATCAGCTGATAGGGGATACCCAGCAGGTCGGGGAAGCCGGCCATCAGCTGTCCCATGGTCATCTCGTCGAACAGCACGACCTTCTTGTTCAGCTCGCGGCTGTTGCCGTTCTTCTCGTCGCACTTGGCGAGGAACACCAGATTTTCCGCCACATAGCGGAAAATGTCGTAGGTCATCAGGTGGCTCATTTTCAGGGCGTTGCCCCGCTGACCCATGGTGTTCTTATCCATGAAGCTCACGCAGCACATATAGGAGATCATCCAGCGGTACCAGAACGTGGTGTTCAGCGCGGGGATCAGATCCTTGGAGAAGGTGGCCAGCAGCATTCCCCAGACCTTCAGCCAGCCGGTGAAGTCGATGAGGGTGCTCTCCACGCCGCGCCACTCCCGGCGGACGGTGGCCATGTCGCCCTTGCGGTACAGCGTACCCAGATGCTTTTCACCGTTTTTCAGCAGCTCCATGCGCTCCGCACCGGTCATGGCGGCAACGGTCTTTGCCTCGCGTGTCACACGCGCCACATTGTCCAGAAGGTGCTCCTTCTGCTTGGCGGCAAACGCCCGCCAGTCCGTCTCCTTGAACAGCTCAAGGGCGATGGAGCCGAACTCCTTCAGATTGGCGGCCTGCGCCCTCCAGTCCATCTCCGTCTTGGCGCGGAAAAATTCGGGGTTGGGGAATTTCTTCTTGCGGGCCATCAGTTCGCACCTCCGTTCAGCTTGTGGAGCTTTTTGATCTCCAGCGATTCTACGAATGCCTGCACACGGGTACGCAGCTGTCCGGAGCTGCCGTTGTTGTACAGACGGTCAATACTCAGCACGGACCAGTTGTACTCCTCGTGCATGATGTGGCTCACCAGTGCGCGCTCAAAGCCCCAGTAGTCGCAGTATTTCATCTGCTCGTAGATGATACCGTCGGCGTGGAACTCCCGGGCGAGGCGATCCGCCGTCTCCCGCCGCTGCAGTACCTTCTCATCGGCGATGTAGCGGGCGCACTCGGAATGCTGCATAATGTGCATACAGAGCTGGGGCAGGGCGTCCTCCTCGTCATTGAGCGTGATGATCTCCCTGCCGGGGGTGGAGCCGAAGCAGTAGCGGTCGGACACCACCAGCGCGCCGCAGCCCTCGATGAGCTTCGTTAGGCTGGGGTCGTCGATCTCGCTGCCCACGATGGCGACTCTGGCGCGGAAGGCGGGCTTGGTGTCCGGCTTGCGCTTTTTCAGCTCCGTCAGCGTCTCCCGCAGATAGGGGAGGATCAGATACTTGGGACAGGTGAAGCTCACAAGATTCAGCACGTGGAATTCATAGCCGGTGATGACCGGGTTTTCCTCCTTACGCATCTCGCCGATCTCGCTGATGATGGCGCAGACCTCGTTGTGCTCCGCCACCGCCCTGCGTATGGCGTCGTCGGAGGTGTCCACGCCGTATTTCTCCGCCAGCGGCTCCAGCAGGCGGCGGCGCATCTGCTTGACATAGGAATCCAGCGTGTAGTCCGTGATCTTGTAGGGTATGTCGCAGTGGGTGACGAAGAAATTGGGCTTGTCGTTCATTTGCAGGATCTCGAAGTGCTCCATGGCGCGGTTCATCATGGAGCAGGCATCCACGCCTGCCAGTGCGTCAAGGAACTGATAGCCGCCCTCCATGCCCCGCTCTACCAGAGCGCGGGCGTATTCGCAGGTATAGTTGGACATATAATAGGTGGCGATGTCCAGCGACCCTGTGCGGGGGGCGCGGAGCCGGACGGAGAAGCAGCCGGGCAGGTTCAGCAGCGGCTCCGGCATGTGGTAGCACGTATAGCCGATGGCGAGCTTACCCTCCGCCTGCGCCTGCTTCACCAGATCGTTGTCGGCATTCTCCAGCAGGCTTTCGAAGTAGATCAGATGCTTCAAGTCTCTCAAGAATTACACCTCTCTCCTGATATAGTTCAGTTTATAAAATCTCCAGCTTGGTCAGGGCTTCGCGTGCGCCGAGGAGGATAGGGGAGTTCTCCGGCAGGTCAAAAACACTGAGACCCTGAATGTCGTTGGCGGCGTGATGGGCGTCGCTGCCGACGGTGGCAAGGAGCTCGGTGCCGTTGATATGGACATAGGGGAGCAGGGCGGGGTCGGTCACCCGGTTGACGACGGCACCGCAGCGGTCATACATCACCAGCTCGTCCGCCACGCGCCGGATGGTGTCGATGACCTGGGTGCCCTTGCGGCTGGGGTCGGTGACGAGCACCAGATGGGTGACCTTCTCCATAACCCGGCGGTTGATCTGCTCGATCCCCGCCTCACCGTCGATGACCACATAGTCGAAGTCGCCCGCCAGCAGGTGAATGACCTCTTTCAGATAGGCGTTGACCTTGCAGTAGCAGCCCGCCGTCTCCGGCCGCCCGATGGCGAGAAAGGAGAAGGCGCGGCTCTCCACCATGGTGTCGAAGATGCGATAGCGCGCCTCGCTCAAAAGCTCGATGGCCTCGCGGGGCGCACCGTCCTCCACGGAGGCAACAATGCCCTTGCGAATGTCGTCCAGCGTTTCGCGTACCTCCACGCCCAGCGCGGTGGACAGCCCCACGGCCGGGTCGGCGTCGATGGCGAGGATGCGCTTGTCGGGATAGGTCTCCGTCAGCAGCCGCACAAAGGCGGCGGAAAGGGAGGTCTTGCCCACGCCGCCCTTACCGGCGACGGCGATGATCTTGGGGGAATGTGGCAACGGTTCTCACGTCCTTTCGCCGGCAGGGAGGAGAGCCCGCGCCGGCAGGTGATCGGCAGGCAAGCCCGGCAGCCCCGCCGGGAGTGGGTGGACTGCGGGGAGACAGAGTGGCGATTATACCACGGAAAGCGTCGTGCCTGCCTGGTTTCGTTAAAATCCTAACATTATGATACCATGAATACCGGCAAATTGCAACGAATGTTTCGCTGTATTGCGGTGATTTTTGGTACATTTGCGCCAATCTGACTGCAAAAACGGTGCTGTTTCCTGCGACGATTTTCTGTGATTGCCCCTTTGACGTAGTGCCCGTAGTGTGCTATAATAGCACGTACTATTTTGGAGAGTTTCCCTCTTGAAAGGAGAGACTTTATGCGTATAATCGACATTGAATCCATCAATCAGGCGATGAACAACGAGACGCAGTTCGTCCAACGCTGTGAGGAGGTATTCCACGACAAGGTGGCGTCCGCCGCCTCCACCATTCTGGCGGGAGGACGGGAGCGGCGTATCGTGGCGTTGACCGGCCCCTCCGGCAGCGGCAAGACCACCACCGCCATGCGTCTGCGGGACTATCTGGAGAATCTGGGCGTGAAGGTCTGCCTTCTGAGCATGGATAATTTCTTCCTGCCTCTGGAGAAGCGTCCGCCGGAGGCGACGGACTGGGAGTCGCCCTACTGCGTCAACGTGGAGCTGCTGCTGAGCTGCATCGGGCGTCTGCTGGACGGCAAGCTGGTGGACATCCCGTGGTACGACTTCAAAACCGGCACCACCGGCGGCTACAAGCCCATGCAGGGCGACAAGGACTGCATCGTGATCGCCGAGGGCATCCATATGCTGAACCCGCTGATCTTCGACAAGATCCGCGGTGCCGCCACCGGCGTGTACGTGGCACCCCGCACCCGCATCCTCACCAACGAGGACAGGGTGGTGCGCCCGGAGCAGCTGCGCGTGGCGCGGCGTCTCATCCGGGACTACCACACGCGCGGCCACTCCCTGCGGGAGACGGTGGAGCGGGCGGAGAGCGTCAACGCCGGCGAGGTGAACTATATCCGCCCCTACAAGAACAACGCCGCCATACACATCGACTCCTTCCACGACTACGAGGTGTGTATTCTGGCGAAGTATCTGGGCAATATCCCCAACATCCGCGAGGAGCTGACGGCGGAGTACATGGAGGAGCACGACCTCACCGACCTGATCCGGGTGGTGGAGAGCGTGCCGCCGCTGCACACGCCGTATGTGCCGCTGAACTCCATCGTCCGCGAGTTCGTGGGCGGCAGCTGCTATGAATATTGAGCCAACAAGGGAGGTATCATACTATGAGCAGGATCATTACCATCAGCCGTGAATTTGGCTCCGGCGGCCGTGAGCTGGGCAAGCGTCTGGCGGAGACGCTGGGAATCCCGTGCTACGACCACGAGATCATCGAGATGATCGCCAAGGAGAACGGCTTCAACGAGGACTATGTCGCCAACGTGGCGGAAAAGAGCATCGAGGCGGCGTACCCGCTGACCATCGGGCACCGCTTCGGTATGCAGCCCTATCAGATCATGGAGCAGCCCATCCGCGTGGCGGTGGCGCAGCGTCAGATCATCGAGAACTTCGCCAAGAAGGGCGACTGCGTCATTGTGGGACGCGCCGCCGACGTGATCCTCAAGGGCTATGACCCGCTGAATATCTTCGTCTACGCGGACAAGGAGTCCAAGGTGGAACGCTGCCAGCGCCGCGCACCGGAGGGCGAGCACCTGACCGCCAAGGAGATCGAGAGCCGCATGAAGCAGATCGACCGCCAGCGCGCCCAGCACCACCAGATGTACAGCGATACCAAGTGGGGTGACAAGGGCTCCTACGACCTGTGCATCAACACCACCAAGCGGTTTGTCAAGGACATTGTCCCCGCCATCGCCAAGTTCTGCGAGGACTGGTTCAACAGCCACGGTTAATGGAGACGGCGCACCGCGCCCGCTCCAAAGCACGAAGGAGGACCGTATGAAGGTACGTCTCAACGAGGATGCCGAGGTCGTCAAGACCGTCCGCGAGGGTCTGGAGCGCACAGGGGGTTACTGCCCCTGCCGCCTTGCCCGGACGGAGGAGAACAAGTGTATGTGCCGGGAGTTCCGTGAGCAGATCGCCGACCCTGACTTTGAGGGCTACTGCCACTGCCGGCTGTACTACAAGGAGAAATAAAAAAACGGGCTGAAAGCCCGTTTTTTTATTTCTTCCACAGCTCCTTCAGCAGTCCGACGACCGTCAGCACCACGCCGCCCACCAGCATGAAGTCCGCCAGATTCCACACCAGTGCCCGCTTCTTCACCCGCCGGTGGGGGAACTGAAGATAGTCCGTCACGCTGCCGCGCCGCAGGCGATCCCACTGGTTGCTGATGCCGCCCAGCAGCACCGCCGCGATACCCAGCTGGGCGGTGAAGGCGCGCTTGCACAGCTGCGGCAGCAGGCACACCGCTGCCAGCAGCCATACGCCCAGCGGCAGCCAGCGCAGCAGCTTCTCGTGCTTCTGCCCCAGACCGAGGAAGAACCCGCGGTTCTCCAGATGGGTCAGGCGCAGATACTTGCTCTCGAATTTCAGCTTTCCCGTGCGGGAGAGATACTTGAGCACCCGGTCGGCGGCAAGCAGCACCGCCGCTGCGGCAATGGCGATATACACGGGCGTTTACCTCCTTCCCCGGCGCACGGTGAACCCGAACACCAGACCGCACACGCCGCCCACGATATGGGCGATCTGGGATATGTTGTCCCGCTGAAACAGCCCGTCCACGATCTCGCCGCCCAGATAGAAGATGACCACAAGGATCAGCGTCACGGGGATCTCGCCCTTCCGTGCGGCGGTGAAGGAGGACAGCACGATCATCATAAACACCACGCCGCTGGCACCCAGCAGTGCCGAGCCGGGGAAGAAGATGAACTGCACCAGCCCGGTGACGAGAGATGTCAGCGCGATCATCCATACCATGGTGCCGCTGCCGTATTTCTCCTCCAGCCCCGGTCCCACCAGCAGCAGAAGGAGCATATTTCCCATGTAGTGGTCGTAGCCGGAGTGCCCCAGCACGTGCCCGAAGAACCGCACGTAGGTCAGCGGGTCGGCGAGGGACGAGCGGTAGACGGAAAAATACTGTGTGGTGGCTGCGCCGTTCGTCCAGCTGCCCAGCAGCAGGGCGATAAGACTCAGCAGGGCGAAGGTCAGCAGCACGGGCGCATTAAAGCGAATGACGATCTTTTTCAAGTGGAATACCTCTTTTCAATTACGCTGAAAAAGAGTATACTATACTTTCAGAAAAAAGTAAACCAAGGAGGACGAGCCCAGTGAAAAAATGGATAAAGGTACTGCTCTGTATCGTGCTGGCGGCGGTGCTGGCGGTGGGCGGCTACGTGGCGTACGTGTTCATCGACTACCACCGCATAGGGGATATGCCCCTGACGCCGGTGCAGTCCGCCGATGCCGCCGCCGCGCTGGAGACGGACACCCCCTACGCCGTCCTGTCGTGGAACATCGGCTTCGGTGCCTACGAGAGCGACTACGGCTTCTTCATGGACGGCGGCACGGAATCCCGCGCATGGAGCAGGGAGCGTCTGACCGCCAATATGGACGCTGTGGCATCACTGCTGAAGGCGCAGGACGCGGACTTCACTCTCTTGCAGGAGGTGGACATGAACGCCACCCGCACCTACCACGTGGACGAGCGGGAGGTGCTGTACGCCGCGCTGTTTGACAGGAGCAGCGTGTTCTGCCAGAACTACGACTCCCCCTACCTCATGTACCCGGTGACGAAGCCCCACGGCGCGTCCCAGTCCGGACTGCTGACGTTCTCCGCGGCGCAGATCAGCGACGCCCGCCGGGTGGAGCTGCCGGTGGAGCCGGGATTCAGAAAGCTCCTCGACCTCGACCGCTGCTATTCCGTCAGCCATATCCCGGTGGACGGGGGTAAAGCACTTGCGCTTTACAACTTCCATCTCTCAGCGTATACCAGCGACGGCACCATCGCCACGGAGCAGCTGACGCTGCTGCTGGCGGATATGCAGGCGGAGTACGACGCCGGGAACTGGTGCGTGGCTGCCGGCGACTTCAACAAGGATCTCCTGGGGGATTCCTCCGCGTATTTCGGCGCGTCGGACACGGACTACGCATGGGCGCAGCCCATCCCGGAGGGCACCTTCGACGGCTATGACGTCTCTCTGGCACCACCGCTGGACGAGAGCGACCCCGTGCCCTCCTGCCGCAACGCCGACGGTGCCTACCACGAGGGGCAGTATGTTCTGACGGTGGATGGCTTTCTGGTCACGCCCAACGTGACCGTGGAGAGCGCGCAGGTGCTGGACACCCGGTTTGCCTACTCCGACCACAACCCGGTGCGTATGATATTCACCCTGGAAGAATAGACGAAAAAGAACCGCCGAAGCGGTTCTTTTTTCGTTCGCCGCGAAAAAATTTCAAAAAGGGGGTTGCAAAACGGATTCTCTTGTGCTACCATACGTCCATCAAATTTGATACAGCCCAGTGAACCGCCCGGAATGAAAAGACCGGACGGGGAGGGCACTCTGGAGAATCCCATTCAGTTGGGTGCCGAAGGTGCAAGGCGTTTCACGCCGAATCTCTCAGGCAAAAGGACGGAGCAGACGAGTTTTTTCGCTTGTCACCTGATTTTCTCCAGAGTTGCCGTGTTCCGGCAGCTCTATTTTTTATGCAAGGAGAGAATGACCCATGGTAGAAACAGTATTATTCCCCATCGTATCCAAGATCAACGAGTACCTCAGCAGCTACATCCTTATCTTCCTGCTGGTGGGCGTGGGACTGTGGTATTCCATCAAGACCCGGTTCGTGCAGGTGCGCTGCTTCGGCGAGGGCATGAAGAAGTTTTTCGGTGAGCTGAACCTGCGGGGCGGCGCGCAGAAGAGCGGTATGACGTCCTTTCAGGCGTTAGCCACCGCCATCGCCGCACAGGTGGGTACCGGCAACATCGTGGGTGCCTCCGGCGCGATCCTCACCGGCGGCCCTGGTGCCATCTTCTGGATGTGGCTCATCGCCTTCTTCGGCATGGCGACCATCTACGCCGAGGCGACGCTGGCGCAAAAGACCCGTATCGTGGACCCCGACGGAAACATCCGCGGCGGCCCCGTGTACTACATCACCACCGCCTTCAAGGGCGGCTTCGGTAAGTTCCTGGCGGGCTTCTTCGCCGTCTCCATCATTCTGGCTCTGGGCTTCATGGGCTGCATGGTGCAGTCCAACTCCATCGGATCCACGATCCAGACCGCCTTCGGCGTTCCCGCATGGGTGGTGGGTATCGTGCTGGTCGTCCTCTGCGCCGTGATCTTTTTGGGCGGCGTCCAGCGTCTGGCAGCCGTTACGGAGAAGCTGGTGCCCATCATGGCGGGTATCTTCCTGCTGGGCGGTCTGGCGATCCTCGTCTGCCGCGCCAAGTACGTCCCCGCTACCTTCGCCATGATCTTCAAGTACGCCTTCCAGCCCCAGGCGATCATCGGCGGCGGCTTCGGCTACGCCCTCAAGACCGCCATCAGTCAGGGTGCCAAGCGCGGCCTGTTCTCCAATGAGGCGGGTATGGGCTCCACGCCCCACGCCCACGCACAGGCGAACGTCGCCCACCCCCACGATCAGGGCGTAGTGGCGATGATCGGCGTGTTCATCGACACCTTCGTGGTGCTGACCCTCAACGCCCTCGTCATCATCTGCACGCTCTACACCTCTGACGGCCCCCTTGCCGGCGGCTACACCGGTGCCATCACCGAGACGCTGGGCAAGACCAATCTGGCGCAGACTGCTTTCGGCTCCGTGCTCGGAGCCAGTCTGGGCGCGAAGTTCGTGGCGGTGTGCCTGCTGTTCTTCGCCTTCTCCACGATCCTCGGCTGGAATCTGTTCGGCAAGATCAACGCCAACTATCTCTTCGGCAGAAAGAACCCCAAGCTCTGCAACACCATCTATACCGTTATCGCGCTGGCGTTCATCTTCATCGGCACTATCTCCGGCAGCGACTTCGTCTGGGAGGTCACGGATATGTTCAATAACTTCATCGTCCTGCCCAACGTCATCGCCCTCTTTGCCCTGACGGGCATGGTGGTGACCAGTCTCAACGAGGTCAAGAGATACAAGCCCACCGTGTAACGGAGCAGGGGAGAGGCGTCCGCCTCTCCCCGCTCTTTACCACCCCTCGAAAATCGAAAAAAAGAAAAATTGGGGGTTGACATTTCCTCCCCGTTCTGCTATATTAAGCAAGTCGGCAGTACCGACCACCCGATGTGGGGGTATAGCTCAGCTGGGAGAGCGCTTGAATGGCATTCAAGAGGTCAGCGGTTCGATCCCGCTTATCTCCACCAAAGAAGGAAAGACACCCATTCGGGTGTCTTTCCTTTTTTGCGTGTCGATAAACCCCTGCCGTGCGTGCAACCTTTCTTTTTTCGCACCCGTTACCGGGAATGGCAAATCTGCCGAAATCGGGCGTTTTTGGTCGGTATGCACTATTGACTATTTGACAAATAAAATGTAGAATATTAGATACTGTACACATATTTGATTAGCTTGCTGCGGGGGCAGTATCCGGGGTGCAAGAAGGGGAACGCCGGCAGCGTTGGGATTGCCGAGACGGGAAAAAGGGGACGCCTATGACGATAGAAACAATGCTCTATGCGGAGACGCACTTCGCCTGTGCGATTATCCTGCTGATTATCGCGCTGAACGTGTCCTTCTCCGGCATTGACAGCTCCCGCCGCGGGCGTATGTTCGCCTACCCCGTCTGGTTCACGCTGGCGGCGTGTTTGCTCAACGCCGCGTGGTCGATCCTGTCCTCCGAGAGCTATGACGTGCCGCTGGCGGTCATGGTCATCATCAACTCCCTGTACTTCCTCTGCTGTGCCTGCGCCACCTACTCATGGTTCCTCTACGCCGAGCTGACGGCGGACGAGAACGCCCTGGACGACCGCACGTATATGCACGTGGCGCAGGTGCCCATTGTTCTGCTGGTGCTGCTGCAAATTCTCACCCTGTTCAACGGCTGCGTGTTCTGGTTCGACGAAAACATGGTCTACCACCGCGGCCCGCTGTTCTACGTCCAGTGTCTGCTGGCGTATGGCTATCTCATCGTCGCCGCCATCCACAGCGTTGCGATGGCGGGGCAGAAGCGCGACCTGTTCCGCCGCGACGCCCTTCTGGACAACGCCGCCTTCATCGTCGCGCCGCTGCTTTTCGGCACCGCCCAGATCTTCCTGCACCAGCTGCCCCTCATCGTGGTGGGCATGGTCATCTCGTTCCTGCTGACCTACATCGGCACCCTCAAGCGCATGATCTCCGTTGACCCTCTCACGGGCATCAGCAACCGCCGCGTCTTTGTGCGTATGGCGGCGAACCGCACGCTCCTGCGGGATTTCGAGACGCAGTACCTGCTGTTCATGGACATCGACAACTTCAAATACGCCAACGACCGCTACGGTCACCTGGAGGGCGACAAAGCCCTCTGCATCGTGGCGGACGCCCTGTCCGACCTCTGCCGCGGCGTCGGCGGCATCTGCTGCCGCTACGGCGGCGACGAGTTTGCCGCCCTCATCCGTCTCCATGGCGAGGCGAGCGCGGAGAACTTCATCTACACGCTCCAGCAGGCCGTCCGCGACGCGGCGGCCGCCGCCGAACTGCCCTACAACGTGGAGATCAGCGTGGGCTGGACGACCTACAACAGCCGCAGCGAGCCGCTGTCTCAGGCGGTGGAGCGCGCCGACAGCGAGATGTATGAAAGGAAGCGGAGCAAGGGTATTCATCGCTGAACCGCCGCATAGTCTTTGTTGGTGGCGCGGCAGTCGGTGCCGCCCGTGAAAAAAGTCGATTTTTGGCAAAAAAACTATTGACAACCCCGCTGTGACCATGCTAAATTTACGTCAAGGGAATAAAGCAAAGGCAAAGCCGGAGTGATCCGGTGACGCAAAGCTATAGGGGCTTTTCCTCCGGGGAAGTCAGCCAGTTGCCGGTATGCACGTCCGTAAGGCGAGCATACCGGTTTTTCATACCCTGCGAGCGTATAACCTCGGCGGACACGGAACGCCGAAGCTATAAAACCGAGTGCGGAGCAGGAGCGGCGCAGCCGCGGCGCACCCCCCAGCAGAGAGGCCAGCTTCCCACCGTGAGGATGGGAAACTCTTCTTGACCGGGCCCGGTGAGAGGGTGGCTTGTCCGCTGGAAGTGATAGCCGAAGCTGACGGCTCCCACCCCGCACCCATGGAAACGTTGACAGAAATTCTTGAATAAGGAGGAAAAACAAATGTCAACAAAAGCATTAAAGACCCAGTTGTTGGCGGCGATCGCCATGGTGCTGGTGGCAAGCATCGCGCTGGGCAGCTCCACCTACGCGTGGTTCGCGAACAATAATAAAGTTACCGCAAATGGCATGAGCGTTACGGCGAAGTCCGATGTCAGCTTCCTGCTCATTAAGGCAGGTACTGCGGATGCGGCTTCAATTCAAGCGGATAAGCTTACAACAGTGGCTGGTTCAACGGCAAGTGCTGGATTGCTTCCTGCCGCGCATAAGACGGTAGCAAATATTGCTGACATTGAAAGTAGCGGCGCGGATACAGTTAAGACCAATTGGTACTATAAATACGCGGAGAAACCCGATGCGTCTACTGCTTCGGCTACTGCTGAGGAGCAGAAGATTAAGGATGCAGATTTTAGCAAGTACGTTCTTGTCAACGAGTTTAGTATTTGCACTGCGGTTGGCTCAAATAAGATGACGAATCTTGTTGTCAGTGGGTCTACGCTTACCACTGCAGGTGACAATGCGGTCAAGGTGCTTGTTGCAACGGACTCCGCTTGCGTTGAACTCGATGAAAACACAACGAGCAGTACGACACCGCTTGCAGCAGAAGTAAATAGCACGAGCGTTGTTAAGGTCAAGGTCTATATCTATTGGGACGGAAACGACGAAGATGTTTTTACTACAGGTATCGCCGATTTGAAGAATACTTCCGTGAGCATTGATTTCTCTGCAACTCCTTCTGCAACCTAACTCCCCCTCCATCCGCCGTGGGATGGGAAGTACATAACGAAAAAATGTCTCTGCACTCCCGTGCAGAGACATTTTTCACGCCCCGCCCCGTCCCTCCCCGCCGCAGCGTGTCATTGCGAGCCAGTCCGCAGACTGGCGCGGCAATCCGTTCCCCCGTTTTCTCCCTCTCTCCGCCCCTCGAAAAAAGAACACAAAACCTCCCAAAAACCGCGCCGTTACGGGAAAAAATGCTTGACAGACTGCGTGCCCAAATGGTAATATCCAATATGAGAAAGTGAATAGGTTGTGAGGCAAAACCGTTGCGAGACGGTGACGCAAAGCTAAAGGGACTTTATGAGTCAGCCAGTTGCAATTTAGTTTGCACCGGACTGACTTTTTTTCTGCCCCAAAACGCCCCCTGCGGGGCGGAACAACGGAGACGAAACGGAAAACTGCCCATGAAAAAATTCGGTAAAGACCTACAACCGAATACAGCGGAACACCCCGCCGGCACCGCGCCCCAGACCGCCCAGCAGCTTTCCGTCCAGCTTCGACTGGCAAAAACCACCGTGAAGCTGGCGGCAGTCCTGCTGGTGCTGATCCCTGCCGTGGTGGTCTACCTCTCCAGCGCGTGGTTCGCCCGCAACACGGAGGTCACCGGCGGCGGTGCCAGCGTCAGCGTGGTGAAGCCCGGAGCCTCCCTCTACATCGCGGCAGGGAGCACCGTCCCCACCGACAGCCACGCCACCACGGCGGAGATTAAAATGGCGGACGACCTGTACCCCATCTCCACCAATAACTGCACCGACTGGTGGTACATCACCGGCGGTGTCGGCACTGCGGAGACCTTCGAAAAAACCACCGCCCAGACCTATACCTATAACAACAAGCAGTACACCGCCTACTCCGTGGGCAGCTACATTCTCTACACCGACGGCGACCCTCTGGACGTGTACCTCGGCACCGGCGGTATCACCTTGACCACCACCGGCGCGGCGGGAAAATCGCTGTCCGAAGCCCTCCGCGTGGGTATCAAGACGGAGAAGACCCTCCTGATCTACGCGCCTGTACAGGAGGACGGCGGCTACAAAGCCGTCACCGGCACGAACACCACCGCCGACGCGGCTAATGTCTATGACGGCACCACCATTTCCGCGTGGCAGGTGACGCAGACCGAGGACGGCTACACCGTTCCGGCAAACAAGAACAAGCTGGCAACGGCAACCGGCACCGGCACACAGGTGCAGATCTACGTCTGGCTGGAGGGCACGGACGCCCAGGCGATTTTGAGCAAATCGGACAACGCCTCCGGCTTGAAGCTGTCGGTGTACTTCACCGGCGTGGAGGCGGCGACCCCCTAAAAAACGGGAAAGGAGCAAGCCATGGCACAGGACAAGCGACAGGAAACCCAGCCGGAGACCCCGATGGAAACCCAGCCGGAGCTTCAGCCGGTTGACGCGCTGCGCGATTCGCGGCGCAAGCTGACGCGCAGCATCGTGGTCACGGTGGTGCTGGCGGCTGTGGCGGCATTGGCGGTGTTCGAGGGTGTCACCCTCGGCTGGCTCTCCAACCCCAACCGTAACGTGGACGCCAACGAGACGGACATCCAGTCCGCCGGCGTGACGGAGCAGGACGGTCACGATACGTACAAGTTTGACGTCAACTTGGACAAGGGCGTCTGCATCAACGACGACGCGGCGGTGACCATGAACGCCTACGACAAGGAGCTGCCCAAGCGCAACGAGCGCACGCCTATCATTCTCCGCGCCGTGTTGAGCAGCAGCCACAGCACGACCGAGAAGCTCTCCCTGAAAATCACCTGCGCCAGCAAGGAGCTGAAGCAGGAGACGCTGACCGCTGACACGGCGTCGCAGTATAACGGTCAGCTGTCCAAACCGGACTGGCAAGCGGGCGATAAGATCAACTGGCTTTCCAACGTGGTGAACGTCCGCGCCGGGTACATTCCCGGACTGCAAACCCGCGCCGTTGCAGGCAATTATGCGCCATATACCGCTGGCGACACAACAACATACAAGGACGCGGACGACTATATTTACAACTACGCGGTGGACTTCTTCCGGGCAAGCACGGCGATCACGCCGGTGAAGTTTGTGACGCCCGGCAGTACCACCACGCCCGATCCGACGAGTGAGAGCAGCCAGCACAGCCGATCCATCAGCGCAAACCAGATCGGGACGTTGCCGGAGAAGGCACCGGAAACAAATCCCGACGGAAGTACAAAGACATACACATATAAAATTGATTATTATACGATAGACTACGGCGGTAATGTGCTGAATCAAGACGACACCGACCACGTGGAATTTGAGGAAGCCCCCGGCGGCTACAAGCTGAAATACGGCGGCAAATACTTGAGTTACAACGCCACGTACAGCAATGGATGGCTAAACGATGTGAAGTTGAGTATTGCCGACAATCCCGATAATGCGGCGATTTGGACGGTGACGGGAGATGCCGGAAATGTTCGGATTTCTTGCAGAATACAGGATTATTTCTGGAATTCAACCTATTATCTTTCGTTTTCGGGGAATGTGTGGTCGCTGAGAGAGAATCCGGGGAATAGCGGAAAATTGACGATTACACAGTATTATACCGAAACAGTGACGACAACGTTTCCGGAGGTTTCGGTTGGCGATGAAAAAAATCTGATTATCAATGTGGATTTGGCGGGGGCGAAGGAACCGGACGACGGAAGATACTATGTGTATCTGATGTTTGACTATGACCACGAGTTGGTGAACAAATACCTTACGGATAACGGTATTTCGCTGAAACTGGGAAGCGAGAACATCCCGTTTACGGATGCGTTCCAAATTACGGTGGTGGAGACGCCTACCACCTAACGAAATGAAGGGAGGCGCGGTATGAAAAAGTACGTAAATACGCGGGTTCTGCTGCTTTTCTGCCTGTGCGCGCTGCTGCTGGCGGGCGCGGCGGTGACGTATGCCTGGTACCGCCCTATCAAGCTGAACTTTGCCCCGGCGAAGGTGGACGGCTCCATCCGCGCCAGCTATTTTCAGAGCGGTGACGGCTCAAAAGATGCTCCGTTTGAGATAGCGAAGCCGGAGCAGTTTTACAATCTGGCGTGGCTGCAATATCTGGGAAGGTTCAACGAAGCTGACGAAAATAGGACTATTCCCACCACGTATTTCTATTTGTCCGCTGATATTGACATGACGGGTTACGTCCTGCCGCCTGTTGGCACGGAGAAATACCCGTTTGTCGGCAACTTTGACGGCAAGGGCAATACGGTCACGGGGCTGGAAATCGCCGTGCCGACAGATCTGCCAATCGAGGGAGAATACGAAAAACCGCAAATCGTTGGCGCGTTCGGCGTAGTGGGAACAATGGGCGATACAAAGGACAGTATCACGATTGATGGAAAGAATTACACCTATTCCAGCGCGGCGAATGAGGTCAAAAATGTGACCTTTAAGAGGCTGACGGTGGAGACGCAGACCGCGAATGCGCTGATCGGGCTGGCTGCGGGGTACGTAAATGGTACGCTGACAAACGTTGGAATCCAACTGGACAATACCTTGATGTCCAAGTTGGACATCAAGTTTAACACCTCACCATTGAACACTAATTTTGCCAATTTGTCCGATCATTCGCTTGTGGGCTACACGAAGGACGTTGAGACCGATACGAGCAACACCGTGAAGCATTATCAGCCCACCGCCGCACAGGGCACCTTCACCGCCAAGGGCGAAACGGGAGACGATGAAACGTCGGGTGGCGGCGCACTAAACTTGAGTAATCTCCATGCGAGGTTAAGCTATTTTTATAATAATTCTGCGGAATTGGGAAATTCGGATGATGTCGCATTCAAGGGCTACACTGGTATCGCTGAAGGTGCGGTTACTTTTAATGATAAATTCGCACAGAGTGGGGCTTACTACCTTTATGGGAGAGGAACTGATGATTGGAATCAAGTCTGGAAATACCCAAATCTGAATGAAACTAACCCGGAATTTTCCAATACGTACTATGTATTCACAATCATAAACTATGTGAACTATTATATGACTGTACATAATGGAAAACTCGCCATTGCGGATAACCCTTCGGCAGCTATTCCGTTTACATTTGCTGCGGATGGAGGCTCTGTCTATGTATTGTTAAATGGAAAAAACTACTATCTGGTCAAAGAGAGTGACAACAGCGTTGGTATATCGGAAAATGCCGACAACGGGTGGCAACTGGAGGACAAGAAACTAAAAAATGGTGATTACTATTTGACTTTGTCAGCGGACAAAACAGGTTGGGCGATGTCTACTCAAGGAACCGAGGTTCGTTTTAGAAAAGCAACAAAGCTAAGCACAAGCGAATTTTATGACACGTATATTCCACTGATGGTGAAGCAGGAGCAAGAAGAGGGAACGACGACAGACTTTACGGCGGCAGACAATAACACAGGATACATTATAGGAGGCACAAGTCATTCCAACTTCACTGCGGGGCAGTACGGTGATGTTGTGGTAAAGGGGTACAGGAAAAACTGGATAGAGAGCATCCTTGTGACGGGCACGTCAGAAATAAATGTAGCAAAGGTAGAATTTCCTCAAAACGAGGATGTGCAAGAAACTGCGAGAATTGTAGCGGCGAATGAAGTTTTTCAAAAAGCAAAGAATGCTTTTGGGGAAACATTGGCAAATAGCAATGAAGTTTTTGCTTTGAACTTCCAGGGTGGTGTGGTAGACAGACTTGTAAAGGCGCAGAATGCAAGCGTTTTACACAAGACAAACCTTATCAACTATGAATTGCCTGAGAGTTGCATTGACTTTAGCCTTTCCGCCACTGGATATGCTTCGTTCTTTGCGAGTGGCTTAGCGGGACGTAATAGAAGTTTCTTCGCACTGTACCAGATAGAGCGGGGAGCCGCCGATGACAGTGTAGTAGCCATTAGGCAAATCAAAAAGATATATTTGAATGCAAATCCGAGAGAATATATCTATTTGACCGATGATGGTTACATAGGTGCAAATAGCAGAAGGGTTACTGATTTTTCTCCAGAAAGCAGTGAGCTTGTTTTTGACTGTAATGCGCTATCGGGGCAGCGGAAAACGAGCACTACAAACTACTGGGATCAAGATCCTTCAACTCATAATGGTATTTCCAAGCTGTTCTACTTTCAGATTCCGCTGAATGCCGGGGAATACGCGCTGGGTGCGGTGGCGAACGGTGCTGCGTTGATGTATCTGGACATCGGCGTGGACGGCGGTCCAGGCAGCACGGAGGGGTTGATTCCTGCGGGGGCGGAGGTCACGCGGACAAAGACCACCGAGGTCATCGTCACGGAGCACAGGGAAACCTCTGCGCCTAAGGGCGTGGATTTTGTGACAACGCCTGTTGCGGTCACGCCGCCCTCTGTGACAAAAGCCACCGCCACAAAGCGGTTGGACGGAACGGCTTCGGGGGTGTACGCGTTCTCAACGACCGACGGCGTGGCAGCGTGTACCCACAACGGTGTCGCGGAGACGCTGGGGTTGGACGGTATGGTCACGACAGCGAAAAAGTGCATCGTCACGCTGACGGACACGTGGCAGAAGGATGGCGCGGCTGTCACGCGCACGATACGCGTCGTCTATGACGGCACTAACACGACCTACGCTGTGACCATGAACGGCGAAACAAATACGTACACCTATAACGACCTGAAGGACAAGGCGGACATTACGGGCGTCGGCAACGGGTCAGCGAATACCGCGCCGAGGCTGCCCACCCCCGAAGAAATGGCGGCTTTGAACGCAGAGGGCGAGACGGTGCTGGAGTACACCTACACGGCGGCGGACGCGGTGATCGACAGTGTGTTTGTCCCGACGCTTACGGCGGGGACGGACGGCACGGTGACAGTGACGGGGGGAAGCTACACCGTTACGTCCAACGCCACGCTGACAGAGAAGAAAAGGAACAGCAGCTACACGGTTACATACAATACCAATACCGCTGCGCCGTAAACAGCCGGAGGACGGAAGGGAGGCTGCACAATGCAATCAAAAAAACTGCGGCGCAGCCTCCTGCACGCCGCCATCTCCGTGATGGCTCTGCTGGCGGTCGCCGTATCCACCACGCTGGCGTGGTACATATTCACGGTGAACGCCCACACCACACGGCTGCACATGGCGGCGGGCACCAACGTGACGCTGCAGATCAGCGGGACGCGGGACGGCGTTTACAGCTCCTCGGCGAAGCTGGAGCGGTTCCAGGGGCTGCTGAATCCGGTGTCCACCGACAGGATACAGAACGGGTTCCAGAAGGTGGCGGGCTTTACGCGGGCCTCCGGCAGTGCGCCGCTGCTCGCCAATCTGTTCTCCAAGAGTCTGGAGATGGAGAAGGACTATTACAAGACGTCGCTGTTCTTCCGGGCGAAGGAGGCGCGGCTGGACGTTTATCTGGCGGAGGTGGGGTTCACCGACAGCGACGAGGCGCGGCCGATCTCCTCCGCTATCCGCATCGGGTTCGTGGTGCCCGCCACGGGGCAGGAGTTTATTTTCGCCATCAGCGAGAAGAAGAACCCGGAGAAGGAGTACAACACCGCCACGGGGCGGGAGGGCTGCGTGCTGGACAGTACAAGGTCGGACGGCACCACGGTGGAGTTTACGCCGCTGAATGGGGAGAACTTCTGCAATTACGACGGCAGCACGGGGGTGGTGTCGCTGAAGCCGGGTTCGCAGGCGATATGCACGGTGGACGGCAGCGGCGGCGGTGAGAGCGAGCCGGTGCAGGTGGATGTATACATCTGGCTGGAGGGCTGCGACGAGGACTGCACGCGCAATCTCTGCGCCACGACGCTGGAGGATCTGGCGTTGAGCTTCGCAGGGTATGCGGGGTGAGACGCGGGAGGTGAGGCGAGTGAAAAACCGGGCTTTACGGAGAGGTGCGGGCGTTGCCGCGCTGTACGCGCTGCTGGCGGCGGTGCTGCTGGCGGGCAGCACCTTCGCGTGGTTCACGTTCCGGGCGTACACGAACGTTACGCCCCTTGCCGGTACCATCGGAACGGGCGAGGGCGATCTGCTGATCTCGGCGCGGCGGGACGGGGGCTTCGATACGCAGTGCGCGCTGCCGTTGCGGGACGCGGGCGCGGAGCTGCTGCCGGTGAGCACGGCGGAGCTGGAGCATTTCTTCACCGTCAGCGCGCAGGACGGGGCGGGTATCGCCACGGCGTACCGCAATGCGGACGAGCGGGCGGCGGCACATTCCCTGAACGGGACGGTGTATCTCAAGGCGGACGGGAGCGATTTTGACATCTATCTCTGGCGGGAGGACATACACTGCGGCAGCGACGCGCAGGCGTTGGCCGCCATGCGGCTGGGGCTGCGGATCGTGACGGCGTCAGGGACGCGGACGCATATCTTCAAGCTGGACGAGCTGGGGAGCACGGCGTCGGCGGAGGCGGTCAGGACCGTGCCGGAGGCGGGAAAGGTGGTGTCCTCCGTGGGAGCGGGCGGCGCGGCGGTCTATGTGAACGACCCCGCCAAGGCACTGTCGGAGTGCACGGCACAGGGCACGGCGGACGAGGTGCAGGCGGGGAAAACGGCTCTCTGCGCCCTGAACGACGGCGAGATCGCGGAGGTGCGGTTCTGGCTCTATCTGGAGGGCTGCGACGAGAACTGCATCAACAGCGTACAGGGAAAGGACATCGCGCTGCAGCTGGGCTTTGCCGGCGCGCAGCGGGAGAGATAAGAGAGAAGGGAGGGACTGCGCCCACGTGCGCGGCAGCGAAGCGATGAGACGAAGAAAGCATACGGTTTTGCCGCTGGCAGCGGTCTGCGCGCTGGCGTTGCTGTCCCTCACGGCGGTGACGGCGGCATGGTTCACCAACAACGCGAAGGTGAATACCTCGCGGGCGGTGAGCCGCACCGCCGCGCAGAGCGTGGAATTACAGGTCAGCAGCAAGGGCGGCGACGATTTCTCCGGGGGGAGAGAGGCGGACATCGTGCAGGTGAACAGCGCGGAGATGACGCGGCTGATGCCGGTGTCCACGGCGGATCTGGCGACCTTCGTGCAGCCGCCCGCCACCGTGGACGGCTACGCCGTCAGCTTTCAGAGGGTGGAGGACGAGCGGGACTATTACCACGGGCGCGTGTATCTCCGGGCGACGGCGGACGCGGCGGAAAGCGGGCTGCGGCTGGCGGTCTATCTGGACGAGGGGACAGGCTCCGGCGGCGCGCTTGCCGTGGGCGGTGCGGCGGGCAGCCAGCTGCTGCACGCGGCGCGGCTGGGACTGGTGTTCGACGGAAAGCAGGAGAGCGCGGTGATCTTCCGACTGAGCGAGGATAAGAACGCGGAGGGTGACCGGACTCTGAACACCAAGCTGGACGGCGCGGTGCTGGAGGAGGGAAGCGTGCTGACATGGACGGGAACGGCCGCCAAGGCGGTGGCAGATCCCGCGGTGCTGACGAAGGATAGGGCGGTGGGCGCGGACGGAACGGTGCCGGAGAAGCCGCTGCTGGAGATGGAGCTGGGGCGCGTGTATCAGGTGGACGTGTATTTCTATCTGGAGGGCTGCGACCCCGACTGCACGGAGTCCATCGCCTTTGACGACGGGTATCTGCACCTCGCCTTCTACGGCGTTTTGTGCTGAGGGAGGTGCGTATGAGGAACGACCGAGGAACCATCGGCAGCCGCAGCATGGTGACGGTGTCGCTGCTGCTGGTGCTGGTGGCGTTGGCGGGGATCACGGCGGTGACGCTGGCGTGGTTCTCCATCTCCAACCACACACGGGTGTACAGCATGGACATGGACGTGACCACGGGCCCGTCGCTGCGGTTCGATCTGGACGCCCACGAGGACTTCGCCGACTACAAGCAGACGCTGGGCATGGCGGAGATCTTCGGGCGGATCCGGCGGGAGCTGGGCTACGACCCGGCGGAGACGCCCCTGGACCCGGTGACCACAACGGACGGGCAGACCTTCACCCTGCGGAACGGGACGGTGAAGGAGGCGCGGGAGGACAAGTACCTGACCTTTACACTGCATTTCATGGCAACGGAGGATATGCAGGTACACCTCTCCACCGCCCACAGCCGGGAGGGGGAGGATGGCACCAGCGTGACGTCACGCGTCAGCGGGCTGCCCCAGGCGATGCGCGTCAGCTTTACCTGCGGAGGGCAGACGGCGGTATACGATCCGGGCGCGGGAAATACCGCGCGGAATACCGGGAAACTGCGTATTTTTGGCTTGCCCGCGGCGGAGAGGATGATATATAATGAAAACAGTAATTTGTTCCATATTTCCGCCTATACCGACACGCCGGTGACGGTGCATATCTGGATAGAGGGAACGGATGAAATGTGCACGAACGAGCTGAAGGGTGGAGACTACGCCATCCGTCTGCGGTTCGTGGGAACGGATGAAGAGAATGTTCCGCTGGGCGGATAACTACGGATGAAATGAGGACATTGAGCTATGAGCAAGATGAAAAAGGCACTGGGAATACTTGCAAGCGTTCTGCTGTGGGCGGTCATTCTGATCGCCGCGCTGTTCACCTTTATCACCATGGCGACGCGGGACGAGACGCACGTTGCCAGCATCGCCGGCTACACGCCGATGGCGGTGCAGTCGGACTCCATGGCGGACACCTTCTATAAGGGGGATATGATCTTCATTAAGAAGTGCGATCCGTCCAGCTTACAGGTGGGCGACATCGTGTGCTTCCACACCATCATCGAAAACCAGTACGCCCTGAACACCCACCGCATCGTGGACATTCAGGAGACGAACGGCTACCGCACCTACACCACGAAGGGCGACAACAACGCCGTATCCGACCAGCACATCATCGCCGACGGCGACATCGTGGGCAAGTACGCCGGGAAGATCAGCAAGCTGGGCTCCTTTATGGATTTCCTCAGCAGCTCCACCGGGTTCCTGCTGGTGATCGTGCTGCCGCTGCTGGTGTTCTTCGTGTATCAGGTCTATCATCTGATCACGGTGGGCATCGAGCTGAAGAAGGCGTCCGCACTGGAGGCGGCGCAGATGCAGGCGGAGATACACGCTGCCGCATCGGCGGAGGGCGGCGACGCCGAGCGCATGAAGGCGGAGGCGGAGAAGGCGAAAGCCGAGGCGGAGGCCGCGCTGGCGGAGGCCAAGCGGCTGAAGGCGGAGGCCGAGGCGCAGCTTGCCAAGGCGAAGGAAGAGAACAACGGGGCGGAGTGAGCCTCCGCCGCCGACAGCAAATCGTAGGAGCCGAGGAGGATACAGGGGGAGCAGCGGGAGCCGATTCTGTAATGACCCCCAGCCGTGCCTGTGTCCTCCTGTGCTTTGTACCGTACCGGAAAGGATAACGCGATATGAGTGAATTTCTCAAGCTGGCATACGACCTGCTTGCCAAGGTGGTCTATAACGTCGTGCAGTGGATCGTGGGGATCGTCGGCGGCTTCGTGAAGGTGTTTATCACGGGCTGGGCGGACTACGCCACCATATTCAAAATGTACTTCTCCGGCTTTTCTCTGCCGGTGAAGGTGCTTGCCATCCTTCTGGCACTGGTGCTGGTGGGAATACCGGTGCTGCTGATCGTCATTATCGTGAAGAGGCTCATCCTCCGGGCGCAGCTGAAGGCGGTGGACGAGGACAACACCATCCTTTATAAAGAGATCGGTCGGCTGAACCGGCAGGTGCTGGATCTCATGGACGAGAAGGCGAAGATCCTGAACATGAAGGTGGGCACGGTCAACGGCGGTGCCGTCACCGTGCAGGGGAGAGAGGACACCGTCAGCGGCGGTCTGGCAGAGAGCAGCGCGGTGGTGGGCGTGCAGAACGTTGCCACCGGCATCGTTGACCCGCTGGCAGAGCCGGTGCCGGTGGGCGCGGGCGTACAGGGTACCGTCCCTGTGGCGGCGGTGGGCGGCAGCATCGCCGACGCCAGCATCGGGGAGGACGCGCTCAGCGCCGCCACGGCGGCGGCAGTTACCGCCGCCACCGCCGCAAGGCAGCGGAGCGAGGAGGAGGAGCGGAACCGGGTGGATCGCTTCCCGAAGCTCAGCTATGTGGACGCCAAGTACGTGGACTACGAGCGTCCCGATTACGACGACACCATCACGCTGGAGCGTTTCACGGAGGGCTTCCGCCGCTTTGCGGCAAGCCAGATGAGTCTGTATTACTCCCATGAGGTCGTCCGGCGGTTCGTGGCGGGTCTGGCGGCCAGCAAGCTGCTGATACTGGAGGGCATCTCCGGCACCGGTAAGACCTCGCTGCCCTACGCCTTTTCCCGGTATCTGGACAACCCAGCCACCATCGTGTCCGTGCAGCCGTCCTTCCGGGACCGCACGGAGCTGATCGGGTATTTCAACGAGTTCTCCAAGCGGTTCAACGAGACGGAGTTCCTCCGCGCGCTGTACGAGGCGAATTACCGGGAGGATCTGAGCTTGATCGTGCTGGACGAGATGAACCTGGCGCGTATCGAGTATTACTTCGCGGAGATGCTCTCCGTGCTGGAGCTGCCCAGCAAGGACGAGTGGGTGCTGGATCTGGTGCCCACGGCGTGGCCGGGCGACCCCGACAAGCTGGAAAACGGGAAGATCCACGTGCCCGATACCGTGTGGTTCGTGGGCACCGCCAACAACGACGACTCTACGTTCACCATCACGGATAAGGTCTATGACCGCGCGATCCCCATTGAGATCAACGACAGGGCGGAGGAGTTCGACTGCGAATTGCAGCCCCGGTGCAGCGTGACGTGCGCCCATCTGGAGGCACTGTTCGCCGCGGCGCGGGACGAGCATCCCATCAGCGACGCGACGCTGACGAAGATGCTCAAGCTGAATAACTATTTGCAGACGCGGTTCAAGCTGGCGTTCGGCAACCGTATCATGAAGCAGATGTACGACTTTATCCCCGTCTACGTCGCCTGCGGCGGCACGGAGATCGACGGGCTGGATTATATCGTCGCCCGGAAGGTGTTCAAGAAGTTCGAGAGCATGAACGTCGCCTTCGTCCGGGATGAGATCAAGGGGCTGATCGCCTATCTGGAAAAGACCTTCGGCAAGACGAATATGCAGGATAGCCGCAGCTATCTGGAGAGGATACAGAACCTCTATTGATGTGTGAGTGGGAGGGTGCGCTATGGCGAATACACTGAACGATTTGTATTTGAAATATGTGAATAAGGTCGGTGCGGTGCTGGAGAAGGATCGGTATTTCCAGTACCTTTTCGCCATGACCCAAGCGGGGCGCACCACCCTGTCCCAGAGCAACAAGCTGCTGCATAAGGTGGTGGACGAGGAGTGGCTGTCCACCATTGAGGACAGTCTGGACGCCATCAACACCATTATCGCCAATCCCCGACGCTTCGTCGCCACCAGCGAGGAGGTGGTGCCGGTGGAGCTGGCGAAGAAGATCACGGCGGAAAGCGTGCGGCACCTCAGCCAGAACACGCAGTTTATCGCCCCCAGCGAGGATGGGGAGATACACCCCACCAGAATACTGAACGTCACCACCGAGGACAGCTATGACCTCTACGAGAACCGGTTTGTCTACCATCTGATACAGCGGCTGGTGACGTTTATCGACAAGCGCACGGATCTGATCTTCTGGTCCACCGGCGACGAGACCATGAACACCCTTGCCATGGAGAGCAAGGTGGACGACGCCTACGAGACTATCGAGTACCGGCTGGAAATGAAGATCAAGAACACCCAGAGCTTCGCGGAGAACGATGGCGCGAACATGGAGGTGTTCATGCGTATCGACCGGGTGCGGCGGCTGGTGATGGCTCTGCGGGGCAGCCCCTTCTGCTCGCTGATGGCGGGCTGCGCCAAGGTACGCAGCCCCATCCAGCGGACGAACCTGATGATGAAGGATCCCCACTACCGCAAGTGCTATCAGCTGTGGCAGTTTTTGGAGAATTACGACAGTCAGGGCTATACCATCGAGGAGATCGACCGACCCCTCGCCTTCGACGAGGAGTACCTGCTGCAAATGCAGACGGGGCTGGTGACGAATTATACCGTTTTCAAGAGCATCCTTGAGAGCGACGGGCGCAACGTGGACGAGACGCCGCCGAAACGCCGGCGGGTCATCAAGCCGCGGTTCGTCAAGCGCATCCAGGAGCAGATCGTGGACAACTTCGACATGGAGGACGTGGAGATACGGCGGGTCTTTGTGGAGGAGGTCACCCAGGCGCAGCTGGACGCGGAGGAGAAGGCGGCGCAGGAGGCAAAGCACGCCGAGGAGGCGCGGCAGTCCTGCGAGGAGGCGGAACGCCGTGCATCGGAGGCGTACAGCCGGATGCAGAACGCCATCGACCAGCTGGCGGCGGCAGAGCGGCAGACGGCGGACGCCGTCCGCGCCAAGGACGAGGCGGAGAGCACCCTCGTGCGGACGGTGCGTGAGGCGGAGGAGAACATCCGCCAAGCGCAGCGGGCGCGTCTGGACGCGGAGAAGCGCGCCGAGGAGTGCCTGGACGCCAAGGGGACGGCAGAGGTGCAGCTGCGTCTGGCGTTGGAGGCGCGGAAGCAGGCGGAGGCGCGAAGTGCGCAGATGGCAGAGGAGCGCGACGCCGCAGAGAAGCAGATGCTGTCAGACCGCGTTGTGCGGGAGAAGGCGCAGAAGGAGCAGCTCCGGGAGCGTCAGGCACGAAAGAGAGCCGAGGCGCGTATCCAGAAGGCGGAGGAAAAGGCGCAGGGTGCCAAGCAGGTTCTGGACGAGGCGAAGCAGACGCGCGCCGAGGCGGAGAAGCTGCGGAATAAGGCGGAGAACGCGGCGGCGGCAGCGGAAAAGCTGCGGCTGCGGGCGGAGGAACGCCGCGCCGCGGCGGAGCAAGGCGCAAGAGAGAGCCGCAACGCCATGCAGGAAGCGGAGAAGGCGCGGGAAAAGGCGGAGCGGCAGGCGCAGCGTGCCGCGGAGGACGCGCAGAGAGCGCGTGAGGAGCGGAAGACCGCGCTGGCGGAGAGCCGGAGGGTACTGGCGAAGCACCGCAGCATGGAGCAGGCGATAGAGGACGCCGGGAAGCGTCTCAAGGCGGCGCAGGAGGCGTTGGCAGCGGAACGCGCCGCGCTGGAGGCGGAGCGCACCGCAAGAGAAGCGGCGGAGCAGACCGCCCGGGAGACGGCGGAGAAGCTGGCGGCAGAGTCGGCGGCAAGAGCGGCGGCGGAACGCCGTGCGTCGGCGAACACGCTGGCGGGACGGCTGCGCTCCGCCTTTGGCGGAGGACGCCGCGAGGAGCGATAAGTAAAGAGGCAGAATGGCAAAGAAAGTATTTCTTCAAATCATCAATATACTATCCGTGGTGATCATCGCCCTTGCGCTGTTTGTGCTGCTGAGCGTGGTGCTGACGCGGCGGGGCGATACGCCCAACGTGCTGGGGTTCTCGGCGTTCCGGGTCGTCTCCGGGAGTATGCGCCCGGAGCTGCAGGAGGACGATCTGATCGTCATAAAACGGGTGGCACCGGACAAGATAGAGGTGGGGGACATTATCTCCTTCTACTCGCCGGACCCGGAGCTGCGCGGCGCCGTCAACACCCATCGGGTGACGGCGGTCGCGGAGGAGGGGGGACAGTACGTCTTTACCACCAAGGGCGACGCCAACGTGATTGAGGACAAGTACGGCGTCCGGGGGGGCGAGGTGCTGGGCAAGGTGGTGCTGGTGTCCGCGCTGCTGGGCAAGCTGTCGCGGCTGGCCGCCAATCCGCTGGTGTTCATACCGCTGATACTGGTGCCCCTGCTTGCCATACTGCTGACGAATCTCGTCCGCACGGTGCGTCTTGCCAAGGAGGCGGCGCAGGAGGAGGAACGGCGGGAGCTGGCGGCTCTTGCCGAGAGAATGAAGAAGCAGCGGGAGAGTGGGGAGCAGAAAGCGGAGTGACCGGGAAAAGGCTTGCCCACAGGGCTTGAGGGAGGAAAGAGATGTCGATATTCCGGAAAAAGAAGGCAGGGGAGACTGCCACGGAAATTCCCGCGGTGCAGGAGACGCCCCGGCGCACGGTGCAGCGGGCATCCCTGACCTCCGGGCGCATGGCTGCGCTGTTCCAAAGGCTGTACCGCTGGGTGTTCTCCGTAAACGTCACGGCGGGGGTCTATCAGATCGAGTCCGGAGAGGACACGTTTGCCCGGGAGCCGCTGCCCATCCGGGGGTATTACAGTGCGCTTTTGGCGCACCTTGCCGATGAGCTTCCGGAGGGGGAGCGGGAGACATTCACCCGTATGTTCTCCGCCGAGAGCATCGGCAGAGCCATGGAGAGCGGAAGCACCAGCCTGCGCGGTATTTTCAGCGCGTATGAGCTGGGCGTGGAGGACAGCGAGGGGCGGGAGCGTCCCCTGTGCTGGTATGAGTTCCGGGCGGAATGGGTCATGCAGGTGGATCTGCAGAACCGCGTCTGCGTCCTGTCGGTGCGGCAGGTGCAGGGCGATCTGGACAGGGGGCAGGACAGGAGGCCCGCCGCCGCTCCGCGGACGGAGGAGGGGGAGATCGACTGGGAAGCCCTCCGCGTCCGGGATCTGGACAGAGCCGCCGACGGCATGGACTTTGAATACAACGTGGCGGAGGATGTGGTGTACCTTCACCGGTTGCGGGGCAGCAGTGAGGGCGACCGGGTGACGAAGAATTTCCTATCGCGGCTGCCTACCGCCACAGACCGGGTACTCTCCCACGAGAGCACCCGGGAGGTACAGCGGCTGTTCCGCAGCGACTGCGGGCGGGGCGTCGAGAGCGGCATCGTGCTGTGCCGCAGGAGCGGCACCTACGGCGCGCCCTTCCGCCACTACCGCATGACCACCGCGCCCCTCGTGGAAAACGGGGAGGTCACGTGGCTCGTGGGGCGAATGGAGGACGTGGAGGAGGAGACGGTGCGCCGTACCCGGAGCGCGGAGATCGCGGCGGAGGTCGCCGGGATGCTGGCCTCCTTCAAGATCGAGATGTTCCAGCTGAATCTGAACCAGGGGCTGATATTCCGCGTGGTGCAGGATGAGACAGGCTTCCGCCGGGAGGAGAAGCCCCAGAGGCTGGCGGACTATATCCACAAGCGCATCGCCGCGGGACGCGTGGCTCCGGAGGCGCAGGAGCTGTATCTCAAATGGCTGGAAAAGGGCTATTTGCAGCGCAAGACGGCGCAGGGAGCCTATGAATTTGAGGCGCAGGTGCGGGAGATGGACGACGTGGACTATCGGTGGTACATGGAGACCATCGTGCCGATGGGGAACCGACCCGGTCTGTTCATGCGCTGGCGCAGAGACGACACCGAGGGGCACATGGCGCGTGAGACGGAGTACGAGAACAAGCGGCTGAGCAACATTGCGGAGTACAACGGGCGGATGCTGGACACGCTGGCGGGACTGGTGGAGTTCCGGAATGTGGAGAGCGGGGATCACATTATGAACATACGGCGGCTGACGGAGATCCTGCTGCGGGATGTGCAGCAGCGCAGTTCGCAGTACGGGCTGACGAACCGGCAGATCGGTATGTACGTCCGCGCCGCCACCATGCACGACATAGGCAAGATCACCGTGCCGGATTACATCCTCAACAAGAAGGGCAGCTTCACCCCGGAGGAGTTCGAGATCATGCAGCGGCACACTATTGACGGCGCGGCGATCATCGACAGGCTGCACATGCCCGACCAGAAGGAGCTGAAGGCGTGCATCCGGGACGTGGTACTCCACCACCACGAGCGGTACGACGGCAAGGGCTATCCGGAGGGGCTAAAGGGCGACGAGATCGCCATCGGCGTGCAGGTCATCGCGCTGGCGGACGTCTACGACGCGCTGGTGAGCGAGCGGTGCTACAAGCGGCGATACGTCTCGGACGAGGCGTTGCGGATGATACTCGGCGGTGAGTGCGGCGCGTTCAACCCATGCCTTTTGGAGAGCTTGAAGGGCTGCGAGGAGAAGATGCGCGCCCTCTACCGGGAGAACGAGAACGGCGGATAAGACCGAAGGGAGATTTTTATGGCGGAACGGCTGAAAGTGAAAAGCGGAACGAAGGTGCAGCTTGCCTGCGACGTGCAGGCGGGCGGGGAGCCGGAGTTTAATTTGATCTCCACCTTCTACAAAGCGTTGGACGACTCCGCCTTTTTGATCTCCGTGCCCATGCAGAGGGGAAAGCCGATGGAGCTGGACGAATCCCTGCGTCTGCTGCTGCGCTTCGGCAGCGGCAGCGGCGCGTGCATCGTGGCGGGGTACGCCGACGATCTGGTGCAGGAGGGCATACGGCGGTACTGGAAAATACGCCGCGTGTCGGAGCTGCGGCAGTTCGTGCAGCGTGCGGACGAGCGTTTCAAGATCGCGCTCCACGTGCAGTACAAGCAGGATACGTGGCCGGTGAACAGCGAGGGCACGGTGACGCGGGACGAGGGGCTGACGCTGGATATATCCAACGGCGGTGTGGCGGTCTATCTGAGCCACCGGTTCCAGGTGGGGGAGATCTGCCAGCTGACGCTGCCGCGGATAGGCACCTCGCCGGACGGCAGGGAGCAGCGGGACGTGGTGGGCGTCGTCTGCTGGGAGCGTGAGGCTCCCAAGGGCAGCCCCTTCCGGATGCTGTGCGGCCTGCAGCTGCGGTTCGCCACCACCGGGGAGCGGGAGTCCTATATCCGCTATGTGGACAACGTGAGAAGAAAGTGCGCCATGTAAATGGCAGTGACGGAGCGGGGCTATGCGTATTTGGGATAAAAACAAAAAAAGCGGCGAAACGGATGTTCCCGCGGATCCTCTGGGGCTGGAGGGCGTGTCCGCCGCCGGTGGGGAGACGGAGACGGCCGCCGGTACAGGGGGGCGGAAGCCGTCACTGCTGCAAAAGCGGGGCAGGAGCCGCCGGGAGCGGAAGGTCGTCCGCGTGGAGGAGCTTCGGCGCGCGCTGGAGGACGCAGGAGAGGACGTGGACACCGACGCGGTGGTGAGCCTGTACCTGCCGCAGCGGCGCGCCAGACGGTTCGGCGCGGCGTTGCTGCGGCTGAACAGGCTGCACCTGCTGCTGCTGGCGTTGCTGCTGGCTCTGGCGGCACTGTTTATCCTCGCCTTCATGCAGGAGAAGATGGGCAACTTCACCATCAACCTCAACCGGCTGGAGATGTACCGCAAGGGCATATCCATCGCCGCAGACGGGGACTTTACGGAGGCGACGGCGCGGCTGGTGGCGGAGGCGGTGGTGGACGCCACCAATATCTCCGGCAGTGAGCTGCCGGAGGACATCGACGACATAGACGGCAACCACAACGGCAAGAACTACATGGCGTACACCTACTACATCCGCAACGCCGGCAAGGAGGACGTGTCCTACTATGCGCGGATCCGCATGGATTCCTGCGCCAAGGGCGCGGAGGACGCCGTGCGCTTGGCGGTGTGGCGCAACGGCGTGCGTACCACCTACGCCGAGCCGTCGGCGGACGGTACGCCGGAGGAGGGCTGCGTGAACTTCGAGACGCGGAACACCGTCTGCACCTTCACGGAGGAGAACTTCCTGGTGGGCAACGTGGATAAGTACACCATCGTCATCTGGATGGAGGGCGACGACCCAGAGTGCGTGGACGCCATTGTGGGTGGAAGCGTGCAGTTCAGCATGACCATCGACGCCGAGGACGACGATGACACCAGCCTGCTCTCGAAGTTCGTGCGGGATATTATCGACACGCTGACCGGGAACAAGCCCATCCACGGCTCCTCGGATTCCGATGTGCCGGATTTCTACAAGAACAACGAGATCACGTGGGCGAACCGGCGCAACCAGTGACGGCGCGGAAAAGAGCATAAAAACACGGGCACAGCGGTCGTTGACCGGCTGTGCCCGTGTGCTGCTGTGGGGTGGCTTTATTCCCCGCCGGCGGGCTTTTCCGCCTCCGGCTTAGGAGCGTTCTGCTCCGACGCGTCCTCGTCGGTGATGGTGGGGATGAACGCCCGCGCCAGCTTGCCCTTGCCGCGCTGCTTGATATAGAAGTAGCCGATGGTGCTGAACACCACCGCGCCGATGAAGTTCACGAACAGATCCTTCATGGTGTCGTACAGCCCGATGTCCAGATAGCCGCCGAAGCCCAAGTCCTGCCCGTTCACCTGCACGGAGGTGATATTGTCGATGGTGACGGGGATATTGCTGTTGGTGGGGTCCAGCATGACGGAGGTGATGGAGCTCACGACGGTGTCCTTCTGCATATCCATGTGGAAGAGCCTGTCCATGCCGAACTCGAAGAACTCCCACAGGACGCCCACGGTCATGGAGAAGCAGAACGCCGCCAGAGCCACGTAGATGGGGGACAGCTGGAATTTGATGCGGCTGTTGCGGTTGAGGATGTCGATAAGGGCGAAGCCCGTGGCGGCGCAGAGAAAGCCGGTGGTGGTGTGGAGCATGGTGTCCCAGTGGTGGTAGGTGATGAAGTAGCATTTCAGCTCGCCCAGTATCTCCGCGGCGAAGATGAACAGGAGAATGATGATCTCCAAGGTGGATGGCAGCTCGATGCCGAAGTTCTGCTGGATGAAGAAGGGCAGCATGAACAGCACCAGCACCAGAAGGCAGATGAACGCGCTTTCGTATTCTCCGCGGAGGATGGAGGATACCAGCGTTGCCAGCACGATAAGGCGCAGGATCATATAGACGGTGAAAACCGACGGCTGGCGGCGGATGGTGGATTTCAGCTCGGCGCGGACGCGGCGCGGCTTCTTGGGCGGCTGTTTCATGGCGGTGTTCCTTTCTCCGGGGCGTTTTTCGATTCACGTATTGTACCACAAAGCGCGGGAAAATACAACAAAAAGCAGGTCCCGCGGTGCGGCGGGACCTGCGGGATTTACTTGGTGCCGAAGATGCGGTCGCCGGCGTCGCCCAGACCGGGGACGATGTAGCCCCGCTCATTCAGATGGTCGTCCAGCGCACCGGCGTAGATGTCCACGTCGGGGTGCAGCTTTTGCAGGTGGGCGATGCCCTCGGGAGCCGCCACCAGCACCATCAGCTTGATGTGCTTGCAGCCGCGCTTCTTCATCTCGTCGATGGCCTCGGCAGCGGAGCCGCCGGTCGCCAGCATGGGGTCCACGATGAGCACGTCACGCTCCGCCACGTCCTTGGGCATTTTGCAGAAGTAGGGATGCGGCTCCAGCGTCTCCTCGTCGCGGTACATACCGATATGACCCACACGGGCGGAGGGCACCATGCGAAGCACACCGTCCACCAGACCGAGCCCGGCACGGAGGATAGGCACCACCACGAATTTGCGGCCCGCCAGCGTGGGCGCGTCCATCTCGCAGAGAGGGGTCTTGATGTGCTTGGTGGTCAGGGGCAGGTCACGGGTCGCCTCATAGGTGATGAGCATACCGATCTCGGAAACCAGCTCCCGGAAATCCTTGACGCTGGTGTTCTCGTCCCGCATGATGGTCAGCTTATGCGCCACCAGCGGGTGATCCATAATGTGAACCTTGTTGCTGTACATGATGTTCTCCTCCGTGTATATGTAAATTTTGGGGTATACTGTGGTGGTTAGTCCGCCGTCAGGGAAAGACCCCTGGCGAGCCGCTCACGCTCCGCCTGACTGAGCCGCAGGTACACCGGGTGCAGCTCCTGCGCCGTGCAGGTCAGCCCCGCGGCGGCCATGCGCTCTGCGGCAAGGGCGACGCCGGCGGCGTTCTGGAGGCGGTGCAGGGGGGAGGCAAGGCGGCAGGGGACGCCGCTCTCCCGCAGCTGGCGGTACAGCAGCTCCGCGCCGTCGCCCACGATGAGCTTCGGCTCCGGCAGGGCGGACAGCTCCTGCGCCGCCTGCTCCACGGAAACGGCGCGATCCGCGCACAGCCGGGTGACGCAGCCGTTTTCGCAGCGGAAAAAGGCGTTGTATATCTGCTGCCGCCGTGCGTCCATGGCACCGGCGACGATGCCCTCGAAGTCGGTGACGCCGAACGCCATCGCCTCCAGCGTGGAGACGCCGCAGCAGGGCAGCTCCCGCGCCCACGCCAGACCCTTGGCGGCGGAGATGCCGATGCGTATGCCGGTGAAGCTGCCGGGGCCGCAGGCCACCGCTACGGTGTCCATGTCGTCCATGGAAAGCCCCGCTGTGCGGAGCATACCGTCCAGCAGGGGCATCAGGGTGACGCTGTGGGTCAGCCCACGGTTCTGGTACGCCTGAGACAGCAGCGCGCCGTCCTCCGTTACGGCGACGGACACGCTCTTGGCGGAGGTCTCCAAAGCCAGAATTTTCAAGGTGTCTCGCCTCCCGTGACGGTGATGATACGGTCGTTTTCGCCATTGCCCCGTGCGATGCTGACCCAGAGGGTGTCATCCGGCAGGGCGTCCTCCACGCGCTCCGACCACTCCACGGCGCACACGCCGCCCCGGGAGAGATAGTCCTCCCAGCCGATGTCGAACAGGTCGTCGGAGCTGTCCAGCCGGTACATATCGAAGTGGAACAGAGGCAGCGCGCCGCTGTATTCATTGACGATGGTGAACGTGGGGCTGGTGACGCGGCAGGTGCAGCCCAGACCGCGTGCAAGACCGCGGGTAAAGGCGGTCTTGCCCATGCCCAGATCGCCGCGGTACGCCACCACGCTGCCGGGGCGGAGCGTCCTGCCCAGCTGCTCGCCCAGCTGCTCCGTTTCCTCCGGACTGTGGGACAGATATTCCATGGACGCACCTCCCGTAACTCAAATCGACTTATTATAGCATGGCGGGAGGAAAAAGAAAAGAGCAAAACGGCGGTTTACACGGAAAACATCTTGTGGTACACTTATTCGGAGAAAACGAGAAGGGAGGTGCCGCCATGCTGCGCCGTATACGGGAGACGTGCAGAGACGTGCTGCGGCAGTCCGATCTGCTGCTGCTGACGCTGTGCGGCGGCACGTCTCTGTTCGGGCTGCTGATGATCGCCAGTGCCACCCGGTATACCCACACCGGCCGCTACGTGCTGGTGCAGGGGGCGTCGCTGCTCATCGGCGCGGTGCTGTACCTCGTGGTGTCCCAGATCGATTTGAACGAGCTTGTCAAATACTGGAAGTGGATATTCCTCGTGGGCGTGGCGTTTATCCTGCTGCTGCTGACGCCCTTCGGCGTGGCGGGGAACACCGGAAACCGCGCATGGCTGGAATTTCCGTTCCTGCCGGTGAATATCCAGCCGGCGGAGATCGTGAAGATCACGTTCATCCTCGTGCTGGCGAAGCAGCTGTCGTGGCTGAAGGAGAACCGCGACCTGCGCTCCGTGACGTCCATCGCCATGCTGGCGGTGCACTTCGGCATTATATTCGTGCTGTACTACAAGATCTCCTCGGACATGGGCAGCGCGCTGGTGTTCCTGTTCGTGTTCGGCTGTATGTGCTTCGTGGCGGGGGTAGCTCTCCGGTGGTTTCTGATCGGCCTCGGCGGGGGTGGACTGCTGTTCTACGCCATGTGGGATCTGAACCTCATGGAGAACTACATGAAAAAGCGGTTCATCGTCCTGTTTGACCACAGCTTCGACCCGCTGGACACCGGCTGGCAGCAGACCCGCAGCCTTCTGACGCTGGGCGGCGGCAAGATCTTCGGGCAGGGGCTGTTCCACGGGGTACAGACCCAGAGCGAAAACCCCTCCAGCCTGCCCCACCGCCACACGGACTTCATCTTCTCCGTGATCGGCGAGGAGCTGGGGATGGTGGGCTGCGTGCTGACGCTGCTGCTGCTGACCGCCATTATCCTGCGGTGCGTCTACGTGGCGCGGCACGCCCGGACGCAGCTGGAGAGCTGCGTCTGCATCGGCGTGGCAAGCGTCATTATCTTCCAGGTCATCATCAACGTGGGCATGTGCCTGTTCGTCATGCCCGTTATCGGGCTGACGCTGCCGTTTATCAGCTACGGCGGCTCGTCGCTGGTGATGCTGTTTGCCGCCATGGGGATGGTCTCCGGCGTCCACGGCAGGGCGAAGCCGGAATGGCTGCGATAAGAGAAAAACGGCACCCCGGAGGGGTGCCGTTTTGGTTTTTGGTTGTATTCCCGGTGGGACTGTGCTATAATAATCTATCAAATCATGGGGGCATGGGGTCATTTTGACCCTGCGCCGCCCGAAAGCGAGGAAACGCTTATGAAAATCGTGGTATTGGCAGGCGGTCTGTCCCCCGAGCGTCAGGTGGCTCTCACCAGCGGCACCGGCGTGTGTAAGGCTCTGCGGGAGAAGGGGCACAAGGCGGTGCTGGTGGATATGTTCCTTGGGCTTGAGAGCTACGAGGGGCGGCTGGAGGATATTTTCGACGCGCCGGACGGTCTGTGCGGACAGAGCCGCGTGGAGAGGGTGGAGCCGGATCTGGACGCCGTGCGCCGCAGCCGTAAGGACAAGAGCAGCAGTATGCTGGGCAAGGACGTGCTGACCGTGTGCCGCATGGCGGACGCGGTGTTTCTGGCACTCCACGGCAGCTGCGGCGAGGACGGGCGTATTCAGGCAACGCTGGATCTGCTGGGCGTGCCCTATACCGGCTCCGGCTATCTGGGCAGCGGCATGGCGATGGATAAATCCGTCACCAAGCGCATGATGGACTCTCTGGGCGTCCGCACCGCGCCGTGGCATGACGTGCACTACACCGAGGCGGACATCCCCCGTCTGGTGGAGGAGCTGGAGGTGCCTTGCGCCGTAAAGATCGTCAACGGCGGCAGCTCCATCGGCGTGGAGCTGCCCGACACCAAGGCGCAGCTGGAGACGGCTCTCCGCAGTCTGCTGCGCTACGGCGACCACGTGGTGGTGGAGAAGAAGATCAAGGGGCGCGAAATTCAGATCGCCGTGCTGGGGGACACGTATCTCCCCGCCGTGGAGATCATCCCCAAGGGGGCGTATTTCGACTATGTGAGCAAGTACCAGAAGGACGCCGCGGTGGAGCTGTGCCCCGCCCCCATCACCGACGAGGAATGGCGGCAGGTGGGCGAGATGGCTCTGACGCTCCACCGGGGGCTGGGGCTGGACGTGTACTCCCGCGCCGACTTCATTCTGGATGAGAACGGGCAGGCGTGGTGTCTGGAGATCAACACGCTGCCGGGCATGACCCCCACCAGCCTTGTGCCCCAGGAGGCGGCGCAGGTGGGCTATTCCTACGGGGATCTGTGCGAGAAGATCGTGGAGCTGTCTCTGGCGGCGCGGAAGGCGGCGCGTACATGAGGCGGCTGTTCCCACAGGAGATATGCGCCGCCGTGGGCGGGACGCTGTTACAATGCGGTGCGCCCGTCACCGGCGTCACCACCGACAGCCGCCGTGCGGGAGAGGGGATGCTGTTCATCCCGCTGGTGGGGGAGCGTTTCGACGGGCACGACTACGTGGATAAGGCGTTGCAGAGCGGGGCGGCGGGCTGTTTGACCGCTAAAACGCCGGAGACGCTGCTGCCCGGTAAGCTCTACGTGCAGGTGCCCGATACGCGCCTTGCCCTGCGGGCACTGGCGTCGTGGTATCGCGGGCAGTTCCACATTCCCGTGGTGCAGGTCACCGGCTCCGCCGGAAAGACCACCACCAAGGAGATGATCGCCTGCGTCCTCTCCCGCCGGTATCGCACCCTCAGGACCGAGGGGAATCTGAACAATGACATCGGCGCGCCGCTGACGCTGCTGCGCCTGACGGCGGAGCACGAGGCGGCGGTCATTGAAACGGGTATGAACCACTTCGGCGAGATACGGTATCTGGGCGAGATGGTGCGACCCGACATCGCCGTGATCACCAACGTGGGCGACGCACACATTGAGAATCTCGGCAACACACGGCAGGGGATATTGCAGGCGAAGTGCGAGATATTCGAGAACCTCGCCCCCGGCGGTATCGCCGTGCTCAACGGCGACGACGAGCTGCTGAATACCGTCACGCTGCCTCAGACCGTCCTGCGCTGCGGCGTGGGCGCGCACTGCGACGTCCGCGTGACCGACGTGGAGGATCGCGGACTGGAGGGCGTGGCGTGCACCGTGACCACCGGGAAGAACGTGTACCGCCTGTCGGTATCGGCACCCGGCGGGTATATGCTCTACCCCATGGCGATGGCTGCCGCCATCGGCGAACGGCTGGGGCTGACGGGGGAGGAGATCGCCGACGGCGTGGCGGACTACGCCCCGGTGGGCAGCCGGATGCACATTATCCGCATGGCGGGGGAGCGGCTGGTCATTGACGACTGCTACAACGCCAACCCACAGTCCATGGCGGAGGGGATACGGATGCTCTTCACCAGCCGCCAGAGACGCCGCTTGGCGGTGCTGGGCGACATGGGAGAGCTGGGGGAGCTGACGGCGCAGGCGCACCGGGATATGGGCGCGCTGACGCGGCAGCTGTCCGTCACCACCGTGGCGGTGGGGGAGAAGATGAAGTCTCTGACCGAGACGAATCCCGACGCACTGTGGTTCCCCACGGTGGAGGCGGCGATGCCCGCCATCCGGGAGCTGTTCACCCCCGGCACCGCCGTGCTGGTGAAGGCGTCCCGCGCCATGCATTTTGAGACTATCGTAAAGGAATTAGAAAAGCAGTAAATGGTCGATATTCGCGTTTCGGGGCTGGTGAAGTCCTTTGATCTGGAAAAAAGAATACTGGACGGACTGACCTTTCAGGTGGACAGCGGCGAGCGGGTAGGACTGCTGGGGCGCAACGGCGCCGGCAAGACCACCGTGTTCCGTATGCTCACCGGCGAGCTGGAGGCGGACGAGGGCGAGGTACAGATCGCCGCCGGACGCCGTCTGGGGCTGATCTCCCAGATCCCCGTCTACCCGGCGGACTATACGGTGGAGGACGTGCTGCAAACCGCCTTCTCCCGGATGTTCCGGCTGAAGGACGAGATGGACGCGCTGACGCTCCGCATGGAGCGGGGCGACAGCGACGAGGCGACGCTCCGCCGGTACGGGGAGCTGAACGCCCGGTTCGAGGGCTTGGGCGGCTGGGACACGGAGACGGCGGTGAACAAGGTCGCCAACGGTCTGAGCATCTCCGATGAAATGCGTACCCGCCCCTTTGACTGCCTCTCCGGCGGCGAAAAGACGCGGGTGAATCTGGGGCGGCTCATTCTGGAGGACACGGACATTCTGCTGCTGGACGAGCCCACGAACCATCTGGACTTACAGGCCACGGAGTGGCTGGAGGAGTACCTCCGCAAGTTCCGCGGCACCGTGGTGACCATCAGCCACGACCGCTACTTCCTGGACCGCACCGTGACCCGTATCATCGAGATACAGGACGGCAAGGCGGAGCTTTACAGCGGGAATTACAGCTTTTACGCCATTGAGAAGGAACGCCGCTATCAGGAGCGGATGAAGCAGTATCTGAAGGAGCAGGCGAAGATCCAGCAGCTGGAAAAAGCCGCCGAGCAGATGCACCTGTGGGCGTTCATGGGCAACGACGCCCTCCACAAGCGGGCGTTCTCCATGGAAAAGCGCATTGAGCGTATGCGTACCACCGCCAAGCCCACCAAGGCGCGCCGTCTGGAGGCGCGGTTCCAGAGCCGGGAGTTCAAGGGCGACGAGGTCGTGCAGATCAAGGGCGTGTCCAAGGCGTTCGGCGAGAAGAAGCTGTTCGAGGACGTGTACCTCCGCTGCGAGGGCGGGGAGCGCATCGCGCTGCTGGGCGAGAACGGCACCGGAAAGACCACGCTTTTGAATATGCTCACCGGCTATGACCGCCCTGACAGCGGAAGCATACGTCTGGGGCCGTCGGTCAAGGCGGCGTATCTGCCGCAGGTCATCCACTTCGCCCACCCGGAGCGCAGTATGCTGGACACCATGCTCTATGAGCTGGACATCACGCCCCAGTCGGCGCGGAACCGTCTGGCGGCGTATCAGTTCACCGGGGAGGACGTGTTCAAGCCCGTGTCCGTCCTGTCCGGCGGCGAGCTGAGCCGCCTGCGGCTGTGTATGCTCATGGATGAGAGCATCAACCTCCTCATACTGGACGAGCCTACGAACCATCTGGACATCGACTCCCGGGAGTGGCTGGAGCAGGCGGTGGAGGCGTTCGACGGCACGCTGCTGTTCGTCAGCCATGACCGGTACTTCATCAACCGCTTTGCCACCCGCGTCTGGGAGCTGGTGGACGGCGTTATCACCGACTATCCCATGGGCTTTGCCCAGTACCGCCGCGCCAAGGACGAGGAGCACGCCGCGGCAGCGGCAGCGGCAGCGGCGGCGCAATCCGCCGTGCCGAAGAAGAACGGCAGCCGGGGCAACCGCGCCCAGCAGGCGGCGAAAAAGCAGCTGACCATCTGCGAGACGGCGATTTCCAAGCTGGAAGCGGACATAGGGCGGCTGGAGGCGGACATGGCGCAGTGCGCCACCGACGCGGAGAAGCTGAACGCTCTCTATCAGGAGCAGCAGGCACTGAACGAACGGCTGGAGCAGGAGATGCTCCACTGGGAGGAGCTGAGTCTGCAAGCCGAAGAACAGGAGAACTAATATGAGCGATATTTTGTGTATTTACTATTCCCGTACCGGTCACACCCGGCGCGCCATCAAGGAGATCGCCGAGGCGTTGGACGCGGAGGTCACCGCCATCACCGACGACACTGACCGCAGCGGCTGGCGCGGCTATATCCGCTGCGGCATGGACGCCATGAAAACGTCCACAAAGCCTTTGCAGCCCTTCCGGACGGAGAAGCCGCTGGAGGAGTACAAGCTGGTCATCGTGGGCAGCCCCGTGTGGGCGGGACGGTGCGCCAGCCCCGTCCGCGCTCTGCTGAAGCGCAGAGGGCTGGAGATGGGCAGCGTGGCGTATGTGGTCACCCGCAGCACCGCCCAGCGCAGTGAGGAGGTCTACGACCAGATGGACATGTACACCGGCTCTGCCCACAAGCTGGCGGTGTCCCTGCGTCCCGGCAGCGAGGGCTATGAGTTCTGGCGCAACGATTTCATCCAGAACGTCCGCCGCTGGCTGGACGAGCAGCACTGAGGGCTTCACCATGCTGGAAAAGCTGAAAACCATTGAGGAACGTCTGACGGAAGTGGAGCGTCAGCTGTCCGACCCGGCGGTGTACACCGACCGGGAGCGGCTCACCGCCCTCAGCCGTGAGCAGAAGGAGCTGACCCCCGTGGTGGGGTGCTATCGCGACTACCTCCGGGCGCACTCGTCCGCCCGGGCTGCGGAGGAGATGCTCTCCGACCCGGAGCTTCGCGCTCTGGCGCAGGAGGAGCTGACCGAGGCGAGGGCGGACATGGAGCGTTTGCAGGAGCAGCTGAAGCGTCTGCTGCTGCCCCGCGACCCCAACGACGACAAGAACGTGATATTGGAGATACGCGCCGGGATCGGCGGGGAGGAGGGCGCGCTGTTCGCCGCCGACCTGCTGCGGATGTACACCATGTACGCCGAGCGGCGGGGCTGGACGCTGTCCATCGTCAGCGAGAATCTGACGGAGCTGGGCGGCGTCAAGGAGGTCAGTGCCGAGATCGAGGGCGCGGGCGCGTGGTCGCGCCTGAAGTTCGAGGCGGGCACCCACCGGGTGCAGCGCGTGCCGGAGACGGAGTCCTCCGGGCGCATCCAGACCTCCGCCGCCACCGTGGCGGTCATGCCGGAGGCGGAGGAGGTGGAGTTTACCATCGACCCCAAGGACTTGCAGATCGACACGTTCCGCTCCTCCGGCGCGGGAGGGCAGCACGTCAACAAGACGGAATCCGCCATCCGCATCACCCACCTGCCCACCGGCACGGTGGTGGAGTGTCAGGACGAGCGCAGCCAGTACAAGAACAAGGATCGCGCCATGAAGATCCTGCGCTCCAAGCTGTACGAGGCGGAGCGGGAGAAGCAGAACGCCGCCATCGCCGCCACACGCAAAAGTCAGGTGGGCACCGGTGACCGCAGCGGCAAGATCCGTACCTATAATTTCCCCCAGAATCGCGTGACCGACCACCGGCTTACCGGTGACAGTAAAAATTTCAATATTGCTTCCGTTATCAACGGCGATCTGGACGATCTGATCGACGCTCTGACGCTGAACGATCAGGCCCAACGCTTGCAGGAGGGAAAGGAGAACTGACAATGAACCAGTACAAGAAAAAGATGTATGACCTCGCCGGCCCCAAGACCGTGGAGGCTCTGAACAAACGCCGCTTCGAGGCGTACTACTGTTCCACCGCCGCCGAGGCGGTGGAGAAGGTGCTGGAGCTGACCCCCAAGACGGATGTGGTGTCCTGGGGCGGTGCCATGACCGTGGACGAGCTGGGCATCAAGCAGCGCATGGCGCAGGAGGGCTATACCCTCCTTGACCGCGACACCGCTCAGTCGCCGGAGGAGAAGCAGGCTATCATGCGTCAGGCACTGACCTGCGGCACGTTTCTGATGAGCAGCAACGCCATCTCCAAGGACGGTCAGCTGGTGAACATCGACGGCAACGGCAACCGCGTGGCCGCCATGTGCTTCGGCCCCCGACAGGTGGTGGTCGTGGCGGGGATGAACAAGGTGCTGGGCACGCTGGACGACGCCGTTGCCCGCGCCCGCAACGTGGCGGCTCCCGCCAACGCCCAGCGGTTCGGGATCAAGACGCCCTGCGGTCTTACGGGACAGTGCGGCGACTGCACCAGCCCCGACTGCATCTGCTCCAAGCTGGTCATCACCCGGTTCTGTATGCCGGAACGCCGCATCAAGGTCGTTCTGGTGGGCGAGGATCTGGGTCTGTAAGTAATCTGCCGAAAAGAGGAAAGCTCCGTGGAAACCATTATCTTCCACCCGGAAACAGACAAAAACGCCGTTGAGGAGGCGGCGGCGATCCTCCGCCGGGGCGGTCTGCTGGGGATCCCCACCGAGACGGTGTACGGTCTCGGCGCGGACGGTCTTAACGAGGACGCCGTGCGCCGCATCTTTCTGGCGAAGGGTCGCCCGCAGGACAACCCGCTGATCCTCCACGTGCCGGACGCAGGCTGGCTGGAGCGTTGCTGCACGGACATACCGTCCGCCGCCTACGCGCTGGCGGAGCGGTTCTGGCCGGGGCCGCTGACCATGATCCTGCCCCGGCGGGACTGTGTGCCCCTCCGCACCACCGGCGGTCTGGACACCGTGGGCGTCCGCTGCCCGGATCACCCTGTAACACGCGCCATTATCGCCGCGGCAGACACGCCGGTGGCGGCACCCAGCGGCAATACCTCCGGACGTCCCAGTCCCACCTGTGCCCGCCACATGATGGAGGACATGATGGGCAAGATCGACGGCATCGTGGACGGCGGCAACTGCGCCGTGGGGGTGGAGAGCACCATCATCGACCTGACGGTGCAGCCGCCCCGCCTGCTGCGCCCCGGCGGACTGCCGCTGGAGGAGCTGGAGACGGTGCTGGGCGAGGTGGCGGTGGACAAGGCGGTGCGGCAGAGGCTGGGGGACGGCGAAAAAGCCAAGGCACCCGGCATGAAGTACCGCCACTACGCGCCCCGCGCCGCCGTCACCGTGGTCACGGGCACGCCCCGCCGCAGTGCCGCCTATATCCGGGAGCACCTCCCGGCGGGGGCGGGCGTGATCTGCTTCGACGAGTACGCGCCCCTGTTCGCCGGTCATATCGTCCACCGCCTCGGCTCCCAGGAGGACAAGCTGGCGCAGGCGCAGCACGTTTTCGACGCGCTGCGTACCTTCGACGACACGGACGTGACCGCCATCTTTGCCCAGTGCCCTGACGAGTCCGGGCTGGGGCTTGCGGTGGGGAACCGTCTGAAAAAGGCGGCGGGCTTCCACACGGTGGATGTGTCGCCGCTGGTCATCGGCTTCACCGGCCCCACCGGCGCGGGAAAGACCAGCGCGCTCCGGGCATTGGAGAGGCTGGGCGGGCTTGTGCTGGACTGCGATGCCGTGTATCACGACCTGCTGCGGACGGACAGCACCCTCCGGGACGCCATCACCGGGGCTTTCGGGCAGGTGTTCGCCCCGGACGGCACCCTTGACCGGCAGAGGCTGGGCACGGTGGTGTTCTCCGATCCGGCGGCACTGGATACGCTGAACCGCATCATCTACGCCCGATTGCCCCGTGAGCTGCTGCGCCGCATGGACGAGAGCAGCGCGCCGGTGGTGGGTATCGACGCCATCAACCTTGTGGAGAGCGGTCTGTGCCGCCTCTGCCGCCGCACCGTGGCGGTGCTGGCACCGTCGGAGCAGCGCGTCCGGCGCATTATGGCGCGGGACGGCATCCCGGAGGAGTACGCCCGGCTGCGGGTGCAGGCGCAGAAGGACGACGGGTTTTACCGCACCCACTGCACCGATACACTGTTCAACGACTGTGCCGACGCCGCCGCCTTTGAGGACGCGGCTTACGCGGCACTGTACCGGATATTGAAGGAGGAACGAGCATGAGCGAGGAAATGAAGACGCTGCGTAAGCAGCTCCTGCGGGACAGCCGCAGCGGCTACGATGTGCTGGAGGAGGCGCAGCTGCGCCAGATGGAGGACTACTGCGCCGACTACAAGGCATTTCTGGGCAATAAGACCGAGCGTCTCAGTGCCCGCGCCGCCATCGCCGCGGCGAAGGCGCACGGCTTCGTGGAGTACAGGCGCGGCATGGCTCTGGAGGCGGGGGACAAGGTCTACACCTGCAACCGCGGCAAGGGTCTGATGCTGGCGGTCATGGGACGGGAGAGCATGGCGGAGGGCGTGCAGATCGCCGCCGCCCATATCGACTCCCCGCGCCTTGACCTGAAGCCCAACCCTCTGTACGAGGACAGCGAGCTGGCGTACTTCAAGACCCACTATTACGGCGGGATCCGCAAGTACCAGTGGGTCACGATCCCCCTGCAATTACAGGGCGTGGTGGTGAAGAAGGACGGCACCGCCGTGGAGGTCTGCATCGGCGAAAAGGGCGAGCCGCAGCTGGTCATCACCGACCTGCTGCCCCATCTGGGGGGCGAGCAGGGGAAGAAGCCTCTCAGCGAGGCGATCCCCGCCGAGACGCTGAACATTCTGCTGGGCAGCCGCCCCATCGGCGACGAGGACGACAGCGACCGTGTGAAGCTCCACGTGATGAAGCGTCTTTACGACAAGTACGGCATTACCGAGGCGGACTTTGCCTCCGCCGAGCTGGAGGCGGTGCCCGCCGCCGACGCGGTGGACATCGGCATCGACGGCAGCATGATCGGCTCCTACGGTCACGACGACCGCGTCTGCGGCTACGCCGCGCTCCGCGCCCTGCTGGAGCTGGACGCCCCCGCCAAGACCGCCGTGTGCGTGCTGGCGGACAAGGAGGAGATCGGCTCCATGGGCGTTACCGGTATGCAGTCCGCCGTGTTCGAGACGTTCCTCTCCGACCTGTGCGACAGCCAGAACGTGCCCCTGAAGGTCTGCTTCGAGAACTCCTTCTGCCTGTCCGCCGACGTGACGGCGGCATACGACCCCAACTTCGCCGACGTGTTCGACAAGAAGAACGCCGCCTTTTTGAACCACGGCGTGGGTCTGTGCAAGTACACCGGTGCCCGGGGCAAGTCCGGCTCCTCCGACGCCGGAGCCGAGACAGTGGCTTACGTCCGCAGCCTGCTGGACGGCGCAGGCGTCCGCTGGCAGATCTGCGAGCTGGGCAAGGTGGACGCCGGCGGCGGCGGCACCGTGGCGCAGTATATGGCAAACCGCAACATCGCCACGCTGGACGCCGGCGTGCCGGTGCTGAGTATGCACGCCCCCTTCGAGGTGGTGGCAAAGCTGGACTGCTACGAGATGTACCGCGCCTGCAAGGCGATCTACGAGGCGCGCTGACAGAGAAGCTCCCCCATCCGGGGGAGCTTCCCGCACATTTCCCTTGTAAACAGGGGGAAAATACGGTATACTTGCGGTACAACACTGGGGAATAGGAGCGCAGGATGACGATCATGGGAACGCTATTCGATAAACTGCTGCGCCGCCGGGGGAGCCATCCCTACTGCGCGGCACTGGTGCCCGCCGCCGGGCGATCCCGGCGCATGGGCGGCACCGACAAGCTGACGGCTCTGCTGGGAGGCGAGCCGGTGCTCCACCGTACCCTGTGGGCACTGGACAACGCCCGTCTCGTGGACGAGATCGTGGTGGCGGCAAGCCCCGACCGGCTGGAGGAGATCGCCGCGCTCTGCGTCCGCGCCGGCGTGAAGAAGCCCCTCCGCGTGGTGGAGGGCGGCGAAAGCCGCGCCCAGTCCGTGCTGATGGCTGCGCTTGCCGCCAGCGACCGGTGCGAGCTGCTGGCTGTCCACGACGGTGCCCGCCCCCTGATCCGGGGCGAGCAGGTGGACGACATGGTGCGTCTGGGACAAAAGACCTACGCCGCCGCGCCGGCTCTGCCGGTGACGGACACGGTGAAGGTGGCGGACACCGCCGGCGTCGTCCAGTCCACCCCGGACAGGAGATCCCTCTACGCCGTCCAGACGCCCCAGGTCTTTCAAGCGAATCTCCTGAAGGCCGCCCTCCAGTCCGCCGTGGAGGCGAACGCGGAGATCACCGACGACTGCTCCGCCGTGGAGCGGCTGGGCAAGACGGTCTATCTGGTGCCGGGCTGGCGGGAGAACATCAAGATCACAACGCAGGAGGATCTGATGCTGGCGGAAACCTTCCTGCGGGAGAGGGAGAAGTGCACATGACTGCTCTGCGTATCGGACACGGCTACGATGTCCACCGGCTGACCGAGAACCGCCCCCTGATTTTGGGCGGCGTGACCGTCCCCTTTGACCGGGGGCTGCTGGGACATTCCGATGCCGACGTGCTGACCCACGCCGTGATGGACGCGCTGCTGGGCGCGGCGGCTCTGGGCGACATCGGGCACCTGTTCCCCGACAGCGACGACGCCTACGCCGGTGCCGACAGCGTCGCGCTCCTCCGCCGCGTGACGGCGGTGCTCCGCGAGTGCGGCTTCGTCCCCGTCAACGTGGATGCCACCGTGCTGGCGCAGCGTCCCAAGCTGGCACCCTATGTCCCGGAGATGCGCCGGAATCTGGCGCAGGCGATGGGCTTGGACGTATCCTGCGTCTCCGTCAAGGCGACCACGGAGGAAGCTCTGGGATTCACCGGCAGGGAGGAGGGTATGGCGTCCCACGCTGTGGCACTTATCGAAAAGTGTCGGTGAGATTTGGCTGATTTTCACAAATTCTTAACACATGCGCCCTTGTGCCATCCGCCGGATTATGGTACAATATATGTGTCAGAGATACGATGGCGTATCTGCCCACCACGGACAGATGCGCCGCTTTTGTAAGTCGGGAAAAACAGAAAGGAAGGTAGCATTGACTCACAGGACTATTCAGGACGAGCAGGCGAGACTGCGTAAGAAACGGCAAAAGGCAGGGAGCTTTTTCGCCATCTTCAAAAAGCCCATGCACGAATCCCTCACCTCGGTGCTTCCGGTGATGCTGATTGTGCTGCTGCTTTGCTTCACCATCGCACCGGTGCCCAACAACGCCATGGTGGCGTTTCTGCTGGGCGGCGTTATGCTGATCGGCGGTATGGGACTTTTCACCCTCGGGTCGGAGATGTCCATGATCCCGCTGGGGCAGGCGGTGGGCTCCGAGATCACCCGCCGCCGCCGTGTGTGGATCATCGCCGTGGTGGGATTCCTCATCGGCATGATCATCACCGTGGCGGAGCCGGATCTGCAGGTGCTTGCCAATCAGGTGCCCGCCATCAGCAACAACGTCATCATCTGGTCGGTGGCGGTGGGCGTGGGCGTGTTCCTTGTGATCGCTCTGCTGCGTATCGTGCTGGGTATCCAGCTCCGCTGGCTGTTGATCGGCTTTTACGCGGTGGTGTTCGTGCTGGCGACGTTCGTCTCCCCGGATTTCTGGGCGGTGGCGTTCGACTCCGGCGGCGTGACCACCGGTCCCATGACCGTGCCGTTCATCATGGCACTGGGCGTGGGCGTCTGCGCCGTGCGAAGCGACAAGAAGGCGGGGGGCGACAGCTTCGGCCTTGTGGCTCTCTGCTCCATCGGACCCATCGTCACCGTGCTGATCCTCGGGCTGCTCTATAAGCCCGACGGCAGTGCCTACACCGCCGCCGTCATGCCCGACGCCAGGGACACGGTGGAGATGTTCGACCTCTACCTCAGCAACTTCCCCCACTATCTGCGGGAGACGGCGTCGGCTCTGCTGCCCATCGCCGCGTTCCTCATCCTGTTCCAGCTGGTCACGAAACGCCTCAAGCGCAGGGAGCTGATCCACATGGCGATCGGCCTTGTCTACGTCTACATAGGGCTGACCGTATTCCTGATGGGCGTCAACGTGGGCTTCATGCCCGTGGGCAGCTTCTTGGGCGGCAGCATCGCCAGCCACCAGTACAACTGGATCCTTGTGCCCATCGCCATGGTCATCGGCTACTTCATCGTGCAGGCGGAGCCTGCCGTCCACGTGCTGAACAAGCAGGTGGAGGAGATCACCGCCGGTGCCATCCCCGCCCACGCCATGAACACCGCGCTTTCCATCGGTGTTGCCATCTCTCTGGGGCTTGCCATGATCCGCGTCCTGACGGGTATCTCCATCATGTGGTTTCTGATCCCCGGCTACGTCATCAGTCTGGCTCTGAGCTTCGTGGTGCCCGACATCTTCACCTCGGTGGCGTTCGACTCCGGCGGTGTGGCGTCCGGTCCCATGACCGCCACGTTCCTGCTGCCCTTCGCGCTGGGAGCCTGTGACGCCGTGGGCGGCAATCTCGTCACCGACGCCTTCGGCGTGGTGGCGATGGTGGCGATGACCCCGCTGGTGACCATCCAGCTGCTGGGTCTCAGCTACCAGCGCAAGCTGCGCCATGCCCCTGCTCCTGCCGCGCCTGTGGCGGTGGAGGAGCTTATCGAGCTGTGCTGAGGAGGTGCCCCTATGTCTGAAAAAACCAATAACCGCCTGTATCTGATGATCACCATTACCAACCGCGTCAAGGGTGCCACCCACTTCATCGACTTCTACCGCGCCTTCGGCGCACCGGTGGTATTCACCGCGCTGGGACGCGGCACCGCCAGCAACGACATTCTGAACACGCTGGGACTGGAGGCAACGGAGAAATCCGTCATGTTCTCCGTCGTCACCCCCGCCGTGAAGGAGGTGCTCATGCGTGAGCTGGTGGACACCATGCGTATCGACCGCCCCGGCAGCGGTATCGCCGTGTGCCTGCACCTGAGCAGTGTGGGCGGACGCACGGCACTGAACTATCTGATCTCCGGCAAGAGCGACGGCCAGCCGGATATGTCTGTAAAGGAGGAAGACTTGATGAACGACAGCCCGTACCAGCTGATTCTGGCGATCACCAACAGCGGCTATACCGACACCGTCATGGAGGCGGCGTCCGCCGCCGGTGCCCGCGGCGGCACCGTGATCCACGCCCGTGCCACCGACGCGGAGAACACCAACAAATTCTTCGGCGTCGCCATCTCCGAGGAGCGCGAGATGATCTTCCTCGTCACCCCCACTGACAAGCGCACCGCTATCATGCAGTCCATTATGGAGAAGGCGGGTGCCCACACGGAGGCGCAGACCGTCACTATCTCCCTCCCCCTGGACGACACGGTGGGACTTTACAACGCCGAGAACTGAAAAAACGAAAAAACAGGGTCGCACCGCGACCCTGTTTTTTTACAAAAATCAACAGAAAAGCCCTCCGCTTCTTGACAGGAAAGGGGCACCGTGCTACCATCAGACCAGCCAAATAGGAAATAGCAAACCAAGTACATCAGAGGTAAGCGAAATGACACTGAATGAACTGCATATCGGCGACACCGCCGCCATCACCGCCGTGGGCGGCGAGGGCGCGCTCCGCTGCCGCCTGCTGGATATGGGGCTGACGCCCCGCACCCTTGTCACGCTCCGCAAGGTCGCGCCCATGGGCGACCCCATCGAGATACGCGTCCGGGGCTATGAGCTGACGCTGCGGGTGGAGGACGCCCGCGAGATCACCGTGGAAAAGAGGGATGACGCATGATCTTCGCATTGGCGGGCAACCAGAACTGCGGCAAGACCACGCTGTTCAACGCCCTCACCGGCTCCAACCAGCACGTGGGCAACTTCCCCGGCGTCACCGTGGATCAGAAGTCCGGCGAGGTGCGCGGTCATAAGGACTGCTCCGTGGTGGATCTCCCCGGTATCTACTCCCTCCGCACGTACACCCAGGAGGAGATCGTCACCCGCGACTACATTCTGAACCAGAAGCCCGACGGCATCATCAACATCGTGGACGCCACCAACATCGAGCGCAACCTCTATCTGACCCTTCAGCTGCTGGAGCTGCGCGTCCCCATGGTGCTGGCACTGAACATGATGGACGAGGTGCGCGCCAACGGCGGCACCATCGACGTCCACAAGCTGTCCGAGGATCTGGGCATCCCCGTGGTGCCCATCTCCGCCGCCAAGGGCGAGGGCGTGTCCGAGCTGATGGATCAGGCGATCCAGACGGCGCGGAACCGCACTATGCCCAAGGTCTACGATTTCTGCGCGGCGGACTCCCCGGTGCACCGCTGCGTCCACGCCGTCGTCCACCTCATCGAAGATCACGCCGAGCGTCTCGGACTGCCGCCCCGCTTCTGCGCCACAAAGCTCATCGAGGGCGACCAGACCATGGCGGATCGCCTCGTGCTGGATCAGAACGAGCGGGAGCTGCTGGAGCACATCATCGTCCAGCTGGAGACGGAGAACGACCTGGATCGCAACGCGTCCCTTGCGGATATGCGCTATACCTTCATCGAGAAGGTCACCGCCGACGCGGTGGTCAAGTGCCACGAAAGCCGGGAGCATAAGCGCAGCGTGGCACTGGACAGGATCCTCACCGGCAAATACACCGCCCTCCCCGTGTTCTTCGGCGTTATGCTGCTCATCTTCTGGCTGACGTTCAGCGTCATCGGGCAGCGTCTCAGCGACCTGCTGGCGTCCGGCATCGACTACGTGTCCGCCGGTGTGGACGGCGCGCTCACCGCCTACGGCATCAACCCGGTGGTGCACAGCCTGATCATCGACGGTATCTTCGCCGGTGTGGGCAGCGTGCTGTCGTTCCTGCCCATCATCGTCACCCTGTTCTTCTTCCTGTCCATTTTAGAGGACACCGGCTACATGGCGCGTGTGGCGTTCGTCATGGACAAGCTCCTCCGCAAGATCGGGCTTTCCGGACGCAGCATCGTCCCGCTGCTCATCGGCTTCGGCTGCTCGGTGCCCGCCATTATGGCGACCCGCACCGTCTCCTCCGACCGTGACCGGAAAATGACCATCCTCCTGACGCCATATATGAGCTGCTCCGCCAAGATCCCCATTTACGGCTTCTTCACCGCCGCCTTTTTCACCGACCACAAGGCTCTGGTGATGATCTCCCTCTACGTGCTGGGCATCCTCGTGGGGGTTCTGGCGGCACTTCTGATGAAGAACTCCGTCTTTCGCGGCAAGCCCGTGCCCTTCGTCATGGAGCTGCCCAACTACCGCCTGCCCTCCCTGAAAAGCGTGGGGCTTCTCCTGTGGGAGAAGGCAAAGGACTTCCTCCAGCGCGCCTTCACCGTGATCTTTCTGGCAACGGTGGTCATCTGGTTCCTCCAGAGCTTTGACACCCGCCTCAACGTGGTCGCGGACAGCGCGGACAGTCTGCTGGCACTGATCGGTCAGTGGCTGGCAGTGCTCTTTGCGCCGCTGGGCTTTGGCGACTGGCGGTGCGCCACGTCCCTGATCTCCGGCTTCATCGCCAAGGAATCCGTGGTCAGCACGCTGCAAGTCCTGCTGGGCAGTGCCGCCGTCTCCTCGCTGTTCACCGCCCGCAGTGCCATCAGCTTCCTTGTGTTCACGCTGCTGTATACCCCCTGCGTGGCGGCAGTCGCCACCATCCGGCGTGAGCTTGGCTCCGTGGTCAAGACCGTGGGCGTGGTGCTGCTCCAATGCGGCGTGGCATGGCTGGCAGCGTTTGTCGCCTATGCGATAGGAGGGCTGCTGGTATGACGTGGATGGACTGGCTGCTCCTTGCGCTGGTGGTGCTGTGCGGACTGCTTGCCATCCGCAGTACCCGCAAAGCCAAAAAGCAGGGCAAGTGCGTGGGCTGCTCCGGCTGCGCCGGAGGCTGCGACAACTGCATGGAGAAAATGGAGAAAAGAGAGACAAAATCCTCGGATTGACCGAGGGTTTTGTCTCTTTTAACGTTAAAACTCGCGCTTTTTACCGCGAGAGCAGGGGAGAGGCGTGGCATTTCCCCGGGAAAGTCCGAAAATCCGGACATAAAGTCCTAATATCAGGACTGTGACAAAAATTTGACATACCCTCTCCGTTGGGGTACAATACAAACACTAACACAAAGGAGGACACCGCATCATGCAGTTTTGGAAAATGAACGGTGCCGGCAACGACTTCATCGTGGTGGACGACCGGCAGAACGTTGTCCCCGACGAAAAATGGCCGGAGATCGTCCGTACCGTGTGCGAACGGCATATGTCCATCGGCGCGGACGGCTTCATGGTGGTGAAGAATCCCACCTACGGCGGCGACTACAAGATGCTGTTCTTTAACTCCGACGGCTCCATGGGTGAGATGTGCGGCAACGGCGCACGGTGCATCTGCCGCTTCGGCTATGAGAACGGTCTGGCGGGGGAGGTGCAGAAGGTGGAGACCACCGCCGGTCTTGTCACCGGCTGGCGTGTGGACAAGCGTCTCTACCGCGTCCGGCTCAACGACCCCTGCAATATGCGTCTGGACGGCAAGGCGGAGGTGGACGGCGTCACCTATGACTGCGCCTACGTGGAGCTGGGCGACCCCGGCATCCCCCATGCGGCGGTGCCCATCGAGAATTTGAAGAACTACGACACCCCGTCCCTGTTCCGGCTGGGACGGAAGCTCCGCCACTACAAGGACTTCCCCAAGGGAGCCAATGTGAACTTCTACGAGCTTATCGGCCCCGACCATGTGTACGAGCGCACCTATGAGCGCGGCGTGGAGGACTTCACCTACGCCTGCGGCACGGGCACCGGCTCTGTGGTGACGGTGCTGACGCTGCTGGGCAAGGTCTCCGGCAAGAGCGTCCGGGTGGACATGACCGGCGGCACGCTGATCATCGACGTGGAGCGCGACAGCGCGGGACACGTCACCGACCTGTACCTCACCGGCCCCACCAATATCGTCTGCAAGGGCGAGATCACCGACGAGGCACTGACGATCTGATTTCCCTTATCCCCCCCTTTTCTTTGCGCTCCCCGCCCCGAAGGGGGCGGGGGGACGCAAAAACCGGGATTTGAACAGGTATGTAAGCAATATGCTTTACATAGAGAGCAAACCACATCAACCAAAATCTGTTAGGAGGAGTAAAACAAATGGAAAAGAAAGCAGTTGCAAGGAACTATATCTTCCTTGGCATAATGCTGGGCGCGATGGTGCTGGGTGCCCTTTTCGGCTGGCTGGCCCCTGCGAAAGCAGTCGCATTCTTCAAGCCCTTCGGCACCGTGTTCATCAACATGATGTTCTGCGTGGTGGTGCCTCTGGTGTTCGTGTCCATCGCGGGCTCCATCGCCAACATGAAGAGCATGAAGCGCGCCGGCAAGATCATGGGCACCACCGTGGCGACCTTCGTCATCACCGGTGCCATCGCCGCCGTCATCATGTTCGCGCTGATGAAGATCTTCCCGCCCGTGCTGGTTCCTTGGAACGACATCCCCTCTGAGGAGATCGGCGAGTACGCCTCTATCTCCGATATGATCGTGAACTTCTTCACCGCCAGCGACTTCGTGGGTCTGCTGACCCGCAAGGCCATGCTGCCTCTGATCGTGTTCTCCGTGCTGTTCGGCTTCGCCACCAACATGGCGGGCGGTGCTGAGACGCTGGTCGCCAAGTGGCTCAACAGCATGACCGAGGTTATGATGAAGTTCATCAAGCTCATCACCTACTACGCGCCCGTGGCGTTCTTCGCCATCTTCGCCGGTCTGGTGGCCGACTACGGCCCGCAGATCGCCGGCTCCTACGGCCGCGCCATGGCGGTGTACTATCCTCTGTGCTTCATCTACATCTTTACCGCCTTCCCCCTGTTTGCGTGGTTCGGCGGCGGCAAGCACGGCGTCAAGACCATGTTCCGCCACATCACCAAGCCCGCTCTGGTGTCTCTGGGCACCTGCTCCTCTGTGGCGACCATCCCCACCAATCTGGAGGAGGCTGAGAATACCGGCGTCAGCAAGGACGTGGCCGAGATGGTCGTGCCTCTGGGTGCCACCATGCACATGGACGGCTCCTGCTTCTCCTGCGTGCTGAAGATCGCCTTTGTGTGGGGCGTGTTCGGTCAGGACATGAGCTGGGGCAAGCTGATCCCCATCGTCCTCGTGGCGGTGCTGTCCTCCGTTGGTATGTCCGGCGTCCCCGGCGGCGGCTACATCGGCGAGTACATCATCTGCTCCATCTTCTTCCCCAACCAGATCGAGCTGGCGTTCCCCATTCTGGTCGCCATCGGCAATCTGGTCGATCCTCCCGCCACCATGATCAACTCCGCCGGCGACTATGTGGTGACGTTCATCGTCTCCCGCTTCGCGGACGGCAAGGATTGGCTGGATAAGGCTATCGCCAAGAAGAACGCTGCCGCTAAGGCGGAGTGACCCCAAAAAGCATTTCGTACCTCCTCTGCTCTCAGCAGAATGGGCAGGGGGCTGCGGTCCGGTTGAGCCGCAGCCCCTCCGCCCGCTCTATTTAGCTCTCAAGTGAACGACAAACAGCGATTTCTTTATAAAAACAACTTAACTTCGCATATTCGGCTCAACGGGAGCCTTGCCATACATAGGCTGCGCCCGCCCTCGGCGGGCAGGAGAGAAAGGACTATACTATGATCTGTGACAATATCACCATCGGTGCCAACGGGCACCTGCACTTTGCCGGGCAGGATACCGTGGCCATTGCCAAGCAGTACGGCACCCCCCTGTACCTGCTGGACGAGGACTATATCCGCCACCAGTGCCGCGTCTACCAGAACTCCTTCAAAAAGCACTTCGGCCCCACCAGTCGCCCCCTGTACGCCAGCAAGGCGAACGCCTTCAAGCGCATCTATGAGATCATGCGGGAGGAGGGCATGGGCATCGACGTGGTGTCCTCCGGCGAGATCTACACCGCGCTGCAGGCGGGGTACGACCTGCGCCACGCCTACTTCCACAGCAACAACAAGACGGACGAGGACATCGCCTACGGCATGGACAACCACATCGGCTACTTCGTGGCGGACAACGCCGAGGAGATCAAGGCGATCGAGGCGGAGGCGAGCCGCCGGGGCACGAAGCAGAAGGTGCTGCTGCGCCTGACGCCGGGCATCGACCCCCACACCTATGAGGCCATCGCCACCGGCAAGGTGGACAGCAAGTTCGGCTCCGCCATCGAGACGGGACAGGCGGAGGAGATCACCGTTTTCACGCTGGCGCAGCCCCATGTGGAGCTGATGGGCTTCCACTGCCACGTGGGCTCTCAGGTCTTCGGCGAGGACATCTTCGAGCGCGCCGCCGTCATCATGCTGGAGTTCATCGCCGCCATGAAGGAAAAGCACAGCTACATGGCGCAGCAGCTGGATCTGGGCGGCGGCTACGGCGTCCGCTACGTGGAGAGCGACCCCTATCTGGACGTGGATACGAAGGTCAGTCAGGTGGCTGCCGCCATCAAGGCGGCGTGTGAGCGTCTGCATATCGAAATGCCGGAGATCCACATGGAGCCGGGACGGAGCATCGTTGGCGCGGCGGGCATGACGCTGTACACCTGCGGCACGGTGAAGCAGATCCCCGGCTACAAGAACTACGTCTCCATCGACGGCGGTATGCCGGACAACCCCCGCTACGCGCTGTACAAGGCGGACTACACCTGCCTCCTTGCCAATAAGATGAACGAGAAATGCGACTTCGAGGCGTCCGTGGTGGGTCGCTGCTGCGAGAGCGGCGACATCATTCAGGAGCACGTCATGCTGCCCGCCTCCGTGGGGCGGGGCGACATCGTGGCGGTCTGCACCACCGGCGCGTATAACTACTCCATGGCGTCCAACTACAACCGGCTGCCCCGCGCCGCCACCGTGATGCTCCGCGGCGGCAAGAGCTACGTTGCCATCCGGCGGGAGACCTTCGCCGACCTGTGCGCCTGCGACCTGTGACCGACATACCGACGGGAAAACAAAGCCCGCACGCGGGCTTTGTTTTCCCATCATTATTGCAAATAACGGCGTTTTGCGGTACAATGATGCCATCCGCCGGAAAGGAGAGTGTGGCATAAGTGGATATACTGCAAAGCGTAATGGACTCTTCCTCTCACGCCATGTTTACCATGGATCGGCAGGGTATCGTCACCCACATCAACCAGCAGGCAAAGGAGCGGTTCGGGCTGTTCAACCACAGCCTGTATTCCCACCCCGCCGGACGGCTGGAGCCGGGTGACATCGTGATTTTGGCGACCTCCGCCATGGGCGCGGACGACGGCGGCCTGACCGCCGCCGATCTGTCGGTGCTGGACATCCACGACGCACGCCTCCGCCCCAACGACATTCTGGCGGCGGTGGGCGTCTATAAGGGGCCCGGCGTCAAGCCGGTGTACAAATACCTGCGGGGCGGCGAGGCGGCGGGGCTCCATCTGGACGTGACGTTTCAGGGCGTCCCCATCTCCGTCCATATCGGCGACAAGGAGATCGTGGTGGAGGTGCGGGAAAAGGCGTACTCCATCAACTACTTCGTCTGCATCGGTCAGATGGTGGTGCTGGATCACCGCACCAAGCAGGTGAAATTCTGGGAAGAGAAGGGCTACTCCGCCCGGAAGGAGGGCATCGGCAGCCTTCTCCGGGGCGGCAGCTTCATCGCCAAAAGCCCGGAGCAGGAGATCTGCGTGGTGGGCTACCACTTCCGCGATTTCTTCGAGGGCGAGCTGTTCGAGGAGCACCTCCGCCAAGTGCTGGACGGGCGCGCCTCCGGCTTTTCCGACGTGGCGTATGAGATCAACGGCTTCGCGCTGCTGGCGTCCATCCTGCCCATCCGCGACGGCGCGCAGGTCACGGGCATCATCGTGAAATTCCGCAATATCGAGGACATCCGCACCACCATCATGGAGCGCAACACCGCCATCGCCGCGGCGGAGCGCAAATACCGGGAGTCCTCCGAGCGCGCCTTCCCCGGCGAGAGCAACGCCCTGCTGGGCTACGGCTCCTCCGCCGCCCTCCGTTCGGCGCGCCGCCGCGCCTACAAGCTCAGCCAGATGGACTGCAACATCTTCATCACCGGCGAGGCGGGCACGGGGCGCACCCGCATGGCGCAGAGCATCCAGCAGGCGCAGCAGCGGGGAGGCCCCTTTATCCGCGCCGACTGCTCGGCGGTGGACCCGGCTCTGCTGGAGGTCACCCTGTTCGGCAGTCAGGACGTCACCCCCGGACTGTTCCGCGAGGCGGACGGCGGCACGCTGCTGCTGGACGAGGTGGGCGGCCTGCCCCTGAACGTGCAGGCGAAGCTGCTCTACGCCATCCAGCGCGACGAGATACAGCCCGTCGGCTCCACCCGCCCGGTGCACGTGGACGTGCGATTGCTGACCATCGCCGGCTCTGAGCTGTGGGACGAGGTGGAGAGCGGACGCTTCCGGAAGGATCTCTACTACCGCCTCTCCGCCTTCTCCGTGGAGATGCCGCCCCTGCGGGACTGCCGGGAGGACATCTACCTGCTGGCAAACCAGCTGATGGAGGATATATGCCAGCGGTACCACATCCCGGAAAAATCCCTCTCCGGCGAGGCATTCAGCAAGCTCATCAACTATGACTGGCCGGGCAACCTCCGCGAGCTGGAAAACGTGCTGGAGGGCGCGGCTGCCATGTCGGACTCCGACATCATCTACCCGGAGCACATCCACCTTGCCTCGGAGCCTGTCCCGCTGACGCTGCGGCAGCATCTGCGGCAGGAGGAGCGACGCTACATCCAGCAGGTGCTGGCACAGTGCGGCGGCGACCGCCAGCTTGCCATGCAGCAGCTGGACGTCTCCCGCTCTGTATTTTACGAACGTCTGAAGGAATACGGTCTCCGCTGACCGCTCTTTCCCCAGCCAATGAAAGGAGAAAATAGTATGAAAAAGTTACAGGAGTTCCCCCGTATCCCGCTGGCGGTGCTGCCCACCCCCATCCAGAAGCTGGAGAACATCAGCCGCCTGCTGAACACCAACGTCTACGTGAAGCGTGACGACCTGACCGGCATCGGTCTCGGCGGCAACAAGGTGCGTAAGCTGGAGTTCCTGCTGGCGGACGCCAAGCGGCAGGGCGCGGAGATCGTGTTCACTACCGGCGGTGCCCAGTCCAACCACGCCATGCTGACGGCGGCGTGCGCCAAGAAGCTGGGCATGACGCCCATCCTCATTCTGAAGAAGCGCGGCGTCACCGAGCGCAAGGGCAACCAGCTGCTGGAGTACCTCATGGACACCGACGTCCGCTTTATGGATACCGACAGCTACGACGACATCTACGCCGAGATGGATCGCGTGGGTCAGGCCAGCGGCAAGAAGTATTACAAGATCCCCTGCGGCGGCTCCAACGCCATCGGCGCGCTGGGCTACGTGAACTGTATGCAGGAGATCGCCGACACCGGTATGCACTTTGACTATGTCTGCTGCGCCGAGGGCAGCGGCGGCACCCACGCCGGCGTGGCTCTGGGAGCCAAGCTCTTCATGCCCGACACGCAGGTGGTGGGTCTGATGGTGGACAGCGACCCCTTCGATGTCATTACCACCCGCATCATGCAGGAGACGGCGAAAATGCTGGAGCTGGACTTCGTCCCCACGGTGGAGGACGTCCATCTGGTGAATATGTGCGGCCCCGGCTACGCCATTCCCTCCCCGGAGGGCAACGCCGCCATCCGCATGATGGCGGAGAACGAGGGGCTGTTCCTGGATCCCGTCTACACCGGTAAGGCGTTCGCCGGTCTTGTGAAGCTGGCGCGTGAGGGCAAGTTCAAGCCCACCGACAACGTGCTCTACCTCTACTCCGGCGGTGCCGGCGGACTGTTCGCCATCGACATCGATCTGGGCTGACGCCCCGCCCGTATCCTCTGCATAAAAAACGCTCCCTCCGTGGAGACGACGCCCTGCGCCGCCTCCCACGGAGGGAGTTTTTGCCTGAATTACATACAAAATCACCGGAAAGTGCCGCGAAATCTTGCAATCCGCGGATTCGATGCTATAATAACAACCACACAATACCGTTTTCGCAACGAAAAAACTGCGGCACCGCCGCGGAAAGGAGACACATCATGCTTACCGGACTGACCGCCTACACACCCGAGGCGACCCTCACCCTATACGATAATCTGGAGTTCCTGCTGCGGCTGCTGCTGTCCGCTGCGCTGGGCGCGCTGGTGGGCTTGGAGCGCAGCAAACGCCGCAAGGAGGCGGGCATCCGTACCCACTGTATCATCGCCTGCACCTCCGCGCTGTTTATGATCGTCTCCAAGTACAGCTTTCTGGACTGCGCCGCCATCAAGGGGCTGCGGGGAGCCGACCCCGCCCGTATCGCCGCGCAGGTGGTCAGCGGTATTTCCTTCTTAGGTGCCGGCGTGATCTTCCGGAACGGCAGCTCCATCCGCGGGCTGACCACCGCCGCCGGTATGTGGGGCACCTCCGCCATCGGCATGGCGGTGGGCGCGGGCATGTACTGGCTGGGGCTCATCGAGGCGGCTGTCCTCGTGACCATCCAGACCTTCTTTCACCGATTCCCGGTGGGAGTCGATGCCCTCACCACCCAGGAGCTGCTGGTGGAGATGGAGGACACCGACGACCTGCGCCGGCGGTTTGACGATCTGGTGGAGCGTCACGGCGGACAGGTCATCGAGAGCAACCTCAGCCGCCGCGACGGCTGCATCCGCATAGAGCTGACCGCCCGTCTGGAGCCGCCCATCACCCACGACGAGGCGATGGCGTTTATGAAAGAGAACCCCGGCGTCCGCCGGATGTCTGTCTGACGCGGCGGACGACGCTCACCGGGGCGGTCTTCGGCTTGCCAAGGGCGGGAATATCTGGTATACTGCACAGTAATGAACAGCGAGAGGAGTTTTTCCCATGCTCCATACCGTTATAGCCTTCCTGCCCCTGCTCTTCCTCATCACATACGCCCTCAAAAGCCGCAAAATGGCGGACGCCATGGTGCTTGCCACCCTGCTCGCCATGGTGCTGCTGTACCGCCAGCACTTCGTCACCGGGCTGATCGACAGTATGTACGCCGTGCTGTCCACCTCCGCCTACCAGTTCTCCCTCTGCGTGATCGCGACCTTCGGCGCGTTCATCTCCCTTATGCAGCAATCCGGCGCGCTCATGGGCTTCCGCGACCTGCTGGCAAGGGTGGCGGACACCCCCCGCAAAACGCTGCTGCTGGCGTGGCTTCTGGCGGTGATCATGTTCGTGGACGAATACCTGAACGCCCTCACGGTCACCATCTCCATGCGCGGCATCGTTGACCGCAACCGCATCCCCCGTGAGCATCTGGCACTGCAAGCAAACATCATGGCGTGCTGCCTCTGCGTCACCGTCCCCTTCACCAGCTGGACGGCGTTCAGCGTGGGGCTCCTCACGGAGTTCGACCTCACCTTCGCCGACTATCTCCGCGCCGTCCCCCTGATGTTCTACCCTCTGGCGATGATGCTCCTCACCCTTTTGCTGGCAGGGGGCGTTTTCCCCAAGGTGGGCCCGCTGAAGCGGGCATACGACCGCGTCCGCAGCGGCGGAGCCACCTTCGAGCCGTCGGCGCAGTCGGAAAAGCTGGTGGACATCGCCGACGTGGACGAGGGCTGTGTCTCCTCCGCGTGGAACGCCATCCTGCCGCTGCTGGCACTGGTGGGCGGCACGCTGTATTTCGACAACGACCTGCTCCACGGCACCATCATCGCCCTCATCGTCCAGTTCCTGCTGTATGTCCCCCAAAAGCACATGACCGTGGGCGACTACTTCCGCCACATCCTTGACGGAGCCAAGGGCATGACCACCATCGCCATCGTGGTGCTCTTCGGTCTGGTGCTCAGCAACGCCAACCGCCAGCTGGGTATGTTCGACATCCTCATCACCGGCGTGGGCGGCGCGGTGCCCTCGTGGCTGATCGCGCCCATGGCGTTCCTGCTGGTGGCACTGACGGTCTTTGCCGTGGGCAGCTGCTGGGCGGTTATGACCATCGCCTTCCCGGTGTTTATCCCCATGGGACTGGCGGCGGGCGTCGCGCCCTCTCTGATGATCGCCGCCGTTATGAGCGGCGTCACGCTGGGGTACAGCGTCTGCTTCTACGCCGACGCCATCTTTATGACCACCGCCGGCACCGGCGTCTCCAATATCACCATCGTCCGCTCCACGCTGCCCTACGCCGCTGTCGTCACCGTCCTCTCCGCCGCCGCCCTCCTCGTGGCGGGCTTGTAGTGCGCGCTATCGAGCCCTCCGCCGGAGCACAAACCCGCATGAATACAAGAAAGACCCGCAACCCCATGGGTTGCGGGTCTTTCCGTTTTCTGGTCGGAGTGGGGGGACTTGAACCCCCGGCCTCTTGGTCCCGAACCAAGCGCGCTACCAGCTGCGCTACACCCCGTCAGCCCTCCTATTATATTTGCAATCCTCCTGCCTGTCAAGCACTATTTTTCTGCCCCGCCCCCTTTCCCTCCGCTTCTTTTTCCGCCGCCTCCCGCATACACTCTCCCATCGACCCCGTTTGAAGGAGGTGCCCTCAATGTCCAAGCGTTCCGTCCCCTATGCCGGCCGCCGCGTGGCGCGACGCCGCCCCGCTCCGCCCCAGAGAACACCGCCGCCACGCCGGCGCGAGTCTCAGCCCACGCCCGCCTCCCGCCGCCGCATGGCGCAGCTTCTCGTCTCCGCCGCGCTGCTGCTGGCGGTGGTGGTCGTGAAGCTGCTTTTTCCCGCCGCGCTGGAACGCTGCCGCGCCACGCTTCTGGAGCTGCTGGGGGCGGACACCGACTTCGTGGAGGTATTCTCCGCCGCCGGCAGAGCCTTCTCCGACGGCTCCACCGTCTCCGACGCCCTCACCGATGCCTACACCGCCGTTTTCGGCTCCGCGGAGGTGCCCGACGTTCCCGCCGTGCAGCGCACCGCCGCCCTCCCGGAGAACGTGGAGCTGCTCCAGCGTGTACTGAACCTCGACTACGGCGACCCGGTGCCCTCCGGTCAGATCACCTCGCTGTTCGGTGCACGGAACGACCCGCTGGGCGCGGATACCCGCTTCCACTACGGACTTGACATAGCGGGGGAGGAGGGCACCGTCATCTCCGCCTTTGCCGACGGCACCGTTACGGCACTGGGCAACAGCACGGAGCTGGGCAAATACGTCACCGTCGCCCACGACGGCGGCTACTCCACCCTCTACGCCCACTGCGCCAAGATCACCGCCTCCGACGGGCAGCAGGTGAAAAGGGGAGACCCCATCGCGGAAATGGGCGACACAGGCCGCGCCACCGGCTTCCACCTGCACTTTGAGCTTCATCAGGACAACACCTATCTGAATCCGATCTACTATGTCACATTCTCTTAAAACCCGCGCCGCCCTCACCGTCTCGCCCTCTGCGTTGGTGCTGCTGGCGGCTTTTCTGCTGTTCTCCCGCTCCTTCACGCTGCCTGCCGCCCTGCTCTCCGCCGCCCTCTGCCACGAGCTGTCCCACGCCCTGACGCTGCGCCTTCTGGGCGCGCCGCCCCGCCGTCTGACGCTCTCCGCCACCGGCGCGGAGCTGTACGTCCCCGCCCTTGACCGCCTGTCCTATACCGGGGAGCTGCTGGCGGTGGCGGCGGGGCCCGCCTGCAACCTCATTCTATGGGCGTTGCTCTCCCTTACGGGTGTCGAAGGGCTGATGCCCTTCGCCGGAGCCCATCTGCTCCTCGGCGCGCTGAACCTCCTGCCCGTCTGCCCCATGGACGGCGGGCGGCTCCTCTGGCTCCTGACCGCCCTCTGCACCGAGCCGTATACCGCCGACCGTGTCTCCTACGCCGTGGGCGCGTCCGTCTCCGCGCTGCTGCTCCTTTTGTGCCTCTATCTGACGGCCTCCACCGGCGCGGGACTGTTCCTCCTGCCCGGCGCATTGTGGCTGACGGCAAAAGGGGTCTTGCCAAACGGCGCAAAACCGGATAAAATAAACTGTTACAAGAAA
>ERZ1026844.80-NODE-80-length-78211-cov-88.250358_pt1 | contig 78211 bp, 56 predicted proteins | sample MGYA00380152_ERZ1026844 | MGnify/ENA primary metagenome ERZ1026844 (study PRJEB33269, sample SAMEA4719788) | human gut metagenome | biome: human-associated habitat; feature: organic feature; material: feces | place: Cameroon | collected 2013-10 ... | reverse complement strand
GTCCCTCGGCCGCAGACCACGAAAGGGCTTGTCTACTACAAAGTCAGAAAAAATCCAAAGGCCCCAAATCGCCAACTCAGCGGTCTGGAGCCTTGAATTATCCTTGTTTCTACAAAATCAAAGTGTCAAAGACAGGAAGGTAGACATTATTTTTGAACCTGCAAACTTTTTCTGAAAAATTTTTAACTTTTTTTATTCATTTTTATTCTCGCCTGCAGCTCCCAAGTACGTATCCTGTCCTTATACAGGTTGTTAGCGTTTACTTTGTCGATATCGAGCGAAGCGTCGGAATTATCGTCCCAACGGCGACAATTATAGACAACATCGTAGATTCGGCCTATCTGGTACTCTCTGGAGACGCGAAGACCCACCGCATAGTCCTCCCCATACTTCGTCGTAGGGAAGTTGATCGTACGAAGCATCGGAACGTAGAATCCGCGCGGAGCGCCAAGACCATTTATGCGCAGAGCGTTGTTACGGCCATTCTCCGGAGTCCACTCACGATGATCGATGATTCCCGGAGGCAGGGTCTCCATCTGGAAGTTGGTCATCCTGTAGGTACCGACAACCATGGCGCAGTTCTGGGCATAGAAAGCGTCCACGAACTTCTGCACTGTGTTCTCATCATAATAAACATCGTCAGAATCCAGCTGGATGGCGAATTTACCACACTTAGGATGGTGCAGGGCGGCGTTCCAGTTGCCTCCGATGGCGTGATAGCTCTTGTCCTGCGCGATATAGACGAGCTTTGGGTCATCAATGAACTTCTTGATGACATCCACGGTTCCGTCAGTGGAGTTGTCATCGACCACGATCACGTTATATTTGAAAGTGGTCTTCTGATTCAGCGCGGAAGTCAGAGCGTCGCCTATCGTGCGCACCCTGTTCTTGCAAGGGATGACGACAGAGGCCTCATATTCAAAGGAATCATCCGAGAACTCGATATGCTTGAATTTCGGTTCCAGATAGCCACCGACATCCTTAAGATGCTGTGTACAAGCCTTTTCCATCTCAATCTGGACAGCACGGTTCTTCGGATCCACATAGTCGAAGAGTTTCTCGCCGGACTTGCGGGTGTCGGTCTCGATCTCGTAGTAAAGATATTCATTGATGTGGACAAGGCTTCCCCTCTGGGAGACTTTTAGGCGCAGGTCATAGAGGCCGGCATATTCATAGTCAACGTCCATTCTGGCGACGGCTTCCTTCAACGCGGAGGTTCTGTAGATCAGCACAGAGCCGAAATCGAAGTCATCGCGGAGCGCGCCCTCCTGGCAGTCGATCACCGGAGCGAAGGCGCGGTTGCCGTCCACCTCGTTGAAATGGTCGGCATAGACCATGGCGGCGGAGGAATCCTCAGCGATTGAAAGGAAGCGCTCAAGGGCGAACTGGCCGAAGCTGAGTTCAGTCGTCTTGGTGTAAATCATTGTGAAAGGAGCGGCCGCGGACTCGGCAATCTTCCTGATGCCGGTTGTGCTTTTGAATATGGCCGCGTCAAGAAACTCAACCTTGGCGACCTCGGACTCGGCGCGGAGGTTCGCGGCGGTCACAGCCACCTGCTCATCGCTCACGAACGGGACAAAACAATCGATTCTGTTCATAATATTTATAGAATATTAATTTTAGCATTTTCGCAGTCACAAAAATAGTAAAATATCGGTAAAAATTGATACTTTTGTCAAATAGTCGCCCGGGCGGCTCACATATTAATTAATATCAATGAATATGACCTTAAGAAGAACATTGATTCTGGCTGCGGCTGTCATGGCGACAGCCACGGCCATGACAGCGCAGGAAACGCCGAAATGGCTCAGGAAAAGCGCGATCTCCCCAGACGGAACGAAAGTGGCGTTCTGCTACAAAGGCGACATCTTCACGGTTGATGTCAACGGCGGAAGGGCACTCCAGATCACCACGAACCAAGCCTATGACTCGGATCCCCTCTGGACTCCGGACGGGAAGAGGATCGTGTTCTCTTCCTACAGGGCTGGCTCCAAGGACATATTCATGACTTCCGCCGAGGGTGGTGTTCCGAGAAGACTGACAGATTACCCGGGTAACGAGACTCCTCTCTGCGTGCTTGACGGCGGCAGGGTTCTGTTCCAGGCAAACATCCAGCAGGACGCCGTCTATGGCGGATTCCCGGGCAACCCGCAGGTCTGGCAGGTTGACGAGAAAGCCGGCAGGACTCAACTTGTAACCTCAATGCCTCTCATGGCTATGAGTGTGAACAACTCAGGAGAGGTCATCTACGAAGACTACAAAGGCTACGAGGATCCGCTCCGCAAGCACCACCAGTCATCCGTGACAAGGGACATCTGGCTCTATAAGCCAGCTTCGGCTCAGGGTGAGAGGTTCAGGGTCACCGGCGACGGGACATTCACGAAACTGACATCATTCATCGGAGAGGACAGGAATCCGGTCTTCGCCGCTGACGGAAAGACATATTATTATATATCGGAGGCTGACGGGACTTTGAACGTCTATAAAGCCTCAACCGGGAATCCTGGAGAGCCTAAGCAGCTGACACATTTCAAGGACAACCCGGTAAGATTCCTTTCCGTGGCCGGCAACGGCACGCTCTGCTTCTCCTGGAACGGAGACCTCTACACAATGACGGACGGCGGCGAGCCCAAGAAGCTCGACATCACCGTGGCGAAGGACGAGACCGAGAATGATGTTGAATATCTCACCTTCTCGACCGGAGCGTCCTCTATGGCGGTGTCCCCTGACGGAAAAGAGATCGCTGTCGTGATCAGAGGCGATGTCTTCGTCACGTCCGCCGACTACAAGACCACGAAGAGAATCACCAACACACCGGAGCAGGAGCGCAACGTCAGCTTCTCAAAGGACGGACGCGAGCTTTACTATTCATCGGAAAGGAACGGTCATTGGGGAATATACAAGACTTCGCTGACCGACAAGAAGGAAAAGAGGTTCACCTATGCCACCAAGTTCAAGGAAGAGCTTGTGACATCGGAAAGCGAGACATGCTTCCAGCCCGTTGTCTCTCCGGACGGGAAATGGGTGGCGTTCCTGCGCGACAGGACCGAACTGGTCATCAAATCGACCAAGGACGGAAAGGAAAAGTCTTTGCTTAAAGGCGTGAATTACTCCTACGCTGACGGCGACCAGGGCTTCGAGTGGAGCCCGGACAGCAAATATCTCCTTAGCAACTACCAGATCAACGGCGGATGGAACAATTCCGACATCGCGTTGATCGACATAGAGAGCGGCGAGATCACGAACCTGACCCAAAGCGGCTATTCCGACGGGAACTTCAAATGGACGCTCAAAGGCAAGGCGATGGCCTGGGAATCAGACAAGGACGGTTACCGCAGCCACGGAAGCTGGGGAGCCGAGAGCGACATCTACATTATGTTCTTCGACGGGAAGGAGATGACCAAGTTCTACCAGGACAAGGAGGACGCTGAGATCGCCAAGGCACTTGAGGACGGAGACAAGTCCGAGAAGAAGATCGAGAAAGAGGAGAAGAAGGAAAAGAAAGATTCTGTCAAGCAGGCGGAGAAGCCTGAGAAACTCGTTCTTGACCTGGAGAACAGGGAGTTCCGCACAGCCCGCCTGACACGCTTCTCCGGAAGACTCGGCGACTTCTATCTCACCCAGGACGGAACCAAGTTATTCTACACCACAAGGTTGGAGAAGAGCTATGACCTCTGCCAGATGGACATCAAGAAAGGTGACGTGAAAGTGATCAAGAAGGAAGTGTACGGTTCATTGGTACCGTCAGCCGACGACAAGGATCTCTATGTTTTCACAGGAAGCTCTATCACGAAGATCACGATCGCCAGCGGAGCGACGAGCACAATCTCGTTCTCGGGAGACTATGAGTTCAAGCCTAAGGCCGAGAGGGACTACATCTTCGGCCACGTCTGGAAGCAGGTGAACGAGAAGTTCTACGATCCACAGATCCACGGAATCGACTGGGCTGGTTACAAGAAGAACTACGAGCGGTTTATGCCATACATCGCCAACAACTTTGACTTCCAGGATCTTCTCTCCGAGATGCTTGGAGAGCTGAACGGCTCCCACACCGGAGCACGCTACAGTCAACGCTCAAAGTTCACAATGGGTTGGCTGGGAGCCATTTATGACTATGATTACGAAGGCGATGGACTGAAGATAGCCGAGGTGCTTCCGGGCGGTGCGTTGAATCTCGCTGATTCAGAAATCAAGGCCGGAGACATCATCGAATCCATTGACGGACAGCCGATAAAGGCTGGCGAGAGCTGGTTCGGTCTTCTCAGGAACAAGGCCGGCAAGAAGGTTGCCATCGTTGTGAAGAAAGGAAAGAAGGATGTCGAGCTGTTCATCGAGCCGGGATATTCAGAATCATCCCTTATGTACCGCAGATGGGTGAAGCAAAGAGAGGATATGACGGACAAGATGTCCGGCGGGAAAGTGGGTTACACGCACGTCCAGGGAATGGACTCGCCAAGCTTCAGGACGGTATATTCAAAACTGCTCGGCAAGTACAGGGCGGCTGACGCGGCGGTGGTTGACACAAGACACAACGGCGGCGGCTGGCTGCACGACGACCTCGCGACCTTCCTCAGCGGCAAGGAATATATAAGGTTCACCCCGAGGGGACAGTACATCGGCAGCGAGCCGTACAACAAATGGAGGAAGCCGTCCTGCGTGCTTATGTGCGAGGACAACTACTCTGATGCCTGCGGATTCCCGTACACGTACAGGACCCTTGGAGTAGGCAAGCTGATCGGTATGCCGGTTCCTGGCACGATGACCGCTGTATGGTGGGAGACCCAGATAAATGGTATGGTATTTGGAATCCCTCAGGTCGGCTCATTCGGCCTTAAGGAGGGGAAATATCTTGAGAACCAACAGATTGAGCCAGACATCAAAGTTGACAATGACCCTGCCTCCGTCCTCAGAGGCGAAGATAAGCAGCTTGAGGCGGCGGTCAAGGAAATGATGAAAACTAAATAATAACTTTATACTATGGACAGGAAAGTCGTCATAATTCCGACTTACAACGAGAAAGAGAACATTGAAGCGATTGTCAGAAAAGTATTCTCGCTTGAAGGGGAGTACAACGTGTTGATCATAGATGACGGCTCGCCTGACGGGACCGCCGCGATTGTCAAGAAAGTCCAGACGGAATTCCCGGAAAGGTTGTTCCTGATCGAGCGCTCGGGCAAATTAGGACTTGGCACAGCGTATCTAACCGGTTTCAAGTGGGCCTTGGAGAATGGCTATGACTACATCTTTGAGATGGACGCCGATTTCTCCCACAACCCGGAGGACCTGCCAAGACTCTACAAGGCCTGCTCGGAATGCGGAGGAGTCGCCATCGGATCACGCTACTGCGACGGAATCAGCGTCGTGAACTGGCCGATCGGAAGGATCCTGATGTCCTACTTTGCGTCAATCTACGTCAAGACAGTCCTCGGGATGAAGATCCACGACTGCACGGCCGGATACAAGTGCTACAGCCGCAAGGCTTTGGAGACAATCGACCTTGACGATGTGAGGATGAAAGGCTACGGCTTCCAGATCGAGATGAAGTACACAGCCTGGAAACTTGGGTTCAAGCTGGTGGAAGTCCCGATCATATTCGTGAACCGCAAACTTGGCACGTCCAAGATGAGCGGCGGCATCTTCGGAGAGGCGTTCTGGGGTGTCATTAAGCTGAAATTCAGAAAGTTTCATCGTAAAGGATAACCAATGGCAAGGATTCTACTTACCAACGCGACAATAGTGACAGGGGCTTCCACAAAAAAGGGAGCCCTTGCCATTGATGGAGAGCGGATTGCGGGAATATGGTACCGTGAAGATTCCGCCTCAGATGATTCAGAGGCTTCGCGGGCTTTTCCAAACACTGAGATTATTGACCTGGGTGGCAAGGTACTGATGGCCGGTGGAATAGACGCTCACGTGCATTTCCGGGAACCGGGGCTGGAGCGAAAGGCTGACATCGAAAGCGAATCCAAGGCCGCGCTGCTCGGCGGAGTCACGTCATTCATCGATATGCCGAATACTATGCCTCCAACGACTGACTTAGAGACTCTTCAAGATAAGCTGAACCGGGCCTGCGGGCGATCGTGGGGCAACTACGGATTCCACATCGGAGCCACAAACGACAATGCGGCGATGATCTGGGAATATCTTGCCGAAGGCCACGGCAACGAGTTCGGCGGTATCAAGGTCTTTATGGGATCTTCCACCGGGAATATGCTCGTGGACGATAATGAGACCCTCACCGATCTGTTCAAGGTCAAAGGCAAGCCTGTTTTGATCCACAGTGAGGACGAAAACATCATCAAGGCGAATCTGGAGGCCGCCAAGGCGAAGTTCGGCGAGGATATTCCTTTCAGCGAGCATCCTCAGATCCGCAGCCGAAAGGCCTGCATCCGCTCCACCGCCAAGGCTCTTGCAATGGCCATTGAATATGGCACCCGGCTTCACGTGCTACACGTCTCGACAGCCGAGGAGGTGGAGATGATCCGCGCCGCAAAAATCCATAATCCGAATATAACCGCCGAGACCTCAGCGAATTACCTTTGGTTCTGCGATGAGGACTACGAGACATTGAAAGGCAAGGTGAAATGCAACCCGGCCATCAAATCGACCTCTGACCGTGAGGCCATTCGGAAGGGGCTGGCCGAAGGAATTATCGACACGATCGGTTCAGACCACGCACCGCACCTGCTTTCGGAGAAAGTGGACAACTATCTGAAATGTCCCTCCGGAATGCCATCGGTCCAGCAGTCGCTTTCGGTCCTGCTGACAGTCGCCGCTCTGTACAACGAAGGGAAAAATGCAGATGATGAGGCCTTGATCAGTCTTTCACGAATCGCCTCAGCCTTCTCGGAGAGACCGGCCGAAATCCTCGGAATAAAAGACAGAGGCCACCTGAAGGTCGGCAACTACGCCGACTTGGTTATCCTCGATCCCGAGCAGGAATATTCCGTCAAGAGTCACGCTGATTTGGTTCGCAATGTTCCTGAGCAGGAATATTCAGTAAAAAATGTCGCCTACAAGTGCGGTTGGTCACCGTATGAAGGTACAACACTTCGTGGTGTCATCGATCGTGTGTTCCTCAACGGCAAACAAGTCATCGCCGACAGCCGTCTCCTCCCCACACCTGTATCGTTGAGTGTAGGGTACACGCAAGCTAATACAGATGAAATGGTGTTGTCGTTACCCTTGTACTATGGAAACTGTCAGATTTCTTACTAAGGATAGTGCGAAAACACTTTCATCAAATATGTCTGTTTCAGGCCATCGGTCTAAAACGATGCTAAGTTAGTGATAATTTCGGAAATGACAACACCTGCCGGATTGTTTCCGGTTGGAAATTAGTAAAATACCACGGAAAGGCAATGCAACTTGTTCATTTAGACTCGGATGATAAGATCTTTATGTGCTATATAGAAGTTGACTAACTCTTATGGTGTTGATGTTTAAATAATTGTGGCCTCATGCCGGTCATGAATGCCAACCTGGATGTTTAACCACCCTTTTTTCACCCGAAATAACAGTCACTCGGAACTGAACCGACCATGCCACAAGCCAAGATCGATGAACGTGAATTGAATTAAGAGTGTTGCCTCTTCGTAGTGAATTTACAAAATGCTTTCAGTCCAAAGTTTGTTGGAAGCTCCAGGAAGGCACATTGACGTGAAAATCTTGCACCTTGGGCCTTGAGCCTTTCAGTCCTATCCAACCTCTGTGGGCATAGACACAATATGTGGCTGAAAGCATTTTGTAAAGTCTTGACCATGCGTAAGAAATTTTTCCTTCCCTTGCCCCGAACCAAATGTCTTGACCTTCTTGGTACACCAGAAGTGCATTTCCTGTACCAATGGTGCGTCCCGGTATATTTGGTACACAGAAAGGCCCCTCTCTGTACTTTCCTGATTTAGGTTGACTCGGGTTTATAGATTATTATTGGTATAAGTTGACTTACGTACATTATCTATCACGGAATACAATTGGAGACTGGCCCAAAATAGAGAAAAAACTTTAAGCCAGCAAGAGTAAGTACGATTTATCATACTTTTTTAGCGGCCGCACTAAATTTCAGATTTCTTTGTGCAGCAGTACTGGGAGAGGACGATGCCGAGGACGGCGATGAGGACGCCGAGCCATTGGAAGAGGGAGAGGTGCTCGCGGCCGATGACTTCGGCGACGAGGGCGGTTGCTACGCACATCATGGCGAGGAAGACGCTGGACTTGCCCACGCCTAACTTCTTGATTGCCATGGCCCACAGAGAGAAGGCAAGGCTGGAGCAGAGGACAGCGAGACAGAGGATAGGTTCCAGGACTTCCCAGGAGACGAGTCTCGCGTCGAAATTCTCGATGCCTCTCGTCAGGAAGAACGGCAGGAAGTACACGGTTCCGATCAGGAACTGGTACATCACGATGACCTGAGGCTTGTAGCCGTCGGCGAGAAGTTTTGTCAAGGAGGCGTGGCCGACCTCTGAGAAGACGGCTATCATCAGGAGCACGACTCCGAGGATGAAATTCTGCGGCACACCTTCATCTCCTCCTTGCTTGAGAAGGACCAGACAGATGCCGGCCAGTGTCACGGCGATTCCGAAGCCGTTCAGGATCGAGATACGCTCTTTGAAGAACAGGGCACCGGCCCCTACTGAGAAGATCGGTACTGAGGCGATGATCATCGCGCTGATGGTCGGCGAGCCGGTCTCTTTTATGCCGTAGGTCTCGCAGAAGAAGTAGATAAGTGGCTCAAAGAGAGCGAGCAGCAAAAATTTCCAGATATCTTTGCGGGCTATCAGGCGGAAGTTCTTTGTTAGGATGTTGAAGAGAAGAAGTATGATTCCGGCGACAAAAATCCTTAACGGGACGAAATATGAAATCGGGACTCCGAGGGCGATCAGTCGGTCGCTCCAGATGTAGGACATCCCCCAAAGCACAATGGCCAATACGGACAGCAGATAAACTACCGCCTTGTTGTCACATATACTTCTTGTCGCGCTCATAATATAATACGGAATATGAGTAATCTGTTAGTTATACTTACATTTCTACAAAGATAATCAAATTTCTCTTTTGAAAAGAAATAATATTCAAATATTCACTAACATTTCGACACCTGCCTACCGTTTTTATCCCTTTTCAGTGAAATGCCGTCACGAACCCTCCGCGCTTCGCGCTCCGTCCCTCCCAGCCGGAGGCTGGGCCCTCCCGCTTATAGCCGCGGGTGGCTAAGGTTCGTGACGGCACATCACTGAACTATGAGGTGCTTCGATGCTTTGACAAGCTCAGCGACCGCAGAATCAGCTAACTAAGTTATTCACTTGGGTGATTCGATGGTTGGTGAGATTCATCGAACCACAAGCTCAGCGACCGAACGGTTTACTTTCCGGTCAAAAGACGGAGCGAGATGCGTTTGCGGTCGAGATCGACATCGAGGACGCTGACGGTGACTTTTTGGTGGAGTTTCACTTTCTGGCCACGCATCTGGGAGACGTGGATTAGGCCGTTCTCGTGGATGCCAATGTCAACAAAGGCTCCGAAAGCGGTCACGTTCGTGACGATTCCCGGCAGTTCCATACCTGGCTTGAGGTCATCAATCTCGTGGATATCCTCGGCGAAACTGAATTCCTGGGCGCTCTGGCGAGGGTCACGGCCGGGCTTGGCCAATTCCTTCAGAATATCATTGATCGTTGGAAGGCCGAACTCACCCTCTACGTAGGCCGACGGATCGATCTTCTTGATCAACTCCTCATTTCCGACCAGTTCCTTGGTGCTGACTCCGAGGTCAGAAGCCATCCTGTCAACGATGTGATAGCTCTCTGGGTGCACGGCGGAGTTGTCGAGAGGATTCTCGGCGTTCTGGATGCGAAGGAAGCCGGCGCACTGCTCGAAAGCCTTCGGGCCGAGTTTCGGGACCTTACGGAGTTGGGTTCTGGAGGAGAAGCCCTTGATCGAAGAGCGGTACTCCACAATGTTCGATGCCAAAGCCGGACCGATGCCCGAGACATAACTCAAGAGGTAAGGACTGGCGGTGTTGAGATTCACTCCGACGCTGTTCACGCAGATGACCACGGTGTTGTCCAGTTTCTCCCGAAGCAGATTCTGATCCACATCGTGCTGGTACTGCCCCACACCCAATGACTTAGGGTCGATCTTGACGAGCTCCGAAAGCGGATCCATCAGACGTCGGCCGATCGACACCGCTCCCCTGACTGTCACATCCTCATCCGGAAACTCCTGCCTCGCGACCTCGGAGGCCGAATATATCGACGCTCCGTCCTCGCTGACAGTGAACACCTTGACGTTCTCCGGAATCCCGACACGTTTGATGAAGTCCTCCGTCTCACGGGATGCCGTGCCGTTGCCGATGGCGATGACCTCGATGGCATATTCATCAATCATTGAGGAAACAGCCATTATCGACTTGATCTTCTCGCTCTGAGGCGGGTGAGGGAATATGATCTCGTGGTGCAGGAGGTTTCCCTGCTCGTCCAGACAGACTATCTTACAGCCGTTGCGGAAGCCTGGGTCAATCGCCATTGTCCTCTTCTGGCCTACCGGAGCGGAAAGCAGAAGCTGCGTGAGATTCTCTCCGAAAACGTTAATCGACTCGATGTCAGCCTTTTCCTTGGCCTCTTTGACAATCTCGTTGGTCAACGATGGCTCAAGCAAACGCTTATAAGCGTCATCAACGGCCTGACGGATCTGGTCGGCAAGCTTGGAACCAGGATAACGATGTTCCTGACAAAAATCATAATAAATCTTGTTGCCGCATTTCTCCGGATCCGCATCGAGTCCTACAGACAAAAAGCCCTCATTCTCAGCACGAAGTATCGCCAATAGGTTATGCGAAGGAATCCTCTGGAGCGGCATCGAGAAATTGAAATAAGTCCTGTACTTCGAAGCCTCGGCATTGCTTGAGGCCGCTTTTGTGGCCTTGGACTCTATCCTGCGGGTTCTGAATATGTGCCTGAGGTTCCCACGGACAGTCTGCGATTCGGAAAGCCGCTCGGCGATGATGTCACGGGCTCCGGCAAGGGCCTCCTCAACCGAACCGACCTTATCCCCGACATATTTCCTCGCCTCTGCCTCCGGATCAGCGACCTCAACCTTCCACATCTTGTCAGCCAACGGCTCCAGGCCTTTCTCCTTCGCCATCGTGGCACGGGTTCTCCTCTTAGGTCTGTACGGCAGATACAGATCCTCCAACTCACTGGCCACCACACAATTCTCAATCTTGGAGCGCAACTCGTCCGTAAGCTTTCCCTGCTCGGAGATCGTGGACAGTATGCCCTCCTTCCTCTTCTCCATCTCCGTGAACACATCGTTCCAGTGCTTGATCTCGGCGACGGCTACATCGTCCAACCCTCCGGTCTTCTCCTTCCTGTAACGGCTGATGAACGGAATCGTGTTGCCCTCCTCGAAAAGATGTACGCAGTTCTCGACCTGCCAATCCTTGACTCCGATGGCACGGGCAATATAATCAATATAGATATTCTTCATATTCAGAGTGTTATCAATTAATCCTGGGAAACGACCTTCAGCTCGTCCCGGTAAGCCGAGAAGATCTTGGACTTGGAGACGAACCCGACGTAGGTTCTGTCACGCCTCACCACAGGAAGATTCCACGCCGATGTGACCTCGAACTTTTTCATCACAGAATCCATCTTCTCGTCCTCATAGACATATTCCTCGGCGCTCCGCATGAAGTTGAAGACGTGCAGGGTCTCATATTCATCGGTCCGGAACATGTCCTTGCGGATGTCCTCCAAAGAGACGAACCCTTGAAAACGGTCCACCGAGTCCAGAACAGGGAATATGTTTCTGGTGGATTCGGAGACGACCTCGACAAGGCGGCCGAGGGTGTCGTCTATCTTCACCGTGGAGAAGTCTGTCTCGATCACGTCGGAGACCTTAAGCAAGGTCAGCACGGCCTGGTCGCTGTCGTGGGTCAGAAGTTCTCCTCTCTGGGCTATACGTTTGGTGTAGATGGAATATTTCTCGACAATTCTGGTCGTTCCGAAAGCGATGGTCGAGGTAAGGATCAAAGGCAGGAACAGGTCGTAACCTCCTGAGATCTCTGCGATAAGGAAGATCGCCGTCATCGGGGCCTGCATCACGCCGGCCATCAGCCCGGCCATCCCGACCAAAACGAAATTCTGTTCAGGGACAATGACAGACGTCCCGTCAAAAAGCATATTGAGTGTTCTCGCCACAACGAATCCCGCGATCGCGCCGACGAACAGGGTCGGACCGAAAGTTCCACCCACTCCTCCACCGGCATTAGTCAATGTCATTGAGAACACCTTCAACAAAAGGATCAGCATGAAAAAGATCGGCACGGACCACGGGCTGTGTGCCAGAAACGCAAGCGGAGTCTGTCCGTCAAGCGAAAGTTCCTTCCCGTTAAGCAGCACACCAAGAGACTCATAGCCTTCGCCATAGAGCGGAGGGAAAAGGAATATCAGGATTCCGAGCCCGACCGCGCACATTATCCATTTCAGATAGACATTCTCCATCTTGCCGATCCGGTCCTCCAGCTTCAAGGTCGTACGGATGAAATAGATGGAGCACGCCCCGCAGAAAAGTCCAAGAATGATGTAATAAGGGATATTCTTGAGTTCGAACGGGGTAAGGGTGCATTCGAACGGGGTGGATGAGCCAAGAAGAGTATAGGAAACCACTGTGGCTGAGACGGTTGACAGCAGCAGCGGCATCATTGAGGTCATCGAAATGTTGAAAAGCAGAATCTCCAGCACGAAAAGGACTCCGGCGAGAGGAGCCTTGAATATTCCAGCCACGGCGGCCGCGGCACCACAGCCCAGCAGCACAGTCATACTCCTGTAGGACAATCCCATATAGCGGGCGAAGTTGGATCCGATGGCGGCTCCGGTATAGACGATCGGGGCCTCCGCTCCGACGGATCCGCCGAATCCGATGGTGACGGAACTCGCGGCGACGGAAGACCACATATTGTGCGGCTTTATCCTGGACTCGTGCCTTGAGACCGCCTGAAGGGCCTTGGTGACACCGTGGCCGATACTGTCCTTGATCACATACTTGCAGAACAGCATCGCAAGGAGCATTCCGATTCCAGGCAGTGCAAGATAGTACAATGATCCGCCCAGGACTCCTCCGAAAGCGTCACGCAAGCCCTCCTGGAGCACCGAGATCAAGGTCTTGAGCAGCACGGCGGCAAGCCCGACCACGATTCCGACGACGAGGCTGAGCACAAGGAGCTGGTTCCTTTCGGACCAACGCGATATGGGGTTAAACTTTGGCATATTCGTACAAATTTAATTATTTTTGTGATAGTGTAAAACATTAAATATTGATGCGGTAATGAAAAAAGTGATCATTTCGGTAGTCGCGTCCTTGCTGGTCGCCCTATTGGGCATCATCGGACTGAACATATTCAAGGAATCCAGCCCTCGCGAAAGGGTGAAGGCTGAGAACGGAAGCAGGATAATCGTGGAGGAGTTGAGTTTCTACCACAACAGTGACAAGATATTCGGTAAGGTATTCAAGCCCGCTGACGAGAAAGGCTTCTTCCCGGACTCGCTGGGGCCAAGGCCGGTTGTCATATTCTTCCACGAACCGCTGAAAACCGCTTACCCTGAAGGGTTTGTGAAGGCGTTGGTTCCAGAGGGGCTGATCGGCTATGCGACCGCCTTCCACGAAAAAGGGAAGGACGTGGAGTTTATTGTGAAGAAGATCGCGAAAGAGAAGTTCACGGACAAGGACAGGATATACCTTGTCTGTGACACTTTCGCCTCCGAAGCCGTGGTCAAGGCGGCCTACAAGATGAAAAAGGCGGTCAGCGGACTGATTCTCATCGAACCTGAGCTCAGCGACAAGACCGCCGGGCTTGTACCGAGACTCGGCTACGATGTAATGACCATAGACACGGCGGGGAAAGCTTCCGCAAAGACCGCGGCGATTGATTATCTTGAACTTAGAGGGGCGTTGAAATGAAAAAGACAAGATTCGGAATAGTAGGCACCGGTCGCATCAGTGACTGGGTTCTCAAAGGGGCCGTGATGGAGCCACGGTTCGAGGCCGCGGCGGTGTGCTCCCGCTCGCAGGAAAGCGGGAAGAGGTTCGCCGAGGCGCATTGCATCGGGAAAGTGTACACGGACGTTGACGAGATGGCATCCGATCCTGAAATCGACGCGATCTATATCGGGACTCCCAACGACACGCACCACGACATCGCGATCAAGTGCCTGAGGCACCACAAGCACGTGCTGTGCGAGAAGCCGATGGCCTCCAACGCCTGCGAAGTGAGCGAGATGGTCAAAGCAGCAAGGGAGAACGGTGTGATGCTGATGGAAGCGATGATCTCCACGCTGACTCCGAATTTCAGGAACGCCAGACTAAGGCTCAACGAACTGGGGAATGTCCGTCATTTCTTCGCGGCGTTCTGCCAATATTCATCGAAATACGATCTGGTCAAGAGGATCATCGCCGGAGAGGACAGTTCGGCGGTGCCAAGCTCGCTCAATCCGGAGCGCTCGGGCGGGGCGTTGATGGACATAGGAATATACACGGTCTATCCGATGGTCTCACTTTTCGGCCGGCCGAAAGGAATCAAGGCCAGCGTCACGACCTGCGAGGTGCCGGTGGGGGCCATAAGTAAACGTGTTGACCTGCAAGGCAGTGTGATCTTTGAATATGAAGGGATGGACGCCACGGTAATATATTCAAAGATAGCGGACTCGAACCTTCGCACAGAGATTTCCTGCGACAAAGGGATCATCTCGCTGGATCAGATACACATCTGCCGTCACGCCGGGATGACAAGGCGCGGAGCTCCGACCTCGGGACGCTCCTCCGGGCCGGAGACCATCGACATTTCCGTCCCAATGGACGCGGACGAGTACCTCTGCGAGTTCAGGGAATTCATAGATGTGCTGGAATCCGGACACCTTGAATCGTCCGTCAACAGCCTTGAGACATCACTTGTCACAGCTGAGATCCTTGACGAGATCCGCCGCCAGGCCGGAGTGGTCTTCCCCGCCGACTGAAGACATAAAAACCGGTCTGACCTGACAGGCAGACCGGTTAATCATATTATCCCAACCTATCTTACTCTGAAAGTTTGAACACATCGAACGTTCCGGCTGTGCCATATACAACCTTTCCAGTGGCAGGATCAACAGCGGCTGTGTCGGAAAGATAGAACATCTTCTTGGCAGGATCGTAGCAAGGCTGTGTCAGGCCGGCGTCCTTGTACCAGCCATCCACATAACTCATCCAAGCGGAACTTCCCTCCTTGTGTCCAGGACCACCGAACATACAGGCAAGCACACCTCGGTCGGCGATGTTCCATTGGATCTTGTCGCCGCCCGTTGTACCCATATACTGAAGAGGCACATAGACCTTGTTGGTCTCGGTGTTCCAGTAGAAGACATAGTCCTGTACATCGTAGCCGGCGCCGGTGTCGTGACCCCAACAGTCAGGAAGATAACACTGGAGAATATTCTTGGCATAGTCACGGGCGTACATAACCTTGTCCTCCTGCTCACCCCACCAGCCTTCCTCGATGGTGCCTTTACCATATTCATAGTAAGAGGTAGGGTACTCGATCGTTGCGACGGCCTTGCCATAGCCGAAAAGGGAGGTATAGTCAGAAATTGAGAGGTTCAACTCGTAAGTCTCGTTGAAGGCAAGCTGAGACTTGTCATAGGTCACAACAAGGTTACCGACCCTCTCGCCATCCTTGATGGTAACCTGGGAAGGAACAGTGAACAAGGATGATCCCGTGGATGAGACATTTACGCTGACATCGCCGGATGTTCCGAGACGAACGACCGGAATCTCGACCTCCGGGTTGGAGGTCACGTTAAATGAGAAGGACTCCTGGAAGAAATAACACTCGGAGCTTGAACCGGACGTGCCGCCATCATCCTTGCAGGACACAGCCGAAAATAGGACCGCCAGGACCGAGAGAAATGCGGATATTGTTTTTTCTGATTTCATTGTAAGCGTTTTTTTGTTGGCTCCCGTGACGGGAGCGTTTACATTATTCAAACTTTTCAGCGTCGAAGAACTTGTGACCCTCAACCTCGATAGCCTCACCATAGTGGCTTGCGACTTCGTCGTTGGTGCGGAGCGCGGTCGTGTAGGTACTGTAAGTCGTGTAAGGATTGTTGAAATCGTAAACGGCCCTGTTGCCGTTGAGTTCGGCGTTGTTGAAGCCTGGAGTCCAACCCGGATGGATCCTGTTCATGTCAATGGCATGAGCGGCTCTCTCGACACTTGCCCCTGGATACCAGCGATGGCATCCGGTCTCAAGGCGCTTGTTGTCGAAGTAGTTGATGCCTTCACCCCAGAACTCGATGCCCTTTTGGAACATAAGTTCCTCATAGACATCCTTCTTGGTTGTCGCCACACAGGTGTAAGTGTTGTTGCGGGTCTTAATTAGACTCTCAAGAGTTGCCTTGGCGGCGGCGACACCGGTGGTGTTAAGTTCGGCCTCTGCCTTCAGGAAGTACATCTCCTCCACACGCATAATCGGGAAGTCTGTCGCTCCGCCGACCTCGTAGGTGTTGTAGTTACCCTCGTTAGGACGGAACTTGAGGTTCACGTAGAGCCAAGGCCAGGCCTTGAATCCGTAACTCGTGTTGATGCGTGAGCGGACCCAAGAGGCGGAGTTGCTGAACTGATACTTGCCAGGGTCGTTACTCCAGTCGGCCTGCTCGGTGCTCTTGTTGTTGCCGGCGGTAGCCCACTTGTTGTTGATCAGGTTGCCATTGGCATCTTTCTCGACCAGATAGGCTTCACCTGGTTTCTGGTTCTTGGACTCATAGAAGAACTCTGGCCCAAGCCAGGACTTCTTGCGCCAGTCGTTGTCGGAAAGCCTTTCGTAGGCGGCGCGATCAAGGGCTCGCCCTACACGCCACCCATAGACAGAGAACGTGGTCTCTGTACCCATAATCATAGCATATACGAAAGATCCGTCAGTGGCGGCTGTCGTGTTGTTAGGATCGATGTGGGTGGCAAGCATCCATGAATTTTGAGAGTTGCGGTTGTTGAAACCGGTCTTGGGATCCGTCCACTGAGCCTCGGTGAGAGGCGTGCAGCCGGACTGGGAGATAGCCTTGTCGGCATACTCCCCGGCAAGTTTCCAGTAATCAGCCTTGGCGGTGTACTTCGCGGCACGCTCAGTGCGTGACGCAAGGTTGGTGTAGGCGCGGGCGAAAAGGCCATACACGACGGCGAGGTCAGGCTCAACCTTATCTTTACGGGTGTAGCCGGCGAGATACTTCTCAGCCTCTGCAAGGTCTGAGAGAATCAGGTCATAGACCTCGTCAACCGTCGCGCGAGGATTGTTGGAAGCCTCCTGGGTCGTGGTCTTGTCCGTTACAATCGGAACACCAAGATTGCTGAGGTCACTCTTGGGATCCACATACACGTACCTTGAATCGAGCGGTTTCTTGTACTCCATGATCTGCACGAGATCCATATAGTACAAAGCCCTGTAGGCATAACATATTCCAAGATCGACGAGCATCTCGTCAGTGGCGTTCCCTAGATCGATCATTCCGATCACGTCATTGACAGTCTTGATGTAGCCGTAATAGAGATATGTAGGGTAGATACCACGGTTGGAACCACTGGCGGAAACCGCACCTTGCGTCCATGCGCCCATAGTGTTGAATCCATTGTAGCCAGGGCAGACCATCATTGTGGTGGAATGCTCAAGTTGCACACGCATGCCGCCGTATGAAATGGTCTCGATACCGCCGTCTTCGTTCTTGTAGCCCACCATATTGGTGTAGATGGAGTTGACCATGCCATCAAGGGCGGAAGCGGACTGACCGATCTGGTCAGAGATCACCGACTCGGTAGGCAGAACCTCCTGCATACAGGAAGTAAGGCAAACCAATGCCGCAGCTGAAGCTAACGCTATATTGATTTTCATATTTCTTTGTTATTAGAAAGTTAAGGTAATACCGCCAGACAAGGTGCGGATTGGTGAATAAAGTTCGGAGTTGGTGTAGCCACCGATCGCATAACGAGGGTCAAAACCTCTTCTGGCCGAGATGAAGCCAAGGTTCTCTCCCGAGAAGTAAACCCTTATGGAAGCAACATTGAACTTCTGGGTAAGCCTGGCCGGAAGCGTATAGCCGAAATTCACATTCTGGAGGCTGAGATAACTCGTGCTGGTGAGGAACCTGTCCGAGCGAGGAGACTGGCCATAGGTGTTGGAATAGCGGAGAGCAGGAATATCGGAATGATTGGTTTCCGTCCAAGCGTTCAGCATATCCTTGTGCCAGGTCGTTCCGGTCTGTCCGCCGGAATGCATAAGAACCTGATAAACATAGTCATACCCTTTACCGCCAAGCTGGAAGGCTGTCTGGACGGAGAAATCGAAGTTCTTGTACCTGAATGAGGTCGAGAGACCACCCTGGAACTTAGGCAGAGCGTCGCCGCAAAGATATTCAGTGGCGTCGCTTGCGTTTTTGGTCGTCTCCCTGGTGACCGCTCCTGTGGCCTCGTCGGTGACATCCTTGTAGAAGAGAGCCTCACCGGTCTCGGAATCAACTCCGGCATATTTAGGAAGGTACCAGGTGTAGAGGGAAAGGCCCTCTGCCACGAAGTACTTGTACTTGGACACAAAGGATGGGTCGTCGTTCACATAGCCGTTGTAACCTTCTATCTCGGTGGTCTTGATATCGTCAGGCAATGAAAGCACCTTATTCCGGATGTGGGAGATGTTGAAGTCTACGCCCCAGGAGATGTCCTTCATTCTGATGATATCGGCGCTGAGGACAAGTTCAAGACCCGAGTTGCGCATGTCACCCATATTCAGACAATAGCTTGTGTAGCCGACTGAAGGAGGGGTGCTGAGGGTGAATAGCATATCCGTAGTCTTGCGGTAGAAATAATCAAGGCTACCGCTGATGCGGCTGTCAAGCACGCTGAACTCGATACCGGTGTTGACGTTGGTGTTGGTCTCCCAGGTGATGTCCTTGGTTCCCTTCTGAAGCCACTGGTAAGCCACGGAGTTGTTGTTGTTCACAATCGTGTAGTTGTCAGCGTAGAGGAAATTGCCGATGTTGTCATTACCCTGGCTGCCGATGGAGGCCTTGAGCTTGAGCTCGTCAACCCAATCCACATCGAAGAAGTTTTCCTTGGAAATAATCCAGGCCGCTCCAGCCGACCAGAAGTTACCCCAACGGTAATCCTTATGGAAGCGTGAGGAAGCGTCACGACGGAACGAGAGAGAGCCGAAGTATTTATTATCGTAGCTGTACATTCCGCGGAAGAAATATCCTTCGTTGTTGTAAGCGTTTGAATATGAGTATGGGTCACCGTTTTTGTTCAGCACCTGGGCAAGCTCGGTAGCACCGTCGATACCAAAATTGTAGCCTGACGCTCCCATATATTCATAAAGGTAGTTGTAGTACTCGTGGCCGAGCATCACGCTAATGTCATGAGTGTTATCTATCACCTTATGGTAGTTGAGGAGTTGCTGGGCGTTGTAGGTGAACGTGCGGGAAGACGACTTCGAGAGGTAGCCGTTGTTGGAGCCAGACGTGTACTTGTCGGTGTACGGGTCTTCCGTGTAAAGGCCTCTGCGGTCATAGTCATAGGCGTTGCCGTTGATTGTGAGGGTAAGGTCCGGGAAGAGTTTGATGTCGGCGTAACCGCTTGCTATGAATGAGTTTCCGGTGGTTTTTGAGACACGGTACTTGTTGGCGAAGATCGCGTTGCCGCCGGTGCCCCCCGCGCGGCTGAGGTCTCCCAACTGGCTGTTGGCGAAGTCATAGACCTGGCGGCCGGTGTTATCCGTCATGATGTTGCCGTTGGCGTCACGGATATAGACCGGATAGATAGGAGCCTGGCACTTGATGATGCTCCAGATGGTGCCTGTGCCGATCGTGCCTTCGGAGGTCTGGGAATATTCATACCTGGTGTAGTTGAAGTTTCCTCCGATCTTGAGCCACTTCTTCGCCTGATAGTCCGCCTTCAGGCGGGCGGTCAGACGGGTCTGCGATGAACCCTCCTGGATACCTTCCTGATCAAGGTAGCCGAGGGATCCATAGACATTCATCTTTTCAGAGCGGCCTGACGCGCTAAGGTTGTACTCCTGACGGAATCCTGACTGAAGCCCTTCCTTCTCCCAGTCATCGGCCTGGATCCAATAGGTACTGCCGCCGAAATTGTGGAACGCTCCCTCAACAGCGTCAGGATTCATTCTGCCACCAGCAAGGATGAAGTCCTGTCCGGTCGGCATGGTGTAAGGCACATAGCCCGGACCGATACCGGAATCGAAAAGGCCCGCGTTGGCCTTCCTGTGGGCTGACTCGGCTGTCGCCCCCTCCTCCTTAACATAGGTGTTGTAGAGCATATTATAATATGTCTCGAAGAACTCCCGGGCATTTGTGGTCTTGTAGTTCCTAAGCCCTTTTTGGTTAACACCCCACTTGGCATCGAAAGTAATCTTCGCGTCGGAGGAAGTCGCGCGTTTGGTCGTGATCATAATCACACCGTTGGCTCCACGGGCTCCGTAGAGGGCGTTGGAGGCAGCATCCTTCAGGACGGTCATCGTCTCGATGTCATTGGTGTTGACAAGACTGAGGTCGCCGTCAAAAGGCATACCATCGATAACGATAAGAGGCTCGGTACCAGAGGAGATGGAACTGACGCCACGGATCGTAATGCTCGGTGACGAACCCAACTGTGAAGAAGAGTTGTTGATCTGGAGACCGGCGACACGGCCGGCAAGAGCCGAGGCGGCGTTGGTCACCTGTACTTTGGCAAGCTCCTCAGACTTCATTGTCCCGGCGGAACCCGTAAAGGCCTCCTTTTTCATCTGCCCGAAAGCGACGACAACGACATCATTGAGGAGTTCAGAGTTTTCATCAAGAATGATAGTAAGTTGAGTCCTGCCTTCAATGTTCACGATTTTCGTCGTGTAGCCGACACAGGATACTTGGAGAGATGCGGTCTCGGGTACATTCAAAGAGAACGAACCGTCAATGTCACTTACCGTGCCATTGGTGGTGTTTCCGACTTGGACGATACCTGCACCGATGAGGGGCTGATTGGAAGAGTCGACAACCACGCCCTTGACTTTTGTCTGTGCCAACGCATTGACTGCGAAGAACAACGAAACGATCAAGAGAAATACTTTCTTCATCTAGTGATTAAAGTTAAAAAAACAATGTGTGTGTGTGTAGTATGTCATTATGCGTGTGGATGATACAAAGATAATGATTGTCCTCCACAAATACACAACAATCAGACGAAAAAAACGTGATTTTTAAGGTGACTATAGGGCAGTCAAGTGTTGTTAAACTCAGTGTTTAGCAGAATTTTCCGCCCATTGCCCTATCATAGGCAAAAAGGCCGGCACTCTGAACAAAGGCTACAATAGTCAATATGACACAAAGGCCACAAGCTCGGTTACCGTATAAAACTCACTGTCCGCCGAGACGCGCGAAAAAGGTCAGGACATCCTCCCAGGTCTTGAAGGCGTCGGAGCCGAAATGAATCATCGTGCCCATGAAGTCCTTGCCGCCGTTGGTCTCTGGCTCGGCGTCGATCAGATAGTCGGCCAGTAGAAGATTCTTGTGGTTCGTTATCGTGACACGGTTCCAGACAGGGACACCGAGGTTCTCCTCGCACCATCCAAAGACCTTCTGACACAATTCGGGATTGTTGTACGGCACCCCGGCGACAATGTGGATGTCATAGTCCGCGGCCAGCGTGGCCACAGCCTTGTGGAACCCGCTGGAGTGGTTGATAATCCTGTCGCTCAGCGAGATGAACAGCACCGGCCTCTGAACGCCATTCTGCCTGTCATCTATCCATTGGATCACCGGCAGCAGCGAATGGAGGATCGCCTCGTCGTTAAGATAGTGCTCGCCGTCGAACCTGACCGCCTGCGGATAATGTCCGGAGAACAGATCGAATGTGTGTACCAGGGTGTCGCGCTTTCCGTAAAGCCCGAAAACCTTGTCCTGGTCCTCCGAAGCCCTTTCGAAGCAATGCGAGCTGACCTCCCGGAAATGTTCCAGAAGGGTTTTTGTGACCAGAAACGATGTCTCGCCATCCTGACGAGGGTTATGGAACTCCTGCCGTCCCAGCCCATTGTTTTTCAGCAGCGTGTCCGCCAGCTGAAACGCCGGGTTCACAAGAATCCTGTCCACGCCGTACAGCATTTCCGCGTACATCGCCCCCATTGAGGAGCCGACAATCAGATCAGGCTTTTCGGACACGACCATATTCCTCAACAACTCCATCGCGTCGAACGGCTCCACCGGCAGATCCGGCGCCAGCACCTGAGCCCGCGGCATCAGCAGCCTCAGCGTCCTGACACTCCCGTTCTGCCCGCTGGACGCGAACCCATGCACATAAAGTATCTTTTTCCCGGCCATCAGCCCCGGACGGGCATATTCATAAAGTTCCATAATGACTAATAAAAAACCTCTAACGCACGAAAGTCATTGCAAAGTCACTTTCCGCAAGCGATGAGGAGTTAAGTAATCCTTAAAAAACAACTTGGTAATCTTTGATTGTCTTTTCTGTCTATATGTCTTTTTATCATCAGTCATGTACCACAGGCACACTCCTTCTTCCAATAGAAATCTATCCCCGGAAATACCGTCAAATCTTTACCGACTTATTTTTAACGCTTACTAACCGCAAAAATAACAATTTTCGTAATCAAATGATTGGCCAAGACTTGAAATTCCTGATTGAAATGGTTATCTTTGAGAGATTGATATTTAAAAATGACACTAACAATGACAGATCTGAAAAAAATAGTTGAACTTTTCGCCATCGAGGGCGAGGTCAAGGAGATAAAGCCTTTAGGCAACGGGCTGATCAACGACACTTACAAGGTTGTCACGGAGGGCGGCGCGCCGGATTACGTGCTGCAGAGGATCAACAACGCGATCTTCACGGACGTGGATCTGCTCCAGGGCAACATCGAGGCCGTGACCAGACATATTCGTAAAAAATTAGAGGCCGAAGGTGCGGAGGACATCGACCGCAAGGTATTGAGGTTCATTCCGTTGAGGTCTGAAGGTGAGAAGGTTGAAGTGCTGATGAGCGAGAAGCCGAAGACATATTGCCTGGAAGACGGCAAGTTCTGGAGGGTTTCGGTGTTCATCAATGACGCCTACACCTACGAGACCGTCAATCCGGAGTATTCAGAGTACGCCGGCGAGGCTTTCGGCAACTTCGAGGCGATGCTTGCCGACATCCCGGACACGCTCGGAGAGACGATTCCGGACTTCCACAACATGGAGCTGAGGCTCAGGCAGTTGGTCGAGGCTGTCAGAGAGGACAGGGCCGGACGTCTGCATGCAGATGACAAGACAGGAGATCAGGAACTTCACAGGATACTGGAAGACATCGACAAATACGGGGTCCAGATGTGCAAGGCCGAGCAGCTGCACCGTGAGGGAAAGCTTCCTAAAAGAATATGCCACTGCGACACGAAGGTCAACAACATGATGTTCGACAAGGACGGCAAGATCCTCTGCGTCATCGATCTGGACACCGTGATGCCAAGCTATGTGTTCTCCGACTTCGGGGACTTCCTGCGCACCGCCGCCAACCCTGTGGCCGAGGATTCGCCGGAACTGGACAAGGTCGATTTCGACATGGAGATATTCAAAGCCTTCACAAGAGGCTATCTGAAAGGGACAAAGCCGTTCCTCTCCCCGATCGAGAGGGAGAATCTGCCATACGCCGCCTGTCTGTTCCCATTCATGCAGGCAGTAAGGTTCTTCGCCGACTACATAGGCGGCGACACCTACTACAAGATCAAGTACCCGGAGCACAACCTCGTCCGCACCCGCAACCAGATGAAACTCTTCCACTCCGCCCTCGGCAAGGTACCTCAGATGATGGAATTCATCACAGATTGTCATTGACTTAGCTACTAAAGAGAATCCAACCCTCCGATTAATAAGATATATGCTCGAACAGGAACTGCAACAATATCTTCTTCGCGAATATCCTCAGGAGAATGCGCGGTGCGAATGGAAAGAGTTCAAGAACTTGAAGAACTCTTTTTGTGGAGATGAGAAAGACGATGTCATCTCGTATGTCTCTGCCATCGCGAATATGGAGGGTGGACATCTTGTGATAGGTGTACAAGACAACTCTTTGAGGATCATCGGAACCGACACTTATAATTATAATCGTCAGAAAGCGACACTGAGATTGACAGAACGCTGTGCCAATCTCTCGACAGAAGGACTTGACGTGGAAGAATTTGTCACCGATGACACTGGCAAGAAAGTATGGGTAATACATATTCCTAAGCACCGCCCCAAACTTCCTGTCTATGCCCACAATAAAGCATGGCAACGAATAGAGGATTCCTTGGTTGAGCTGACTCAAGAAAGGCTGAATGCCATTCTTGAAGAGAACAGTCCGGTTTATGACTGGTCAGCGGAGATTGTGCCAAACGCCACGTTGAACGACCTTGACACCAAAGCATTGGAAAAGGCACGTAATGAATATAAGTCTGTTCATCCTCGTTTGGCCAAAGAAGTTGAGATTTGGGATGATATGGAATTGCTATGCCACGCTGGTGTGGCCATAAAAAGGAAACTGACACGGGCGGCAATCTTACTCTTAGGCAAAGAGACATCCACCCACTTGATCAGCCCTGCCGTGGCTACCATCACCTGGGTGCTTGTTGATGAGCATAACGAGAAAATTGACTACGAACATTTCTCTACACCTTTCATCCTGACTGTCAATGAAGCTCTGTCAAAGATCAGGAATCTTAACCAGCGTATTCTGCCTGGAGGGACTTTGTTTCCTGACATCGTCAAGCAATACGATGACTATAGCATACGCGAAGTTCTCCACAATTGTATCGCTCATCAGGACTACACAATGCAGGAGCGAATAACCATGGTAGAGGAACCCGATTCAATAACATTCGCCAATGGAGGTTTCTTTTTGCCTGGATCAGTCAAAAACGCAATTGAACAAAACGGCCCGCAGAAGTTCTACCGTAACTATGTATTATGCCAAGGTATGGTCAATTTCAATATGATAGACACCATAGGAAGAGGAATACGTAAAGTATTCACGGAACAACAGAAGCGATTCTTTCCTATGCCGGATTATCAGATTGACCAAGCAAAGAAAGAGGTGGTTGTAAAAATCTACGGCAAGATTCTCGATGAGAAGTACTATAGGTTGTTAAGAGCAAATCAAGACCTCTCATTATTTGACTGCATAGCTTTGGATATGGTGCAAAAGCACGAGATAATTGATAAGGAAACCACTTCTCGTTTAAAGAAGCTTCATCTTGTGGAAGGACGCTATCCAAAGTTGTTCCTATCTGAATATGTAGCAAAAACCGCTGATAATGACGAGCTAAAGACAGAATACATCAAGAACAGGAGTTTTAATGACAGCCACTTCAAGGATATGATCATCTCATATCTACGTTCATTTGGCGGAGCCACCAGAGGCGAGTTGAACACACTACTTAGGTCTAAGTTATCCGACATTTTGACTGATGAGCAAAAAAGCCGTAAAATCGGCAACTTACTATCAACCCTAAAGAAAAATGGAGTCATCAGACTAACAGAAGGCAAGAGGTGGATTTTAGTCGAACTTTAGTCGAACTTTAGTCGAAACACAATTAGCACATTCATCAAAACGGCAGGGCAAATCTTTGATTATAAAGCGTTAGCACTCAAACCATAATTTAGTCAAACTTAACAATGTTAAGTCGAACTTTCTCTTGTAAAGGAGAATATGGAGGAACAATTTAAAATCATGATAAATATTATACACATATAAAATTCACGCACAATGAAACGCAGGGATTTTCTTAGGACGGCGGGGATGGTGACCGCCGGGAGCGGACTGCTCATCGGGACGGGGGGACTCGTCACAGGATGCGCCGGCAAGGAGAGCGGCGGTAATATTCCTAAACCATACAAAGTTGGCGGCTCGGCAAGGATGAGGCTGAGTTTCGAGCCGTATGAGCTCAAACTGAGGCACACGTTCACCGTGGCGACATATTCAAGGACCACCACGCCGGACGTGCAGGTGAAGATTGAATATGACGGATTCACCGGCTACGGCGAGGCCTCCATGCCGCCGTACCTCGGGCAGACCGTGGAGAGCGTCTGCAACTTCCTGAAAAAGGTTGACTTGGGGCAGTTCAGCGACCCGTTCCAGATCGATGACATCCTGACTTATGTGGATGGGATCAACGAAGGGGACACCGCCGCGAAGGCCGCCGTGGACATCGCCCTGCACGACCTTGTGGGCCAGTTAATGGGGCAGCCGTGGTACAGGATCTGGGGCTTGAACGCCGCCAAGGCTCCCGACACCACCTTCACGATCGGGATCGACACTCCGGACGTGGTGCGCGAGAAGACAAAGGAGTGCGCCGGACAGTTTAACATTCTTAAGGTCAAGGTCGGACTGGACAACGACAAGGAGATGATCGAGACCATCCGTGAGATCACCGACCTGCCTCTCGCCGTGGACGCCAATCAAGGCTGGAAGGACAGGGAGAAGGCGCTTGAGATGATCCATTGGCTTAAGGATCACGGCGTTGTGATGGTCGAGCAGCCGATGCCGAAGGAAATGCTGGACGACAACGCATGGCTGACAGAAAAGAGTCCGCTACCGACATTCGCCGACGAGGCCATCCAGCGCCTGACGGACGTGCAGAGGGTCAAGGGAGCATATTCAGGAATCAACATCAAGCTGATGAAGTGCACCGGAATGCGGGAGGCCTGGAAGATGCTGAACTACGCCCGCGCCGAGGGGATGAAGGTGATGGTCGGCTGCATGACCGAGACTTCCTGCGCCGTGACCGCCGCCGCCCAGATCTCCCCTGCCGTGGATTTCGCCGACCTCGACGGCAACCTCCTCATCGCCAACGACCGCTTCGAAGGAATGACCGTCGTTGACGGCAAGATCACCCTCCCTGACCGCCCTGGACTCGGACTCAAACTGTTGTAAGTTATGGCGATGAAAAGAAAAGAGATCGTACTGTGGACGCTGGTGGCGGTCGCGCTGGCCGCGAACATCTGGCTGCCGAGACAGATGAGGTACAAATATTCGTGGGATAAGGACTTGGCGCAAAGGCTTGCGACGGAGTTCTGCGCCACGCGGGAGGATGTCAAGGAATATATTCAGAAATATGTTCCTGATGTCACTGACGAGCAGATCGACAAGTGGACAGCTTCCGGAGAGCTGGAGGCGATGCAGATCGGGAAGCGCACGATGTACTTCACGGCGGCCGCACGCAACCTGTTCAGGATCAATCCTGAATTAGCCGCGATAAAGGCTGCGGCAGATTCAAAGGACGAGGATTTGTCCAAGAGCGGGACCTCGCTGAGCGGCCACGAAGCCATTGACGCGGTGACGATTCCTGAGATCAAGAGGCAGGTTCTGGAGAACCTCGCCGATGGCAAGGAAAATCCTTACTTCGCCCTGCCGAAGAGAATGAAAGTGACGTTCACCCTGACCGTCCACGCCAACACCTTGCGCCCAGGCCAGACACTCCGCTGCTGGCTGCCGCTTCCTCGCCAGGATGTGGCCCGCCAGACCGACTTCAAATTCATAGAGGCCGGAGCCAACGGCGCGGCGTACCCTGTGGAGCAGCTCACATTCTCGGAACCTTCGCACCCGCACAGCAGCGTCTATATGGAGGCCAAGACCGTAAAGAACAAACCGACCGTCTTCCACGAGATCTTTGAATATACCTCCAGCGGCGAATGGCACCCTATCGATCCGTCCAAAGTCCTGGCCTACAATGTCAATGATCCTGAATATAAGGAATATACCGCAGAACGTGAGCAGCACGTGATCTTCACGGACAGGCTCAAGGCCGCCGCAGATTCAGTCACCGCCGGCATCGAGAACCCTTACCTTCAGGCCAAGGCGATCTACACCTGGATCGACAAGACATTCCCGTGGGCATCGGCCAGAGACTATTCCACAATTGAGAATATTCCCGAATATGTCCTGACGAACCACCACGGCGACTGCGGCCAGGTGACACTGCTGTTCATCACGATGTGCCGCTACAAAGGGATTCCAGCCAGATGGCAGAGCGGTCTGATGATGCACCCGGGCGCCGGCAACCTCCACGACTGGGGTGAGGTCTATTTCGAAGGCTATGGCTGGGTTCCGGTTGACCAGAGTTTCGGAATAACCTCCTACGGCGGCGATTTCTTCCTCGGCGGCATCGAGCCATACAGAATGGTGATCAACTCCGATTTCGGCGGCAATCTCGATCCAGAGAAGAAATATCCTCGCAGCGATACCGTTGATTTCCAGCGCGGCGAGGTCGAATGGGACAAAGGCAACCTCTACTTCACGCAGTGGGACTACGATTTCAAGATTGAGTATCTGGACTAAGGAACAGTTTTCCTGTATTACATAAGAGAGTGACCCCGAAAGAGGTTTCCGGGTCACTCTTTTCTCCTATTCATATCTGTCGAACCTTAGTGAATTTTCACTTTACATTCCGGCAACAATTCTATCCAATCTCTCTGTGACCTTTTTCTTAAGTTCTTGAGACGAGCTGATGTCCATCTCATCCGAAACGCCCAGATAGAAACTGCAGGCGGCATCCAAAGAAAGGGAATTGAACAGAACAGTCTTGACCCTCCAGCCACCGCTTTCCATTTTCTGAATATATCCCACAGCCGACGGATTTTGATCAAGGAACTGGTTCTTCCCCCTGGTCGTCTTCAGCACGATGTCAAACGGGATGTTCTCATTTCCGGAAAAACCGAAAATGTCAAGCTCGTATGTCTTGTGAAGTTTGGCATATTTCCATCTCTCATCCAAGACCTTGACCACATCCGCACGCCGAAGATGGAACACCTTGTTTTTCCGGTCCTTAGGATCAAACGCCCAAAGAGAGTCACAACGCTTGTTATCTGTGAAAGCGAACGCCTCCACCTTTCTGTCCTTGTCTGATGTGTTGCTGTTCGAAGAGTCATAGCCGACCAGACATATCGTATGTCCCGAGTTTATGGCACGTCTCGCGGCATCGATCTTGTCAGCCATTCCGCTTCGGAGAAGATACTTTCTGTTCCGCAGTTCCTCCTCGATGGTAGCGCTCATGACCTTGCTCTCGGAACCAGACCTATAGTATGCGACACCATTGAGGTACACCACTCCCTCCTTCGCCGGCTGGACGCACAGATCCAGCACTTTGCCGTCATAACAGATTCTCGGAGTGACGTTCTGATATGTGTCAGGGAAACGGTCCCGGATCTTTCCCATCACGATCACCCTCATGTATTCATCCTCGACATCCCCTGCCGCTTTTATCTCCCCTTTTTTAATGAGTTCGTCAATGTCCGCCTGAAAGCCGGAAACGAAACGCCTTTTCTCATCGGTTCCGATATACAAATGGCTCTCGCCTTGCTCCGCGTACCTGTTCATAAAAGCGCAGATTGTCTTCATGCATTTGAAGCTCTGCGACGTCTCGTTGAACAGTCCGGTCTCATTGTCGAAGACCCATGACATCTTATGCTCGATGTTTTCTCCTTCCGGCATAAACGGGAATCTGCCATCATCCTCAACCTTCGCCACAATTGAGTCCGACACACCGAGAATCGTGCAGATTTCCCTATGAAGGTCTATGCGGAGACGTTCCAGAGACGGGGTGCCCATAAACCGGTTGGCGGCCTGGATCAACTTGGCGACAGCTGACATGGATGTACCCGGCAGCTGCCTGATGGTGCGGTCAAACACCTCCGACTCTTCCGGCTTTCCGTATAAGGCAAGGATGTTGGTGATCACTCCCATAGTCAAAATCCTTTCTCCGGAAAGATTCCTCTTGTCAAATGGTTTGATCGAGTCGAACTCCATCCTGGCGAAGGAAACAAGGGTGTCAAGATAGTCAAAGCTTGTCACATAGTATCCAAAATCAGAATCATCACCCAATATGAAAGCCAGTGAGGTGCATGTTCTCATGACATCACGGCGGTTTTCGGTGCCGATTACCACACTTTCCGACCTCAGTTCCTCAATCCGGTGGAATTCAGTCAGGAACTCTGAGGATATTCTCTTAATCTCAGGCTTTTTAGGTGCCGGAGACAGGATCTTCTTGTTCAGATAAAGAAGGGAATGTATGAAGTTGTCTCTCGCCTCGCTCTCATCAAACGGTTTGTCGTCAATTTCATCATCAGACACTTCCGCGATGATGAAGTCGTACTTCTTGTCATATTCCACGATGTCCAGACATTTCTGCGTGAAGCGCGGATAAGATTCGTCTCCCTTTGTACGCACAAGAAAGCCTTCCCTTGTCAGCCAAGTGTTTGGAACCTCGCCATATCGTTGGAACAAAAGGGTTCCCACTGTGCTCTCGAATGTCGAGCCGTCATCCTGTGTGGCCCAATAACGATCGTAGATAAAATCAATTACCGTGTCATCAATACTGAAACACTTCTGCTCTTTGAGGTACTCCACATTGATGACATCTCCCACCCTCATGTTCCTTGCGAAGTCCGTCATGTACAAACCTCGGACATTCGACGCTCCGATTATACGGATAGGCCCCGTGACCACCGTGTATGCCGGATCGATACTCTCCGCGAATATGGTGTCATACGTCACGCTCTTCACCTTGACGGTAATCATCTCCCCATCCTCATAAGTCTTCAGGGTAGCCTTATCTTCGTCATCCTCGACTTCGGCACACTCGGCCAGAAACCTATCCATGTCAAAGTCCCCGGACTTTCCCTGCTTCTTAGCCTGCATGACACGCACCTGACCATCCTCTATGACCACGGCAGGGCGAAGAGCTGGCGCTTTCATATTCACAAAAAGACGGCTCATCGAATATATTGAAACACCTTCAGGGTCGATTCTGACCGCGCCATGATTCTGGAACCACCGAATATCCTCGGCCTCATCCATCGAGGCGTTCTCCATCCTCTTCACCAGATCCGGGACATTGAACTCTATGACATCGTCCATGCAATATCCGGCGTCAGTTATCTTTGAAGCCTTGACACACCTCAACACAATCGAGGAGAGTGACCCGGACAATTCCGGCAAGACAAGCGAGAGGAGGTAGCAAAGCATCGACATATAACGGACCGCCTCTTCCTTCTTATCGAACATGCTAAGGTACAGCGTCGTGGCCGCGATGATCTTCGCGTCCCTTTCAAGATCTTTTTTAGCAGAGGACAGGGTGTCGAGCAGTGGACGCGAAACATACATGGCACGTATTTCCTCGCCCCTCTGCACCAACAAAGACGATGTGGTACAGAATGATTTATCTTCATCAAGTTCGGTCTTGTCCTTGAGGAAAGAGTCCCGAAGGTACTTCAAGACATCATTGTAATATTTGTCAATATAGTCCGGCGTCAGCGGAAACCAAGGCAAAGCGTTGTCGATAGCCATAGTCAAAGTGTATTTTCATAAAGGCATGAACCTGATCCATACCTTTACAAAAATACATTTTTTCGCGCCATACACCAAATGTTCGGCCAAGAGAAAATCAACAATCATGCCTTTGCACCTGTGTAGTGCAGAGCTGTATGCCATTATGTTTTTTTGAGCCACAAGTGACATCTAGCGGTGTATGTCGCCATACTAACGTATAAGGGCGACTGCAGGAACGGTCTTGACAAATCCTTGCTCGGTTTTGTACCGATATGTGCCAACTTGCCTGAATCGGCTGCCTTCTGGTTTCTTGACGACTTGCTCATCATAATAATGGACATCATCTCCTGCCACAAGAAGAACAACCGCCCCATGATACCAATCATATTCCTCATTGGACAGCTCGGTCGCCAATGCATTGCCGTTAGGAAGAACTTGCATAACCTTATATTCCTGCACAGACATCACTTGCCCGACTTCCTCAAAATAGTCAACGCCATCCACACGAGAGCCACTCGTTGCCAAACCTAAGATGAAAAAGAAAACGAATGTCAGCACAATACCTGTAATGGCACCGAGAAGAAACACTAACCCTTTTTTCATAATCAAATATTAATTTTAAACATAATAAATTACAACTCTTCCAACTGTTCTTCATCGTTATTACCATCCTGATTCAGAAATGACAGGAAAGTATGAAGGAATGCCGTCTCTTTGAAGAAATAATTCGGATCAACCTCCATTTTTCCCTGCATATAGGAAAAACCGAAATTGGCATATTGTTCCATCTTATCCATAAGCTGATCAACAACTTTCTTGACTGATATCTCACCTTTATCCAAGGCGATCAAGTCGATATCCGTCCTGGCGACAAGGGCGGCAAATATATATTCACGTATTTTCCCATAAGATGTGCGGCCGATGCGACTCTCTTGGTTGCCCCAATATTGTATTTGTTGGCCATAGGATTTACGTTTTGCCTTATCCACCACAAGAGGTTTGGTTTGATTTGAATAAAGTCCTATGAAAAATGCAATAATAAACGCCTCATAACCAGCCCCGAATGTCTTTCCTCTTACGGACTGATACTGTGTTGTGCCACGGCCATAATCCGTGAACACATCCATAATTGATTCTTGGTAGCGTGTCTCCCATTCAGGGTTACGATGGCTCCATACTTCGTATAATGACTCCATAGTTTACTTGATCTTTTCTACAGTTGTTCTTATCGTGGACATATCCCGAACATCAAATCCAGAAGCCTTCCTGATACGATAGACGCCGCAGGTAAGATTGTCAATATCGTCAAGTCGGACCTGGCCTTTTGTTATGAAATCCTTTGTTACTATAATGCATTGCTTATGCAGCCTGTCAATGACATTATAGAACTCCTCCTCTTTCGAATCCCCGAAAGAAGATGTAGCGGCATCAAAAATCAGAGGATAGTTCTCGTCTCGTTTCTCATCAGTAAAATCAGAGATCGCAAAAAGTACAGACATATACATAACGGTCTCTTGAGAACCAGACGGGTTCTTTATCTCTGTTCCGTTGGAACTGAAAAGACGGATTTCCGTAGAATCCTTTGCAGTTTGACGCAAGTGAACCTCTCCATGGAAGTCATTGGCGCTCAACTTTTCGAGATATTCATTAGAGCGCTCCTCCAACGCCGCGAGGAATCTACGCAGGTTCTCCGTCTTCGCATCTCTGAATGCTTTGGCTATCATTTCCAACGCGAGATATACATCACGATACACTTTCACCTGGCTGCTCTGAGGATTCAGTTCGTCAAACAATTTTCTCAAACTGGCATATTCAGTCTTAAGATCCCGCAATTCTCCTTCGAGCTCCACAAGACGTGTTTCAGCACGCCCTTTCTGATCAAACAGACCTCTGATGTCAGAAAAACTTTTTTCAAGGAACTCCTCCGGCACATTACCGGCCTGAATCAGCAAACGTGCTTTCTCATCCTCTGTTTCCTGTATCTTTTTCAAAATGTCGGAAAGTTCCTGCTTAAGGCGTTCCTCAAGATTCAGACGATCATAAATGTCGGTTTTCAATCTTGAAACAGAAGCCTCATTGCTTCCACTGAGACGAATACTCAAATTATGTATCTCCTCGACGTAGCGGCCCGTAAAGAGTTCTTTCTGCTCTAACTCTTCTTTTTCTTTCTCTTGTTTCAGTTTAACAGCGATGTGCTTCTTATACTCGTTAAGTTTTTCCATCATAAAGTTATAAGCCTCCGAACCTTCCGGTGCCGGGCGGCCACACACTTTGCAGACATGATCGTTTATCATTTCCTCCATTGTCTCTTGATCAGGAAGATACCAAGGGAGTTTAGTAACCCCGTCCTTCAAAGAGCCACAAACCTCATCTATCATTTCAAGTTTTCCCTGCCGGATGGATTTCTGTCTCAAGAAATCATCATCCTGCCTGCGTTTTTCCTTGCTGAAAGCGGAACTCTTTGACTTAAACTTGCTCAACACAGGCGGGAACGCACACAAAATCCACAATTTGTCAAGTAATGCGGTATTCTTATCAACAGATGCTATCTGCCCTTTTAATCGAGAGGCCTTCTCGTTAAGATTCTTAAGTCTATCTCGAACTTCAGAATAGGCTTCCGCCGTGTCCTGACTTTTCTCCAACACCTCCAACCGGGAGGAAAAAACCTCTATGGATCCCTTTATATCACGAATTTCTTTTTCCTTATCGGAAATGGAATCAGATACATCCTGCAGCCGAACCTCTAAACGCTTTGCCTCACCGGCTATTTTTTTATCCGAACTACATTCCTTAAGATAAGCCTTATTTGACTTTTCAGACATTTCTGATGAGATTTTCACAAGCTCATCGAATTTACGGACATCAGAAAATTTATCCACCAAGTCTTTAAGTGCGGCATCATTGTTAAACACATTCAGGGTTGACTCCCCCTTGAACATACTGAATCTCTGGATAAAGGCATCAAAACATCTGTCCATCAGATTCTTTCCATTCACAATCTCCCGCTCCGGACCATCTCCTTCATACCCCCGGAATGTTATTGTGTTGGTTTTGAATCCAGTGGCAGAAACACGGCTGAAAGAATATCTTTTTTCAATTAGTTTTTCGCCGCGATGGTCAAAAAGCATAGAGACCAACACTTCATCACTTTCCCCAACCATAAGTTGGGACTTACGCATTTCCGACACATTATCTATGCTGTTATTTTCAGAAGTGGTATTAAACAACCATTGCAGAGCCTCGAAGAATGTTGTCTTACCATCTCCATTGTCTCCCAAAATCAGAGTCAACCCATTGGAGAACTCAAACACATTCTCACCATAGTAACTACGAAAGTTCTTTATAATAATTCTCTTGATTATCATAAGCCTACACGTTTTTCTTTAAGAAATCTGTTATTTCCTTGTAGATTTCCTTTTCGGAAGCTCGTTCTGAAGTACGCATTATAATCCGCGCGACAGCGCTGACCACATAATTGTCAGAATTAACCGCTTGGTATATGGATGATATATCCCTTGTGTCATAATGTCCAAATTTCATCAGATCCGGACACATCAGCACAGCCGCAAGCATCTTGTCACTGTTTGTATTAAAAGCCATATTATAGAATAGTTAAATTGTAATACGATGTCACATTCTCCAATTCGGTATAAGCGAAATCCGCATTCTCTGAAAGAGATGCGAAATCTCGTACCCTTTTCAGTTCGTTAGCCAATAGGTTACGCTCCATTTTATAACTCTCTGAGGCGCTGTTCACAAATGGAGCGACCACCAGGTCGTGTATAACAGCGTGAAGTTTATCTTTATGCGTGCGCAGGATACGTCCCCGACGTTGGATGAACTGCCGCGGGTTACCTGTACTCGCGCAGAAAATCGCGAGTTCACTTCGCGGCACATCCACGCCTTCATCAAGACATTTCATGGATGTCAAGACCTCCAAATCTCCACAAGCGAAATCTGCAAGGATACGCTCCCGCTCTTTCGAGTCTGATGTGAATTTCCTCACCGTCGTTGTCGGACTGACATCCCTGACTATTTGAGTATACCGATCTATTATATGTTCAGAGGTCACATCTGTCTCCAAGGATTCCCTCGTACTGAACATATCAGCTTCATCATCGGTCTTGTTTCCTTCCGGCACATACACCAATGTGTATTTCAAATCTCCTTTTTCTCTATAGCGCTCCCGCAGAATGCCCTTGAATACATCTTCCTTTCCAATCGCCTTATGAATGATACGTTTGCGCTTAAGCAACAAGGCCAAAAGGATGTCATCACCTGCAGGGAATGTGCTACTTTCACAATTATAGAACTTGGCCAACCGTTTGCTTATCCTCATATATTCCACCATCTCATCGTCCGTCAGATTAACCAGGTGCGGATAATAGTAATAGCGACACAAGAAGCCATTGTCTATGGCCTCTTTCATACTGTATTCAAAAGTATAATGGTCATTAACTCCGAAAAACTCATTCAAGCGGCGAGTGCCCGTCTCATCAAATTGTCTGTCAGGGGTCGCTGACAAGCCTATTCTTCGCTCAAACCGTATTCCTTCCAAACGATCAAGAATCCTACCGGCTCCCATATTATGAGCCTCATCGGCTATGAGGAGCGTTCGCTTAGGAAAGGAATTCAATACAGAGAACACCGAGTCTCTGGCAAATGAAGCATAGGTAGAGATGATTATGAATGAATTATGCTCATCGGTCGGATTGAACTCCTCTTTCATCAACAATCTGTCAATCTCGTCCTTCCAGTTTGAATTTTTCGAACAGACTTTGTATATATTCCTGAATTTAAACTTTTTACACTCTTCCTCCCATTGATCGACGAGCGTCAGCGTCGGAACAAGGATTATTGCCTTGTAGTATCCAAGTTTTTTGTATATCTCCAAAAGACAGTTAAGGGAAGTCAATGTCTTGCCGGTGCCGGTAGCCATCGCGAACAGACCCTTCTGAGTTTTCCTCCAATTCTCGAAAGCCTGTTTTTGGTATTCCCGAGGACCTGATGGATATGGGAAACGAGGCACAACATCCTTCGATCTATCGACTGCCGTTTTTCCCATCCGAATCCGATAGACAGCATCCTCCACCCTTGCATTCGCACGAGAAAGGTATCCATCTACCGTACGAGATGCAGTCGAACCTGAATATTGTCCTATAAGCTCACGTTCATCCTCAAGCAGTGTTTTGATGTCCTTCTGCTCAAAGGCTTCCACAATATGAGTTCTGACATCTTGCGGATCAATGTATAAAACGGTCGTATCATTCCCTTTGATTGTCTGGTCAAAGTCTTCTTCGATATCCTTTATCTTATAAATATCATTGCCGCCATCCCAATCACAAAAAGCCGTGATGCTTTCACAGTTATCAATCAGAGCGGTACGTGAGAAATTACAGGATCCATCAAAAGCGACCTTGTTTATTCCATCACTGAATATTCCACATTTGGTGTGTGCGATGCCATTCGCGTCGCGAGGCTTGATGATTTTAATCTCAATGCGGTCATTGCGGATCAACCAAGCCAGGCAATCAAAGAAATGCTTATCGCGTTCCGACAAGGTTCGCTTCATCGCCCCAATGTCGTGGATGTCAAAAACCGGCAAAGCCTCACCCGACAAACCTTTCGTTATCGCATTCTTGTCTGGTTCTGACAAAATATCATTGATTATGAGACGCAAACGGCCACCATTATAAAGAAAACAGGCAAAGCCATAGCAAAGCACATTTATGGCCGATGATGAGAAAAAGCCCAACTTCAAATCAAAGATCGTCGAATTACACAAGCCCTCCGAGAAGAAGCCGACCGGCTCCCACTCGCTATGAGACTTGAATCGTCTGCTATCTGGCCATATTACGTTTGCTTTCAGCATATCTATCGCTATATAAAACAGTTGGAGCACATAATGTCATCTCCGAAAAGATCGACCAGTGTCGTTCCCTTTTGTTTGGCCCTATTCTCCTCCTGACGCTTTATTATGTCAAGCTTGATCTTACGGATACGCTCAGGCTTGATCAAATCCGCAAGACTTTCTCCTTGATTCCACGTGTAGCCGTCCTTTTCAAACTCCATTGCCTTCTTATAGAGATCAGGATGTTGCTCATACAACCATATCCATTCTATCTTCTGCTGGAAAAAACAAAAATAACATCCTGAGCGGCTACGGCAATATGTTCCTGTCCTCCCATCAACCGCAAAAGGTATTTCCTCATAATATGCAGGCACTCCTACTCCGCTGTCACGAAGCAACCTGAATATGTCGTCTTTCACCAGAACCTCATCATTGTCAAGCAAAGGGAATGATTCAAGCTTACCCACGGGATAATCAGTTGTCTTTAAATATTCAAAGACAACGTGATTGAACAGTTTGACATCGATATCCAGCAGCGCATTAAGCTTCTTGGAATAATAGAACTGCTTGCAAATAGGTTTTTTCAGTATTTCCAATATCTCATCACGCTGTCTTTCATCGCATAAACGACCGTATAACTCTATTATCTGCTCTTGCTGATCATTATGAAGAACTTTGTTTATAACATCAAGACTCCAAATATTCCTACGAAACGGGAAGACAGCCTGTATGTTTGGTTTGGAGGAGATATAGCCATCACGATCCTCGTCACCTCGAATACCCACATAAGACACGGCATAATCGTCTCCCACATATCTCTCAAACTCAGCCAATTTCATTTTTTGAGTACACCATCGTGCCTGAGGAGAAGGAAGAAAGCCCCCACACGCTTTAAGAAAATGCTCGAAAGGAGTAGGTTCCGGACTACCTTCTGCCGCACGAAGTCGTTTAATATTACCCAAATACGCGCTCAAGCGATCGATCAGCAGCTCAGTCTCAGCCAATTCGCACCCAGTGTCCGAATTGTAATATTCTATCTTCAGCTGAGGATATTTCTGCTTAAGATAGATAGAAAGAGCAGCGCTGTCTTTTCCACCAGAGATTCCAAGAATATGTCTTACCTTTGTCATCGCATTTTCCTTTTCAATACGTTCATTAAAGCATAAATATTGAGGTTCATATCATCAGACAACAAGCTTTCTATCTTGTTCTCCAGATCCTGGGAATGCCGGCGTTCTTCATCATTCACTCTAAAGGACATCGCCTCAGAGACGATGGAATGCTTCTCACATTCACGAAACAAGAACACTATATTGTCTATCAATTGTTCCTCCTGCTCATCCCTAAGACGTTCCAACGGCTGATCCAAAGCCGCATAACAAATACTTTGGTACCACTCTTGACGATTATCGAATTCCGCCATAGCGTGATTATAAAAATCTCTTTGTTTGTCGGACAGCAAATACTCTTTAATATGAGACAACCTCTGACGTATTTCTATGATATAATCTGAGTATTCATATTCCTGCAAATCAAGTCGTTCGATAAGTTGGTTCTCAATCCGGTCAATCAAGGATCGATAGCAGGAACGAAGCTCCCGAACGGCCTTTTGTATTATCTCACAGTAGCTTGCGACAAATTCTTCTCCTTGTCCGGAAGCCTTGTCATACCCAAGAGCCGCAGGCAAATCCTCAAAGAAAGTTTTCTCCGGATCCTTTGCCTTAGCCAAAACATCACGAAAATGAAGGGTTGTTATATGATCAAACTTACGAGTATGCTTGGCATATTCGTTCAGATGATTGTAGAAGAAGAAAAATGGCTTGACCGTTTCGATGAATTTATCACCTTTGATAACCTTTTTCTCACCGACATTAATGAACTTTCTATACTGGTTGTAGAACTCCATCTTAACCCCGTCTTCGGCATAAGCCTTGATTGAGAACTCCGACGGATGCTTTTTCAGCAGGTCGAAAAACTCCATATTAATCTCAGGAATATATGCACCATTGCCGCCAAAGAGAGAATAATCAAGACGTTTGATGAACAAATATGTCGGAATCCAAAAGTCCAGCACCCCCATCTTTATCTTATACGGTTGCTCGGACAGCATCTTTATGAGTTCTGACACCTTACGAGGCTTTTCCTGAGTGCCGTGCAGGAACTTCTCACAAGCTTCCCACAACGGTTTGATTCCTTCATCGGAAGGAGACTCTGAAAACTCACCGCTGACATATAGCCCGGTGTTCTTAAGGAGTGTGTAATATACCGTCTTCTCCGGAGGGAATCTGTCATATTCAAAGCCAAGATTCTCTTTACCTTCTCCGGTTGTGAGAGCTTGCAGATATTTGACCTTTGCCGCTGATATGCTCGCACTCAGTTTATGCCGATTTATCAACTCATTGTTGATTACCGGTGTCAACGGATACACATCATCGCAAACATACGACAAAAGAGTGTTGAAGTCACGCTGATTCCTTACCTGAACAACATTTCCTTTATAAATCCAAGTAACATCGTCATTATAAGAAAAGAGGCTGTCCTTCACTACTTTATTCAGTAGATTCTGCTCATAGGTTTTAAGTTGTATGATCTCACGGAGAGCGACCTTATCCGACTTGTCAATCAAGACCTTCTCCATAATATAATCATACACATGGATCTTATGCAAATGCCTGACTACGCTGTCCGTTCTGTTAAACACCACGAATATTATCGAATGTGTGCATTCCTGACTGAAGCGCCTCACATCTTCAACAGAATCTCCCGATGAAGAGAATATCAACTCCACATAGCCATCAATATCCCCGACCGGAATAATGTCCAACGGGCTATCATACAAAGAGTACTCAAAATAGCGTGGAGTTCCGAAATGATAATAGTACGCCTTTACAGGTGCCACTCGATTGTTGAAATAAACACGCAAGTCATCAACTGGATTGAGAGGGATCGGTACGATCGTAGAAGCTCTTGCGATTTCTTCCTCAATATTGATGTCCGTTCCTTCGAACAGAATAAAACGCTTTTTATATTCAGCGAACCTTATTATGCGCAGACGCATAAGTTCTCTCAACAAAGAATCCGGGTCATTCACATCCAACGCCAAACTCAAATAAGAAGCAAGCGCGGTATGAGGCATTGAGAAGCCTGCGTTGCCGAAAAGATTCAACATGCCGATAACCTTGACAATTTCCAATGCGGACTTCATAATATCCTCATCCTGCCAATCAGCGGTCTCGATGCGCTCAATAGCTACCAATATCGCACTCCAACCCATCGAATCCTCGTTCACATCCGATAGATAAGAGTGGAAATTATTGATGATATAGTCATAGACATCACTAAGGTTATAGGTTCTGTTATGAGCGGATCTGAAATCGCTTAACGAGTTAGCGCCTTTGGAGTTAAGGAAAGAAAACAGAGATCTTTCATTCTGGCCATATTTCTGAATAGCCTTGGTCAAGACAACAGCGGAAAATGCATCCAATGGATACAATCCTCGCATCACTTCCCCTGTCAAAGCCGGAGAAACAAATTTTGTCTGTCTGGCGATCTCATAAATCGCGTTTGCTTGCTTTACATCGACAGGATATTTGTTCGCCATAGATTCAGCCGCCATATACAATAAATGCTCTACAGGTTCCGCAAACACTATTTCCTGGAAACGGCCCTTTACTTTCGTCCACTCATTCTTCTGCGAAGCGTCAAGTTTGGATGCATACGCATTGAAGTTCTGATGTAAGGCAGTGAGCAACAAAGCGTTTTTATGAGGTGTATTCACAAATTCCGCCAACTGTTGGACAAAGTACAATTCCCTCTCTACATCGTGTTTGGCAGCGTGTTCCAGTACTTTTCCAAACTCATCAATGACAAGGACAAGCATCTGGTTACGCTTCTTAAGTCTATGGCAATAATCTCTAAGTAAATCAAAGACGTTGTCTCCTTGCGCCTTCTTGCATAGTTTATCAAAAAGAAGCTTTTCAAGGTCAACATATTCTCCGACTATGTTGATTATATCATAACCACTGACCGCGGCCAATGACTTAGGATTCCTTACCAATACACCTGGGGTATTCTTCCCCGCCAAATCTTGCTCAAAATTGAGCAGGAAAGAAGATTTACCTGTACCGTATGTTCCGATTATCGTAAAGGAATGAATCCCTGATTGATATTGGTTGACAATTTCGTTCGCGACTTTTTGAGCATTGGGTGTGACAATATAGTGTTCGCTACCCAACGCGCCATTCTCAATATTCGCAGAAAGACTAAAACTTCTCATTTTGATAATATTGTCTCAAAACATCCATAGATTCAACCTTTTTCAAGAACTGAACTTGCCTCAGGCCGGCGGTGTCGGAATAACGGATAACATCAGGGTATCTTTCCTGTAAGAGTGACAATGCCGCTATCAATTCCATATCATTAAGACAGAACATAAGTCCGATGTTCTGCAATGTATCATAATCAACACTTTTATCCGATTTCTTCTCCTCAAGGATGGCATACATCAGAATATCTGGAGGAAGTTGACGTTTCCCTTCCTGATTGAACATATACTGTTTCCCGTCAGTTGTCATGATAAGGTCTAAATCAATCAGCAAAGTGGAGTAGTCCTCCATTGCCTGCGCTTTCATAGGTTGGACATAATTCTGTAGCAAGACCGCGACATCTTTCTTTACAGTGTTCTCATTGTAGGTCTTCAACTTTCCTTTCTCAGCCATATACCGTTTCACAAACGAAATGATATGTTGACGTTCAAAAACCCTACGTTCACGTTGGAAACGTGTAAACAGCAGATTATAAAGAGTAGCCTCACGCGAGCTTATCAGAAGATAATGCAGCAACCAAATGGTTCCAAGATCCTCAATATAAGGATCCATACCAGAATTATCAGCAAATACAAATCTGGCGACTTCAGTCAAGCTGCCTTCTTTCACCAATCCGAAAGTCTTCAGCCAATACCGGATGGAAGCCACCATATTCTTTCCGACTCCAAGCTTGACCACCGAGTCAGCCGCATTGAAGTTGTTTTTCCCATCAATAAAGTCGTATCCTTTCTTTAGCCACAAGGTCTTGCAAGGGAAAGACTCGTGGCCGGAAAAGATATACCGTTCTATAGAAGGCATAGCGCAAAAATATGTTATGTGTTTGCACTATTCGCCAGGCTAACCAAAAACCTCAGAATACAATAAGGGCACAGACATCCCCTATCATACTCTGAGGTTTTGGCGAACCTGTCTATAGAATAAGTTCTGTCTATGCCCGCAAGCATAGACATTCGCTGAACTTATTCGCCCATAGACTTCAAAATCGCCAAATTTCAGAGTATACGAATAATAGCAAACGCTAATAATATATGTCTTGATAAACCTCTTGCTTATCTATCGGACAAAAATATATAATTAAAAAGAAAAAAACAACCCTATTTTAATTGGTATGTATCTAACAGCGTTTCCATTGCGGAGTCTCGGAAGAACGGATTTTGCATTAGTTTGGCCAGATCTTGATCCAACTGAGCATAGAAATTACTCTTCAACACATTAACTGAATATGGAGAGGATATCTCATTTTCTGATATTCCCGATTTGGACACTAGTTCCCAGAATGGCTCATTCCTCATATGCCAAAAAGGTGTAGCGATGTGCGGACGGAATATATCGGAATCTCCCACATATCGAGCCCAGTTATCACCAAACGTTCGTTGCAGTGTCTCATCAAGTTCAATTCTGCTTCCAATCAACAACCCAGACTCATACAAATCCATCAATGATATCAACAGAATAGGCTTATGTGGGGCTATCCTGCCTCCTGATTTGTTCGTATTAAGCGAGCGAAAGCAAGTAAGGTAATATTCAGTATCCATAAAACATAAGATCAGTTGAATAATGTTCCATTCAACAAATCCACTCGCTTATAGACTACGAAAATCGCCAAATTTCAGAGTATACGAACAGCCTTTGTTTCTGCAAAGATAAGCATAATTCGCCAATATCAGATTTATACGGCTAAGGATATATGCTTCCATGGGGATATCACGTTTACATGCCAATTGAGATAAACGTGAATGTACGATTTAGCGCATTGGCATATTCAAAGCGGGAGCAAGCACAAACCTCCTTTAAATTAAGAATCAATTCGTTATCTTACCAAAGAAGTTAATCCTGCGACGTGTTTTCCTCAACGAAAATCCTGATCGACTCCTGCTGTTCCGAATCTGAGCTCTCAAGCACTCCGGCGGCCATCCAGTAGGCGTACTTACCAGTGCAGAACTCTGACAGGGATTCGATGTCAGTGCCATAGCGGAACTCGATGTGGTGCGTGCCTGCCGGTGTGTCGGAACGCATAGCGAAACAACGGAACTCGTCCTCGTTGCCATCCTTGGAGTTGAAGAAATAGAAGTCATAGTCAGCGTTATAGCTATCGAAGACATATTCATGAGAGAAGATCTCATTGCCAGACGCGTCAAGGCCCTTTATGCCGCCTTTGCCGTCAAAGACGAAACGGCTCACGCCCTGCTTGAAATCGCAGTTGAACTGGAATCCATTCTGCCAACCATCTGTGCCATCGCCGAAACACTCAGTGGCGGCCTCTCCGGTCAATGTGCCTGACATAGAGGCCTTCAGTGCTTCGACTGTCGATTGCGCGGCCTCTGCACCCACTGCCTTTTCGCATTCCGAAAGCCAGTAGGCATCCCATTTCGGGTTCAGCAAAGTCCTCTCACTGAAGAGTTCCTCGTAAGTTCCTTTGAGATCTTTCTGAAGTTGTGCGGCGGCCTCGGCTGATCCCACTTCAGGAACTTTACCGGTACCACAGGACGTAGAAAACACAATGGCGCAGAGGGCCAAGATCAAATTAGCGGCGATATTCTTCATTTCCAATCATTTTAAGATTCCAGTCCGTAAAGATAGTCTTTAGACAATTCTTCAGAAATCCTAATTTGTTGGTATTTTCTTCAAATGTTGTCCTGGGATATCCCGGCAAGGGTTGCCTACAGCGACGCAGCGGGCGGGGATGTCACGTGTGACAACGCTTCCGGCACCAACGGTGGAACCTATCATTAAAGAGCCGTGTCTTTCCAAGAGCGTGATTCGCTGAAAATCCCGCCTGTAGAGAGTCCGCGGAACCTCTATAAGCGAAAAAAGCCAACTATTACGCCCGTAGAGTTCTAAACCGGTGATGAATCAACCTTTGACCGCCACGAGCCCCATCTCGGCGGCCTTCACCCGCATAAAGGCATCGGCCTCCTCGAAATTGTTGCCGATCTGGCCGTCCAGTATGGCCTCTTTGACATATTCCTTCAGAACACCGATCTCGCGGCACGGGCTCAGGCCATAGACTTCCATTACATATTCGCCGCAGATCGGGTTCTTGAAGTTGCGGATGGCGTCCTTGGCCTCGACTTCGACGAGCTTACGCTTGACAAGCTCGAAATTCTGTCGGATCTTGGCAACCTTGACCGGGTTCTTGGAGGTGATGTCGGCGTTGCAAAGGAGCATCAGGTCATCGATCTCGTTGCCGGCGTCGAACAGGAGACGGCGCACGGCGGAGTCCGTAACCTCCTCATCCACAAGGGCTATAGGGCGATGATGGAGACTGACTAGTTTCTGGACATACTTCATCTTCTCGTTCAGAGGCATCTTGAGAGCCTTGAATATTCTCGGAACCATCTTGGAACCGACTACCTCGTGACCGTGGAAGGTCCAGCCCACCAACGGGTCGAAACGCTTGGCGACCGGCTTGCCGATGTCGTGCAGCAAGGCCGCCCAACGAAGCCACACATTCGGCTGGGTCCTCACCGACTCCACAAAACTGTCTCCGCCCTCATCGGGTGTGAAATCCTTCAAAGTACCGGCCGCGATGCCCTCGATCTCAGAGGCCGCCACATTGTCAACGACCTGGAGAGTGTGTGAGAATATTTCCTTATGTCCCTTTCCGTCAACGGATTCCACCCCTTTGAGTTTCAAGAGATCCGGGAGGATATATTCAAGAAGCCCAGTCTCGTCCATCAGTTTGAAACCCATCGAAGGGTGAGGCGTGATGAGGATTTTGTTCAGTTCCTCGACAATGCGCTCCTTTGAGAGGATTGTCATCCGGTCGCGCATATTCCTCATAGCACGCAAGGATTCCAGGACAATGGTGAATTTTTGCTCCGGCGTGCTGAGCTTCGTGGCGAAACGGATCGCGCGGAGCATCCTGAGAGGGTCGTCGCTGTAGGTCTGCTCCGGCTCCAGCGGGGTGCGGATTATGCCCGCTGCAAGGTCGCGGATGCCTCCGAAAGGATCGACAAGCGCGCCGTAGTCCTCCCTTTGCAAGCTGAACGCCATCGCGTTGATAGTGAAATCCCTGCGTTCTTGATCCTCCTCAAGCGTACCGTCCTCGACAATCGGCTTGCGCGAATCGTGGCGGTAGGACTCCTTCCTGGCCCCGACGAACTCAATCTCCGCCCCGTGCCACTTCAGCATCGCGGTGCCGAAAGTCTTGAATATGGACACGTTGCAATGCCGGCGTTCCTTTTCCTCGATCTTAGCGGCCACTGCCTCGGCCAATTGGATCCCGCTCCCCTCCACCACGATGTCGATGTCATCGTTCGGTCTGCCAAGGAAGCAGTCACGCACATAGCCTCCGATCACGAAAGCCCTCACGCCAAGTTCCTCCGCCGCCGCTGACACGATTCCGAAAATCGGTTTGTCAAGATATCCCTGTGTTATTGTCGCACCCATATTCCTATTTCTGCATTGTCTCCCAATCCGGGAATTGTTTCATCTGAGAATAAGTCTCACCGTCCCGGACGAAGCCAAAAGTCTTCAACCCGTTTGTTATCACCACATATTTCACATTCAGCACCAGATTGTACCGCAGCGCCTGCTCCAGCACTTCCCTGCTCATCGGCACATCCTCCCGCTTGCATTCCACCACCATCAGCGGAGCCGTGTCCCTGCCATAAACGAGGATATCAGCCCTGAAATCCTTCCCTCCGAACTTCATCGCCACCTCGCTCATCATCATATATTCAGGCACCTTCATCCGCTCCTTCAGCACTCCGATGAACCACTGCCGCACCTTCTCCTCCGGCGTCAGCACCACCGCCTTCTTCCTCAACGGGTCCCAAACCTTCTGCTGCTCCATCTTCTTCTGAATCTATGAATATGCCAACCTTTATTCGTGAATATGCCGACCGAAGTTTATGAATATTATCGTCAGACCTCCGGCTTTTTCACAGCTTCCACCGCAGCCTTCAGCACACGACGGTAGATATCATCAATCACAAGCCCGGAAATGGTCATTCCGAATATGGCCGTGACGTGAACCGTCGTACCATTGATCTGCGCCTTCGAGGAACACCACTCGTGGTTCAGCAAGTCCGGATTGCCTGGCCCGTCCTGAGCCTTCGGGCACATACACTTCTCCGTGCCGCAGCTATGGCAATGCCCTCTGTTCGGCAGCACCTCATCGTCATACACGCAGAGGAACTTCTTGGCCGGCATCGTCTTGGCCCTTTTCATCTTCTTCCTCAGCGCCGCCCCCAACGGGCATCCCCGCACGTTCCAGAACTCCGCCACCTTGATTTTCAGCGGATCCACCTTCAGCGCCGCCCCCAGCGAGCAGAAGAACTTCGCCTTGCTTGACGTGGCGTTTAAGATAAGATGCACTTTATCTTTCAGAGAATCAACAGCATCGATAACGTAGTCATATTCATCAAGATTGAACTGTCCCGCCGTCTCCTCGCAGTAGATCTGCTGGACCGCCGTGACCTCAGCCTTAGGGTTGATCTCCAGAAGATGAGCCTTGAGCGCGTCCACCTTCACCTGTCCAACTGTTTTAGTCGTCGCCATAAGCTGCCGGTTCACATTAGTGATGCAGATCCTGTCCGAGTCCACGATCGTCAGTTTCGTGATCCCGCTGCGCACCAGTCCCTCCGCACACCAGCTCCCGACTCCCCCGACTCCGAATATGATCACCCTGACAGCCGCCAGAGCCTCCATAACATCATCGCCCAGAAGCAGTTCTGTACGGTTGTATATCGCTTTCTCAATCGTGTTCTTTGCCATAGCCTGCAAAGTTAACAATCCTTAAGGAATATTCTTAAAGCTTTGCCTATCATTTTTTAACAATGAGCCCACTTTCAAATGTTGGAAAGGCTATTTGGGATGCCGCCTGTCATCGCTATCGGGAGCCGTGGAGGATAATCTTTTACAGCTCAGCACATAAGCCATTATCCATCAGTCGTTTTCCACTATAGGTAACAATGATATTATTTGATTATGACTACATTATGCGGCACCAACTCAGAATCAGCCAATGGCGCACAACGCCCTGATTAGCAAAGATATAGTTAACAACCTTCAGTCCAATTCTCCCAAAGGCAACAGCTTATTTTTCAGATTATCAAAAAGTTACCTCCCACATCAAATTTTCTTTATGATTTGAAACAAATCTGGAATATTCATCGTATCTTTGTCACAAATCGCTTGGGGATGTTCTGGTTTTGACAGCAATGATTCCGGGCGGTAAGCACGTCGGGCTCCTGGAGGGCCGGCCCGCCAAACTGGATCTCCAAAAATTTAGTTGCTGATAACAACTACGCACTCGCTGCCTAATCGACCAAGTCGCATTAGCTTAATCCGAGCCGCCTAGGATGCGGTTCCGACGAGTATCCCGCGGACTTTACGCCTTCTCTGTTCCGAGTTCGGGGTATCATTCAAGAAGGACGCACCGGAGGACTCCTTTAAATCCGGCCAAGACCCAAAGGATAAGCTTCGGTTAGCCCGTCTTCCGGCAGGCCGCGGCCGACAACCAAAGGACGACTAAACGTGTAGAAAGCCTCTTGGCGCGTTGTTTGGACGGCGGTTCGACTCCGCCCATCTCCACAATATTAATTAATTACAATTAATTAAGCCAATTAAACGGCTCACCTGCAAACTTCCGTGTGAGCCCTATCCGAAGATTGTGCATAGCCTGAACATGAAGAAGGGCAGGTCAGACACTCCTCTGAGTTGAGCCCGGAAGCCTTTTATTTTTGAGTTGAAGGATTCCGCTCCCGCATTGGTGGAGTGGTCGATGAAGTAGTTCAGGATTTCATCCTCCCGTGATCTCACCGCATCCCTTGCCGCCTTCATTTCACGGAGGGAGCATTTGCTCACATCCTTATACCATTCCCTGAACTTGACTTTTGCCGTTTCCCTATCCAAAGTGGGACTCCGGAAGACGGCCCTGAGCCGGTTCGTGATGTCGTAAGCCTCTTTGAGTTTAGGATAGAGTTGAAACAGGGTGTTCATTCGTGCGTTCTGCCGTTCGCTCCATTTGTCTGGTGTTTGGGTGAGGGCATATCTGCTTCTTTTGAGAAGTTCGTTGCGCGTGTCGCCATTGCTCAGCGCGGGCGGTCTGAACCTCTCGTTCTTCCGCAATGGCTTGCAGCCACGAGTCTTGCCCTTGTAGTTCTTCGGGTGCTTCTTGCGGTAACATCTACGTCGTGCGGCATATCGCTTGAGACGTCTGCGGTGTTCGAGTTCAAGCCGGCGTTGTTCCGCCCGCGCCTCGCGTCTGTAACGGAGACGTATCTCTTCCACGCCGTCAATGCAGCGCTTCATGATGTGGAAGCAGTCCAATGTCAGAATCGCATTGGGGAAGGCCGTATGCACAATGACCGCCATAGTGTCGGAAAGATCGGCTGTCACCTCCTTAACCCTCAATCGCCCTTTCTCGGGTATTTGGAGCAGGATTGTCAGCACATCCTCCGCCTTTGTGCCTCGCACGGCTGCTATCAGCGAGCCTTGACGGCAATGGCCGTCCTTGTTCGTCAGGAACGTGAACAGGTCGTCCTAGAGTGAGGTCTCGTCGATGCCGATGCACGGAATTTTCCGACCATCAGCAACGATGTGCGTCCCTTTGTCCAGACGAATCCAGAACTTAGGAATATACACGGCGCTGAAATGCAGCACGGTGATCGAGTCAGTAAGCTCTATCCTATTGACGTCCAGCGTCTCCGTGGTATAGAAATCCACCGCCGGATATTCAACGACATTAGTTTCACGCTTACATCCTGCTGCAATACTCACCAGCAAAAGCGACAGCCCGATTATTCTTTTCATCTCGAAACTTTAATTTGCGGGTTCAATTTAAGGATTACATTTCAGATTGGCAATATCCGATAACGGAATATTCACTACCTTTACGGTAAATTTCGGAATCAGCATACCCACGCTATTTCAAGAGTCACATTCCTCAAAGCGGCACTGCCGCCCAGTGTGCGAGATTCCGGTTTCGATGCACATAGCATAAAAAAATAAAGAAGTATGAAAGAAGTGAATCCCAAAGAGACTACCAGAGCCTACGCATTTGAGTTCTGGATGAGGGCTCCGATGCCGATGGTGACGTTTTTCAAGACAATCGATGTCTCACGACTGACAAGAATCAGCAGAAGGACAGGACTGAAATTCAATATGTTGATGTGCTACTGCATCGGCAGGGCGGCAAGCGGAGTGAAGGAATTTTACATGCTGCCGGTCGGAGAAAAGCTGATTGAATATGACAGTCTGGCGGTGAACACCATTGTCGCGAACAAAAACGGAGAGGTCAACTCGTGCGATGTGCCTTTCAGTGACGACATGCGCACCTTCAACGACAATTATCTGAAACTCACCAGGCAAGTGGCCGAAAGCTGCGAAAATCACGACCTGACGGACAGTATGGTCATCGGAACGTCAGCGTTGGCGAAGTATGAGATCGATGGAGCCGTCGGAATGTACAGCGGCATATTCAACAACCCGTTCCTCATCTGGGGAAAGTACAGAAGCCACTGGTTCAGAAAGACTCTGACCGTCTCGTTCCAGTTCCACCACACCCAAATGGACGGAGCGCACGCGGCCATATTCTTAAATAGGTTGCAGGAGGTCATTTATCGCCTGAAAATAAAATGAATCTATATAGAGGCAGACTAACTTTTGCCTATAGTACTGATATTAAAACAATTACAAACCATTGACATTCCTGTGCTATAATTTGTATGTAAAGGACTTAATCTCCATTGTGGTCATACACTACTAAGACAAAAGGTGGCGGAGGAGCTCGGGGGTTATGCATTGGGTGAAAAAAGCCACTTTTTTCACCCAATGATAATCCGTAATGACTTTTCGGGTGTCAAACGCGCCTTTTTTCACCCGGAATAATAACCCCTCGCGTCTAAACCAACTTTGCCACACGCGAAGGTTGGTGAACGTGAATCAAAAATATTAGGCCATTTTATACACGTGTATAAGCCTTTCGCCGTACGTTTTTGTCCCACGAGATCCAACTCTTCCTGGTGCGATAAACCAAGCGCACCTGAGGGTTATGGGCATATTGTGGAATAGTCAGTGGAACCTCAGAACCGCACTATATTAGGTCTGGCTATTATATGTCATTAATAAACACAGTTATCTGCTGCTCGCAACCGTCCAGACGTTGGTACGATATGAAGAACGATAGTCAACAGGTATATAATTTCTATTATATGTTCCTATGAGAGATGAAGTGTATTGTCAGTTTAATGAACTAATAATGCACCTTCACAGGCATCTATTTGTGTAAACCACGCTTTTAGGGGGATAATGATCTCTTCACGAGCGTCTTTCAGTCATATTCCCGCTTTTAGAGAATGTGGGGTAAATTTTAAGGCAATTATAAGAGACTCGCCGCCAACTAGGCAATATGTTAAAAATTAATAAATTACAATATTTTGTCATCAACTCGTATATAATTGCCTGGTTTTTTCATTATATTTGAAGAACGATGATTACTGGTAATGAGTACTTTTCATAACATAGATGAACTGACACGTTGTCTTGACAGGGAGAAAAAACTGCTGAATGAATTATTCGCCAAGCGTAACGCACTTTCTTTCAGATATGATTACGCCTTGGAGTTAACCGACTACAAGGAAGAGCGTATTAAATATCTGATCGAGAATGAGGTTATCCGTGAAAGCGGAGACTTTCTGGAGATGGAGGACATCTATGTACAATTCTTCGAAGAGGTTCTTCAAATCAATGAAGAGATTAATGTCTCAAGCGTTCAGGACTACATCACCCACCTCAAGGAAAACATCGGATATTGGATGAGTTCTGGAAGCGAAAAGGATAAGTATAAATATTCCAATGAGGTCAGAAGAGCGTTGAAAAGAATCGCTCTGGCGACAGAGAAGAACGTCATCGATGTAAAAAGGAATATTGACAGAACGTACAAGAATGAACCTGACTACAAAATCAAAAAGAAGAAGCTTGAGAATCTGGATGACAAACGTAAAGGAATATCCTCGCTGATTGACAGTGCCGAGCGGGTCATAGATGAGGAAAACGCTTTCTTTACAGTCGCTCTGGACAACCAGATGAGAAGCGTTGTCAATGATGCGCGTCTCCAGATGAAAGACTCTTACCATAATCTGATTGAGATTGAGCGGCAGATCATCACTTACCTGAATTTGATCGAATACCAGAATAAGCTTCTGGAGAAAGCCCGTCGCCTCAGGTACCTTAAGGATCAACTCATTCTTGAGGACGTGACAAACATCCGGCAGATAGCATCCGAAATGAATCCTGTGATATTCGAGCCAGAAATAAGGACCTTGAACCGCAGGCTCTCTCTGGAGAGGATGCAAAATGACGACGATGTTCAAGAAGTCATACTGAAGGTTGTAAAAGAGATTGGGAACAGGCATTCCACTCGTGGGAGAATGGCTGTCGACATCCCTGAATCATACTTGATGGACGAGCCAAGAATCAATGATTCCTTTAATCTTAAAGGAATATTCAATGCCTTCGCCGCTACGGGACACAACTTGTTCAAGTTCGTTTGGAATTATGAATATCATACACCGGTTTCTGACGACACAAGAATAATACTATTCTGTCAGATCGCTTCAATATTCTCAGACAGCCTCAACTTCACCGATGAATATGAAAGATCCGGAGGCATTGAATATCCAATCGTTAATGTTAGGTAACAGAAAAGATGAGATACACCACAGAAATATTCGAGACTCTCTCAAAAGGGAAATTCATCTCAGCCAACAGTCTGGACAAGACCCAGCAGCATTGGTTCGATGATATTGAAGACAACTTTCAGGAATACTACGACTTCTTCATCCAGATTGGATATTCGCTTGAAGGAGGAAACGGATACTGGTTTTTCACCAGACCTATGTCCAAGGTGGATCTTGAATCCAAGATAAAGTCATTGATGAAATGGATTGACAACCTCTCGTTTCTAAAGTCATTCAATTACCTGTTTGGTTCTGGGTTCACATTCACGAAAGCCGACATCCTCGTCCAATTTTCGTGTAATGTGGAACTGAAGAATCTGATTTCCAAAATGTTTTCAGGGAAGAGCAGCAATGAGGACAAGATAGACGCTCTCATCAACGACCTTATGCGCGAAGGATTCATTGAAATCGAGAATGAGATCGAGGGGCGCTACAAAGTGCTGAATTCATTCGGCTATATTGAGGAAATAGTTCAAAAGATTGACATAACGGAGGAGGCTGACAATGAGGAATCTAAGTAAAATCATATTCATAAACAGCGCGAATATTCCGTATTCCGAGACAAGACTTGACGGCAATGTGCATTTCATAGGGACCCAAGGCGTAGGGAAAAGCACGATCCTACGCGCTATCCTATTCTTTTACAACGCCTCCCCTATCCATCTAGGAATTCCCAAAGAGAAAAAGAATTTCGATGCTTTCTATTTTCCGTTTTCCAACTCACACATAATCTACGAAGTGGAACGAGAAAACGGGGTCTATTGCATAATCGTCTCTAAATCAATGGGACGTATCTGCTACAGATTCGTTGATGCCCCATACGACAGAAATTGGTTCATCGGTCTTGGCAACAAAGTCTATGAAGATTGGGCTGAAATCAGACATCGAATCAGTGAGTCAAGCGGAACCCAACCGTCAAGGAAAGTGACCACATTCGAACTGTTCCGCGATATCATCTATGGCAACAACAGGCGACCGGAATTGGTTGATTTCCGGAAATATGCCATTGTCGAAAGTTCCAAATATCAAAATATTCCACGAACCATCCAAAACGTGTTTCTTAACACCAAGCTGGACGCCGATTTCATAAAGGACACAATCATCAAGTCAATGACAGACGATAACATAAGCATTGACCTTGATTATTTCAGAAATCAGATTCGTGATTTTGAGAATGAGTACAATGACATCTACCTCTGGCTCAAGAAAGAGGCTAACGGCACGAACAGAAAAACAATTCAGGCTGGAGATGTCTTGAGGAAATACAACGCTATCCTATACTCACGGAAGCATATCCGTGAGCTTCGTGAGGAATTGAATTATGCGCTAAGGCAATGCCTTGAAAGCAAGCCGGAGATAGAAAGACGCATCGAAGAGACCTCATCGGAACTTCAACGTGCGGAGCGGCTCATTTCCGAAGAGACCGGAAAATACAACAAAGAGTTGGACTCTTTGAAAAAGTCCATCAATATTCTTGGCGACAAGATCAACGAAAGCAGAAAGCGGAAGCGCAAATACGAAGATATGCGGATATCCGAGATCATCAGCCGTGTCAAGCAGGAAGATTCATTGATCTCTGAGAAAGTCAACACTGAAGCCATCCTCAGGGAACTCACATCCGGCAGCAAGGACATTTCACTGAAATACAAGCATATCGAAGATTCTCTTCGTTCTGCCACGATCGAAAAAAAGAATATTCTGAACGCAGAACTATCCGATGCCAGAGCATACAAAGCCGAAGAAAAAGAGCGAATCATCGCCGATGGCAGGAAAACAGAGGACAACATAAGGTCACTGTCGGCGGAAGAGATCAAAGTCTCGGAAGAGTCTGTCTCCGGGATAATGGAACAACTGACAGCGGAAAGAGTTCGTAGGGAGCGTATTGCCAGAACCAAGTATTACGAAAGGGAAATCAGCGATAAAGAAACTGAGATAAAGACACTTGACAAGGTCATCATAGAATCTGATGCTGAGAAAAAATCTTTGCATAGAGAAAAAGAATCCATCAAACGGGAGGGAGAAATGTTGATGAAAGAGTGCGAAATGAAATACAATGCACTCATCTCAGAACTTACCGGCAAATCCGCAGTGACAAAGAAAAACATTGACGAAATCAACAGTGTTCTTGATGGTTACAAAGGCTCCCTATGCGAATGGCTGTCCGAAAATGTTTCTGGCTGGGAGGAGAATATCGGAAAGGTGATAGACGAGCGGAATATCCTTTACAGCAAATCATTGTCCCCTGAAAGAGTGGAATATTCAGAGAATATATTCGGAATAACTTTGGATCTTGCCAATGTTGAGAGGGAAATTCTAACTCCTGAGATTCTGAAAGGCAGACTGAACGAGGCTAAACAGAGGAAACAGGAAATAGACAAAGCTCTTGATAATGCGATAAATGAACGTGAGGCAGAGAAAAACGCAATTGTCAACAAAGTCAACCGGAAAGCAAAGGCCCTTGATGTCAGGATTCAGGAAGTCGGCTTGCGTTGCTATGAAAGTAATGAAGCCATCAAGAAGTTGAATGTCGAGATCAATGATCTGAAGAAGGCTGGAAAAGATAAGAAAGACAAAGAGTTAAATGCCGTAGAGAATAGAATCGGAGACTTTAATAATAGGCTTGAACTTGCGAAAGCGGCTCTTGCACAATGTAAAGAGGTGCTGAACAAGAAGATCGCCACAGCAAAAAAGGCGACTGATGCAAAACTGTCCGTCATAGAATTAGATTTCAAAGAAAAAGAGAATGACATTAAGATGAGGCTGAAGCAGTTAGACAGTGACCTTGACATTGCATTGGATCAGAACAACAAAGAAAGACTACTCGAATTGAAGAACGCCGGCGCGGATGTAGATTCTATGAAACGGTATGAAACTATGATCCGTGAGATTGACAATGAGCTTTCTTTTATCAAGAGTCACCGGTCCGATGTCTCTGATTACGAAAAAGACAAACGCGAACTTTTTGACAACGAGGAAGGTTTCTGCAATGAGAGGAAGGAAGTCGAAGCTAAAGTAAAGAATCTTGACGAGAGATTCCGATTGCGCAAGGATAGATTGGAAACGGAAAGGGAAAGGCTCCTGAAAGAAATCAGTGATGAAAAAGAACGACTGAAAACAATCAGTGATAACGTTCTTGAGGCGAACAACTTTCTCGATGATCCTATGCTAAATCCTCATTCGGAACAGACGGACAGAGAAAAGCAAATCTCCGGCAAGTCTTGCCGTGAGATCACAAATGATTTGAGGTCGAGAATCATTTCAAGAGAAAACGATATGAAAGCGTTCAAAAGCGCTGTAACTGTGTTTAAAGATGGATTCTCACCCCGAAACCTTTTCAACTTCAAGACAGGGATGGTTACCGATCAAGAATATATGGACTTTGCGTCAGATTTGGACTCATTCATATCAAATGATATGCTTCAAGAGTTCCAAAAACGCATCAGCGAACGTTATACTGACATTATTCGACGCATTGCAAAAGAGACTTCCGACCTGACGCAAAACAGAAGCGAGATAAACAAGGTTATCAATGAGATAAACGATGATTTCTGCAAAGACAATTTTGTCGGAGCCATCAAGAATATCTCATTGAGGCAATTGGCAAGCGAAAACCGCCTTGTCCAACTTTTGTTGACAATTAAGGAGTTCAACGAGGAGAACCAATACAATATGGGCGAGATAGACTTGTTTTCCCAAGGAGACCGCTCCGAAGTCAACACAAAAGCGGTGGATTATCTGATGCGCTTTATGAAAGCGCTACAGAACGAGCCATCGACCAAGACTCTTGACCTCTCGGATTCGTTCAAACTTGAATTCAGAATTGTAGAAAACGACAATGACACAGGGTGGGTGGAGAAAATATCCAATGTCGGCTCTGACGGAACGGACATTCTTGTCAAAGCTATGATCAACATTATGCTTATCAATGTATTCAAGGAAAGGGCTTCCCGCAAGTTTGGAGATTTCAGGATCCATTGTATGATGGATGAGATCGGCAAACTGCATCCTAACAATGTCAAAGGAATACTAATGTTCGCAAACAAAAGGAATATCCTACTGGTAAACAGTTCTCCGACAACTTTCAACGCGGAGGACTACAAGTACACCTACCTACTTGAAAAAGACAATGATAGCAGGACGCGTGTAATCCCTCTCATAAGCCATTTAGACTGATTGTTATGTCAGAGAACAGACTTACTACCTCACAAGCGCAGAGGCTCAAAAGAATTCTATCCGGGGAGACTTTATCTTGGACAGCGCTTCCTGAATGGATTACAAGACCGCTTCTGGACGAGAATGTCATCTCCATCAGCACAAACGGAATCCGTAAGAAGATCCGTGTTCAGAATCCGGAGCTATGTGATCAACTCATCAGGGATCTGTTCACTTGCGGTGTCCCCATCGACGAATGGATGGAATTGCGTTCCGATAATCTTACCAGACAGGCGTTGGTAAATAAAACAGGTGACTCAAAAACATTAAAGGTTAACACTCTGCGTGGTTTCTTGGTCAATTGTATCGAACCGGTGGAGGTAATCATTGATAGGCAGACAATCTCGCTTACCCCACATAGCGGGATGTCATTTTTCATCTATCATCCTGAAACCTTAAGCATTCCAGAAGATGTAATTGTCGTAGGAATCGAGAACTTAGAGAATTTCAATAGTCTTTCGGAGCTAACGAACTTATTCTCAAGAGGAAAGTACATCTTCGTATGCAGATATCCACAGAACTCCGCACTCTATGAATGGTTGGAACGAATACCCAACAGATATATTCATTTCGGAGATTTTGATCTTGCTGGCATTAACATCTACCAGACAGAGTTTTATTCCAGATTAGGAGACAGAGCTTCTATGCTTATTCCGGACGACATCGAAGACAGAATAAAGCACGGCAATGAATCGTTATTCAACAAGCAGTATAATAAGTTCAAATCTTTGAATATATCTGATTCTCGTATCAAGCCGTTGTTCGATATGATAATGAGATACCACCGTTGTTATGAACAAGAAGGCTATATTCTGGTCTAAACTTCCGACCACAATCAAAAACAAAACAGTTTAAAAACAACTAAGTCATAATTCGGTTTGCAAATTGCACGGTGAAACTCATTTGATTTTGCGGTAGAAGGTGCCGCTCTGGCCTTTTATGTGGTATTTCTTGCTGGTGTTCCAGGTCTCGTCGCCGCCATAGATGCGGAACTGGGCGGAGGTGCTGATATATTCATTGCCATATCGGTCCACAAAGACATCGCCTTGCGAGGATGCGCTGACGCCGCCTGAAGAGACTCCGCCGACAATGGCGCCAATCACGGCAAGGACTGCAAGGACTGCAAGGACTGCAAGAACCGCAAGGGCGAGCCACCAGAAATTCTTTATGACGAAAATGCCAAGGCTCAGTGTCGGGGCGGCAAGCAACAAGCCAGTCAGGACGCACCCGGCCGCCGGCAACCAACCGCCCGTATTACCCATAAGGCCGTCGATCACCACCATATAGAATGACGCGGCTACCATAAGGGACAATATTCCTGTGTAGGCCAAGGCCAATGAATATTTGAGAATACTTTCGTCCAGCATCTCCCGTGAGCACATCTCCCTCACCGTCGGCATCACCTTATCCACGGACAGCGCCAGTCCGGCGGATGCGGCCAGCCTCGCGCCAACCTTCCTTTTCATAAAAAACGCTTCCCCACAACGCCAAGGAGGCACAGAAGAACGGGATGATGAGAGTGATAACAGTATCAAGCATAAGCGAATGTCTTTTTATAAAGCCAAACTTACATAAAAATTCCGTGATTTCTACTAGTTGCGCATTAATTTAGGGTACTATAATAGGAGTTGACTAACATTTGTTTTGGAAACCATATAGGAGTTGGCCAACATTTCTCTTATAACACTGATATTTAAACAATTGTGAGTTATTGATATTCCTGCATAAGAATCTGTATGTAAAGGACCTAATCTCCATCGTAGTCATATAATATGACAAGGTGTGGCGGAAGATCCCTGGCTTATGCATCGGGTGAAAAAAGTGGCTTTTCTCACCCGAATCCAATCTGGGATGTCTCTCCGGGGGTCTAACCACTCCTTTTTCACCCAGAATAATAGTTATTTGAATCTGAACCGACAACGTCACGCCCAAGGTTGATGAACGTGAATCAGGAATGTCACCCACTTTTCGGCCACAGTTTTCTTCCCCTAACCAAAACCAGACGTCTTGTACTTTCCTGCACCAATGGTACACCCCTGTATATTCGGTGCATACAAAGGCCTCATCACGTACATTTTCTGTCCAAAAACAATAGGGGACCGGTCTTCCATGTATGAAATAGCCATGCGTACCTAAAGCGCCATTCACTTGACAACCAACGAGTTGGTGTTCCAGGTATGAATATATTCACACACCTAAGAGTCAGTGCCCCCGGTACAGGGCGTTCTATTGGCGTTCCGGACTTCCAGGTGCGAGAAACCATTCGCACCTGAAACGGCATTTACTTGATTGCTAACGAGTTGATATTCCAGGTATGAATATATTCGCGCACCTGAGCGTTACGGCATATTATGGTATGCCGAGCCTTAGATCCGCACAATATTATGTCTGGTTGGTTTTGAAGGCGCTATATACCATTAACAGATACAGTTACCTTAGTGAGTTTTTTTGTATGCCTGCAAACGCTTGGATGTCGGCACGATACGGAGGAAGATAGTCAACTTATATATATTTCCTTTAATTTATAGAGAGAACATACACACACCAACTCTTGCCGGTTCTTCACGGCACTTGCCAATCGTGAAAACCCTTGCATATTCAAGATATTTTCACAAACTTTACGCTGCCGGATGGGATTATGTTTCCAATCCGGGGAAAGGCTGCGATATGGCATCCCCGTGCCAAGCTGATTTTTGTAAAACGAACAACGGTGCTCCAAGATTCCAAAGCTTTTTGCAAGGAGCTGAAGTTTCTTTGGAAGACACCTGACAAATTCATTACAACTATGAGACGTAAAATGTTTTTTGCGGCGGCGCTCTGCTGCATTGTTTCCGCGGTGATGGTTTCCTGCGGGAAGGACAATCCTGACACTCCCGAACCGGAACCGACGCCCGATCCGGAACCGGAAGTTCCTGTTACACCTAAAGATACCGTTGTCTATGCGGTCGGACAGGAAGCCGTTCCAGGGAAGGGTTACTACTATGCGACAATCTGGAAGGACGGCAAGAGGATCCTCCTCTCCGACGGGAGTTATGACGCTTTCTGCAACGGAGCCTATGCTGACGGCGAGACTATCTACATCGCGGGCTGCGAGGCGACAGGTGACCTTGTGGATGACGGTTACTATGAGCCTTATCACCAGAATGTCGGCGTGATCTGGAAATTCAAGGCAGGTGAGGAAGACAAGGCGGAAAAGACCGTCATCAGCGACGGGAAATATTCCACATCCCCGATTGCGGTGACTGTCGCTGACGGGAAGGTCTATGCCGCGGGATTCGACACTCCTGACTATGACAGGCGGGCCATCCTTTGGACAGACGGTCAGCCTCAATACCTTACGGACGGTAAGACTGACGCGTTGGCGTACTGCATCTATTCCGATGGCAAGGATGTATATGTCGGTGGATATGTGCAGCCGGCCAGCAACAAGCAGGGTGGCATTGCCACCATCTGGAAAAACGGTGTGGCTCAGAGCCTTACAAGCGGCAACACGGTAGCGAAGGTGAACGCCATCTGCGTCGATGGCGGGAAGGTCTATGCGGCTGGATCCGAGAAAGAGTCAGGCGGAAGATGGAAAGGCGTTCTCTGGATTGACGGTGTGGCACAGGACTTCACCGACTACGTCGGAACAGAGGTCACCGGCCTCTACGTCAAGGACGGAGAATATGTCATCGAAGGGAATATGACCGAGACCAACTCAGCCAAGGACATCTGCCCTTACATCTGGACATCAGCAGGCGCACAGAAAGTCGCCGAAACGACTCTCTGCCAAGGCGTTGGTCTCGCTGTCGCAGGAAATGACATCTATGTGGCCGGTAACGAAAACGCCGGCTATGACTCTGAATACAACCAGATCAACATCGCCTACCTCTGGAAGAACGGTGTCGAGCAGGAGCTTGAGGTCGAGTACAAAAACGACTTCTCCCTCTGGGGTGTCATCTGCGCCTATGTTGAAAAGAAGTAATCTTTCTGAATATCCCAACTCAGGCTGGCCGGGGGAACTTCTTCGGCCAGTTTTTATTTTAGGGAACTATGTAGGCTGGAAGTATCCAGCTCACCATTCCATTGCCACGGCCAGTTTAGGTTACTATATAGGAGATTGAATCGGGACCTTCGTTGAAAAGGAGATCCATACTCGCCTCGGCCAGTCCAATTAAGGTTTGGTTACTATATGTTTTTTTTGTTTTATAGTACTGATGTTTAAGTAATTGCGGCCTGTCGACATCCGATGCGATAATTTGTATGTCAAGGGCTTAATTTTCATCGTAGTCATACAATAAACTAACAGACAAGGAAAGGAAGAAGATTTCGGGCCTATTCATCGGGTGAAAAAGTGGCTTTCTGCACCCGACCCCAATTTGTAATGACTTTTCGGGTGTCAAACGCTCCTTTTTTCACCCGGAACAACAGCCACTTGGATCTGAGTCGATTATACCACACGCCAAGGTTGGTGAATGAGAATCAGGAATGTTGCTTCTTGCCTCTTAGTTCATTTGGCACACCAGAAGAGCACTTCCTATACCATACGGTGTGTCCCGGTATATTTGATAAACAGGAAGGCCTTCGGCCGTATATTTTTCTGTTCAATAAAGCAAATGGAGATCATTCTTCCAAGTATGAAAAATCATACGTACCTAAAACAGCATCACTCTGACAAATAAATAGTTAGTGTTCTAGGTGCGAGTATATTCACACACCTGTGAGTCGGCGGCCTCGGTGCAAGGCGTTCTATTTGTGTTCAGAACTTCCAGGTGCGAGAAACCAAACGCACCTGAAATACCATCTACTTGATAACCAGGGGATTGTTCTTCTATGTGTGAATATGTTCTCGCACCTTAGCGTTATGGGCATATTATGGAATGGTCCGCAAAGCCACAGTATATTATGCATAGCTAATCTTAAAGGCACTATATGCCATTAACGACACTGTTATCTTTGTGAATTTGGCTGCTGGCAATCATCTGGACGTTGGTACGATAAGTGGAAAGATAAGTCAACAGATATATAATTTCCCAAGGAGAATGGATGTGTAGTCCAGTTAAACGAACGCTCCTTCACAGGCGTTAACTTGTGTAAATCACGCTTTTAGAAGGACAATGCTCCCTTCACGAGCGTATTCCTGTCATATTCACGCTTTTGGAGGACGTGAGTTTAATTTAGGAAATGATATATGAGCTTGACTGACATTCCACATTATGGAGCTGAGACTCAGACACACACACGAATATTACTTTCAACGGCGATTATGCAACACAGCAATGCACAATTTGTTCATTTGCCACAACTTGGCAAAAAGGCAAATTGCATGGCGAAAAGCCACTAATATCCTCATATCCAACTCAGGGAAAGACTTACTCAAAATTTCAAAGCGAGTCCTAAACCGTAATTCTGTACACCAAGGTCAACTTCAATATTTCTCTCGGCAAACCCATTAGCGGAATTGAAACTCCTTATGGATTTCTTTATCATAGACGAACCCACTAAGGAACATGAAAATAATAAGTTGCTTCAGATTAAGAGAAGATTTTCGAGGATAGATCTTTTTTTGAAGAAGGAGTGTGCCGGTGGCACATGACTGATGAGAAAAGAGATCTAGACCGAAAAGATTCCTTAAGATGATGCAGGTTATTTTTTGAATGTTACTAAATCCAGAGGAAGCCCCAATAGAACCAATCCAGCACAGATACCATATACAGTACCGTCTTCATCAAGACCTCCACCTACGGCAGAACCGACAAGCCATCCTAAAGCGAATCCAGCACCAACACCGATCATAATGGAGCCTGTGGTCTCAAATAAGCGTCCAGATTTGTATCGACGGTAATCTTCAGGTGATAAATATCGGCTGGCATCAATGCGGGCACCATTTATACTAACGTCTCCCCGCCAACTATTGTATGTCATCTGACCATCAATAAGACTCTCGGATATGTCGTCATTCGCTCTGAAAACTTCTTTCTGACCATTCTCATATGCAATGGAATACACATCTGATTTCGGCGAGGCATAAATCACATCAACGTGTTTGTCTACATCCAAATAACGAATATAATAGAGGCAACAATTTGTTTAACCAACTAAAACTACTATCTTTATGGCTGTTAATGGACAGCATTTATTGTCAAGTGCACTGGACTTGCCCAAGAGTATGTGGAAGCGCTTGCGCAACAAAAGAAGTAATATGACAAGCAAGGATTACAGGGATTTCGCGGTGGAGCAGATGGGGCTGCTTGAGGGGATTTTCACGAAGCCGATGATGGGAGAGTTTCTGCTGTACTGGCAGGGGAAATATTTCGGAGGAATCTACGACAATAGGGTTCTGGTCAAGAAGACCAAGACCAACGAGAGATTCGGGATGCCGGAGGCGATTCCTTACGAGGGGGCCAAGGCGATGTATCAAGTCAACATCGACAACCGGGAGGAAGTGGCGGAGGTCATCAAGGCTACCTGCGAGGGACTGAAATAGACCGCTGCACAAAAATTGCTGACGGAAAGTTTAACGATTATATTATTAACGAATATTCAGGAATATGTTGGAGATAGGTACAAAGGCACCGGAGTTCGTTGGTGTGGATGAGAATGGCAACGAGGTAAGTCTCAATGATTTCAAGGGAAAGAAGCTTGTGCTTTACTTCTACCCGAAGGACAGCACTCCGGGATGCACGGCTGAGGCTTGCGACCTGCGGGACAACTACCATCGGTATCTTGCGCTTGGGTATCAGGTGCTTGGTGTCAGCAAGGACTCACAGGCCTCGCACCGGAAATTCATAGAGAAATATTCTCTGCCGTTTCATCTGGTGAGCGATCCGGAATGCGCCATTCTGAAAGCTTACGAGGCTTGGGGGCTCAAGAAGCTCTACGGAAAGGAGTCATACGGGACATTGAGGACTACCTATGTGATCGATGAGGTCGGAATCATCATCGATGCCATCGGAAAAGTCAACACCAAGGATCATACTACGCAGATTCTCGGTTCGGAGAAATAGCCTACATCACCTCGACTCCGGCAAAGGAGCATTCGGCGATGAGGTGGATGGTGTGGGAGCCGGTCTGCTGACGGAGGCGGTCGGCGGTCTTGTTGTTCACGCCACCGAAGGCGGAATTGGAACGGACATCCACATTGACATCTTTCGGGACATATATTCCCACTCCGGCGAAACTGGCCTTGATGTGAATCTGGACATCATCGTTGATGATGGCGTTGCGGAGATCCAAGCGGACTGAGCCGAAAGAGGCTTCTATGTCCGCCCCGTCAAACTCCTCAGCCTCGACACGATGATTCTGCTCGCCAAAAGCCGATGAGATCTTCAGGATATTCCTTCCATCGCGGGAGATGATCGAGCAACCTCCTCTGGAGTCGTGGCAGTTCCAACTCTCCGGACGGCCGCTCTTGGAAAAAATCAACATAATGCCGAAAGCGATGAATATGATCGCGAGGCACAGTTTCCAGAACACCGACCAGTCAATATAGCCTTGCGCTTGAAGCAGCAGTATCGCTCCGAGGGCTATGCCGCTGAAAGATCCCCAGTTAGGATGGGCGATCAGGTGTGCGGTGCAAGGCAGAATAATAAGGAGTGTCCACCAGCCACGGAAGAATATGTCGAAGCCGATCACTCCGGTGACGTCCAGAATCCACAGCACGCCTATCGCGGCTATGGAGAATCCCAAAAACTGTTTCGCTAACTTTTTCATACATTAAAATTAGAAGCTGTTTTGAATTGTTTGTTTGAAGGTTTGAAAGTGAAAAACTTCAGTTTCGACCGCTTCTTCCAAGGAAGATAGCGGTGCTATCTGACTGAAGAAGCGGGAAGAAAATGAAGATTTTTCACCTCAAAGAACATTTCAAACAATTCAAAACAGCTTCTTAATAATTCTTATCTGAATCACAGTGGCAAAGGTACTACGGAAAACTCTTGTGGCTATGGGTGTGACAAGGACAAAAGGCACATAGTAATTATCTAATGTTCAAGAACATAACAGTCAAGACTATGGACAATGAGGTACTTCGACAAGCTCAGTGAGCGGATAAGAATATATTTCTGTTACTTGAAAGATGAATATTCCGTTACCTTCGTTCAGATAATTCCTTACGAAACGCTTTCAGCACGATGTGACCTGGAAACACTTGCGTTTGGTCTTCGGCTGAAAAACTCGTACTTGGAGTGAGGACTTTTTCAGGCGAAACCTCATCTCGGCTATCTCAGAGGCATTTGACCGTGAAGGAGTCCTGTAAAAATCAGTGGTGACAAGCAAATCCAGTTAGTTCTGAGTCCAGCAGTCACTCGCCAAACAATCAGAACGTGGCGATGAACTCGTCGATGGAGGTGCCGTCCGGGAGGGCGGAGGCGACACGGGCCTTGAGACGCTGTTTGCCCTTCGTGACGGAGGTCGGGGATATTCCCATCATGGCAGCCATCTGCTTGCCGGAAAAACCGAAACGGAGCAGGACGGCGATGCGCAGCTCAGCGGCGGTAAGACCCGGAAACGAAGACTTCAGACGCTCGGTGAAACGGTTGTATACATCATCCAGAATCTTCTCCAGCCTTCCCCACTCGGCATCGGACAGATAGCGCGGGTTCTGCTGGAGCGACATCACCAGCTTGTCCTTGAACATCAGCACCGAACGCAACTCGCTGCGCTCCGACTCGCTCTCGTGAAGCAATGTCTTGCTCTCCCCTATCTCGCTGTCTTTCCGCTCGATGGCCTCATCACGGTTCCTCAGACGCCTCCTGAACATACGTACGATCAAGTACAACGCCACAATCAGGGACAACACCGCAGCCACTGCCGTGCCCAAGATACGGCTTCTCGACGAACGGATGTCCGCCTTCCCGGCCTCTACACTGTTCTCGATGATCCTGTCGTTCTGCTGAGACGCTTCCAACTGGCTCTTGATCTCATTATGGATGGTCAGATACTTGACTGCATTCTCTTTATCATCAAGCAGGTCACGATAGACAATGTAAGAAAGCTGTGAACCTGAAAGCTTCGCTATCAGATCCGAAGCCTCCATCTCCTTTGCGGCATAGAACAAAGCCGAATCAGGAATATTCATTTTACGGAAAGCATCCGCAAGGACAGCGTAACGCACACGGGCCTTTCTTTTTCCTTCCCTGAAAAGCCTTTCCTGCGCGCGGACAGCGGTCGAGGCGCATTCCAAAGCCTTATCGAATTGACCGTTACGGCTGTAGCACGCTCCGAGATTGTAAAGAGCACGGGCATAGTCATTATCATCTCCCTTGGAGATCTCCGCCGCGCGGTTGGCATATTCAATGGCCTCCGAATAGTCCTTGTTCTCGTCTCCAAGGAACAACGAACGGTGCGACAGATTGATCAGAGCCGTCACCTGAAACGCCAGCGAACCCGCCTTCCCAGCCTCCTCCAGACCTTTCTCCAGATAAGGCAAAGATGCGTCATACCACTTGCGGTCATTAAGCACGACAGCGTAGCGCAGGTTAACCATCGCCGCAAGCATATGATTGCCAGAGCCTTTAACCTCTTTTGTGGCGAGAAGCAGATCATTGGCCCAATCCGCCTGGTTCCCCGATTTGTTGTCCTCGCGGACGACCGCCCTAAGATAATATGCCTGCGCCTTCCGGTCACGGTTGCCGTATTTCAGGAAATAATCAACCCCGACATTCATCACCCCCTCGTCAATCCCCGGCTTGTAGGCGTTGTACTCCGCGAATGTCCTCAACAGACAGTAGGACGCATAGAGATAGCGGCCGGAGGACTCCGAATATGAAGCGGAATCCAGAATGATCAAAGAACTGTCAGGCCGGGAGTCCAAAAGACCCTCAGCCCGACTTAAATCCTCAGGGAGTCTGGCTCCACGGCCGCACGAAGAGGCCACACAAGCACAGACAATGAATATAATCGCAGGAAACTTTCTCACCATAACTTTTCACAAGCATGTGGTCATCCGCTGGTTAGTCCAATCGGCGTTTGCCTAAACACAAAGTTAAGAATTTTGCGGGAATATTCCTATTTCCCGCCAAGGCCCTTGCCGCCGCCGATTCGGGAGGCTTCATCGATGCTGCCGACTTTGCGGGCGCGGGTCTGCTGGGCTTTGCCGAAGCGCCAGGTAAGGCCGATGTGAGCGACCTGGGAGTAATATTTCTGACCTATGAACGAGCTGTTCACGTCACCGAGAACGGTGCTGGTGAACCCGAGACAATCCAGATTCGTGCAGGAACTGCGTAGGACATCGTCCAGATTGAGCGTGAGGACAAGGCGGTTGTCAAGCATCGTCTTCTTTACGCCTATATTCATAGAATAAAGGCCGTGCAGTCTGAAGTAGCCGTATGCCATCGGCGAGCGGTAGAAGCCGTCCAGCTGCACCTTCCAGTCTTTCGGGAGGATGAATGTGAAGCAGGTGTAGCAGGAAAGGGTAAATGAATCGTTGCTTTCCCGGTCGGTTGTCTTGGCGGATGAATATAGTCCGGTGGTGCTGAATGTCCAGGCAAGCCACTTGGCCAGAGGCAGTTCCGTCACATTGAAAGTCAGCGCGGTCATATTCTGTCTGCCGTAGTTGGTCCAGATCAGAAGCTGGTCGCCGTTCTCCTTGAGCTCAGGAAGCTGCGAGAACATTCCGCCGGTGTGACTGAACGACGCGGCGAGCGAGAAGTGCTGGCCGAATCCGGCGCTGAGCGAAGCCGCGTCTGAATATGCAGGGCGCAGATCCGGGTCGCCGACATTGTAGGTGTGCGCATCGATGTAGTTCTCAACCGGGTTCAGGGCCATATAGTCAGGGCGTTGGATTCTCCTTGTGTAGGAAAGCGCGAACCTAAGGCTGGCGGACGGGTTGAATCCCACGAACGCTGTCGGGAACAGGTCAAAGTAGCTGCGACGGCTCTCGTCCCTGGCCGAGATCCAATCCCCGAACGAGTTGGTATATTCACCCCTCAATCCGGCCTTGGCGGTCCATTCCGGGCCGAACTGCGCGGCAAGGGACAGGTAGGCGGCGCCGATGTTCTCACGGTACTTGAAACGGGTCTCGGCATCACTGGCTGAAGGGCCGGTCTCTCCGAAGTACATTCCTCCGTCATCGGTTCCGATCTCGCCGTTGAGCCCGGACAAGGCGTTGCGCTTCGTCTTGATGTTGATGATACCTCCCTGTCCCTCAGCGTCATACTTGGCGGAAGGATGCTCCATCAGCTCAAACTTGTCGATCGAGGATCCCGAGGTTGACCTCAACAGAGCCTCCAGTCCTTTCCCGTCAAGATAGGACGGGCGGCGGAGGCGTTTGCTCCACCGATGACCAGCATCGCAGCAATCAGCAATAATCTAAATATTTTCATTTTCTTCTTCAATTTTTCACGGTGCAAAGTTACGGCGGGAATCCATAATATATCACATCCAAAGCGGACAGATAAAATCACCAAATAATTGAATATCTGAATATTGAATATGTACAATATGGACAAACGCAATCACCGCCCCTGCTTTGTGGTCTCTTGCCAGACATAACAGACCTCACAAGAGGCGGAACATTATGAACAATAAAATATTCATTCTGTAAATATTTTTCCATTCGTCCCTATTGCACATTTTTCAAAATTTTCCGAAATTGTGTACACTTTAACGAAGTTAACAACACAACAACTTATGACCCGGAGAAAACTTCTCATCTGGACCCTATGCCTGCTATCATTATGGCAGGCCGGAACATCAAGCCCTTTGCTCGCCGGCCCGGCGTACCCGGGACTCATCACTGTGAAACAAAGCGACGGCAGTGAAATCAGAGTCCGTGTGCACGGAGACGAGTTCCGCAATTATGTAACCTCGGAGGAAGGCTACACCCTCGCCGCGGACGCGGACGGAGACTGGGCTTTCGCAAAACTTGACGCCAACGGACTTCTGGTCCCGACATCCGTCAAGGCCAAGAATGCCAGCCGTTTGACCGACTCGGAACGCAGGATTCTTGGCACCTCACTGCGGAAAAACCTGCGACCGCTGCGGATGACCGGCCTGCAAATGAGGCTAAAGGCCGCGCGGACATATTCATTGGCAACCCGCGCCGCGGATGCCGGGGATTGCATTCCTCCGCTTCTGGGAGGCACCACTTGGAAGCCGGTCGGGAACAAGAAAGTGCTGGTGCTCCTCGCTGAATATCCTGACCTTCCTTTCACTAACGGAAGCAATGAGGCGTTCGACAACTTATTGAATTCCAAGAACTACACAAAAGGTGGGGCGACCGGAAGCGTCTGGCAGTACTACTATGACAACTCCAACGGACAGTTCAATCCGGAGTTCACGGTGGCCGGGCCGTACAGACTCTCCAAGAACAGGGCATATTACAAGGACAGACCGGAGGAGATGGTCGCCGAAGTAGCCCGTCTTGCCGACAATGATTTGGATTTCAGCCAGTTCGCGGAGAACGGGGTGGCGCACGACATATTCGTGTTCTATTCCGGGGGAGCGAAAAGCACCGGTGACCCGAACGGAATCTGGCCGCACAGGAGCGGGCTGAAGAACCTGACGCTTGACGGGGTCACGATTCCGGGCTACGCTTGCAGCTCCGAGCTGGAGCCAGGATCTGCGGGAAACAACACACTCGCCGCCATCGGATCGTTCTGCCACGAGTTCGGGCATATTCTCGGATGGCCGGACCTCTACGACACGGTAAACGGCAACGACACGAAATGCGACCTGCCGGGCTGCTTCTCGCTTATGGCCTACGGAACCTACAACAACAGCAGCCGCACTCCCCCGGCGCTCAGCATCCTCGAAAGGTGGATGATGGGTTGGTCGGAACCGGAAATTCTGGAGACGAGCGGGGAATATTCATTGCCGGCGATCACGGAAGGCAAGGGCTACCTCGTCAAGACCGAGGCGGACGAGGACTATTTCCTGCTGGAATGCCGAGGCGCGGGAAAGAACGAGTGGGACAAGAAGGAATATCTCGACTCCTACGGACAGGGCTCCGACTGGGGGCTTCTGATCTATCACGTCCGGAACGAGTACAACAGCTGGATGGGCAACGCCGTGAACATCGTCCACGGGAACGAGCACTACAAGATATTATATTCCAATCCTGCCTCCAGGAACAACTACCTGCCGCAGTATATTCCGGCGCATTGTTTCTTCCCGGGCGGGAAAAATGTGACCTCCATCCACAGCGACAGCCAGTCTAACTTTCTGGCCGCCAACGGCAAGAAGACAATGGTCGAGATCCCTTCGATCAGGCTGGACGCGGCGGATGGTTCCGTGAAATTATCTGTGACAGAGCGCAATGGCAACATCACGGATGTCAAGTCAAGCATATTCCAGCACGACATCATCCTGAGCTGGAAAGACGACCTCTCCTCCGGCTGGACTGTAGAATGGAAGGCCGAGGGTGAAGAGACGGAGTCAATCACCGGGCTCACATCCTCCGAGGTGCATATTCCTCTGCTGAAGGATGCCCAGGACTATGCGATCACCATCACGGGCAACAAGAACAGCAAGACTTCCCTGACCTTGAGGACCGAGAAATCCGGATCCGGCTTCCCGAGAATCCAACTCTCAAAGGCCAACCCGACATCGGAGGACAAGGTTCTGATGATGCTGGTTGACTGCGGCGAGATAGGCGGCATCCAATGGACTGTGGACGGAGCCAAGGCGGACGGCTACACCAATCTGCGCAAGGGTGAGCATTACGTGCAGGCTGTCCTGACAAAGACGGACGGGACCGTTGAATATTTCGCCAGGTACATAAATGTCATCCTATAATATTCATAGACAATGAAAATCGCATTCAGAATATTCACCACGCTTATTTTCTGCCTCCTCCTTTCCGCCTGCAACGGCAACAAGGAAGACAACAACCTCCGGGAGGAATTCTCAGTCGCGGAGGATTTGGGAATATACAAGGACGGCGCTCCGGTGCTCACTTTCCTCAAAAACAAGCACCAATACTACTGCAACCCGTCAGAGGGCATCCTGAGGATAATCGACAACGAGGGGACACGTGATGTCACGGTGAAACTCAGCGGAGTGCCTTCCACATCCGGGACAGTCAGCGGGACCGTCTCCGGGAATATGGGAATCACAGGATTCAGTTTCAGCGAGCTGCGGATCCTCAAGATAGACAGCAGGACGGCCTGGCTCTGGTCGGACAAGGACAAGGCCGGATTCATCCTGCCGTCAGCCGGACTGCAAACCACAAAAGCCAACTAATAATCTCAATAATAAGAACGTATGAAAAGATTCTTTGTGTTCTTGTTTATGCTTCTGGCGACGTTCTCACTTGCGTCAGCCCAGACCATAGACATCAAAGGTACCGTCATCGACGAGAACGGAGAACCCGTCATCGGCGCGTCGGTGATGATCAAGGGAACCTTGAAAGGCGACATCACGGATGTGAGCGGCCGTTTCAGCCTTGGCGGAGTCAAAACGACAGACAAACTGGCCGTGTCCTGCATCGGAATGATTCCGGTGGAGGTCGATCCGCAGGCGGAGATGAGGATCACCCTGAAAACCGACCACGAGCAGCTCGACGAGGTTCTCGTCGTGGCTTTCGGCCAGCAGACCAAATCCTCCTTCACAGGATCCGCGGCGGTCGTGAAGAGCGAGACTCTTGAGAAGAAGCAGCTCACGAATGTGATGAGCGGACTTCAGGGACAGGTGGCCGGTCTCCAGATGATCAACAATTCCGGCTCCCCTACCGCCACACCTTCAATGGCGATCCGAGGATTCAGTTCCATCAACGCCGGGACATCCCCGCTGATCATTGTGGACGGATCTCCTTATGACGGAGGGTGGAACAACCTGAACCCTAACGACGTGGAGAACATCACCGTCCTCAAGGACGCCGCCTCCAACGCACTTTACGGTGCGCGAGGAGCCAACGGAGTCGTGATGATCACCACCAAGAAAGGCAAGTCTGAGAAGGCCACGATCACATTTGACAGTCGCTGGAGCGTCAACAGCCGCGCGACCATCGACTACGACTATGTCAAGGATCCGGCCCAGTACTATGAGATGCACTGGTCAGCCCTCTACAACTATTATATGCGTGACCGTGGAATGACTCCTTACGAGGCTCACAGGCAGGCCAACGCCAACCTCGGCGGAGCGACCGCCGACGGCGGACTTGGTTACCTCACCTACACCGTTCCTGACGGGGAATATCTCATCGGAACAAACGGGAGGATGAATCCGCACGCCACAAAGGGCAGAAGGATTTACTACAACGGAAAGGTCTATACGGCAGCCCCTGACAGCTGGCTTGACGAGGCGTTCAGGCACAGCCTCCGCCAGGAATACAACCTCAATCTCACCGGAGGCACCGAGAAACTCAGTTTCTACGGTTCCATCGGCTATCTTGACAATCAAGGTATCGTCTATAACTCCGACTTCGAGAGGGCTACCGTCCGACTCAAGGCCGACTACCAGGCCAAGGACTGGCTCAAGGTGGGTGCGAATATGAACTACGCCCACAGCACCTCGGACGATGTCGGTGACGGCTCCGGCACTTCCCTGTTCGGAATCACGAACACTATGGCGCCGATCTACCCGGTTTACCTGCGTGACGGGGACGGGAACATTATGACAGACGAGAACGGAAAGATGTACGACTACGGTTCCGGTGAGCTCGGAGGTCTCAACCGTCCTGTCCTCTCCAGGAACAATCCTCTGCAGGAGAACGCCCTGAACACCGACAGGACTATCGGCAACAATCTGACCCTCACGGGTTATGCCGACGTCACCCCGCTCGACGGCCTGAAGATCACCGTCAACGGCACGGTCACAAGCGGAGAGTCACACTACACGTCCACCCAGCAGGGATTCTACGGCTATGGCAAGACCGCCTACCCAAGCGGCTACATCTACAAGTACAACAGCCTTGTCTATGCCCTGAACTTCCAGCAGATAGTTAACTATACCAAGCAGTTCGGCCGACACAACGTCTCTGTGATGGCCGGACACGAGAACTACGACTACCGCAGCGAATGGATGAGCGGAGACCGCGAGGGTCTCTTCTCCTATTTCGACGCGCAGGAGCTCAGCGCGGCCATCAAGATCAAGGAGAACGCCGGTTCCTCCAGCAGGTACAACACCGAAGGATGGTTCAGCAGGGCTATGTACAACCTGGACGAGAAATATTTCCTCTCGGCTTCCTACCGCCGCGACGCTTCCTCACGCTTCCATCCGGACCACAGATGGGGCAATTTCTATTCGTTCGGAGGAGCCTGGATCGCCAGCAAGGAGGATTGGTTCAAGGTTTCCTGGATTGATATGCTGAAGGTAAAGGCATCCTGGGGACAGCAGGGTAACGATGCCATCGGCGACTACCGCTACACCGACACCTACACAATCAACTACTTCAACGGAGAGCCTTCCCTGGCCCTCAGCACCGTCGGCAACAAGAACATCACCTGGGAGACCAACAGCAACTTCAACGCAGGTTTGGAATTCGACATATTCAAAAGCCGCGTCACCGGTAGCGTCGAGTTCTTCAGCCGCAAGACCACCGATATGCTTTGCTTCGTCTATGTTCCGCTCTCAGGCGGCTACGGCGGATCCTACGACAATGTCGGGAATATGCTCAACAACGGTGTCGAGCTGGATCTGAATCTGAACCTCATCCGCAAGAAGGACTTCAGCTGGAACGTAAGCCTTAACGCGACGCACTACAAGAACAAGATCACGATGCTGAACGAGGACAACAAGGGATTCGTCCTGGACGGCCACGCCGGCTACGTCAACGGAAACTACTTCCACGGAGAGGGACTTCCGCTGCACACCCTTTATATGAAGAAATATGCCGGTGTCAACGAGAAAGGCCAGTCCCAGTGGTATATGAAGGACAGCGAGACCGGCGAGCTGACAAAGACCACGACCTACAGCTACGGCACGGACTTCAACTGCGGTGACGCCGACCCGGATCTCTACGGAGGCCTCGGCACGACCATCACGTTCAAGGGATTCGACTTCTCGGTCAATCTCAACTACAGCATAGGAGGCAAGGCCGCCGACTACGGCTACGCCGCCTTGATGCGCAACCCTAACGTGCAGAACACCGGCAACAGTTTCCACAAGGATCTGCTGAAGGCCTGGTCCGAGACCAACACGGACTCCGACATCCCACGCTTCCAGTTCGCCATCCAGGATGTGGACGACAGTGCCAGCTCGATGTCCGACCGGTTCATCACGGACGCGTCCACTCTCACTCTCCAGAACATAAACCTGGGCTACACCCTTCCGGAGAAGCTCGTGAAGAAGATCGGAATGAGCAAGATCCGTGTCTATGCCGCCGGAGAGAACCTCTACTACTGGAGCAAGCGCAAGGGCTTCGACCCACGCGGAAGCTTCTGGGGCACGACATCCACATCCACCTACGCTCCTGTGCGGATGATAACGGGAGGAATCACGTTACAGTTCTAATTTAATGGAGACAATGAATATGAAAAAGAATATGATCAGACTGCTGGGTGCCCTCTGCGCCGTGTCCTCTCTCGTCCTCGCCACCGGTTGCATCGAGGAGACATTGCCGAAGACAGAGGCGACACCTGAAACCATAGAGAAGTCCACCTCCTCGATGGAATATATGCTCAACGGCCTCTCGTCCTATTTCGTGGCCTACGACACCTGGGGATCCTCCGGCAACACCAACGACTGGGGCTATCCTTGCCAGCTGTATATGCGTGAGGTGATGGGAGAGGATTTCCCTGTCTATGACGCCAGCTACGACTACTGGAGCCACATCGAGAGTGGATCAGGACTGCGCTACGCCGCCTATTACTCCTGGTTCTACTACTATAAGTTCATCAAGAACACCAACAACGTCATCGCCCTTGTTCCGGATCCGGCCAACGCCGAAACCAAGGCCGTTTACTGTCTCGGACAGGCTCTCGGACTCCGCGCGATGCTCTATATGGAACTCTCGACCTGCTTCGAGTACCGCACAACCCAGGTCGAAAGCCTGAACGCCGACGCCCAGTCGATGGGGGTTGTCGGGCTGACCGTCCCGATCGTCGATGAGAACACCTCCAAGACGGATCTGAACAACAATCCACGTGTTCCTTTCTACACGATGTACCGTTTCATAATGACGGATCTCAACCGTGCGGAGACCTATCTCGAAGGCTACGAGCAGGCCACCAAGGCCCACGCCAACCGCGCGGTTGTCTATGGCCTGAAAGCCCGTCTGTGGCTCGATATGGCAAGCCGTTTCGACAGGGAACCGGACGCTCTGGCCAAGCAGATGAGCGCGGAAGGATCCTCCGACGGCTACGATGACATCGGAATCAACTCCGCTATGGACTGCTACGCCAAGGCCGCTGAATATGCCCGCAAAGCCATCGGTGGCGGCAACACACCTCTCACCGAGGATCAGTGGATGAACTCCAAGACCGGCTTCAACACACCTCAATCCTCCTGGATGCTCGGTACTTACGTCACTTCCAAGGAAGAGGTCAACACCGGTTACTACTACAACTCGTTCGTCGCGCAGATCGCGTCAGAGCCTACTTGGGGTATGCCTCGTTACGGAAGCGCTTTCCGTCTCATAAGCAAGTCCCTGTACGACAAGATCTCCGACAGCGACTGGCGCAAGAACAGCTGGATTTCCCCTGACGACGCCGGCAAGACCGAGATTCCGGAGAAGTACAGAACCGAGCTCAAGGGCGACGCCTGGTCAAGGCTTCCAGCCTACGCCAACCTTAAGTTCCGTGCCGGAAGCGGTTCCATCAGCACCATCGAGACCGGACTCATCGCGTCCCTCCCGATAATGAGGGTCGAGGAGATGTACTTCATCCGTTTCGAGGCGATCGCCCACACGGAAGGAGTGGCTGCCGCCGCGAAAGAGATGGCCGATTTCCTGAACACATATCGCTACACGGACGGTTCCTACAACTGCGAGGCCACGGATCTTGACTCATTCATCACCGAACTGATGGTGCAGAGGCGCATCGAGTTCTGGGGCGAGGGCATCAACTTTTTCGCCTACAAGCGCCTTGGCCTGCCGATCACCAGAAGCTACGACGGCACGAACTGGCTCTCCTCGCAGCGTCTGAACACAAAGGCCGGCTACACCGCACCTTGGATGAACTATGTGCTTCCTGAATATGAGAGGGACAACAACCAGGGCGTGATCCTGAACCCGGACCCGTCAGGAACCATAATCGCGGAATAAGCATCAACTAAGAATTTATGAATATGAAGAATATCAAATACATCCTTTTCACCGCCGCGGCTGGCCTGTGCCTGACTCTGGCATCCTGTTCGGAGGACAAATACGAACCGGGGCCGGAACCCGCCAACGATTGTATGGAGGCATATTTCCTCTCCAGCAATTCCTCTGAATATATTCTTGGCTCCGAGAGCACCAGCGTCACCCTTGAGGTCGGAAGGCTCAAGGCAGACAACGCCGCCAGCATCCCTGTGATCGTGGAGGCGAAGGACGAGGCGTTCAAAGTTCCTTCCACAGTGGAGTTCCAGGCCGGAGAGGCCACGGCCGAACTGACCGTAACCTTCGAAGGCATTGAAATCCAGAAGGAAAAGAAATTCACCATCCGGCTTGCCGATGAATATGTCAACCCTTACACAGTCCACGACGGCTCGGACGTGTTCTCGGCCACCGTGCTCGTGTCCAGCTGGAAGAAAGTCGTCAGCAACGCCCAGTTCTGGTTCTCGTCCATTCTTAAAGTGTCCACATTCTCGGACATCTACTGGCTTGAGGGCCTGAACCGTTTCCGCATCGAGAATTTCCTCGGAACCGGAATCGACCTCAGCTACACGATCCTGAATCCGGACTTCAAGGCCGATGACCTGAACACTTGGCAGGGCGAGTTCAGCCCTCTGGACTACTACGCCGAGGAACCGTCCGATGACGGGCTCAAGTACTGGAGCCTCCGTGACGCGGACGGGAACTGGTTCGAATGGACTCCGGAAGGGGCGGCCAGCAAGGTGACCGGTCTCTCCGTTTACAGGACAACGACATATTCAAACATCATTATGGACGGAACCACGGAGCCGACAGGCTTCCTTACCTGTTACGTCAACTGCGAGGACTCCTCCTACGATGGATGGGAATATATCTATATGTACTGGGATCCGACCGATGTCACCGCTCCCGGCAAATAATTCATAATCTTAAGATTGAACGAAATGAACAGAATATATTCATCAAAGATGGGCAGGCTCGCGGGCATATTCCTGCTTTCCGCTCTCTGCGCCCTCACATCCTGCAAGGATGACGAGAAGGTCCTGACACCGCTTCCAGCCCCGGAAGCCGGTCTTTATCAGGCTACGGTCAGTTCGCTGACATTCTATTGGGACAAGGTGGCCAACGCCACTCAGTATGCATACGAGCTTCTGGATCCGGAAGGTGATAAAGTCACCGGAGGTGTCACAGAAGGCACAGTGGCCGTCCTGACCGGTCTCAAGGACAACACAGACTACAAGTTCACCGTCTGGGCGTACGGCCCTTTCGAGGGAGACTACAGCAAGTCCCCTGTGGCTGAGATCAGCGGGACTACCCCGGCGATCGTCCAACTGGCGACCCCGAAGCTGACCGTCCTTGTAAATGGTGGCGCGGTGGCGACTTGGGATGAAGTACCTAACGCCACACATTACGTCCTGACAATCTCCATTAACGGAGGGAAAGAAAGTTCATGGGACATCACGGGGACCGAGATAATGATTGGAAACCTTTCGACAGGTACCTACACCGTTACACTAAAGGCCGTCAGCGACGACGAGGCGTTCAGTGACTCAGAGCTTGCGACAGCTACTTTTGTAATAGAGAAAAAGGAGGCTTGGAGAGTGGACGGGACATTCGATGACGGAGCCGGCAACAATTGGCCGGTCACGATGATTGCCTGGGACAACGGCACTTACACATTAAAGGACTGGTACAACGTCGAAGGCTACGACCTGGAGTTCTCCGTCAACGATGACACTTCCATCAGCATCCTCAATTACTACGAGCCGTACCTGCCTAACATCTGGGTAGAGGCCGGCATCGAGGAGGACAACGGATGGATCCAGCTGTACACCGCAGGCGGTTACTCAAGCTTTGCAGGCAGCAAGAGTGAGGGCGGATCCGTATGGTTCTACAGCTACAAGACCGAGGGCTATCCGGAGTTCACCTGGACCGGTGACGGCGGCAGTCTGATCGATGATCTTGTCGGAACATATAGCCAAAATTCAACCGGGAGCCAGATCTTTGATGGCAGCAATTGGGTTGACTTCACCTCGACAAACGATGTAGTGATCGAGAAAATCGATGACAACACCGTTTCTGTGACCGGTCTGCTGTACGAGGACAACACGTTGAAAGCCTCAGTTGACGCCGAGGCCAAGACATTGACCTTTGAGCCTCAGACCTGGCTTGACTGGTACGTGTTCTGCGTCTATGACAGCCCGACGACATCGGTAGTCGCAACGATCGCAGACGGTGTGATAACGATGTCAAACTGGACAGCCTACTACACAGACAACTCCTACAGCTATGTCTATGGCGCAAATACAACTCTGACAAAGAAGTAGCCTAAGCGTTAATAATCAGCAAAAAGCCCCGAGGCCATTCAAGTCCCGGGGCTTTTACTATTGTAAAGTCATAAGGTACATTATTTTCATACATCCAATCAGGACTGGACAGCCTACAGTCAATATAGCAATTTACTTCAGAAAGCCGCCGCACTGGCAGAGTGGGCGTGCCGCTGGTGAGGCGGACGGCATCCCGGCGGGCGCGGCCAAGGCGTGCCCCGTGCACACAAAGAAAGGAGCCCCGACGTCATACGACGTCGGGGCTCCCCGAAGTACGGCGGCGACCTACTCTCCCAACTGGTGTGTCA
>ERZ1026844.78-NODE-78-length-78668-cov-20.731088_pt1 | contig 78668 bp, 63 predicted proteins | sample MGYA00380152_ERZ1026844 | MGnify/ENA primary metagenome ERZ1026844 (study PRJEB33269, sample SAMEA4719788) | human gut metagenome | biome: human-associated habitat; feature: organic feature; material: feces | place: Cameroon | collected 2013-10 ... | reverse complement strand
GGAGATGTGTATAAGAGACAGATATTACACATTAAAAAACGTCGGGGCGTCCCGACGCTTTGAAAACGATTGTCCTTGGGTTTTGCGACAATCAATAGTTGTCCGCGGATATTTCAAAATAACTTTGGGGATGATTACACGTCGGGCAAACCTCGGGCGCGCACTCTCCGACGACAATATGACCGCAGTTTCTGCATTCCCACACTTTCACCGTGGATTTTTTGAAAACTTCCGCCGTTTCGATGTTTTTCAACAGCGCGCGATATCTTTCTTCGTGGTGTTTCTCGATCGCCGCGACAAGTCGGAATTTCGCCGCAAGCTCAGGGAAGCCTTCTTCTTCGGCTGTTTTTGCAAAGCCCGCATACATATCCGTCCATTCGTAGTTTTCGCCCGCCGCCGCGGCAACAAGGTTTTCCGTTGTGTTTCCGATGCCGTTAAGTTCCTTGAACCAAAGTTTGGCGTGTTCTTTTTCGTTGTCGGCGGTTTTCAGAAACAGGGACGCGATTTGTTCATAGCCCTCTTTTTTCGCAACCGACGCAAAGTAAGTATACTTGTTTCTTGCCTGTGATTCGCCCGAAAAAGCCGTTTCGAGGTTCTTTTCGGTTTTCGTACCTGCGTATTTATTCATTTTCCTTCTCCTTATAAAATGCTATGCCAACAGATAGTAATACGAACTTAGGTTTTACGCCGTGTTTTTGACTAATACTGCGTTACGCTCACGGCTTATACGGTAAAGTATTAAGCCGCTCGCGTGCCTTGTCTTATTCTAAAAACACGACGGAAAACTTGTTCACAACCGAAAACGCCGAGATTTCAGATGATTTTTGGAAAAGGCGAACGCAGTTGTACTTTTCGTACTACAAGCGAGCATTTTTCATAAAAGCGTTGAAATATCGGCGTTTTGGCAACGTTCGCATTACTATCTGTTGGCATGAAAACGGCACGCCGTCGCGTGCCGTTTGTTTAACGATTATGCGCGTCTTTTCTTAATGACGACCACCGTAACCACGATGATTGCCATAAGCACTGCCGCGCCGCCCACGCCTGCGCCGATGCCGATTGCCAGCGTGTTTGTTTTCGCTTTGGGCGCGACGTAGTCTTCCGCAAAGATGAAGTAGCCGAGCTTATCGGTTTCAAACGTTACGGTGCCGTCGCCGTTATCGACGTAGTTCACTTCCGTCCATTCGCCGTTGTTGTATCTGATGAGTTTTGCGCCGTTTGCGCTGACTTGCATCGTTACGGTTGCGGGGCTCATAAGTTTGGGCTGTTTGTCGGCGTTCATAAGGACGCTTTTGTTCTTATATTCGCTGAGCGACAGGAAGTAGACCTTGCCGGCGGCGTACTCTTTGCCGAAGATTTCCTTATTTTGTCTTAAACCGTTGGTGAAGTTATCGCGGCTTGCGGCGTTGTTTCTGTCGAGTATGCAGAAGTAAACGGTGTATCCGCTGTCCGCCTGCGTCCAGCTGCCCGAGATCGTGCCGATGCCGTTATCTTCCAGAACTTTATCGTCGGGAACGTTGACGTCGCCGCCCCATACCGAGTTAAGTTCGTTTTCGGTGATGGAAATCGTCGCTTCGATTATGCCGTCCGCCGACACGGCACGGGTATATCTTTCGGATTCCGCGCTGCTGTCGACCATCCATGCGCCGCCCTTGATAAGTCCTTTATGAACGACTCTGTAAGGATATCTGCCTTCGCCCACAAGTCCCGCGGCGTTATTCACGACCTTGTAACTGGCGTCGTTGACGCGATAAACGATGACAAAGTCTTTTGCGATTTCTTTGTAGTTGCCGCCGACGGAGTCTTTGTCGATAAGATTTTCAACCGTGGGCAGATTGAACGATTCGCCTACGTTTGCCGTGATATCGACAAGGTTGAATTTCGCGCCGTTGACGTTGATTTTGCGGGCGAGCGAGACCGAGCCGATGAAGTTATTGTTGCCCTTATATCTCACGCGGACGTAGCATACGCCGCCACCCTGACGGACGGGAGCACTGCCGAGAAGCGTCTTGAAATCTTCGTCAAAGGAATATTCGTAAACGATGTCGTTTGCGCCGATGACCATTCCGTAAGTCGTCTTGTAGTAATTGAACGCGTCGTCGACCTTTTGCACTTTTTCAGCGAAGTCTTCGCCGTATTTTGCGTCGTACATAACGGACGCGTCTTTAATCTTAATTTCGGTGCCGATTCTTTCAATCGTGAAAGTTTGTTCAATAATGTATTCGTTATTCAAGCGCGATACCGTGAACTTACCGTAGTAAACGCCAGCGTCGATTGCCTTGTCAACGGGCATCCATACGCCGTCTGCGCCCTTCTTGAAGTATTCCGCGAGTTCAATATTCAACTGTGACGGGCTTATGACGTTAAGCGTGTATGCCAACGCGTTGTACGGAGCGCTGAACTTATCGACGTTGCCTTTGTCGTTGAACATTTTCTGTTCAAACTTTACGTCCGAGAAGTCAAGCACGGACACGACTTTGGTTTCCGTGTCGTTGAAGCCCGTTATTTTCTTGAAGTTGCTTTTCGCGCCGAAGTTTTTGATTTTCAACGTATATTTATACGCACCCGAAGTGGTGTCGTAAACGCCGTCCGAAATTTTGACGTTGATAACGAATTTGTTGCCGTTCTGATCGACGACGACGGGCTGATACTGACGCTCTTTGAAGTCGATTTCACCGATGTCGAGTTTGTTTTTGAGTCCGGTATCCTCATAGTATTCGATTGCATAAACGATGTCCGGTGACAGCTCGAAGCGGTGACCGTTGACGATGCAAACGCCGCCCGTGACGAACGTATCGAGCACCCAAACGGTTGCGCCAGCGGGCAAAACGTCAACGTTTTCGGTCTTTGCTTTGCCGTTTTCGTCCTTGCTGTATGCGATATAGCCTGCGCCGTCTTTCTGATAAATCACAACGTTTCCGCCGATTTCATTGATGTAGTAATAGTTGCCGTTCGTGTCGACAGCGTAAATACCGGTGATTTTCGCGCCGCCGATTTCGCGCGGAGAAATTGTGACCGTAACGACCGCCTCGGTATCTTTCAGGACGTAGTTTTTGCTGTCATTGCCGGTGATACCCAGCGTGACTTTGCAATCGGGATAAGTGCCGACGTTGATATTTGCCGTATTGCCCGTGCTTGTGAGCAACTTCACGTCGTCGCCCGTCACAACGCCGCCAAACGTATAGCTGCTGATCTGGAACGCCGTTTTGTTGTCGAAAGGTTTTTCGACGTTATGCACCGTAACCGTGATGGTTTTGGGCGTTACGGTAACCGTCGCTTCGACGGTAACGTCTGTCAGGTCATAGAATTTTTGTCTTTCGCCGACGAGTTTGAAATCGTTGACGTTAAAGGTATATGTGCCGACGTCCTTGCCGGGCATGATAATCGTGCCGTATTCGAGCGCGATGTTGTCCGTGCCTTGCAGTCCCTCGATACTAAACTTGCAGTCCGAGTTCGTCAAAATCGTATTTTCGCCGTTATAGACCTTTGAGGCGATAATCGTGATTTTGCCGAGTTTGGCTTTTTGGATATCGATATACGCTTTGGGTGCGCTTGCGGAGCCGCCCGCGTTTGTGATCTGGTAATTGTTGTTCAGTTCGCCCGCGATTTCGATATTTATAAGCGACGCGCGAAGCCCGTTGTTGACGTCAATGCTGTCAAGTTGGAACGTGCCTTTCCATTGGATATTTTTCCATTCGTCCGCTTTGTCGCCCAAAACCTTATCGAGCACCAATAAAGAGACGTCGCCCGAAACGTAGTCGGTCATTGCGTAGTTGATGGTGCCGTTATAAACAAACGGTGCGTGTTTGTAATTCTCGTCGATTGTAAGGCGGGCTTTTCTTATTTCGTGCGTGCCGACGACGAACCTGCCGTCCACGAGGGTGATGACGTTGCCGTTGACGTCAAAGAAAACCTTTTCATACTGTTCGATGAGCGCAGCCGTATAAGCCGAGCCTTCGACGTAGGAAGCCCGGACGTTGCTGACAATCACCTGTCTTTTACCTGCATTGACGTCGTCGTACGCCGCGTCGAAAGTAATGCCGATTTTCCCCGACGGGATAGTGCCTGCAAACTTGTTCGACAACGTGTACGAAACAAGCGACGTACTTACGTCGGTCGTATTGTTGAAGTATCTTGGGACGCTCGAATCGATTTTGAAGTTGACGTTGATTTTTGCCCTGTCAAGGTTGACGTTGTAAGTGGTTTCCTGGTTTTTATTGCCCGCCTTGTCTTCAAGCCAGAATCTGACCTGAATCTGCGTGGGGCCACTTACGTTTTTGCCTTGGAACAAGTCGATCAAAACGTCGTTGGACGTAAGGTCGAGTTCGGTTTTTTTGCTTTCGATGCCGTCACGGGTGATTACGTAATAAAGAGTCATCGGGCTGCCCTTGAATTCACTGCCCCAGCCTTCTTCCCCGACTTGACTGTAGTTAAGGCTGACAAGCAACGGCAAAAGGTCGGCGTAATAGTAATTCTTGCCTTCTTTCGAGAAGTCAAGAAGCCTTGCAATTTCGGGCTTGTATCCTTTATAGTCGTCGTATTTCACGGGAACTTCAACGTTATACGTGATATTTGACGAAGTATAAGTCGCGCGGAGATAATAGATGCGTTCGTATCCTTCGGGCGAAGTTTCGTCTTTGCCTATGGTATATTTGTTACCGATGATTTTGTCGTTGATGCTCACCCATTCGGTTTGCGTACCTACGAAAACGCCGTTTTTAAGGGTGCGATAACTGATTTGATAGGTTATGTCCATGATGGAAGAGAGCGTGTTGAACTCGATAACGACGTTCTGATTCGTCCATGCGCCGTTATACGCGCCGCTGTTTTCAAGGTAAATTGCGGTTTCCCATTTTTCGGGCGGGTTCTTGATGTCGTCGATTGTGAAACGGTGATAATCGCTGTAAACGGCGTGGTTTGCCCAGCCTTTTTGTACGTCGTTAAGGTTCAGCCCTGCGATTTGTTCGGGAGTTTTATCTTTGACAAGATTTTCGTAGAATTGTCCAACCGTGTCAATCGCTTTGAACTTGATTGCGTATTCGCCCGTTTCAAGTCCCGAAAGGGTGAAGATGTCGGAGCCGGGGTTGTTGATTGCAATGCCTGCCTGCCCTTCGATTTCAACGTAATTGCCGTCAACCTTTTTGTAAAGGGTATAGAAATACTTGACGTCGCCACGAGTGTCGTCGTCATCGAGAACAGGCTTGAATTTTATGGTGTCGGTATAAAAATATGTGACGTCGCCGTTAACAACGTTTTCGGTAAGGAGAGCCACTTCGTTCAATGCCGTGGGCGGGGTGTAGTCGATACCGTCGCAGTCGATACTCAACGTCTTACCCGAAAGATTGATTGAGTTTTTATAATTTACACGATATATCGTGTCGGTTTCGATAGGCAACGCATTGTTGTCTTTTCCGTCGTATTTGACCGTGACGTAAAGCCCGCGGAAAGAACCCGTCGCGGGGTCATTATTGTCAAACGCAAACGGCTGCACCGTTATGCTTTCCAAGCCCGTCGGATAACGCAACGTTTTCAGCTGTTCTGATGTATAATCGCTTCTTTTGTATGTTTTTGCGGAGCCGTCCGTTATTGCGCCTTCGCCAATATATGCTTGAAGAAGATTAAAACCTTTGATATCCGCTTCTTTAAGCCCGAAGAATTTGTCAAAAAGCAGGAAGGAGAACTGCTTTGTTTGCGTTCCGTCGGTGCGGATCGACGTCAACTTGTTGAACGTAGGATCAAGAACGTCTTCGCCGTTCAATGCCCAGTCAAGGTTGCCGACAATATTGTTGTTGGTGGTATAAAGATTCGATATGTTTGCAAAGGTGTCCGAGATCGCAATGTCCGGTTTGGTTTTTCCGTCCCATGCTGCGGTAACGGGTGTGAAAAGGCTCGGGTTATCGACAGACTTGACCTTAATCGTGATTTCAAGCCCGCTGATTTCGATTTTTTCGCCACCACCATCTCTTTGACCGCCGGCATATACAAGGATGTATTGTCTATTCGCCGTGACTTTCCAGGTCGTGCCTGAATTATACGTTTCTTCAACGACTTGTTCGGCGGTTACTCCGTCATTATCTTCGTTTTCTTCGATTTTTGAAATATTACCCGCTACGGAAATAAACTTGTGCGTTACTTTCATATTGGTAAACTTGACGGCACTGTCAAGGTTTGCACTGATTTCAATCGTCGCGCCAAGCGAAACAAGTTCATCGGGCAGTTTATAATAAGCATACAGCCTTTCTCTTACACTGCCTGCAACACCACCGCTTGAAGATGTGTATGCGCCAGTAGATGAAGAATGAACTTTAATTTTATAAAGCCCTGTTTGTCCACCAATAAATGCGAAATAATTCTCATATGTATTGGGCGTAAATGTATATGTCGCAATATTTCCATCGGCGCCGGTTTTAAGTGGCATGTTCCACTTCCACGCCCCCGTCGAATCTATTGCAAGTTCTTTCATGCTCGGTTCATACGTATTTTTTGCAAACGCAACATTGTCGCCTTGTGCGCCCGTGCGCGTAAAAGAAATTGCGCTGACAAGCAGTGCGACTGCAAGCATAAACACTAATGCAAGTCCGCTGATACGAAGTAAGTTTTTGCTTGATTTTTTTGCTCTCATATCTCTCCTCCGATACGCCGGAAAACCCGGCGGTATAGCCATAGTATGTGCAATTTTGGGCATAATGCGCCCAAAAGATATTGCTATAAATATAATATACAAGATAATACAACCGAATGTCAAGTTATTTTGCGTTATGACGCGCCATTTTGCACGTCCCGTTTCGCCGTTTCCCCTTACCATCATGCCGTACAACACACTATTTGTCATTACAATGCGGTAACCCTTCCGGGAGATTGCCACGCTACGCTCGCAATGACAGAAAGTGCGTTGCACGGAGTAAAATAAAAAACGTAAGTCAATCACGCCATTTTTTGCAAGCAATCAAAACTTTTTCTTTTCCGTACGAAGTATACTATGTCATTGCGAGGAGTTGCATAGCAACGACGTGGCAATCTCCCGGAAGGGTTACCATGTTATGCATTATGTCATTGCATCTATACAAAAATTGCCACGCCTAAAAATTATTTAAACATTCACTTCAAAACTCAAAGGTTTTTCGCACACCTAATCTATTTTCATTCCAATAACATCGCCTAACAACAATCTTCTCTCACAAAATACGTCCAGAACATAGCAAGAGTGTCCCGATGACAGTATCGCAATTTTACAATAAGAATCTCTATTATTCGGTTACCCTTCCGGGAGATTGCCACGCTACGCTCGCAATGACATCATTTTCAAAGCATTGCGTATTGCACGGCGTACGCCGCTTTATCATAAAATGATTTATGAAACTTTCGCAGCTCAACGTCATTGAACTCACAAATCTTGCCCTGTCCGTTGCGACGATACTGACGCGCGACCTTACCGTGTCCGAGACGGAATGTCTTTTGAAATTCCTTTGCATCGTGCGCGACGATATATCGCTCATACTTTGCGACAAACGCAACGGCAAATAAAGCGCGTTACCCTTTTTGTGCAACGCACCTTATGATATTACAATGCGGTTACCCTTCCGGGAGATTGCCACGCTACGCTCGCAATGACACAGTACTTCGTACGGAACATAACAAGATATTGTTTGCCGAAAAGTACTCGCAAACTTTACGCACTCTCTTTATGCTATCCCGTGCAACGCACTTAATGTCATTGCGAGGAGCAACGCGACGTGGCAATCTCCCGGAAGGGTAACCTTGTTATAAAACCCACGCAAGATACTTTTGTACTTGCGTGGGCGCAGCTTGCGCCACTGTCAATATGACAATTACTGCTGTCAATATACACAACATTAAACGTTTTTCAATTTCAAAAAAATCTTCAAAAAATTTGAACTCAACAAAACGAAAAACGGCGGGTTTCCAAAATCGGATTTTACGTTTCTCCCTGAAAACACGTCGGTTTTGACAAAACGTCGTCGGTTTTGTATAATAAAATTATGAAATCCGATAAAAAAGGTTTCACTCTTGTGGAGCTTATCGTCGTAATTGCGATTATGGCGGTGCTTGCCGGCGTCGTTTCGGGCGCAACCGTGGGCATTCTCAACAAGAAAACCGACGAAGTCAACTACATATACAACGGAAAGCAAATTTCTGCACAAATCGTTTCGTGGGCGCAGGAAGTCGTTGAACGCCCTGCGTTCTTCACCGAACTTACAGGGATCGAAATCGACGTGACAGATCTTTTGTTGTATGGTAGTATCGACGCTATATGGACGGATGCGTACTCGGAAGCCGCTTACAATACCCTGAAAAACAGGTTTTCGTCCTTAAAATGGGCTGATTCGTACGGCGTTCCCGAAAAAAAGGGGACTTTTTCCGCCGATTTTAACACGGAGCAAAAAGCGATTTATCTTTATTACAAGGGAAAATCGCAAGAATATCGTGAAGTATATTACAAAATTTACCTGAGCGGTGAAAACGTCGTCACCGAAAAAGGCACAGGATTTTAACGTTGTTTTGCCATCCGTGCGAAGCACTTAATGTCATTGCGAGAAGCAACGCGACGTGGCAATCTCCCGGAAGGGAACCATATTATAAAACCCACGCAAGATACTTTTGTACTTGCGTGGAGAAAAAGGCGCACACAAGCAAAAGAGTGAGCATTATTGCTTGCAATGATGTGATTTCAAAAGCGCAGTGCGCGCCGCACTATTTGAACATCTGTTCCTGACGTACTTTCTTATGCGGTTTTTCACCTTTGCGTAATTTTTCGGCAGGACGTATTTCCAATTCCCGTCGTTCGTCCCCGGGGTATTCATTCTCGCCTCCGAGCCCTGCAACAGATAGTCCTGCATAGGCACGATGACGAATTTCGCGCGGGAGCACATTACCCTTTTGAAAGCTTTATCAAAGACGTTCTCGTCGGTTGCGCCGAGGTTTTTTTTGACGTACTCTTTTGTGCAGTCACCCTGCGCGTCGTACCAACCTTTCAGCGTATCGTTGTCGTGCGTGCCGGTGTAATAGACGGTGTTATACCTTACGTTTTCCGGCAGATGCTCGTTATCGCTCTTGCCGTCGAAAGCGAACTGAAAGACTTTCATTCCGGGGAAGCCGGTACGTTTCACAAGGCGGCGCACCTTGTCGGTGATAATTCCGAGGTCCTCGGCGATGATTCTGCCGTCGAGGTCAAGCCCGTCGAAGATTTTCGTGCCGACGCCCTTCACCCACCTGCCGATTTTTGCGGTTTTCGCGCCTGATGGCACGGCGTAGTAGCTTTCAAACGCGCGGAAGTGATCGATGCGGATTTTGTCGAAGAATTGCAGCTGATGCAGCAAGCGGTGATGCCACCACAAAAAGCCGTCCGCCTGCTGTTTTTTCCAGTCGTACAGCGGATTGCCCCACAGTTGTCCGTCGGCGGAGAAGTAATCGGGCGGCACGCCGGCGACCTCTTTCGGGCGCATATTTTTGTCAAGCCTGAAAATTTCGGGGTGCGCCCAGACATCCGCGCTGTCGTACGCGACGTAGATGGGGATATCGCCGATAAGCGCGACGTTTTTGGATTTTGCGTAGTCTTTAAGCGCGGTTAATTCGCGATAGAACTCGAACTGTAAAAACCGCCAGAAATCGCACTCGGCTTGAAGCGCGGCGATTTTCTCGTCGGACAGCGTATCGCGCCGTCTTTCGTCCTTTTCCCACGTATCGAACGACGAAAAACCGTTTTTGACTTTGAGCGCCATAAACAGCGCGAAGTCGTCCAGCCAATATTCGTTATTTTCAAGAAACTTTGAATAATCGGAATTTTTTTGAAATCTTTTGAACGCGCAGCGCAGCACGTCGTATCGCGAGTTAAAAATTTCGGCGTAGTCAAGCGATTTTGTTTTGGCGCGTTTTGCCTCGTTTTCCGTCAAAAGCCCGCGTTTAACAAGCGTATTTATATCAATAAAGTACGGATTCCCCGCAAATGCCGACGGCGATTGATACGGGCTGTCGCCGAAAGACGTTGGCGATAACGGCAGTGTTTGCCAGAAATCGACTTTCGCGTCCGCCAAAAAATCGACAAAAGAAAACGCGCCCTCGGACAGCGCGCCGACGCCGTATTCAGACGGCAGACTTCCTATATGCAAAAGCACCCCGTTGAACTTTTCTTTCACTTGTGCGGTGCCTCCTCGTGCGTGACCGCCTCGCCGAGCCTGTTCGCCCAGCTTTCGCAATACAGGTCGTAATAGGATTTATTTTGTTCCTTTCTATAAGCAATGCACTTCTTGTTGTTGCACCATACAAACGACGGAATCCCGACGACAAACAGATACAGCGGCCCCAGAATCAGCGACTGAATGGTATGGCCGTACTCGTGCACGGACACGGTTTTTTTGTACTCATCGCCGCGCTTGCCGTTGATGAAGATAAACGCTCCCAACGACACGCCGCCCCAATCGCCCTCGTGGAAGGTCAGGATTGCGCCGTGGTAATAGGCGTGCTCGCACCTGATATTTTTCAGGAAAAGCAAAAACCCCAATGCGTTCTGAATCGCGCCCCAGGTGAACTGTAAAACCAGGTAAAAAAACTGCAAGATATATTTCATAATAGCCTTACTTTGTTCTTATTTTGAACGTATAGCGGATGGGAGTGCCCTTGTTGGTCTGATAGGCGCGGTTAAGTTGCGGATTTGTCGTCGGATCTTTCGTGACGTAGTCAAGCGTCGCCGTTGGAACCTCTTTTCCGCCGTCCCAAGCCGCGAACTTATTCTTGTCGTTATGGTAACTGACGATGAGATAATATTCGATATCGGCGTTACTATTCGCCAGATCCGTGACGCCCACAACCTGAATGACGATATAAGGATTTTTGTTGTCCGCGCTGACAAAGGAACTGCGTTCCACCGCGTTGCAGCCGTCCGGCACAAGGGCCTTTTGCGTCCCCGACGCATCGGGATCGTAGTATTTGACGGGAATGTCCAGCCCTATGACGGTCTGATAAATGCGCTTGCACACCATTGCGGAATACGTGACGTACCACCCGTTCGTGCCGTTGTCCACGTCTTCTTTGCGCGGATCTGGCTTGTTGGGATAAATATGCTGCCCCGAAAGGTACGTAACCGCCGCGATCGAGTTCCTGTACATAGTCTGCGTGTCTGTTTCGGCAGCGCTCTTCTGGCGGCGTTTTGTCGTGACGTAAACGGCAGGCGTAACCGCCGCGGCAAGAATCGCCATAATGGCAATGGTCACGATAAGTTCAACGAGCGTAAAGCCTTTTTTATTTTTGAAAACACGCCTTTTCATACTTATATAATTATACTACTTCGCGCGTACAGTGTCAATATATTATTTTTTTCATTATCATTCTACTATTTCTCACAAAATAAGGATTTGTCGCAGTGTGATATTGCGATATCGCGCCAAGGCAACATCGCTTATTCCACTGCGTGCGAAGCACTTAATGTCATTGCGAGAAGTTGCTTGCAACGCCGTGGCAATCTCCCGGAAGGGAACCTTATTAAATCCCACGCAAGATACTTTGTACTTTTGGGGAAAAGGAGCACACAAGCAAAAGAGTGAGCATTATTGCCTGCAATAATGTGATTTCAAAAGTGCAGTGTGCGACGTGTTGTCCAAATCAAACATTGAAATAATTATAGTGGAGGATTAACATAAATGTTAAAACTTAGAAAAAACAAAAAGGGCTTTACGCTCGTTGAACTTATCGTCGTAATCGCAATCATGGCAGTCCTTGCAGGCACGGTCGCCGGTGTTACGGTTTCACAGTTGAACAAGCAAACAGATAAAACCATGGCATCAGAAGCAAAAGGTGTCGCGGACTTTATTTCAACTTGGATTATTGAAAACAATATTGATCTTAATGCTACCGGTTTGACATTAGCCACCATAAAAGCGGAAGGCGACAATGGGCAAACGCTTATGAACGCTTTAAGCACGCAATATGGCGATAAGGTTGCCGCTGCAAAGGTAAAAGGCAAAACATTGGGTATTTCATTTGCAAATGCAACAATAACTATTGAGTACGAAGGCAAACAATCGGGCAACAATGGTGACGCAACGTACACAATCGATGATGAAGGTATCGTTAAGAAGACGAAATAATTTCTTGCATAAAACATTAAGCGAGGCGTTTGCCTCGCTTTTTGATTGCAAAATTTTTAGTTAAAATAGTATGGTTATTCGGCGTAGTCCCAAGATACCGTAGGATCGGAACCTATCGTCCCAACCTTTTTCGCCGCTATGGTGAAAGTAACAATAACTTTGCCGTCGCTGATCGTTGCGGAAACGGAAGTATTAAACATATGTTTTCCCGCCTTTGCCTCGTCAAGACTATCAACAAAGACTACGTTCTCACTGCTTGTCGTTTCGTTTTTGAACGCTGTCATTGCTGACTCGCCCGCGGTTTTTGCGGCGGCTACGGTTGTTGCCGACAAAATATCGCCCCTATGCTCGTAATCAAGCATAAAGTTTTTGAAGTTTTTCATCAATATCTTGACTTCCGAAAGGGTGTTGTTGTTTTTTTGCTTGTCCAACTGCGACACGGTAACCCCGGCGATTGTTCCCGCAAGGACAGCCATTATCGCAATCACAACAATAAGTTCGACAAGCGTAAGCCCTTTCTTATTTTTAATCATATCCATAATAACTATAAAAAAGCGAGGCAGCCGCCTCGCCTTTATGTTTAGTATGTTTTATTAGCCCGCAAGAACATCTTTATATTCGTATGTTGCAGTCGGATCACTTCCAGAACTACCTTTTTTTGCGCAAGAGAAAGTAACCGTTGTATTTGAAACTTCAAACACAAATTTATGAGTTCCGGCTTTCGGCAATGTTGCATTTTGACCTGTCGGTTTTTGTGTTAAAATATCATAATTAAGACCTTTTGTTTCTTTTGCTTCTGCCGCAAATTCCATAATGGCATAAGTTAATTCACCAGATGTATTAATACCGTCTGCGCTACTCCATGTTTGATTTTCGGGCATTGAGAATGCCGTACTAGTAGTTCCAGGTACTATTGTAGGTTGTGTTGTAGGGAGTTGGTAATCAAGCAAAAATGTCTTGAAATCTTCCATTAAAGTATTAACTTCACTTTGTGCACTATTGTTGGTTTGTTTATTCAGTTGTGACACGGTTACGCCTGCAATCGTGCCTGCAAGGACTGCCATGATTGCGATTACGACGATAAGTTCAACGAGCGTGAAGCCCTTTTTGTTTTTTCTAAGTTTTAACATTTATGTTAATCCTCCACTATAATTATTTCAATGTTTGATTTGGACAACACGTCGCACACTGCACTTTTGAAATCACATTATTGCAGGCAATAATGCTCACTCTTTTGCTTGTGTGCTCCTTTTCCCCAAAAGTACAAAGTATCTTGCGTGGGATTTAATAAGGTTCCCTTCCGGGAGATTGCCACGGCGTTGCAAGCAACTTCTCGCAATGACATTAAGTGCTTCGCACGCAGTGGAATAAGCGATGTTGCCTTGGCGCGATATCGCAATATCACACTGCGACAAATCCTTATTTTGCGACGTTTTGTCCGATATTTTTTTGTTCAGGGAAAATTGCATAAAAAAGTGTCATAGTTTCCCTTCACATCTATCATTATACTTTATAAAATATGCCCCGTCAATACTTTTTTTGAAAATACTTTAATACTATAATAGTACTATATTGTATAATAGTCCAAAAAAATCCCATTTTTGTGCAACTTTCACCCATTCAATGCACATATTCAAATATTTTCATACGTTTTTTTAAATTTTTCCCAGCAAATACTAACATTTATCAAAATTCATACAGTGTAATCGGCGCAAACTGCGCTGTTGAAATCGCATTATTGCAAACAATAATGCTCACTCTTTTGCTTGTGTGCGCCTTTTTCTCCACGCAAGTACAAAAGTATCTTGCGTGGGTTTTATAATATGGTTCCCTTCCGCACGTCGTATGCTTCGTTTTTGACCAGTCAATCGCCGCAAGCGACAATCGCCTGTCTTATGCTTGCATACTCCTTTTCCCCAAAAGTACGAAAGTATCTTTTGGGGTCCCCGATTTTCCGCTCGTAATGACATAAAGTGCGTTGCGCGTCATAAACTGCACTTTTGACCAAACAATCGCCGTAAACGACAATCGACTGTCTTATGCTTGCATACTCCTTTTCCCCACGGGTACACAGTATCCCGCGGGCTCCCATTATTTCCGCTCGCAATGACAAAGTACTTCGTACCGAATGGAAACCGCTTCAAAAACGATTAAAGTGTTTATGCGGAATTCAAAACAAACCGAATAAACATTATACAGTATTAAAACTAATTATATTTATCCATACACAACTTAACTCCGGACACCGGACAATTTCTCCTTATTCAATCCGTCGTTATATATGATAGCAAGAGTGTCCTTTTGACAGTTTAATAAATAATCCATATTTATATGCTATTTCGTATCCATTCCGGGAGATACGTCGTATGCTTCGTTTTTGACCAGTCGATTGCCGCAAGCGACAATCGCCTGTCTTATGCTTGCATACTCCTTTTCCCCACGGGTACACAGTATCCCGCGGGGTCCCCTTATTTCCGCTCGCAATGACAGAGTACTTTGTACGGATAATAATAAATGAGAGAATTACACAATATGTGCCGTTCTGTCTATCAAAACCAAAAACTATAAACGCCATTTTATCCGCTTTCACCAACTTCCGCACCTGATCAACACCACTATTTATCAATATATCATTATTAAAATCGAATAAAAGAGAACTAATTAAAATATCAATACAATTCGCTTGTAAACTTCAATCAATTTTTTTCTATATACCAAAGTCAACCGCTCTTTATTTCCATATCATATACACTTGTATTTATATTTATTAAAGCACACCTATTATATATGATAGCAAGAGTGTCCTTTTGACAGTTTGATAAAAAACACCATTTCAAGCGCGGTTTTTGACTTACTAATCGCAAAATAAGGATTTTTTGCCCTGTATGCTCAAATTTTGAAATAATTATAGTGGAGGATTAACATAAATGTTAAAACTTAGAAAAAACAAAAAGGGCTTCACGCTCGTTGAACTTATCGTCGTAATCGCAATCATGGCAGTCCTTGCAGGTACGATTGCAGGCGTAACCGTGTCACAACTTAATAAACAAACTGACAATGCAAACAAAACCCAAGCAAAGAAAGTCGCTGACCAAATTGCTTCTTTGATTATTGGTAATGATATTGTTCTTAACGAAGCTGGTGATGGGTTTGTAATTGCTGGAACTACCGACGCTTTAACAGCGGCTAACTTGAAGACTTCGTTTATTGACAAAGAATTCCCTGGTTTGATTAAAGACGAGGCGGGAAAAGGAGTGATTAGCGTTTCTATTGAAAACACTGATATCAAAGTTACCTACACGCACAAAGGAAGCGGTGGACCGACAGTTTACACTGTTGATAAAGAAGGAGTCGTAAAATAACAATTTTCAAAAACAACAAAACATTAAGCGAGGCAAACGCCTCGCTTTTTTTTATTAAAAAACTCTGCAAGTTTTTGCAGAGTTTTTGTTTTGGTTTGTTCCCGTTTATTAAATGCTGTAAATAAGGCGGTAAAACTCGGACATGGACGTCGTGCCGTTGCCGATGAGCGTGCGGATGCTGTCTTCCAAAAACGTTGCGCCGTGCTCTTTGGCGAAGTCGCGGATTTCCTCGGTTGTCCTGCCCTCGGATATCATGCGGCGAAGGTCGCTGTCGATTTCGATAATTTCGTAAATTGCGGTACGTCCCTTGTAGCCGGTGTTGCCGCAGCGGGGACAGCCGACAGGCTCATAAATGTGAGTGATTGACGGATCTTTCAGAAGTGCGGCTTCTTCCGCCTTGATTTCGCGTTTTCTCTTGCATTCCGGGCAAAGTTTTTTGACAAGCCTTTGCGCGACAACGCAGTTCACGGACGACGCGACCATGTATGACGCAACGCCCATGTCGATAAGACGGACGATACTTGACGCGGCGTCGTTGGTGTGCAGCGTGGACAAAACCAAGTGGCCTGTGATAGCGGCGCGGATTGCGATTTCGGCGGTTTCCGTATCACGAATTTCACCGATCATGACGATATCCGGGTCCTGACGCAGGATTGCGCGAAGTCCGCTTGCGAACGTTAAGCCCGCCTTTGCATTGGTTTGCACCTGATTGACGCCGAAGATTTGCTTTTCGACAGGGTCTTCGACCGTCGTTATATTGACGTTCGGTTTGTTGAGTTCGCTAAGGACGGCGTACAACGTCGTCGACTTACCTGAACCCGTAGGCCCCGTGACAAGAATGATCCCGTTCGGCGCTTTGATGATGCGGGAGAACTGTTCAAACAGTTTGTCGGGCATGCCAAGGTCGGGAAGCGTGATAAGCGCGGCGTCCTCGGTTGCAAGAAGACGCATGTTGACCTTTTCACCGTAAATCGTGGGCAGCGTGTTGACACGAAGGTCGATGTTGATGTCGCCGTTGTTGAAGTCGATACGGCCGTCCTGCGGGATTCGCTTTTCAGCAATGTTGATGCCCGCAAGGATTTTACAACGCGAAACGATACTGTTAAGCGTGGAAATGTCCAAGCGCATACATTCGACAAGCTCGCCGTCGATACGCATGCGGACAAGGATTTGCTCCTCAAACGGCTCAATATGAATATCAGACGCGCGGCGCATGTACGCCTGCGTGATAAGGCTGTTGATAAGTTTGACGACAGGAGTGTTGTCAACGCGGCTTTCGATTTCGGACAACTTTTGCTGGGTTGCCGCCGAAGTCTGCTGGACAACCTTTTGCGTCGCTTCGTCCGACACGAAGAAGTTGCCGGCGTTGGTGTAGTACTTTTCAATCGCGCTTTCGATGATACGCTGCGGCGCAAGGACAAAACCGACGTCCATACGCGTGACCATCTTTACGTCCTCGAACGCGCCGATGTCGTGCGGATCGTGCGTGGCGATTATTATCTGCCCCGCCTTCACGTCAAGCGGCATTATGCAGTGCTTTTTGACGATTTGCTCCGGTACGTTTTTCAGAATTTCGGGACGACGGACGACAAGCTCCGTATTTATATAGGTCGTGTTGAAACGCTCCGCCATCGCAGAGAGCATCGCGTCCTCGGTGATAATGCCGCGCGACAACAGTATCGCGCTGATTTTTTCGTTGGGATGGGTTTTTTGCCAACGTTTTGCGTCATCCAGTTGCGCCTGCTTGACAAAGCCTTTCTCTATCAGGATGTCGCCTAAACTTGCTCCTCTTTGCATCTCTTCTCCTTATGATATATAAATATTATATTCCGAATAAGTTTTTTATGCCGTCGATTATGGGCGTGCCCGCAAAAACCGTGACCACCGCGCCAAGCGCGATAAACGGACCAAGCGGAAGCTCGTACCCCTTTTTGACCTTTTTCGTCAGCAATAACGCGCCGCCGATAAGCCCCGCCGACACTATCGCGATAAACGCCGACACAAGCGTCGGGTAAAGCCCCAACACAAGCCCCAGCGCAAAATAAAGCTTTATGTCGCCGCCGCCGATGCCGCCCGTCACGAGCGCGATTACGTAAAGCGGCACGCTGATAACCACAGCGCCCACAAGACGGTGCCACCACACGACGTCCTTCGCCGTGAAAAACAACGGGATCGACAAAATTATGATGAACACGACGATGCCGTTCGGGATCTCTTTCGTGTCGATGTCTATGAACGTCATCACGATGAGCGCGGAAAACAGCGCGTCGTATATGAACGCGTTGGCGTTAAGCCCGATAAAATATGCCGACAACGTCCACAGTACGGCGTTGAGCGACTCCACAATCGGGTACCTTGCGGAGATTTTTTCCTTGCAATTCCTGCACTTTCCGCCAAGAAAAATCCAGCTGAAAACCGGCACCATGTCGTACCATTTCAGCGGTTGCCCGCACTTCGGACAATAACTGTGTTTTTCGGTGAAAAACGTGCCTTTGGGAATGCGGTAAATGCAAACGTTCAGAAAACTGCCGACCGCAAGCCCGAAAAATGCGGAAAATATCGTGAATAACAGATGGCCAAGTTCCATTTTATCAACCGCCTGTCACGGTTCGGAAATAAAAATTCTTGAACCCTTTCTCGTTTTCCGGCTTGTAATTTTCAACCAGCAGCATGTTGTTGTATTGCCAGGCGTCTGAACTGCCTGTGATTGCCCCGATATTGCCCTGCTCGAAACTGAAAATACCTTTGAAACGTTTGGTCTCCGATTGGCTGTAATCCGCCTCGATAAAGTCGATTTCAAGCCCCGGGGAGTCGAATTTTATTTGCCCTTTGGCGTTATAGACGTCGCAGAACACCTTGACGGACGTAATCTCATTAAACATGTTGACAATCGCACGGAAGTAAACTTCTATCTTGAAACTGCCGTAAAACGCGCGTCGTTCCGCCTCCCGATTAGGATCAGTAAAGTATTCCTGCTTGGTTGTGCCGCTGTCCGTCGAATACATAAGCCTGCCTTCTTCGGACGAGAACATCTTGTACTCGCCCGTCGGCGCGTTTTTCATTGTATAAGTGGTCTGATTATCGTCAGCCCCGATTATGTTGCTATCTCTCGGAAGCTCGCCGTCCTGCAAATATACCTCAACCGTCGACCTTGCCGCCCGCTTGATCTCGTTCTGGACGATTGTACCAAGGTCTTTTGCGGCGGCGTTTTCTTTCTGGCGCATATAAGCCGTCGTGCCCGCCGTGACAAGCCCGCCGATAACCGTTGCGAGAATACCCATAATGGCGACGACCGCGATCGCTTCGACCAAGGTGAAGCCTTTTTTATTTTTTAAGATTTTTGTGAGTTTTCTCATGTCAGTTCTTATAGTTGGTTGTTACCCATTCTTTGAATAGCGAGTAACGAGTGAGTTCTTCCGTGTTTTTAAGGTCGTAAGACACGGTATCGTCGTTGAAAATGAAAATCCAGCGTTTCGTACCCTTGTCCGACGTCACCTGATACCTTGTGAAAGCATAGCCCAAAGGGGTGCTCGTCGCCTGCTCTTTGGTGGGTTCGATTGAAATCGCAAACGGTACCGCGCCGTAATCGGTGTCGTAATTAAGCACCGCCGCGTACTGCGCCACGTTGCCCTTCGACGTGCTGATGTACGATACCTGCAAAATACTGTGCGGATACACGATGTATTTGTCGTTGTACATAAACGTGTTCAAAAGAGCCTGCTCCTGCGCCTGCGACCTTTTGGCTTCTTCCTTTTTCGCCTTGGACATATAGCGCGTCGCCGTGTTGAACATGGTGAACGCCAGCGTGCCGACGATCGCAAACAACGCGATTGCAACGATACATTCGGCAAAGGTAAAACCTTTTTTATTCAGTTTTAAGCGTTTCAAAACCTTTTTCATCTTAGCCGTAATAGTAATCGCCCGCAACCCATTTTGTGCCGTGAGTGACGTTGTCGGGGCTAATCAAACCATCTATAACCAAGCCTGCGCTATTATTCTTACTGCCCGTCTTTGACGCGTCGTAACTTGTGAATATCAACTGTCCGCGGTTACTGCCGCCGATATAGATATCTTTTGCAACGATGGACGACTCGTTATTGCCCGAGTTTGCAATCGGGATAAAGTTCAGAATACCAGACGTTTCGTTGGAATATTTTCCGTTGGGGATATAAACCATCGCATTGACCGAGCCGCCACGCCCGAATTTAACTCTATTTTTGCCCATGCCGATGATGAACATATAGCCCGCTTTGTCAGGATCACCTTCTGGCAACGCTTTCATTTGCAATGCATCCGTCAGATCACCTAATTTCAATGCGGACACAGTGTTCCCATGCCCCTTGAACCGCGCAATATATTTTTGATAGGTATTCGACTTAAAGTGCGTGCCGACTTTTTCGTCCGTCTTATCCTCAGAACTTATCGTATCACTGACTTCCAGTTTATATGCATTCGCCGCGAACGAAGTGTCGTCGACAAGCATAATGTAAGCGTTATTTTTGCCGGTGACTTGGAACGTGCATTTTTGGAACACGAACCTTATCTTTTGATAATCTACATTGCTGCCATTCGGTCGAAGCGCTTCATAAGCTTGGCAGTGGAAGAAAATGTAAATATCTTTTTTTGATGTATCGATAAGGAAGTTCATACGAACCATTTTGTCAAGGCCATTCGTGGACGCTCCAAACACTATTTCCTTTGTGCTGTCTTTAAAGTTGAAGTAAGTGTTTTGATCAATCGTATATTGCACTTCCGAACGCACCGCAACACGATTAAAGCCATCCAGCTCCTTATCTTTCAATCCCGTGAACGTTTGATTGTATTTTTCGTCGATGGCAAAAGTGCTGTCCGCACGAAGGTGCTCACCATCTTTATCATTTTTATCGTAAAAATCCATCAACCTTAAATTTTTGTCATCCTCAACCTTATCAGAATGTTCTACATAATACCATCTTTCGACATTCCACCATTTAGTAGAATCAGTACCCGGGAATGTAAGCGTCTGCAAGTAAGTCATCACGTTATTTATATCAGGCTTTTTGAAAGATGATCTTACATATTTTTTTGTCAACTTATCATTATTACTGCAGACATACTGCTCCGTTTTTCCTGTTTGTGTTTCACCGTCATTATTGGTTGCACCGTAAATGTCAAAGGCATTGTATTCGTTCAGTTGTCCTTCTTTTTTCAGGTCATTCAGCATCTTTTCGATGCCTTCTTTTGCCTTTTTCTGGTCGTTATTTGCCTCGACAACGGTCGCAAACTCCGGCGACTTGATTTCGTCAAAGATTGCCTGAACGTAGGCATCGTTATTCACTTTTTCATACTTCTTATCTTTTGCAAGATACATTCCGTATATCTTGTGTTTTCCATCTTTATCAAATGCATTCGTTCCTCTTATTAGCGCATCAAATGTGCCGTAGGGTGTTTTATTTCCATCCTTGATCGCATCGTCTGTCACCATATTTTTATTAACAATACCGCCAAAGTCGTTATTTCCATTGCTGAACATTGTGATAAGTTGCCGATTTGTTAAAAATCCACTGTTCATAATATAGTTTCGATCAATGGACAATACCTTTTCTTTGTCAGTAAGCGTGCCTCCTTCCAATACTTTCTCATCCACTTTTTTCTCGTATGTGCCAACCGTGTATTTATAGGAAGCAGATTTATCTATTTTGAAACAATTATAAACGAAGCCGTATGTTCCATACTTACATTTTATTTGTTCTCTTTCATACTGTACACCTTTTTCTTTTATAGGTTCATCACCAAACTCTTTGACTTTGTCCTTAAAATGTTCATTATACACTTTTTCGCGATACTCGTCGGTGTCTATTGAATTCAAAAACTTAGTATTTACGTAATCGATATACTCATCTTTTTGAGTTTCAGTCATTCCATCAAGTTTTTCTTTAATTTTTTTGACTAAATCTTTGACCGCTTTTGTGTCGTCAACTTCTTTCCCTTCACTGTCCATGACTTTACCTTTTAGGTTGTAATAGTTCTTTTGATATGAGTTTGGATCTCCACTAACTATGGTCCGCTTCTCTTCAACAACATACATCAAGTCCGCATAATATCGCCAATCACTGCTGAAATCGGTTTTTTCCCAATGGTTTTCAATCTCTGAATGGTGCTTGCTATGAATACCCGAATTCCAAAATGTCGGTTTAATAATTTCATACTTTGGATCATTTACCCATTTTGCTGTTTCATCCAATTCCATCGCGGCACGCAAAACAATAACTTTTCGTTCGTAAACAATCTTTATATTTTCTCCTCCAAATAGTTCCGTATAATCATCATAAGTGGTCGTGCTATTCCACGTTTTTTTGGCTTCAACATTACTATTTTCACCCGTCACATTAAAGTAATCCTTCAATATTTGCTCGTCAGTAAGCTTTAGATGCTCTCTTAAGTAATCCAAGATCGAAATGTTTTTAAGCTCGCTTTTAATAGACACACTGTTAAGGTATTCATTTTTAACTTCGACATATGCAGGATTATTAAAGCCGGGGATTTTGCTTTCAAGCACGCTGATGTCGCCATTGCAATAGACGTTGTTGACTGTGATTGTGCAGTACCTGACAGAGAGCGCAGCAGTGTACGATATGCCGCCCACTTTCGTGCGGCTTGTCACGGGTTTGCCGTCTTCGTCTTTGTCGGCAACGTTTTCGACAACGCGGTATTGGTCATCGGACGCGTACTTTTCAAGTGTGCACGGGTCAACGCCATTGCTGTTTTTGTGATCTTCGTCACCGCACGACGTGCCTTTTCTTATCGGCGAGTTCTGGATATAAAGATTGGAATTCTCACTGAATGAAGGCGTACGGAACTCGGCAATGTTGTTATAATTAACCCATTTGTTTTCCTCTTTATCAAAATACTGCCCAAACTGCGAATACTTGCCACCGACAAGATATGAATAATCTCCGCCTGCCAATTCGTCAAAAACATTTTTTAGAGATCCGACGTTCAATTCAATTTTTTCGTTTGACTTTTTCTTTACAATTATGGGCTTTATCATATTAATGGTACTTTTTTCGCCCCAGTTGCTTCCTGTAAGTTCTTTCCACTTGTTCTTAATTTGGGCTAAAAATGTAGCGCCTTTCCCCAAAGTAAACTCATTTTTGGAAATAACATTTGTGCTTATATAGCCTTCACTCCCTGAAAAACTCGGCGCAATATTCAGTTTTTCGTCACCTTTATAATCCTTATAACTTGTCTTCGTGTCGGGAGCAATTATCATACGACCTTGACAAAATACGTCACCCTCAATCTTTGTGTGGACAGGAATTGTACCGTCGCCTTTGCCGTCAAGGTTATATGCCAAACTGTAATACGAAATCTCGGGGTTGACAAGGTCAATACCAAAGTTATTCTTAATCCAATCAGCCAAATTGCTCAGTGTACTGCTATCGGCGTCATCGTCTTTGTTTTCTTCTTGTTCGTTATCAGTTGTTCCCAGGTTGAGAATACCTGCATCGTAAGAAATCACACTGCCGTAGTTGACGGTATCAAAGATAATATCGCCACTGCAATATACGTTTCCGCCCTCGGGATATTGCATAATAGGGGTTCCTTCATCGGTAGGTTCACTTCCGTCCGGAGTATATTTATACATCGACGCGCCGAGATATTGCGCGTTATTGATGCCGCCCTGGTTATATTCCGCATCGACATTCTGCCAGATTCCGTTTTTATCTTTTACCCTGAGCGTAATCGTGACTTTTTCCCACGTATAACTGCCGGTGGAGTTTTCACCGTAGTTTTTCGTCCAGAAAGTATATTCGTTTGCGTCGCCCGCAAGATCCATCAGTGTGAAGTGCGAAAGCTTGTCATACGTTTGAATAGGTCTGTACGTGCCGTCACGCAACTTTTCGTACATCGCCTCGCCAAGAAGCGTTGTGCTTGAATTTTTGTCCGTCAAATTATTGTTTGGCGGAACCGCAATACTTCCGATTGTTTTATAAGCGTACGTATGGTAATAAATGTATTTCTTTGTGTAGTATTTTTTCGTCAGCGCGGGAAGATTTACGCCAAGCGCAAGCCCCCTGATTGTAAGGTTGCCGTCAACATATACGTTGCCCTGCACCCTCAACATATTATTGGGTGCGCCGATGATAAGGTCGCCGTTGGCAAAGATACTTCCCGTCACGCCTTCCAGAACAATAGGGTTGAAAACACGCGTCTTCATCACGCGATTGCCGTCGTCGTCGTTTTCAAAACAGTTGATCGATACGTCGCCTTCGATACGCTTGAAAATCTGATACGGCGACGTGACTTCGGATCCCATATTGTTGCTGACAACAAACGAGTTGCCAAACGTATCGGTAATTGTGGTCGAGTTCCCGGCAGGTACAGAGTCCGCCTCAAAACTCACCGTGCTTTCTTGCGAGCCTTTGACGCCTTTTATGTCAACAAGAACCTTGTCAATCGTGTTTTTCTTGCTGTTCGGCGATTTCGACAACTTGACGTAAACTTTCACGCCGTTGACTATCGTATAATTCACCGCTGTTTTATCAAAATCGGCATCGTTGTAAAACTGAACCTCGGCAGAGCCGTTTTCTTTGATTTTGGTAAAGTAGGTTTCGATAATCGTGTTGAGTTGCGTCGAGCCTTTCAACGTGTCCGAAACCGTGAGTGCGGCGTTGTACGCGCGTTCCTGATGGGTGTCCGCAATGCTGTTCGAGAAGGAGGAAAGCGTCACAAAGAGCATAGAAGTGCCTACGACGATAATAATCGCCATAGTCATAAGTACCATAAGCATCGCGCTGCCGCGTTTTTTATTGTACCGCTTGTTAAACCTTTCTATATTTTTTAATAACGTCAGCATAATTGACCTCCTTCCGTCAATCGTACTTTTTTATTTTTCCCGTCTTATCTTTGCGACTGCGCTTTCGCGCGTTTTCGTAACTTGTTGTTATATTATAATATAATATCCTTTATTTTAAGGTGCCGCTTCCGCACAAGTAATGTCGTGCTATTCGTTCAGAATGTACGTGATCGTCATCGAGAACGTGCCCGAAACGTTGTTTCCGTCCGGCGTCATCGAAAGATACGTCAGATTGAACGACTTCACGCGCGCGATCGCGTCGGTCACCTTGTAAAGCGTCTGCATGTTCGTCTTGTATGCGCTCGATATGGTGTAAACCTTTTTGGTGGACGTCGTGACGGGCCTGCCAAGGCTTATCTCAACGTTGAAACCAAGGTCGCCAAAGAACTTGTACAGCGTTTCCGCAATCGCCACAGAGTCCTGATGTCCGGGCATATTGCTGGGTATAAGTTCTTCATTAAGATTGTTGCTCGGACTGGTAAGTTGTTTCAACGCCGCCTCGTTTTTTCTGATATCTTCAATGAGTCTATTATACTCTGACGGACTTACTGCCGCGTTTTGCTTTTTGACCTTCGCGATGTCGCCTTCGACCGTCTGCAACTCTTCCTGCGCGGTTTTTTTGTCGTTGTTTTTCGGCATGATGCCAAGAGTGTACGTGCCGCCTACAAGCAGGAACAGGATAAGCACGAAAATCAATATTTTTTCTTTTCTGTTAATCGTCATTTTCCCGTCCTCCTTATTTGTCGCTGCCGCCGAAAAGTTTATCGTTCACGACGTCGAAACTTACCGAAAAATCGGTGGCGGTGTCCATCGACGGCTCGACGCTCTGAATATAGCCGCTGCCGCTTTCCTTAATCGCCGAAACGTAGTTTCGCATCGACTGGGAACCCTTGCCCGTAAGTTTTAACGTGATCCTGCCGTTGGTGAAAGTGAACTGTGTCACCTTGCACTCCGTCTTGTTCGCGCTTGTGAAGATAATGTAGAAAATCGTGCCGGTAAGGTTTATCGCGGCGTCGGCTTCTTTCGACGTTGCCTGCGCGCCCGCAAGTGCGTTTGCAACGCGCGTCGCGACTTCCGTCAACGACTCGTATTGATAAATCGTGTTGCCGTATTTGTCCGTCCCGCTAACCATGGGGTTGCCGTTAGTGTCGAACTTCACTTGGAATTTCTTGAACTTGTCTTCGTTCTTGGCAAGCGTGTTTTTCTGATTGGTGAGTTCCGTCTTGGCGGATTCAAGGTCGGACACGGCAGTGTTGTACTGCGAACGCGCCACAAGATACCACCCGACCATCGCGCATGCCACCACGACGACCGTAACGACAAGAATAAACTCAAACGAGGTGCTTTGCCCCGATTTTCCCATCGCCTTTTGCGCGGCGATAAAATCTATGTTTCTCTTTCTCTTTGCCATAATCCACCTCGTTATTTGAGCATTGTGCCGATAAGCGGTGCAAGCGCGTTGAAATCAAGCTGCTCGACGCCCGATACGCTTTCGGGTACGGGAAGCATCTTGACGTTAAGCCCCATGAAACCGTAAAGGTCGCTTTCAACCGACTGGAACCTGTCAAGGTCGCCCGTGATAAACACGTCGTCGAATTTGTAATCGGTATATTTCGAGCGGAAGAACTGAATCGCCTCGCTCACGATGCCGGAAAAGTCGTTGATGAAAAACGCCATTTCGTTCGCATAGTTTTCGTTGGGCATCGAATAAATGGGTTTCGACAGCGAGAAGACGTGCTTGTAATCCGCGAAAAGATACGACGTAATCGACGTCATGCGATAGTCGACAAGCACGAAATATTGCGGCAGGTCTTCTTTCATAAAATCGACGAGTTTCGACAGCGCGCTTTGCGAAATATCGATTGCCGTAAGTTTCATGCCGACTTCGCGGCAGCACTTTTTCAGGTTTTCGATGACAAGGTTGTCTATGTACGTGATCATAAGACGCGCCTTTTTCGCTTTCTTTTTCTTTTCGCTCTTCTCTTCCTGTTCTTCCTCGCCCTCTTCGGGGGAGTTCAGCGCGGCTTCCTGCATCTCTTCGTCGGGATCTTCGATATTTCTGTCGATCTCGACAAAGTCGACGGTGTGGCTTTCCGCAAGTTTTTTATCCGTGAAAAGTTCCGCCGAAATTATCGGATACAGAATCGACGGCTTTGCGTAAGGCAAAATCATCTCGCGGAACGGTATCTTGTTGTTTTCAAGGACGAATTTCGCCGCTTTCGACTTGATATCGTTTTTGCGGATCATATCGAGCATCGCTTCGGTAAGTTGAAGGTCGATATTGGTTGCGCTCGGGTCGTTCAGAAATTCACTGGGGAAATCCATATCGTAAAATTCTTTCACGGTAATTCTCTTTCCGCCTGCCGTCGCAAACATCGCTTTGAGTTTGTCGTTGTTCAAGTAGTAGTAAATCATAATTTTGCTCCAAATCTACCCTTTATTCGGTATCCGTGCCTATCGAGTCGTACATCGAGAACATAGGCATAAGTATTGCGATAAGTATTACGCCGATGACAACCGCCATTACAACCATAAGGGCGGGGTTTATCATTGCGGTAAGACTCTTGATTGCAGTGTCCGCTTCGTCTTCGAAATAAGCGGCGGTCTGCCCGAGAACCTCGTCCAGAGAACCGGATTCTTCACCGACGAATATCATTGTCGTAAGCAGCGGGTCGAACGCGTCGACCGTCTGCAACGCGGCGGATATCGACTCGCCCCTGCGGATTGCTTCGACAGCGTCGTCGATCTGCCTTGATACGTAAGTGTTGTCCATCATCTCCGACACCATCGTCAGCGCGTCGAGAAGATGTACGCCCGAACTCGTCAGCGTGCAAAGCGAGCTTGCAAAACGCGACGTATAAATCATTTTTTGCAATTTTCCGATGCCAGGCATTTTGACTTTCATTTTGGAAACGAAAAGGTCAACCGCCTCGATTCGCTTAACGATCGGGATGAAAATAATAAGCGAGGCGACGATGCCGATAATCAGTATGTAGTCCTTCATAATGAAGTCCTTGATTTTCAGCAGGATTTTCGTGACCAGCGGCAACTTATCTTCGGATACCATCGAAATCATCTTCGGCATAATCCAGACAAGCAAAACCACAACGACGACAAGACAAATCGCCATAACGATTTTCGGATACGACGTTGCCGATTTGATTTGCCCTCTTCTCTTTTTTTCCTTTTCGTAATAGTCCGCCATTCGGATAAGAGTCTCTTCCAGTTTACCACTCATTTCGCCCGCCTTGACCATGCTCACGAGAAGGTTGGGGAATACGCCCGGAAGCGCAGCCATCGACTCCGCAAGAGAGTTACCTTTCTGAACCTCTTCAAACAATGCGGCAAGCACGTTTTTGAGTTTCGGTTTCTCGGTGCGTTCGTAAAGCATTTCCAGCGACTTAATAAGAGGCAAGCCGGCGTTCAGCATCGACGCGAGCTGTCGGCAAAACTGCAACACCAGCGCGGTGTCGAGTTTTGAAAGTTTGCTTGCGTCGCCCTTTCCCGTGGCATGGACGTAATAGCATTTCAGACCGCGCGACGAAATGACCTGATTGAAGTCGTCTTCGCTCGTGGCGGTGATCGTGCCGCTTACGCGTTTTCCTTCCGGCGAAAGTGCCTTGTAAGAATACTTGTACATATTACCTCGCAATTATTTTGTCAAAACAAAAAATATTCTTTTGCTAATTTATTATAACATACGACTTGTTAAAATTCAACATTAAAAAAAATTTCGGCGCAAAATATTGCAAAAACATAAAAAAATCAGGCGGAATTACGGCGGTTTAAGGTATTTTTCAAATTTTTCGGAAAATTATTTTGATTTTTTCGGCGCGGGTTTTCAACACTTTCGTACGAAATTATACAGTCGTACAATAAAATTCCGCCGTGCGTTTGCTTTCCGGATTTTTCAAAAAACCGACGTTTTTTCGTAAAAATTCGCCAAAAAAACGCAATTTTTTATGTGCAAAATAATATACTTTATCGTTCGTTTTTGCATTATAAAGTCGCTTTTGTGTCGGTCAAAAAAAATTCCGCCGTGTAAAATCATTATTTTTTCCGACGCGACCGAAAAAAGCATTGACAATATTTTTTTCCTTTATTATAATTTATGCCAAGCAAGAGTAATACAAACCGTGGTCAAGACGTCGTATTTTTGACAAATACTGCGTTACGCTCGCGGCTTAGACATAAAGTATTAACCCGTTCGCGTGCCTTGTCTTTGCCTGAAAATACGGCGTCGGACTCGCACACGACCAAATCGTCGATATTTCCGATGAATTTTGGGAAAAACGAACGCAGTTGTACTTTATCGTACTACAAGCGAGTTTTTGCCAAAAGGCGCGGAAATTGCGACGATTTGGCAAGGCTTGTATTACTCTTGCTTGGCATGATACAAAACACAATTTTTCGCTCAAAATTTTAAGGAGATATATTATGGCAACAAAAAAGAAAGTCAATGTCGACGACGCTTTGGAAACGGCCGGAAACGTGACGGAAACCGTTACTGAAAACGTGACGGAAAATGCGGAAAACGTTACCGAAAACGTGGCGGAAATCACGACGGAAAATGCTGAAATCGCCGCGGACGAAACGCCTTCCGTAAGTCCTGAAACCGTTGACGAAACCGAAAAAGCAAAGCAGCCTCTGAGTCTCGAAGACGCCCTTGCCGCGGCTGAATTTGCGGCAGGTCAGTATGAGTCTTTCGCCGCCGAAGAAAAGGCGGGAAAAGAAAGCGACAGCCCGTCCGAACCGGAACCTGCGGCGGACGAATTGCCCGAAATCGGCGCGGCAACTTTCGATCCTTCGATGTTCGACGAAGGCGAAATCACGATGTCGGAAACCCCTGCGGAACCCACCGAGGAACCCACTGTCGAAACATCCGAAACTCCTGTCGAAACAGCCGAGATTCCCGTTGAAGAAAGCGCGCCGGAAGCGGTCCCGGAAGTGACTGAAAACGTTGAATCCGAGGCAGTCCCCCTGCCCGATTTGTCGGAAGAACGCCCTGTTGCGGACGGCGAAACGCCTGTTGAAAAGGTTGAAAAAACCGAAAAACAAGCCGCGAAAAAACCGTCGAAACCGCGCGAGAAAAAAGCCGTTACGGCAAAAAAAGCGGCGGAAAAATCCGCACCTGCAACCGAAGAAAAACAGGAAGAAACGCCCGCGGAAGAAACGCCCGCAGCCGTTACCGAAAATGAAGAACAGCCGGTGACGGAAGACAAAAAAGTCGTCGCGAAAAACGGCAAACCCGACAAAAAATCGAAGGATAAAGCCGCCGACGCGAAAGCGGAAAAACCCAAAAAGGAAGAACTTACGCTCGCGCAGCGTTCCGAAAGGTTGAGAGCGAAACTTTCGCCCGAAAAGAACTTCCGTCTGCTGAAAATCCTCATCATCGTTTTGTCGGTAATTTGCGCCGCCATCTCCGCATACGTTTATATTTTCGTGATTTACGACAAGACAACGCCCTTCTCGATTGCGAAAATCGTGCCGTTAATCCCGTTCATCGCGCAACTTCTGTTGCTTCTCATCACGTTACTCACGGCAGGCACGTCAAAGAGAAGACCTATCGGCGCCGCGCTGAAAGAAAATATACAGATTAAGCAGGAAGTCAAAGAAAAGGAAAAGGACGAAAAGATTTCCAAGGAAATCAGCGATCACCTTCTTGAACCCGAAGTCGCGCTCAATACGACAAAAAGAACGGTGGAACTTTCCAGTTTCCAGATTGACAACTTCTATAAGAAGAATATCGAAGAAATCAACGGAAAATATTATATGCAGGTCGCGAAATTCGACGACAGCGTCAAAGTTTTCAACGCCTTGGGCGCAACCGATATGGAATTGTGCGCGGTGAATATGGTCGGCAGTGCGAAATTCGACGAGATTCTCAATCAGCCCCGTACGAAAACCCTGTCTTCGCAGGAACTTGCGACGTATTTCATGAGCAAACCCAACGTTTTCACCATCAAAAAACGCGGCGCGCTTGACTGGACGTTCAAATACAGCAGCAAATCTTTCGGTATTATCCGCGAAAACGACGACAGTTACAAGGTTTCCATCAAGTGCTATCCCGACGCCGCGCAACGCATCAACGACGTCTATAAAGCCCTTGAAGACAGCAACTTCCCCAGCGGTCCGTTGTGGTATTGCTTCAACGAATTGAGAAACCTGCCCCCGCGCGTATGCAAATGGCTTGTCGATACGTCCTGCCAGATTTCGCAATTCCAGCAAATCAAGACGGATAAACTCAAAGACACCATCAAAACGGCGAAAGATTACGATATCGATATCGAGGATATCCGCACGAAGTTCCAGGCGGGCGAAAAAGTGCTGAAATTCCCGAAGTTCACGATGATTTTCTCAAAGGGTAACGACGCGGATATGACGACCTATCTCACGCGCGAATGCGAAGGCGTCGACGCTTCCGCCTATACGAAGGAATACTACTACAAATTCGCGGACGGCGTAAATTCGGTCAGCATTCTCTGCCCGACGAAAGGTCTTTCCGAAGACGTCATCATCGCAATTTTCGACGAAATCGAAAAAATCGCGAAATAGTTTTTCACAACGAAAAGCGGGTTAAGTCCGACTTAACCCGCTTATTTTTTTGTCGTTTTTTTGTTTGTAATTGCCCGGAAAGCCCTTTCGGGCGCGACGGCGTAAGAAGCCCTTAAACGTACTTATTATCGACGTTTATTATATAATAATAAGTTTTGTCGGACTTTATTTTTTCGTTCAATTCGCGCCTTATTTCGCGCGCGCCGAGCTTCACCCCGTACGGCACGACGACGTCAAACAAAACGTTTGTGTGCGTGTTGCCCTTCACAAGCCTGAAATCGTGAATGGTGATATCTTCGTTCATCGAGCGGACGACGTCCTGCACTTCCTTTTTCAAAAGATCGGTTTCGGGATCCCCCACCGCAATCGGATCCATATGTATGACGAGATGCACGTTCATATCCCGCATAAAATCCCTTTCGATATTGTCGATCTGGTCGTGCGTTTCGATAAAGTTTTTGCTGCCGTCAACCTCGACGTGAACCGACGCATAAGTTATCGCCGGGCCGTAACTGTGAATCATAAGGTCGTGGAAACCCAGAACCTCGTCGTACTGCCTGAGTTTTTCGGAGATTTTCGCGACAAGTTCCTTGTCGGGCACGGTGCCGAGAAGCGGATTTATCGTTTCTTTCAAAAGTTTTATGCTGAAAATAATAATGACCACCGACACGACAAGCCCCGCGTATCCGTCGATATTTACGCCCGTAACGTCGATGACAATCGTCGAAATCAGGACGGCAATCGTCGTAAACACGTCGTTTCTGCTGTCTGCGGCAGACGCCTTCAACGCCTCGGAATTGATTGTTCTGCCAAAGTTTCTGTAAATCAACCCCTGCAAAATCTTCAAAACTATCGAAACGGCAAGCACGACGTAGGTGTACGCCGAAATATTGACGCTTTCGGGCGTGATGATTTTTTCAATGCTCTGCTTCAACAGCAACACGCCGATAAGCACGACCGCAAACGCAATGATAAACGCCGCGATGTATTCGTACCTTGCGTGTCCGAACGGGTGTTCCCTGTCGGCAGGTCTGTTGGAAAGTTTGAACCCGAAAACGGTAACGACGGATGACGCCGCGTCGGACAGGTTGTTGATTGCGTCGGCAACGATTGCGACGGAACCCGAAAATACGCCGACGAGAATTTTGAAAACGCATAATATAACGTTGGAAATAATCCCGAAAATTCCCGCGACGATCCCGTAACGAAAACGCACTTCCTGATCGGAAGTGTTTTCATAATCTTTGATAAAAAGTTTTTTGAATAATTTCATTTTCAGATGCTGAAATCGCCGCTGTCGTCGGACTTCTCCGCGGCGGACGAAAGGTTATCGTCGTCCTTGATTTCAGCTTGTTCCGTAGTTTTTACGGACACGGATATATCTTCTTCTGTTTTTGTTTTTTCGTCGGAAACCTCAACGATTTCTTCCTTGACAATTTCGCCGTCCGTCTCAGGCGGGACAGGCGGAACAAAATCTGTATTTTCGACAGAAATGGCGTTTACACTGTCGTTTTCGTCTTGTAAAGTGCGTTCTTTGATGGATTCCGTAATGCTGTCGATAAACTCGTGGTCGCGCGATTTCCTGTCGTAAACGCCCAGAAGATTGTCCTTTTCCTTTAAGGAATTGAACTCCTTTACGGCAAGGTACGCGACATAAATCAGCACCAGCAGCATAAGCACGACGTACAATATCCAGCTTTTTGAAAAGTACGTCAGAAACGCGATTATCGCCGCAATTCCGAGTGCCAGCCCGAACACGAGCCACACCTGAACTTTGGGTTGCGCGCCGGGCATCATTTTGTCCATATTCGTATAAAAAACGTATCCGAGGCTCACACCCGTGAACATCGCCGAAACGATGACGCCGACGATACGCCACGCTTTCGTACCGGCGTTTGCACAATACCCGCCGAACACAAGCGCAACGATGAACAAGAAAGCGATTATTATGTATTTCCTGACGAATTTATCGCGGGATTTTCTGCTTTCTTCCACCATGCAGTCGCGGCATTTGTTTTCAAAAACAACCCTTTCAAGGCTCGACAAAGTCTTGCCGCAGCGTTTGCAACGGGTGTTGAGCGCAATGTTTGCCTGCGCTTTTTTGAAGTCGTACGACACGTTTGCGCGCTTTAATATTTCAGCGACTTTTTCTTCTTTCGTAAGTTCTCTCGGTTGTTCTTTCTTGTGTGCCATAACCCACCTTTTACTATATTTTATCATATAGGTTGTAAAAAAACAATAAGTTTTTTAATTGCCTTGAAAATATAGTTTGAATATGGTATAATTCCGACAGAAAACATACGAGGTGTATTATGTCAAAAATTCAGATTCAGCTTTCGGACGGCAGAAACATAAACCTTGATCTTTACGAAGACGTCGCGCCGATTACGGTCAAAAACTTCAAAAAACTCATCAAAGAAAACTTCTTCGACGGGCTTTGTTTCCACCGCACGATAAAAGATTTTATGATTCAAGGCGGCGGTTTCGTCGCGGACGGTCGCGCGATTAAGGAAAAAGGCGGCGCGGACACGATAAAAGGCGAATTCTTGTCAAACGGCGTGAAAAACGACCTGCACCACGGCGAAGGCGTGATTTCGATGGCGCGCACCAACGTCAAAGACAGCGCGTCCAGTCAGTTTTTCATCTGCTCTGCCGACTGCGCGTTTCTGGACGGACAATATGCGGCCTTTGGGAAAACTTCGGACGAGGAAAGTCTTGCGGTCGTGAAAAGCATTTCAAAAGTCCCGACTCACAGTTTCTCGTGGTTTGACGATATTCCGAACGAGCCTGTTGTCATAAAAACTGTTATTTTGACACAAGAATAGTTTTTCCGACAATTTTTGCAAACAAAAAACCCGACGCGGCGCGTCGGGTTTCAATTTGTATTTTTTATTCTTTACGCATTTTTTGCACCGCGGCGTCAACCGCGCCCTGCATCATACGTCCGATTCGTTTTATGAAACTGTCGATTTCTTCGGTCATGCCGTGTTGCAACCATTGCACCATCAGCGCAACGTAAGTTATCGTGAAGTAGTTTGCGATAAATTCAATATCCTCGTTGTCGATGATGACGTACACGGATTTCTGGATAACCTGATCGTGAACGGCGTCGTAAATTGACTCGTAAATAAACTTTTCGATATATTCGCGCCCAAGACTGTTGAAAGCCGAAAGCGTCATCGCGCGGTTGTCGTAAAGATAACGCATGATAACGTCGATTGCGTTGGACGTCGAAAGTTTTCTTATGTCGCCGACGACTTGTTGCGTTTCAAACTTATACAGCCACTCGAACAGTTCCTTGATATCCTTGAAGTGATAATAAAAGGTCTGACGGTTATAGCCGCAGTTTGTGACGATTTTGTCGATTGTGATTTTTGAGAAAGGCATTTCCTGAATAAGTTCTTTCAGGGAGTTTGCCATCATTTTTTTCGTGTTCAACGAGTTGCCCATAATTAAGTATTTCTCCTGTTTTTCGACGCTTCGCAGCCGCAGTAGTCCTGCCTGTAAAGCCCGAATTCTTTTGATATATTCACGGATTCCTGAAATCCGTTTTCTTTTTTGAAGTCGTTAACGAGATATTTCACGCCGTACGTTTTCGCAAGTTCCTCGCCGATGTCGTTGATGACGACGGCGTTTTTCATCGGACTTACGGAAAGCGTGGACGCAAAGTATTCAAAGCCGTGTTCTTTTGCGTATTCGGCGGTTTTCGTCAACCTTGTTCTTATGCAGACGGCGCAGCGCGGGCCGCCTTCCGTCGTGTCGGAAAAGCCCGAGACCGCCGCAAGGTAATCTTCGTCGCGATAACCGATTTCAACGATATTAAGCCCGAGTTCCGCCTTATCGACGTAAACTTTTAGCGTTTCAAAGCGTTTCTGATATTCGCTTTCCGGAAACGTGTTTGGGTTGTAATAAAACAAAGTAACGTCAAAATCTTTCAGACGATTTATGACGGCGGTCGCGCACGGCGCGCAACAGCACTGCAACAGCATCGACGGTTTCCGACAGCCTATCGACGAAATCTCGTCCTGCATTTCTTTGTTGTAATTACGTTTATTCATAATTCAACAACAATTTTAATAAGTTAAAAAAAATTTGTCAAACGTATAAACGGTTTTTTACAATAAAAATTCAATGTAATAAAATTTCGTTACAAAATTGCTTTTTTGTATAATTTAATCGTTAAATTTACTAAACAAGTGTAAAAAACGATAAAAAACAAAAAGTTTCCTCGGAAAAACCGCGGAAACCTTGAAAATTCGTTACTATTTTTCTTTTTTCTTTTTGTTGCAAGCCTCGCAATCGCCGTTGCAGTAAATTTTTGAGCCGCACGACGTCTTTCCTTTTTTACGGTTTACGACGACGTACGCAATCGAAAACACAACCCACAACGAAAGCGCGACTATTAAAATTATATCAATCGTTTTCATGTCAGCAAGCCGCCGCGATCTGATAAACTATGCACGAGCAAACCCACGCAAGCGCGCACTGATAAACGACGACAACGGCTGTTTTCCATACGGAACCCAACTCTTTTCGCATCGTTGCGACGGTCGCGACGCACGGCGTATACAAAAGCACAAACGTCAAAAACGACAAAAACGCCGGTACCGAAGTGAACAAAGCCGTCATTCCGCCGCTTCCCGCAAGCATCTCGATCGTGCTTACAACCGCTTCTTTTGCCGTAAATCCCGCAATGAGCGCGGAAACGATTTTACCGTCGTTCATACCAAGCGGCTTAAACACCGGCGCAAGGAAATTGCCGATATGTTCAAGCAGACTCACGTTGTCTTCAACGCCGTCTGTGATGAAAATAATGCGGCTGTTGTACGCCTGCAAAAACCATACGACAAGCGTGGCAAGGAAGATGACCGTAAACGCGCGCGTCAGAAAGTCTTTTGACTTCTCCCACATAAGAAGAAGCACGCTTTTTGCGGACGGCAGACGATAATTCGGAAGTTCCATAACGAACGGTACGGGCTTGCCCTTGAAAATAAGTTTCCCGGACACAAACGCCGTCAGAATCCCCAAAACGATGCCGAGAACGTACAGCCCGACGATAATCAGCGACTGCTGCCACCACTTGAACACGCCGCAATTTACGACCGCGTAATACACGACCGCCTTTGCCGAACAACTGATGAACGGAATAAGTCCGATCGTCATTTTTCTGTCGCGCTCGGACGCAAGGGTACGGGTGCTCATAATCGCGGGGACGGAACAGCCGAATCCGACGATGATAGGCACGAAACTGCGCCCCGATAATCCCAGTTTTCTGAGCGGTTTATCCATAATAAACGCAACGCGCGCCATATATCCGCTGTCTTCAAGGAGCGACAGGAACATAAACATAACGACTATGTACGGCAAAAGCGACACGACCGCGCCAAGCCCGCCGAACAAGCCTTTGTCCAAAAAGTCGATAATTGCAGGATTCGTGCCGAATTTCGTGAGCCCTTTTACGACAACTTTGTCCAGCGCGTCGATGCCCATCTCGATGCCGAGCCCGATATATTTGCCGAGAACCTGAAACGTGAGCAGGTAAATCGCCGCCATAATAAGGATAAACAGCGGTATCGCGCCGTATTTATTCGTCAGTACTTTGTCGATTTTTTCGCTTTTCAGGCGTTCTTTCGACTCGTGCGGTTTCACGACGCATTCACGCGAGACCTTTTCGATGAAGTCGTACGTCATCGACGCCATCGCCGCGTCGCGATCAAGCCCGGTGTCGTTTTCCATCTCGACGACGCTGTGTTCCAAAAGTTCCTTTTCGTTTTCGTCAAGGTTCAGACGTTTGTCAAAGTCGCCGCCCGTCGTGATAAGGTTCATCGCGGCAAATCTTCCCGAAATGCCCGCGCTTTTCGCGTGGTCTTCGATAAGGTGGATTGCGGAGTGCAGACATCTGTGCACAGGACTGTCGCTTTCGCAAATATCTTTTACTTTGGGTTTAATCTGTTCTTTGGCGGTTTTGATAACGACGTCGATAAGTTCGTCGACACCCTCGTTTTTCGCGGCGGATATCGGCACGACGGGACAGCCCATCATATCCGACATTTTCTGAATATCGACGGTGCCGCCGTTTCCGCGCACTTCGTCCATCATATTCAACGCAATGACCATAGGAATATCCATTGTCATAAGTTGCGTCGTGAGATAAAGATTTCGCTCGATCGTGGTGGCGTCGACAATGTTTATTATGCCGTCGGGTTTTTCGTTCAGAATAAAGTCGCGCGTGACGATTTCTTCCGTCGTGTACGGGCGCAACGAATAAATGCCCGGAAGATCGACGATAACACAGTCGTCGTGCTTTTTCACAACGCCCGACTTTGAATCGACCGTAACCCCCGGGAAATTGCCGACGTGCTGATTCGACCCCGTCAGTTGATTGAACAACGTGGTTTTTCCGCAATTCTGATTGCCGACAAGCGCGAATTTCATAAGGCGTTTACCTCAATCATTTTCGCGTCGTCTTTGCGGATTGTCAGTTCGTATCCGCGCAGGCGAATCTCGATAGGATCGCCCATCGGCGCATATTTTATCACCGTAACGGCGGTTTTCGGGATGAGCCCCATATCAAGAAGACGACCGCGCAAAACGCCTTCGCCCCCGACTTTCGTTATTACCGCGCTTTGATTAACGTGTACTTCGTCAAGCGTCATTGTACAAATATCTCCCTAGAATATGAAAATAATATCACTTTCGTCTTTACGTGTCAATTTTATTTATTTCACTTCGTGTATTATATAACAAAACCACCTTAACTTTGGCGACAGCCAAAATATAACTTTGACGAAGTCAAAATATAACTTGCACTGCAAATATAACTCCTAAAACGCCCAATTCCCTTTTTCAAAGATCTTTACGGTTTTTCCGTCGCGGGTGACCGCCTCGATTTCCAGATCTTCGCTGCCGATCATAAAGTCGACGTGAATGAGCGAGTCGTTTATGCCCTTTTCCTTGCATTCGTCAAACGAAAGATTTGCGTATCCTTCCAGACATTCGTTGAAACCTCTGCCGAGTGCGAGATGGCAGCATGCGTTTTCGTCGAACAGCGTGTTATAAAAAGTGATGCCCGAGTTTCTGATTGGCGAGTCGTAAGGCACGAGCGCGCATTCGCCGAGATATGCCGCGCCTTCGTCCATCGAAATCATGGAACGCAACAAATCTTCGTTCTTTTCCGCACTGACGTCAACGACTTTTCCGTCCTTGAAAGTCACGCTGAAATTCTCGATAAGTTCCCCGCGATAAGACAGCGGTCTTGTTGCGACGACTTTTCCGTCGGCGTTGCCGCGCATGGGCGACGTGAAAACTTCCTCGCTTGGAATATTCGGGTTGTATTCGATTCCTTCAAGCGTGTCTTCTTTGCCGCCAAGGAAATTGCAGCCGTCGATAAGCCCCACTCTGAAATCGGTGCCGTTTGACGATTTATATTTCAGTTCTTTTATTTTCAGGGAGTTTAAGTAGTCGCAGCGTTCCTTAATGTCCTTGTTGTGCTCGTTCCACGCTTCCACGGGGTTTTCGCCGTCGGCGCGGGACGTGAACAAAATCGCCTGCCACAACTTTTCGACAGCCTTGTTTTTCGTGTCACCGGGGAACACCTTTTTTGCCCATTCGACGCCCGGCACCGCCGCTATGCACCACTGATAATGGTTGTCAAGCTGGTCGCGGTACGGTTTGAACGCCATTGCCCTTGCTTGCTGCGCTTTCGCGACTTTTTCCTGATTTACGCCTTTCAACGCGTCGGGATCGTCGGACTCTATAAATATCCGTGCGGGACGGGTTTCGACAAAGTGTTTATACTTCTCTTCTTCCCACTTTTCGGTGCGGGAAAGCACGTCGAGTTTGCAGTATTTATAGGTCGCTTTCGTCACGGGATTGTATTCCCATTCGACGGTGACCTTGCCCGCGCCCGCCTTATAACATTCTTCCACGACCATTCTCACAAAGTCGAGTTGGTCGGGACACGCTCTCACGCGGACGTCTTGTCCTTTTTGCACGTTGACGCCCTTTCTTGCGATAAGTTTCGCATATTTTTGCAGTTGACTTTTTTTCATAAATCACCTCAGCTGTTTCTTTGTATGTAATTTTACCAAATTATCTTCTAAATGTAAATTTTTATTCGCGGTTTACAGTGAATTTGCAGAAAAGAAAACTATATATTATTGAAGATACCGTTTATAAGTGATATAATATTTTTGATAAAAATATTAAGGAGCAAATATGTATAAATTCGACAATCGTTTTTATGCCGACGTCCGCATCGAGGACAGGTTTTCAACCGGCATTATGTATCGGAACGGAATACTCGAATCATCGAAAACACGCAACGAAAAACGCGCGTTTATCAGAGTTTTCGACGGCAATATCTGGTACTATGCTTCGACAAGCGAGGTTAAAAACGTCCAGACGGAACTCAACAACCTTTACAAACAGGCAACCCCTTCAAAAAACATTCTCGACAACCCGATAGTAAAGAAATTTCAGGTGAACAAAGACGTTTTAATGAAGTTTGAAAATAACTCTGTCCGAAACGTTTCTCTTAACGAAAAACAGGCTTTGGTAAATCGTATGCTCCCTCTCCTTCACGACTCGGGCGCGGCGATGTCGGTTGCGCTTTACAGCGACAGCAACAGCGTTTACGAGTTTTATTCGTCAAAAGGCGCGGATATTAAATACGATTATCAGCTTGCCGGCGTCGTTGCGGTTGTCGCATTTGCAACCGAAAACGATTTTGTGCAAAATATGTTTTACAACACAAGTCCGTTTTTCAACGAAATCAACGACGTGGAAGACGGATTAAAAGACGTAATCAAGGAGTCGCAGGAGTTCGTCAAAAACGCAAAACCTTGCGAAAAAGGCAAATTTCCCGTCGTATTATCTCCCCTTGCGGCAGGCATTTTCGCACATGAATCCTTCGGCCATAAATCGGAATCCGACTTCATGCTTGGCGACGAAACCATGGCAAAGGAATGGAAACTCGGCAAAAAAGTCGGCTCCGATTTGCTGTCGATTGTCGACTGCGGCGCGGATTTCGGTAGCGGATACGTCCCTTACGACGACGAAGGCACAAAATGTGAAAAGACTTATCTCATTAAAAACGGTATCCTTACGGGAAGGCTTCATTCCGCAACGACTGCCGCCACGCTTAACGAAGAACTTACAGGCAACGCCCGCGCAATGGATTGCAAGTTCGAGCCTATCGTAAGAATGACGAATACCTATATCGAAGGCGGCAACGACACCTTTGAAGAACTTGTCGCCGGCATTAAAAAAGGTTATTTCATCAAAGGCGTAAACCACGGCTCGGGCATGAGCACGTTTACAATCGCCCCGTCGATCGCTTATGAAATCGTCGACGGCAAAATCGGCGCGCCCGTTAAAATTTCCGTCATCACGGGCAACGTTTTTGAAACACTCGGACTCATCGACGGTGTGACGAAAGACGTTGAAATCAACAACAGCGTTACCGGCGGTTGCGGGAAAATGGAACAATTCCCCCTGCACGTCGCACACGGCGGCCCGTACGTCAGAGTCAAAGAAATGAACGTGCAATAAGGAGAATGATATGAATAAAGAATATATTTATAAAAAATCTTCCTCGCTTTCGGTCAACGTTGCCGCAAGCAAAGTCGAATCGTTAAGAAAGGTCGTCGAAACAACCTCAACCGTCCGTGTTTACGACAACGGGCTTATCGGCGTTGCCGGACAAATCGGCGACTGCGACATGAAAAAACTCGAAGCGGAAGCAATAAAAAATCTTGAAAACAAGATTCCTTATCCCTGCGTCCCCTCGCCCGTTATCGTAAGAAGCGAAAACACGATAAAAAATATCGTCGACACCGATAATTTCATCGACGTTTCAAAACGCCTTCTTGCAAGGCTTGAAAAAGAAACGCCCGACTTTTTGTTCAACAACAAGATTCAATATTACGAGGACGAAGTAAATTATATCAACGACAGCGGCAGCAATCTTTCGTACAAAGGCAACGAGTTTGTAATCGCCCTGTCGATAAAGCATAAGTCCACGGCAAACCTTATGGATCTGACCTACGTCAGCGAAACGAACGACTACGACGAAGACAAAGCGGTGCAGGACGTAAAAAAACTTTACGACGCATTCAACACGCCCGCATCAATCGAAAACGGCAAATATAAAGTCATCGCGTCACCCGCGGTATTTGTAGAAACCGCGCTCGGAAACTTCATGGCGCATATGTACGCATCGGGCGCAACAGTGTTCAAAGACGGACTTAATAAAAAGATTTTGAACGATAAACTTTCGATTTATGCCGATTACACCGATGACGCAATAAACGTTCCTTTCTTTGACGACGAGGGCGACGTTGCCGAAAACGGCAAATCTTATCTTATCGAAAACGGGGTGTTGAAAGCACTTTTCGCAAACAAAAACGCGGCTGCGCTTTACAACGTACCGCGCGTCGTTTCATCGTCCGCTTCATACGACGGAGTGCCTTCCACGGGTTTCGGCAGTCTCAGGTTTGAAGAAACCGCAACCGACGTAAAAGAACTTATCGGGGACGACGCGGCGGTGTTCGTCATGATGGTCGGCGGCGGCGACACGACGTCAAGCGGCGATTACGCCTGCCCCGTGCATCTCGCTTTCCTTGTAAAAAACGGCGAAATCGTCGGCAAACTTCCCCCGCTCAGCGTGACGGGAAATATCAAGGATTACCTGAACGGCGGGTACGTCGGAACGGCAAAAAAAGGTTTTCTCAACAGGCGCGGTCAGTTGTCTGTCTGCGAAATGGACGTAACGAATATATAAGATTTTTGCATCAAAAAAGCCCGACGATTGTCGGGCTTTTTTCTTATATCGAATGATAAATTAAATCGTTTCATAAATTATCAGGCATATTATCGCGCCGATCATAAACACGCCGCCGATAATCGCCGTTATCGATACGTTTTTCTTTTTCTTCTCGTCGGAATGTATCCTTTCTTTATATTCCTGAAAACTTTCCTTTTCTTTCCAGTCATAGCGGTGCGTCGAAAAGTGCAGTCTGAAAAACGACGTGAATGAGAATTTCAAGCCGTCGAACGCGCCTTTATCGGACGCCCAGTAAAGCGCGGCGAAACCAAGCAATACTACGCCGGCAACGAAAAACCCGTCGCACAAAAACCTTGCGACTTCGACGCCAGAAAGTTTTCCGCCATAAACCCCGTTCACTCCCGTTATGACAAAAAACAGCGTCAACCCTATTATCAGGGATACAATCGTTTCTGTTACGTGCCTTTTAGTCAACCGTCTTTTCCTCTTGCGCGGCGTTTTCTACGTCCAGACCGAGTTGTTTTTTGTATTCCGCCTCTTCTTGGTCGTTGCAGGACACAAAATGCCCTTTTGAAACTTCGCGAAGAGTAGGTTTGTCCACCGAATAATCGTGATCGGCAAGCGGATTATACACGATACGCACTCTTTGTTTCTCGTACACGGGATCGGGCAAAGGAATTGCCGACAAAAGCGAACGGGTGTAAGGATGCAAAGGATGCTTGAAAAGTTCGTCGGAATCGGCAAGTTCGACCATGTTACCAAAGTACATAACTGCTATTCTGTCCGAGAAATACTTGACGACCGACAAGTCGTGCGCGATAAACAATATCGTAAGCCCCAACTCTTTTCTTAAATCGTTGAGAAGGTTTATAACCTGCGCCTGAATGGACACGTCGAGCGCCGAGATGGGTTCGTCCGCGATAATAAGTTCGGGGCGCATAATGATTGCCCTTGCAACGCCGATACGCTGACGCTGACCGCCCGAAAACTCGTGCGGATAACGTCCCGCGTGTTCTTTGACAAGCCCGACTTTTTCAAGCACTTCGTAAACTTTTTCGTTGATTTCTTCCTTGTTTCTGATGCCCCTGATTTTAAGTCCTTCCGCAATGATTTCGCGGACGGTCATACGGGGATCGAGCGAGGCAATGGGATCCTGGAAAACCATCTGGATTTTCGTGACGATTCTTTCCTTTCTTGCAAGCCTGCGCTTTCCAAGATATTCCAAAAGCAGCTTCTTGAATTCGGGGGATTTTTTGTCAAGCTCTTTAAGCTTCGGCAGATATTCCGCATTGACTTCCCCGACTTTTTCCTTTGCGTACTTTTTATCGCAACGTTTCTGGTCGCTTTTCGCGCTTCTGATATTTTTGATTTCGACTTTCAATACGCCGGTAAGTTCCGAAAATGCGCCTTTGAAATCCTTTTTATCTTCGGGCGGATTCTTTTTTGAAAAGTTTTTGAAAAACTTTTTCCACGCGTCTTTGATTGCGTTTTTGTACGTCAACGTACCCGCGCAGATACGTCTTCCTTCAAAATAAACGTTGCCGTCGGTGCAGTTATAAAGTTTGATAATACTTCTTCCCGTCGTGGTTTTGCCGCAACCCGACTCGCCAACAAGCCCGAAAACTTCGCCTTTTTTGATGTCGAAACTGACATCGTTGACGGCTTTCAGCGTGGACTGACCGAGCTTGAAATATTGCGAAAGATGCTCGACTTTCAGAAGGACTTCTTTATCGTTAAAATTATTGCTCATTTTGTCCTCCTTCGTTGCCGTTTTCGGTTTCTTTCGCTTTTTCTTTCGCCAGATTTTTCATTCTTTCGATTCTGTCCGCAACAATCTTCGGCATATCGATTTTCGGTGCGTCGGGATGCAGCAGCCACGTTGCCGCTTTATGCGTGGGCGAAATCTCAAACATAGGCGGTTGCAATTCAAAGTCGATTTTCATTGCGTATTTGTTTCGCGCGGCGAAAGCGTCGCCCTTCGGCGGATAAATCATATTCGGCGGGGTGCCGGGAATCGCTTCAAGTTTTTCATCGGTATCGAGGTCGGGCATCGAAGACAGCAACGCCCAGGTATACGGGTGCGCCGGCGAATAGAAAATATCTTCCGCTGTGCCCGTTTCGACGATTTTGCCGGCATACATGACGGCGATTCTGTCCGCCATATTCGCAACGACGCCGAGATCGTGCGTAATAAAGATAATGGAAAGGTTTCTTTCCTTTTTAAGTTTATTGATAAGTTCGAGTATCTGCGCCTGAATCGTAACGTCCAACGCGGTCGTAGGTTCGTCGCAGATAAGGATGTCGGGGTTTGCCGCAAGAGCGATTGCGATAACTATACGCTGACGCATACCGCCCGAGAACTGGAACGGATATTGACGATATCTCTTTCTCGGCTCGGGAATGCCGACTTCTTCCATCAATTTCAACGCCTTATTTTTCGCAACCATTCTGGTGACGCGATACGCGACAGCCTGTGCTTTTTCTTTCAGGAAATCGATGGTTGCAATGGTTTCCTTTTCGGCGTCGAAGTTTTCGGCAGTTGCGATTGCTTTTTCGTAGCTTTCGACGATCTTGTCCAGAATCGCGACGATATTTTGCCTTGCAAGGTCCAGATCGATGATTTTTGCAGGGACAACCTTATAATCCGGGGTTTTTCCGCGAGCGGTGATTTTATCGATCTTTTTCGACTCCTTATCGTAACGTTTTTGTTCTTTAACGTTGTTGGGGATTGCCGAAAAATACGTGTCGATTGCGCGATAAAGGCTCGGCTCGAAGGTATAAGCGGTGCTGTCTTTTATGATAGCGAGCTTATCGATTGAGTCTTTCACGGCTTCCGAAAGCACTTTTGCGGTGGCTTTATAAAGTTTTTTATCGGGTTCGCCCTCGACGTACGCCGCGCGGTTGGCTTTGATAAGTTCGATGACGTCTTTTTTCTTTTCGGTCGATTTTTCAAACGAATAAACGACGCCTTTCTTGACGTCTTCGATGAACGAAAGCATAAAGTTATCGTCAAGGTATTTTCTCAAAAACGCGTTCAATTCGTCGATATCGCCGTCGGGGAGCATTTCGTTGTGACCGAACGTTTTATAGTACGCAAACGCAAAGAAGTTGGGCATTTTCTTATCGACCGCTTCCTTAAACTTATCGCGAAGCGCGGTAAGCGGAGCGACGACTTTTGAATAATCTTTTACTTTGCCCCTTGTTTTTCTTACGTTGTCCGCCTCGATTCTGAACGCTTTTGCGAATTCGACGATGTCGCTGTCCGAAACGTATTCGTTGACCGATTTTTCGGCGTTTGCAACGATTTCGCGCACGGAACGGGCAAATTCGGACACGGCGTTCTTTTCAATATGGAAAAGCAAGTCGTCCGCGCTTTCCAAGCCGTTTTCGGCGTTTTCGTATGCGACGTTATATGCGCCTTCGAGTTTAAGGTGCAAGCACTCAAACGTATCGAAATCCTTGCAGAGTTTCGCGTTTTCGACGCCGCGCGGGGACTTTTCGTCAACGCCCATTGCGTCGTTCATGGCGGCGCACAGCAGTTTCATGCGGGTGTTGAACGCTTTCCTCGACTCTCTGCGGTTGGCGCGGTTTTTCAGAATCATCGCTTCGGTAAGCTGCATGCCGATGCGGTTGATGGGGTCGAGTGCCGACAGCGGATCCTGGAAAATCATTGCGATTTTGTCGCCGCGAAGTTTATGGAACTCTTCCTCGTTGATCTGCAAAAGATCCATGCCGTCATAGATAATCTCGCCGCTTTCGACAATGGCGTTGGGTGCGGAGATACCGATTATTGCTTTGTTCGTGACGGATTTGCCGCTGCCCGACTCGCCGACGATTGCCAAGGTTTCTCCCTTGTACAAATCGAAGTCGATGCCGCGTACTGCCTGAACTTTGCCCGCGTCGGTACGGAACGAAATTCTCAGATTTTTAACTTCAAGTTTCTTTTCCATATCATTCCTCCGATCCTCTGAGCGACGGGTTGAACGCGTCGCGAAGTCCGTTGCCGAACAAGTTGAAACTCAACAATAATAATGCAAGGAACAGTGACGGCATAAGAGCAACGTGCGGCGCGGTTAACAATGCGCTCTGACCGCTTGAAAGAAGCGTGCCGACGCTTGTAAGATTGCCAGACGTTAAGCTGATAATTCCGAGATAGCTCAGATTGACTTCCGAATAAATCATCGACGGGATCACCAACGCGCAACTTGTAACGAGTGTGCCGACGGCATTCGGGAAGATGTGTTTCACTATAATCCTTGCGTCGCTTGCGCCGAGCGTGCGGGCTGCAAGAACGTACTCCTGATTTTTATAACGATAAAACTGCATTCTTGTTGTAGAAGCCATTCCTATCCAGCCTGTCAGGAAGAAGGAAATGAACAAAACAAGAACAGCGCCGGAAGTGCCCATATGCAGTTTAAGCAAAGTAACGACAATCATCATCGGCACTGCGGACAAAATATCCGAAAACCTTTCCATGAACAAGTCGACTTTGCCGCCGTAATAGCCCTCGATCGCGCCGTAGATTGCGCCGACTATAAGGTTGACAAGCGCAACGGCAATTGCGAAACCGAACGAGAATAACGCGCCCGCGGCAAGACACGTGAAAATGTCCTGACCTTCTTCGTTTGCGCCAAACAGGAACGACGGTTTTTCTATGCCGTCTTTAAGCACGTACGAGTGATTGAAAATATAATATTCGTAATAGTTTACGCGCACCTCATAGCCTGCGTCTCTCGGACGGGCATATTCATACACCACGCCGTTGTCGCCGTCGCCGGCAATACGTAACGAGTTGTAGTTGTCAAGAGTCGTTTCGCCGACCGTGTGCGTTTTGTAATTGGGGATAATGTTGCCTGACGCGTCAAGTTTTGCTTCCATTGTGACGGGATCGAACTTGTAGTAGTAGTTTGCAACAGTGTCCCCCGTAACGCTTGCTCCCATGTATTTTTTGAGCATTTGGTCTTTTGACAGAGCGAGCGCGGGATAAATGACTTGTTTTCCCGTCTCATTCTGATATTGTTGCAACAAAAGATAGTCTTCTTCGGACATCTTCATATATACGCAACCGAGCGAATGGTACGAGTCAAGACGATACACATACAAACTGTCTTTTTTCTCATATTCTTCGTTCTTGACGGCATAGTGACCGGTTTCTTTGCCCATGTAGTAGTAATACTCGAAAATTACTTTATCATGTTCTTTTTCTTCGCATCCGTCCCAGAAATTTGTTTTTGCAAACAGTTCGCTACGCGGACGTGCGTAACGGAAATACGTATCTCTGTGGGAAACAGGATACTGCGAAAAAATCGTGCCGAAAATTGCATACAAAACCAAAATTAAAATGATGACCGCTCCTACGATTGAGCCCTTATTTTTGCAAAACCGCGAAAACGCGTCCGCAAGGAAACTGCGGGGCTTTGTTTCAAGCACCTTTTCGTGAACCAAGTCTTGTTTTTCAACAAACTGGAATTTTTCTGCGGGTATATTTTTATAGATATCTTCCATATTACTTTGCCCCCATTCTGATTCTCGGATCGATCAAGCCATAGCTGATATCGACAATGATACCTGCAAGAAGACCAACCAGAGTGTAAAAGCCCGAAAGCAACATAAAGAAGTCGTAGTCTAAGGCTTGGATGGAGTTCAAATACAATCCGCCAACGCCCGGTATCGCAAAAAACTTTTCGATGATAAGCGATCCGCTGAGAACGGAAACAAATTCGCCCAAAATCATCGGGAAAATCGGCACCATTGCATTTCTTAACGCATGGCGCACAATCGCCTGCCCTTTCGTAAGACCTTTTGTCCTTGCAAGCAACATGAACTCGTTTGTCAGAACTTCGGTAAGTTCCGCGCGAGTATAACGAGCATATCCCGCAATCGAGCCCAGACACAGTGCAAGCACCGCCGGCATCATACTGTGAAACATTTCCCATGTTAAATAATTAGTTCCGTTTGCCATTATCAATGGGAAAAGCTTCAATTTGAAACACAAAAAATACTGTATCAAAAACGCATACACGATCGACGGCACCGAAATAAGCACCATAACGCCTGTGGAAATAACCTGATCTTGCCACTTATTCTTTTTCAGCGCAGCAAAAATTCCAAGAGCCAGACCGATCGGCACACCGATAATAGACGAATAAACATTTATAAGTATTGTGGGGGGCATACATTTTACAAAAGATTCCCACACCGGTTTGTTTATAAACCCGGACATTGTCGTACCAATGCCGAAGTCGCCTTTTGTAAAAATACGCTCTAAATAATGTCCCAACTGGACCATAATCGGGTCGTAATATCCCCTTGCGCGTAAATTTGCTTCAAGCAATTCTTTGTCCTGTCCTAAGCCGGCATTGAGCGGTATAGGAAGGGATTTTATCAAAACGAAACAGATAAGCATGATCACCGAAAAAGTGAACAGCATTAGTCCGATACGTTTGAGTATGTATTTGAACATATACATGGTTTTTGTATCCTTTTTTTGCTACTTAACAATAGCACGAAGTTGGGACAAAATTTTGTCCCAACTCCGAGTTGTTTTTAATCGTTATTCAGCAACTGTTGTTGCCAAATGATTATTTGCCGAACTTATAGTTCAACGTGCCGCCTTTTTCTGACACGAAAGCCGCCCATTCTGTATCATCGAAGTTGTAAGACATATAACGGATTCCGCCATATCCCATGAAGGTGTTGTATTCATAAGTAACGTAGTCTGTCTTATAACCCATCAAGCTTGCGGAATACAAGCTGAAAACAGGAACAGAGTAGTATTCTTTCAAGATTGCGGCTTCAACTGCGCCAAGCGCGGTGAGCTGATCTTCCATCGAGAAGTTCTTGAAGTTGGGCAGATTCTTGTCTTTACCTTGAAGAATAAGTCTCCATTGTTCAAGGTTGTAGGTGTAAATGCCGTTTTCGTGGTCTGCATCGGGCTTTGCCTTGACAGACACATTGACCTTTGTCGGATCCCATCCTTTCGCCCATCTTACATCTTCGTTGATTTGAGTTTCGCAAAGGAGATATGAGGGATTGAACGGAGCGTTTGACCATGCGCCGAAGCAAAGGTCGTATTCGCCTTTTTTAAATTGTTCAGACCATGTCTTATCAGAGAAGATGAAGTACTCGATACTGATTTTGCCTTCAAGCGCAGTGCCTTTGGTTGCGTCGTCAAACGCTGCCTGGAACCAGTTCTTGGTTCTGTCCGTATTTGCAGTTATCTCGGAAACACCAAACGTCAGGATGATTTTTTCGCCGTCACTATATTTCCCGTCGGCTTTTGCTTTATTGTATGCGCTGGTCATAAGTTGACGAGCGAGAGTCACGTTGTATCCGGTCATTGCATCGACTGCTTCGTCGATATCTTTGTAAACAACCGTGCCGACTTTCCATCCGCCCTCGACTTTTTCTGCGCCGTATGCGTTGAGAATCGCTTCTTTTGCCTGGACGCTATCACGATATACTTTGCCGTTTTCTACGTCATTGTAGTACATGCTGTTGAGCAGTCCGAGTGCAGCTTGTGAGCTAGGTCTGTTCTTTGCGCAATAATCGTCACGATTGAGTGCAAGAGAGATTGCTTTTCTGAAATCATCATAATTAAGAAGCAGGTTATTTCTCTTGTCCGTGCGGGATGTTGCAAGGGATTGCAAGTTCAAACAGCCCGTTGCGGTATCGGGAGTGAAGAATGCTTGGCGAGAAGTTCTGTAATCGCTTGCAATCTTAACGTCCATGCTAATGCTATCAAGATCACCGTTTTGGAAAGACAACCACGCGGTATCCCATTCAGGGATTTTGTTTGTAATTATCGTGTCGGTTTGATATTGTTTTGCATATTGTTCAAGGCCATATCCAAACCATTTGTCATTACGCGAAACGGTGTAGGTTTTGTCGTCTTGATAGTTCGTGAGTTTGTAGGGACCCCAGCTTGCGCTCTTTTCCAATGATGTGCAGTAGCTGTTGGCATACGGAGTTTTGCTTTGGTCTTCGCATTTTTCCCACAAATCTTTCTTGACAAGGGGCCAATTGCTGAAATAGTAACCTGCCTCATAAGTCAGGTTGCCTTCTTCATCAAGGGGTTTCAACGTTCCGTCAATGACCATAACGAGTTCATATTCGTTCTCTCCGACGAAATAACCGACCTCGGAGAAGTCCATTGCAGGATAAGTATAGTTTACAACTGTGAAATAGCCGATTTCTTCATCTGCCCAAATCCAACCTGAAACAGATTCTTTAAGTCCTCCGTCAGCTGCAAATAACCCTTTGATTTTATCAAACAGCTCTTGCGTTAAAGGAGTTCTCTTATCTCCGGCATATTGGACAAGTTCGTCAAAAACGTTTACCCCATTAGATACAAAAAGCTCTTTTGCCGCAGTCAATTTGGTCATATCGACCGTACCAAATAAATCCCCGAATGCTTTAACGTTTTGTGCATCAAAATACAAACCTTCAAAGGATGTAATGTTATCGCCATAAGCAGCAACATCTGCCGCAGGAAACCATCCGCTTTTTCCTTGCTTAACATAGTTTTCAGCATTATGAATGACGTAATTGCCCGAATAGTAGTTTGATGCGGTGTCAAAGAGATATTTCGGCGAAAGTTGTTGCGTCATCGTGTAAACGAAGTCAGCAGCTTTGATAGGCGTGCCGTCATTCCATTTAAGATCGTTACGAAGTGTCATTGCAAAAGCCTGACCTTTTTTCGCGTCGGCAGCAAGACCATATTGACCTGCATATTTTTTCGTTACGTCCTCGAGTTTGGTTGCCGCAGAATATTCAACTGTGTATGCGCCGGGAACGATCTTTCCGTCTGCATCGAATTTGTAGTTGAACTCATAGAATGCACTCGTCATATAGCTTTCCATATCGTTGTCGACTGAATCACTTGACAAAATCGTGCACCATTGGCCGGGCAATTGAGCAGTGTACTCTCTCAACGTGTATTGTCTTGAATCTTCCCAACCTGTGCTGGCACGCTTCGTAATGTCATAAGGCTTGTTGTCTTTACCCTTATCCTTCTTGCAAGCAGTAAGGACAGAGGCGCAAAGCACTACGACAAGTACCATCGCGATGAGCATAAGTAATTTCTTTTGCTTCATTTTGTTACCTCCTAAAAAATTTAGTCAATTAAAGCACTACTTTGATAAAATAGTTATTGAAATTATACATTACGCTACTTTTAATTAGCGTGCGATTTAGAAATCAAAACTAATATGGATTATTTTTTTGAATTTTATGCACGATTTTGGCATAATCGCATATTTTTATGCATAAAAAACTTTACGGATGTAATAAACGTCTGTATCAAAATATATATATAGTTAGAATTAAACAATGCTTATCTTTAATTAAATGCGCGCAGCGCGTGCGCTCGCGCATGTAACAATCAGACAAAAATTTGTTCCAAAACATTTCACCCACTTGTTCAAATGCAGTTGACAAAACGACGTAAAAATAGTATATTTACGTTTGTTATCCGCCTTGGGGGTGTAGCTCAACTGGTAGAGCGCTTGAATGGCATTCAAGAGGTAAGGGGTTCGACCCCCCTCATCTCCACCACAGATGAAAAAAACGAACCCGATTACTGTCGGGTTCTTTTTTGTGTGTGAATAAATTGTATTCGCTCAGTTTTCGGTATTGCGGAATTTTGCGATTAGTTCAAAGCAGGGGACGCCGCCGGCGAGACCTATCAACTGCAACTCGTCGTTTTCGAGGGTGTATTCCATGCAAACTTCCGCGCCGTATTTTATCTCAGACTTGAACTCGATTTCAAGCGACTTCATTTCGTGAGTTTCAAGGTATTCCGCGCCAAGCAGGTCTTCGGCTTCGTCGACGTATTTGCTGTTGTTCATATGCCCGTTGATGTCAACCCTGCTGTATGACGCCACGAAATTTTTCTTATTTTTCTGCGTGCCGAGCGAAACGCCGCACGGAAGAGAAATCCCGATGTCTTTTTCAAGGGACGGAATCTCCACGCCGTACTCTTCGGGGAACGCCATATGCCTTGTTTTTTCGTCCATCAGGAGCCATACCGCGCTTGCTTTGACAAGCGTATTTCCGCTTTCGTCCAGCATTTTGTAATACCGTGGGAAAAGCACGCGCAAGGTTTTGCCCGCAAAGCTTTCAAGGGTAACGGTTTCGTCGTAAGAAGGTAGTCTGTTTATTTCGATTTTCATTCTTGCGACAACCCACAAAACGCCTTTGTCAAGCGTTTTCGCCCTGCCTGCGCCAAGTGCTTCGGTGTGCGCGATGGATATTTCCTGAATGAGCCTTAAAAGCACCGACGGGCGCAATTTCCGAAACATCGTAACGTCGTCGGCAAGCATCTTCTTATGGACTGTATATATTAAATCATTAACTTTATCCATATTTTTGATATGATTAAGCGGCTGTTTTGCGAAAAATCGCAAAATTATTTTTTCGTTGCCATATCGTAAACTACGTCCACGACTTCGCCGACGCTGCGTAGTTTCATCCACACCTTATCGGGGATTTTTACGTTGTAGTCGCTTTCGAGTGTGCATACTATATATATGTAATTGAGCGATTCATACCCCTTTGAATTGATGGGGGTTTCGCGCGTGATTTCTTCGTTTTGAAGAGAAGGAACGTATTGTTTCACCAACTTTGTAAGGTTGTCCTGAATTTCTTGTTTTGTGACTTGCATTTTTATACTCCTTTGCGCAGAATAGTCGTTATAAAGCCCAGCGTTTTATTTTGCCCGTCGCCGTCCTTTCAAGGGCGTGCGGCATAATCCTGACGTCCCCGATTTGTCGGTCGAAAGATTTTGTTTTGTTGAATTCGTTTACTTTGTTTTTCACGTCGTCCTCGTCGATATTGCCGTCCTTGTCGCCGACGAACAACGTCACGACGCCGTCTTTTTGCGCGAGCGCGATATCGTCGATATTCAAGGCTTTTTGAAGTTCCTCCTCCCACTCGGCAAGATAAATTTTCGTGCCGTTTTCAAGGACGAGGATATCTTTTTTTCTGCCCGTGATATAAAGGTTGCCGTCTTTGTCGAATTTGCCGAGATCGCCCGTATGGAACACGCCGTTTATCAGCACTTCGTCGGTTGCGGTTTTGTTTTTGTAATAACCTTTCATAATACATTCGGGGCATTTTATCAATATTTCGCCGTCGTCCGAAAGCGTGATTTCGTCGTCGAGACACGGCGTCATCGCAAACGGATTTTCGCCCGTGCTTATGGCAACGCCGCTTGACGTTTCGGTCAGCCCGTAGCCAAAGCGGATTTCGACGCCCTTTGCTTTCACGGCGTCCAGCACCTGCTCGCTTGCGGGGCCCGCGCCGACAAGAACCATACGCAAATTATCGTTAAGCGCATTGAAGTTCAAAAGGAATTTCAACGCGGACGGCACGACGGATATAATCGTCGGATTGAAATATTTCGCGTCGAACGGGAGATAACGAAGCCCCCTTGTCAACGACACGCACGCGCCCTGCGACAACGGCCACAGCATCGAACATACGAACCCGAAAACGTGAGTGAGCGGAAGGATGCAAAGCAGATTGTCGTTTTCGTTGCACGGGCATCTTTCCTGTCCGTTCCAGGCGCTGGCGCAAAGGGATTTCGAGGTCAGCACCACCGCTTTTGAAGACTCGGTCGTGCCCGACGTGAAAAACAATATATCGCCTTCTCCGTCCGTCCTGTTCAGCGTATGCGGGCAAAACGTCAACGCGGTCGCATACGGCGCGGTCAGGTTGTCGGTGAGAATAGTTTCGACGTCGGTTGCAAGAACGCATTTTTGGAGCGTCGCGGCGTCCGACATCGCGTCAAGAAGCACCGTTTGCTTTCCGGCAATCACGCACGCGAACATATCGACAATCCATTTTTCCGACGGCGCTTCGAGAATACCCACGCAGGTTTCTTTCATACTTTCAAGCGCGCGGACGCGATCTTTGACGTCGGCGTATAACTGCGCGTACGTTTTTTTGACCGTCGTTCCGCCCTCGTCGTACAAGAGCGCAACGTTGTCGGGATAATTCGTCGCGCCGCTGTGCAAAAGTTGAACAAAAGACGTATATTTCATTTTTTCACCTCTTAAATCAATCTCATTATACCACGCCGAAATTGCATTGTGAATACTTAAACGCAACTTTTTGATTTTTTTCGTCAAAATTTTAACAAAAGTATTTACATTGTAAAAATAGGTGGTATAATTGTTTTATAAGAAAAATAATTTGTAGGTCGCAAGACTTACTCAGTTCAAGGAGATTATTATGGCAAAGAATGAAAAGATTTGTATCATCGGCGCCGGTCCCGCGGGATTAAGCGCGGCAGTCCATCTTGAAAAGAACGGCTATACCGATTATTCGATTCTTGAAAAAGAAGACCACGTCGGCGGAAAATGCCACTCTCCGTATCATGACGGAAAGCGATTTGAAATGGGCGCGATTATGGGTTGCCCGACGTATTACGCCGTGCATGAGCTTGAATTATTCGGCGGCGTCGATCACAACGGACCGAAGCTCGAACGTGCGTATCGCAAAATGAACGGCAAACCGTACGATCCGTTCAATCCGAAGAAAAACCCCCTGCTTATCCCGCATCTTTTGAAGATGAAATCACAGGTCAAAAAACTCGGCACGCTTCTTGCGACCAAGTACAAGGGATATCAATACACCGGCCACAAGGGAATTTCCGAGGGTAAATACGACGGGTACGATCCGGTCACCGGCGAACACGTTGTCGGCGAAAACCCCAACCTCAAAGATTTGTGCATGAATTTCACGGATTTCTGCAAACTCAACAAGGTTGAACTTGCACAGGAAATCTGGATCGGGCCTTACACCGCGTTCGGATACGGCTTCTTTGACGAAATCCCCGCAGCATACGTCTTGAAATACCTTGACTTCGCAACCGCAATGTACTTCGTAAACAAAGATTTGTGGACGTGGCAAGACGGCACGCAAAGCATTTACGAAGCGGTCAACGAGAAACTGCAACACCCTGCCCGCCTCAACGTCAACATCACGAAAGTTACGCGTGAAAACGGCAAAGTTCAGGTTTATATCGGCGACGAAATGGAAGAATACGACAAAATCATCGTTACCTCTCCCCTGCAACATCTGCCTTCCTACTTCGACGCGACCGAACAGGAAAAAGCGCTCTTCTCGAAAATCGATTACGAACGCTACGACGTCACCGCAATCACCTGCAAGAAAGGCACTTATTATCCCGATATGTCGGGCTATCTCTTCGACAACATGGTTCCCGAAAGACTCGGCCACCTTATGGTGTTCTATCACAGATGGAAGAATGAACCCAATCAGGTTCTTACAACTTACGTCCTGCGCAACTACAAGGGTAAGGAACTCAAAACCTACGAAGAAGCGAAAAAGATGGCTTGGGACGATATGAAACTTTGCGGCATCGACATCGACAAATGCGTTTATGAGAGAAAGTGGTATTACTTCCCTCACGTGTTTGAGAAAGACTACGCCGACGGCTGGTATGAAAAAGTCGAAAGCATGCAAGGTCAGCTCAATACATATTATGCCGGCGAAATCATGAGCTTCGGCGATATGGAAGAAACTGTGCAATACTCCAAAGACCTTGTCGCAAGATTCTTTTAATATGGTTGTATAATACAAAGCGCGGACGTTTTGTCCGCGCTTTTATTTTTCGTTTTTTTTAAAGAATAATGACTTTATAGTTAATTTTTTTATCTTAAATCCGCAATATCGTAAATAAGCCTTTCGGTTTTATCCCACCCGAGGCATGCGTCGGTGATGGATTTCCCGTAAATTTTGCCGTCCGACGGTTGCGAGCCGTCCTCGATATACGATTCAATCATCAGCCCTTTCACCATTTTCCCGATACCATTGGAATAACGCGTGCTGTGCAACACTTCTTTTGCGATGCGCGGTTGCTCGTCGAATTTTTTTGCCGAATTCGAGTGGTTGGTATCGACGATGACGGCGGGATTTTCAAGCCCGCTTTTCGCGTACAGATCGCAAAGTTTGATAAGGTCTTCGTAATGGTAATTCGGGATTGCCTGTCCGTTTTTATCCACCGAACCGCGCAGAATCGCGTGCGCGAGCGTATTTCCCGCGCTGTTCACTTCCCACCCCGAATACACGAACGTATGCGGGTGCTGCGCCGCGCGTATCGAATTCATCATAACGGACAAATCGCCGCTTGTCGGGTTTTTCATGCCGACGGGAATATCGAGCCCGCTTGCCGTGAGCCTGTGGAATTGGTTTTCAACCGACCTTGCGCCGACCGCAACGTACGACAACACGTCGGACAAATACAGGTGGTTTTCTGGATAAAGCATTTCGTCCGCGCAGGAAAATCCAGTTTCGTTAAGCGCCTTTATGTGCAATTTTCTTATGGCGATCAGCCCTTTCAGCATATTTTCGTCGGCGTTGGGATCGGGCTGGTGCAGCATTCCCTTGTAACCGTCGCCTGTCGTGCGCGGTTTGTTGGTATAAATGCGCGGCACGATGACGATTTTGTCGGCGACCTTTTCCTGCACGCGCCTGAGCCTTGAAATATAGTCGAGAACGGCGTCCTCTCTGTCGGCGGAACACGGCCCGATTACCAGAAGCAGGCGGTTATCCTTCCCCGAAAAAATGTTTTTGAGTGTGGCGTCGGTATCTTTTTTGTGTGCAGCAAGCGCGTCGTCAAGCGGATACATCGCCTTGATTTCCTGCAACGTCGGCAGTTTTCTTTTGAATTCGAGATTCATTTATTTTGTCTCCTTTGCGTCTTTGTCAAACACTTTGCGGCGCGCCGTGGATTCGCGCAGCGTTTCTCTTATTTTTTCACGATTATCGTTTTTAATATCTTCTTTCAGTTGGTTGAATTTTTCTTCAAACAGGTCCATTTGTTTTAAGAGTTCGTCCTTGTTTGCAAGGAAAAGTTCACTCCACATTTCGTCGTTGATTTTTGCGATGCGGGTAAGGTCGCGGAAGGAATCGCCCGTGTATTCGGCAAGATGGTGCGACTTTTTGGATACCATCAGCGATACGGCGATGCAATGCGTCAGATGCGACAAAAACCCCACCGTTTCATCGTGCTCTTCGGGCGAAAGCGACGATATTCTTTCAAACCCGAGCGCGCGGCCGAGGTCTTTCACCGCCTGCACGTTCTCGTCGGTATTCTTTTTCGTGGGCGTCACGATATAGTTTGCGCCGACGAAGATTTTCGGATCGGCGTTTTCGACGCCGCTGACTTCTTTGCCTGCCATCGGATGCGCCCCCACGAATTCCAGGTCGTCGCGAAGAATTTTTTGCACGTTTTCGACGACGAAAGTTTTCACGCCGGTAACGTCGGTGATAAGCGCGCCCGACTTTATTGATGATTGATATTCCTTGATCCAGTTTATGAAATCGTGCGGATACAGCGCAAAAACGATAAGATCAAAGTCCTTTACGAAATCATTTTTCACGCTTGTCTCGCCGACCTGTATCAGCCCGTTTTTCAACGCGTACTCGACCGAACTTTTCTTTTTGTCGATTGCGCCGACAAAGTATCCTTCGTCCGACAACGCCTTTGCGTAACTGCCGCCGATAAGTCCAAGCCCTACGATCAGGATTTTTGTGTTTTTATCGAATTTCATATACGTTTACTCCTGCTTTTTTTATGACGCGGAAGAAATCGGGATAACTCTTGTTCACTGCCTCCGCCCCGTCAATTTCCGCGCCAAACACTGCTGCAAGCACCGAAAGCGCCATTACGATGCGGTGGTCGTTGTGACCGCAAAGTGGCACAATCGGCGGTTTAAGTTGCGTTTTTTCAATTTCAACGCTGTTTTCGTACACTTTAACATTTGCGTCGAATTTTTTAAGTTCTTCCGCCATAACGTTTGCGCGGTCGCTTTCTTTTACCCTTAACCGCCTTGTGTTTATGAACTTTCCGCCGTTTTTATATGCGGCGTACGCAAAAAGTATCGGCGCAAGGTCGGGACAGTCTTTAAGGTCAATTTCAGCGTTTTCGCCATCCAGCGCGTCACATGCGACGCTTGAAAATCTGTCGCCCTGCACGCTGTTTTCGTTGAGTCCCGAAACGCTTATTGTCCCCAAAAGGCGGGAAAGCGCAATTAAAAATGCGGCGTTCGACCAGTCGCCCTCAACTGTAAATTCGCCGGGCGAAAGCCGTCCTTTTCCGTTTATTTCAAAAAAGTTTTTTTCGGGTTCCGCAATGTCCGCGCCGAAGTCTTTCAAAACTTTTATCGTCATATCGACGTAAGCGCGGCTTTCGGCATTTCCCGTGATTTTAAGCGTACTTTTGCCGTCAAGTACCGACAATGCAAACAACATCCCGGTTGTATATTGACTGCTGACTTCTCCGCTTATTTCGTAATTCCCCGCCGAGAGTGTCCCGTTTACTTCGATTGCTTTTTCGTCGGATTTTATTTTTACGTCGCTGTTTTCAAAAATTTTTTCGTATTCCTTTATCCCGCGCGCAAGCAGTCTTTCGCTCCCTGAAAACGTGCAGTTTTTCGCGCCTGTCGCAAGCACGACGGGGATAAAAAACCTCAGCGTACTGCCGCTTTCTTTGCAGTCGAAAACCGCGTTTTCGATTTGCTTTTCGTTTGTCGGAATAACGGTCACGGTATTTCCGTCTTTCGTTACGCTTCCGCCAAGTTGTTCGATGCACGAAAGCGTTGCCGAAATATCGTCGCTGTCCGCAATATTTTTTATCACGCACTTTCCGCGCGACAAAACGCTGCCGATAAGATATCGGTGAGCAAAACTTTTTGACGGCGGCGCCGAAACTTCGCCCGACGTTTTTGACGGCAGAATTTTAACCTTCATTATTTATAAGATGATTTTTGAGCGCGTCCATCGCGATAAGGTAACCGTTAAGTCCTTGCCCTTCGACGGTGTCGATTGCGACCGCGCGGACGAAACTTATCTGTCTGTACGTTTCCCTTTCGCTGACGTACGAAATATGCACCTCGACGGTGGGTATCGACACGGCTTTCACGGCGTCGGCAAGCGCAATGCTCGTATGCGTATATCCCGCGGGATTGAACACGATGCCGTCAACGTGCGAAAAGTACGCGCGCTGGATTTCGTCGATGAGCGCGCCTTCGTGGTTCGACTGGAAAAACTCGACCTCCACGCCGATTTCTTCCGCGTGCTCTTTGACCTTTTCGACAAGGGCATCGTACGTTTCCCTTCCGTAAATTTCAGGCTCTCTTATGCCCAGCATATTGATATTCGGTCCGTTCAGAATAAGAAATTTCATAATAAAACTCCTTTTATTTTTTCGACGACGTCGGCGATTTCGCCGTCTGCGGGGATTACCGCGTCCGCGCACGACTTATAAACGTCGTATCTTTTTTCAAAAAGATTTTTGAGTTTTTCGGTGTCTGACGACAATGGTCTGTCGGCAGTTGCGACAAGGTTTTCAAGGCTTCTGTCCAGAAACAGAATTACGCCGTTTCGTCTGAGCGCGCGTACGTTGTTTTCGTCCAGCACCGCGCCGCCGCCCGTTGCGATGACAAGCCCGTTTTCTTTTGACAATTCCTCGATTGCAAGCCGCTCTTCCTTCCGAAATTCTCCTTCGCCATACTTTTCAAAAATATCGCTTATGGATTCCTTCCGTTTTTCAACCACGACGTCGTCGGTGTCGATAAACTTTTTGCCAAAAACTTTTGCAATTTCTTTCCCGACGGTCGTTTTCCCGGAAGACGGCATACCGCAAAGCACGATATTGCGCTTTTCTTTCAGTATGCGGGCGTACGTTTTGTCGATGACGCTCTCGTCCGCGGTTTTATCCAGAAACAACGCCGACGCATAAACAGCCTGCGCCACAAGCATATACAGCCCGCCGCGCCCTTTCGCGCCGATACTTTCGGCGTCAAGCACGAAATTTGTGCGAAGGGGGTTGTAAACCGCGTCGATTACGCCCTGCAAATTTTTGAATTTTTTAACGTCAACGGGCGTTTTGTCGGCATTTGGAAACATTCCGACAGGCGTAGTATTTATGATGACGTCCGCGCCCGAATACTTTTCGTACGCTTCGTCGTATGTCACCGTGTCCGAAGACTTTTTTCTTGACACTTTCACGATTTTTTTCGCGCCAAGGCTTTTTGAAACCTCAACGGCGGTTTTCGACGTGCCGCCCGTGCCGAGTATCAGAACGGTTTTGTTTTCAAGGTCAAGTCCCGCGCTTTTGATGAGCGCGCGCATACCGAAAAAGTCGGTGTTGAATCCGAAAAGTTTCCCTTCCTTTTTGACAATCGTGTTCACCGCGCCGATTTTTTTCGCCTCGTCGGATATTTCGTCCAGAAACGGAATCACCGCCTGCTTGTAAGGAATCGTAACGTTTATGCCCGAAAAATCGCGTTCTTGAAAAAAGCGCGGCAACTCGTCCTCGTCGATTTCAAAAAGCCGATAATCATAGTCCGCAATGAGTGCGTGTATTTCGCGCGAGAAACTGTGCCCGAGCGGTTTTCCGATGAGCCCGTATTTCATTTTCCGATACCTTTTGTCATGACGTCCGCGCCGTATTTTTGTTGCAGTAGATCGGCGACGGCAAGCGCTGCGACCGCGTCGATAACGGGACAAATCCTTCTTATAATTGCGGGATCGTGTCTGCCGCGAATATTGATTTCGGTCTCTTCGTTTTTCAAAAAATTTATCGTTTTCTGCGTTTTGTAAATGGACGGCGTGGGTTTTACGGCGCACTTGAAAATCACGGGCATGCCGTTGGTGATGCCGCCGTTTACGCCGCCGTTGTTATTCGTAAGCGTTACGACTTTTCCGTTTTCCAAAGCGAACGCGTCGTTTGCGGCGCTTCCTCTCATTTTTGTCATTTCAAAGCCGTTGCCGAATTCCACGCCCTTAATACCGCCGATTGAAAACAGCGCGTGCGAGAGTATGCTTTCAACACTGTCGAACCACGGCTCGCCGACGCCTTCGGGCAGTCCGATTATTGCGGTTTCGGTGACGCCGCCGACGCTGTCGCCGTCGGCTTTCGCTTTTTCGATTTCTTCCTGCATCTTCTTCCCTTGTGCCTTGTCAATAACGGGGAACGTTGCAGATTTAACGGTTAATATCTCATTTTTGATGTCGTTAAACGGCTTATCCTGCACGTTCGCACATTCAATGACGTGCGTCGCAATGTTAATTCCGATGCTTTCCAGCGCGTTTTTTACAATCGAAGCGGCAGCAACTATCCCTGCCGTTACGCGCCCCGAGAAGTGTCCGCCGCCGCGGTAATCTTCATATCCGTGATATTTGCAAAACGCCGTGTAATCGGCGTGCGACGGCCGCGCGATACCGTAATCGTAGTCGCCGCTTTTCGTATTTTCGTTTGGGACAATCACGCAAATCGGAGCGCCCGTCGTCCTGCCGTCCTTCACGCCGCTCATTATTTTGAAATTGTCGTTTTCGCGGCGCGCGGTGTCCGTGCTTGTCGCCGGAGCGCGCCTTTTAAGGTCTTCCCTTATCAGGTTTTCGTCAACGACGATTCCCGCCGCGAGTCCGTCGATAACCGCGCCGACGCATTCGCCGTGACTTTCGCCGAATACGGTAAGCGAAATGCTGTTTCCGAACGTGTTTTTCATTTCTTTTTCTCCGATATTAAAAGTATTTCTTCCGCGGTGCGGTCAGAAAATCTAAAACTTCCGATTTCGTCGACGTACACCGTCGAGATTTTTCCGCCGCTCGCTTTTTTGTCGTGCGTGATGTACGGCAGAAGTTGCGCCGCCGTTTTTTCGGTTCTGACGGGAAGACCAAACTTTGTCATAAGGTTTTCAAGGCGCGTTTTTACACCGTCGGAGCATGCGTACAGCATACCCGTCGCAACGCATTCGCCGTGCAAAAGTTTACCCTGCTCCGCGCTTTCGATTGCGTGACCGACGGTGTGGCCGAAGTTCAGAACCTTTCTTAATCCCTCTTCTTTTTCGTCCTTTTCCACGACGGCTTTTTTGATGAGTATCGACCTTTCGATGATTTCTTTCACGTCGCGTTTCACGTCGGCGTTTTCGATAAATTCAAAAAGCGATGCGTCCGACGTCGCCGCCATTTTTATCGACTCCGCAAGCCCTGCGTAAAATTGTCTGTCGTCAAGCGTGCTTAAAACGCGAGGGTCGACCACGACCGCTTTTGGCTGATAAAATGAGCCGACAACGTTTTTCACGCCCATAAAGTCGATTGCGGTTTTCCCGCCGATTGACGAGTCCACCATCGACAAAAGGGTTGTCGGCACGTTGTAAAAATCGACGCCGCGCATATAACACGACGCGGCGAATCCGCCGATATCCCCGACAACGCCGCCGCCGACAGCCACAACGCAATCTTTCCTTGAAAACGAGTTTTCAAGCATAACGGAAAGGATATGTTTGAAGTTGTCGAAGTTTTTGCTTTCTTCGCCGTGTTTAAGTGTCACGACAACGGGGGTTTCGCATTTTCTCGCGACTTTTTCGGCGTACGTTTCGGGCACTCCGTCGTCGGTCAGAACCAGAACCTTTCTGTTAAGGTTAAAGTATTTTTCCGCGTCGTCAAGCGCGCCGTTTTCGACGATGACGTCGTATTTTTCGTCAAGATTTACGGGTATAATCATTTTTCGTATTCCTCGTCCGAGAAGTAGCTGCCGACAAGTTTCAGTTTGGCGCAAAGCGCGGACAACTCTTGCATAAGTTCTTTTCCGTTTTGCGTATTGACGTTTCCTTCCGCCTCGATGTAAAAATAGTAATTCCATTTCAGGTTTTTCATCGGACGGGAACGAAGCGCGCGCATATTGAAGTTGTGTGCGCCGATTATGTTCAACGCGCTTGCGAGCGCGCCCGATTCGTTCTGTACCGTGAACACCAGAATAAAGTTTTCGTTTTCTCTTTTCGTAAGGCAAAACGGCGTATTTTCAACCCTTGAAAACGCGGCGAATCTCGTAGTGTTGGTTTTCACGTCGTTGACGCTTTTTTCAATGATATCGAGCCCGAAAACGTTTGCGGTTTCGTCGGAGGCAAGCGCGGCAATCGTTTTGTCGCCGCTGTCTTTGACGAACTTTGCGGCAAGCGCGGTGTTGGAATACGTCTTTACCTCAAAATTGTTTTTCTTTATGAAATCCGCGCACTGCATGAGCGCCTGCGGGTGGCTCACGACGGTTTTTATCGTGTCGAGGCTTGCGCCGGGCAACGCCATAAGATTGTGCGTGATCGGCACTTCGATAACCTGATTTATATGCAGATCGCCCGAAAACGTCAGATCCATAACCTCGCCGACTTCCCCGGCATAACTGTTTTCAAGCGGAAGCACGGCGCAGTCGTAGTCGCCCTTTTCGACGCCCTCGTACGCCTCCGAAAAAGTCGCGCAGGGTTTGTACGTCGCGGTCGGGAACATTTTCTTCGCGGCGATGTGCGCGAACGCCCCCTCCACGCCGCAGTACGCGACGGTCATATTCCGAAGCAGCGATTCCTGATACTTACAGGACACGTCGATCGTGTTTCTGATGAAGTCGACGTAATACGGTTTCAGGCTTTCGTCCGTGACGAATTTTGAATTGCGTTTTGCGACTTCCGCCTCGCGGGAAAGGTCGCGGACGGACAGACCGTTGTCCTTTTTATACACGGCAACGTCTTTCACGGCTTCCATTCTTTTCTGGAACAGCTGCGCCATTTGTTTGTCGATTTCGTTGATTTCGTTCCTTGCGTCCAAAATATCTTTCATATAAACCTCTGTCTTTTCCATTATAATCAATTTTGATTATAAAACCATCGTTTTTTCACATATTTCGCGCTGTTTTCCGCATATATTGCAAATCGGCGCGGTTTTTCGTATAAAAAAAGCGATTCCGCAAAGGAATCGCTAACTTACCTGAAAAAAAAGTGCGTCGACTTTCAGCGTCCCTTGCAGAATGAAACGTTGTTTTGAAAGTAATAGTAATAAAACTTGTTTTCGACGAAGCTTTTCATAATACGCCCTTTTATATCGATATGAAAATGATAATGCGAAATATCTTTTTTGTCAACTCATTTTTGTCGGCAAAATCAACCTTGTTCGTTTTCGGTTTTCTGTGCCTTTACGGCGTTGTCGGAAGGCTCCGTGAAGTCTGAACTTAGCGTAACTTCTTCGACGGCGGCTTTTTGTTTTCTTCTGAACAGTTTTGAAAAGTCGGTTTTATCGACGACTTTCTCTGTCACCAGAAGAAGCGACGGCAGGACGAACAACACGATGATTATCGACGTCAGCGTGCCTACGCCCAGCAAAAGTCCGAGTTGCGCCACCACACCCGACGACAGCATGCTCATAACGAAGCCGGTTGCCGTAAGAATGACGCCCGACGTCAGAATTGTCGGGAACACGGCGTTTGTTGCGGCGGCCATTGCGTCGTAGCGGTCGGTGAAATCTTTCCTTATGCCGCGGTATCTGTTGGTAAGTACGATTGCGTAGTCGATTGTCGCGCCCATCTGTATCGCGCTTATTATAAGGTAGCCGATGAACGAAATCGACGTCTTGGACAAGAACGGGATCGCAAAGTTGATGAAAATTCCGCCCTGAATCGCAAGAATAAGGATTATCGGAAGCGAAATATTCCTGAACGTTATAAGCAATATAACCAGAATGAACAAATCGGTGAACAGACACACCATAAGGTTGTCTTTCATAAAGTATTCGCTCATCTCATAGCACACGACGCTTTCGCCGGTGATATATCTTTCCTCGTAAAAGTCGGATACGCCCGTCTTCAAGGTTTTGACAAGTTCAAACACGTCGTCGTCTTCCACCCCGCCGTTGATGTTGAACGTGATGCGGGAATAGTTTTCGGATTCGAGATTTGCCTTTGCAAAGGAAATTTGTTTGATCTGTTCAAGATACGCAAGCTTTTCGGGATCGTCCCCTATAAACCCGGAAATCGTGTCGAACTTTTCGCGGACGGCAAAGTCCAGAAGGTCGATAAGCCTGACTTTTGCGGTTTCTTTGTCGGTGCCTTCGGGCATATATTTTCCGACATATTCGTTAAACCAGGTGTTGACGACGTTTTTAATCATACTCATCATACTCGCGCTTATGCCCGCGTCGGACGGGATTTTATCAATTAATTTCCCGATGTCCTTTTTCGACACCTCGTCGGTCAAATAAAGTTTCTCGGTTGTGTTCGGATCAACAAATGAATATACGTTTATTGTTGCAAGCGCGGTCGTCTGCGATTTGTCGATAAGGTCGAAAGACTCCACGTATTTCACAAGTTGGCGTTCTTTTTCGGCGTCGCCTTTCGGCACAACCACGACAAGCGAGTTAAGCGTGCCGAAGCCCGTATCTTCGATGACCTTTTTCGGCGCGACGATAAGCGAGCCGCTGTTGTAGTTGAACGAATATTTGTTGAAACCCTGCGCGACTCCCGCAAGGATTGCGATAAGCAAAAACGCCGGCACGATAACTTTCCTTGCTTTGACGATTGCACGCGCGGGCTTCGTTACGTTCGGCACGAAAGATTTATGACGGGTTTTTTGAATGGGCTTGTCGAAAATCACGAGAAGCGCGGGCATAAAGAATATGACCGTCGCCATCGAAACGACGATACCTTTCGCAAGCGACAACCCGATTTCCGCGCCGATCGAAAGAGTCATCAGCATAAGCGCGGCAAGCCCCGCCACCGTCGTAAGGGAACTTGACAGAATCTCGGGCAGCCCTTTCGTAAGTGCGGTAACCGTTGCGGTTTTTGCGTCTTCGCCGTTATCCCTTTCTTCCATATAGCGGTGCAAAAGGATAATCGAGTAGTCAAGCGACAGCGCGAGTTGCAGCACGAGCGCAACCAGATTCGCAATGTAAGAAATACCGTTGACGAACAAGAAATTCGTCCCCATGTTTATCGCCATCGCCGCGCCGAAAACGAGGATGAGCACAATCAGTTCAAAATAAGTTTTGGACGTGAACAACATCACCAAAAGTATGATGATAATAATGGCTATGCCAAGCTTCATTATGCTTTGTTCGGTTTCAAGTTTTGTGTAGTATGAAAATGCAGATTGACCGGATAAATATGCTTTTTCGTCGGATAAAGCGTCGATTACGTCCTTTACCGCGTCGAACGCACCTGCCGTCGAGTCATAGTCTTTCAGCGTTACGGTATAGAGTGCCGAGTTGTTTTTGTAGTTCATACTCTCAACGTAAGTAACCGTCGCGACGCCTTTGACTTTTTCCAGTCTCGTTTTGATTTCGCCTGCTTTTTCGGGTGTAACGTCCTTTACCATAACGTACGCCATACCCTTGTCGTCAAACTCTTTTTTCAGGAGTTCGAGAGCGGTTGACGAATCGCAATGCGCGGGCAGATAACCCGTCAGGTCATAGTTGATTTTCGTATGCGGAATCATCACCGCGCCGAATATCGACAGCGCGACGAACAGCACGAGAAACACCCATTTGAGTTTTACGATACCTTCGGGAATTTTTTTCAGACCGTGTGAAATCTTCGATAACTTCTTTTGCATCCTCTTTACCTACACAGAAATTACTTAATGTTATTTTATATAAGATATGATAAAAAGGCAACAAAAAACAGCCTTGCAAAGGCTGCTTTTTCAAAAATATTTTCGGGATTTTCAGAATTTGACGCGCGGATTTACGTAGCGACCGTTTTTCAAAGACTTCTTAATCGAGATTGCGTTTTTCGGGCATCTTGACAGACAACCCAGACACATATCGCACTTTTCTTTTGTCCATACGGGCTTTCCGTTCTCGATTTTTATTGCGGACACCGGGCAAATGCTTTCGCAAAGTCCGCAATTTACGCAGTCGTCGGACGCCGAAAATTTTGTTTTTCTTCCGCCGAATTTTTCGTAAATCGGATACAAAAGCGCGGTGTTGAGTTTATAAAAACCACCTTTTACGTCGTTGAAGTCGCCCTTTTCCTCGTTCCTGATTTTGTCCGCGATAACGGCGATTTTTGCGTCAAGCGCGTCAAGTCGTTTTTCCGTTTCTTCGGCGGATTCGATTTTGAACATCGGGCAGAAATTATCGACCGCGACAACGCCGAACACCGCGTCGGGACGCACGTATCTTTCGCACACGCCCTGCGCGTTCCCGGTGCTTCCGCCGCATTCGAGAACTATCGCGAAATATCTTCCCGCGGTTTTCAGGGTTTTCAGAAATCCTTTCACCGATTCGGGAATACCCCAGTAGTACACGGGGCTGACAAGGACAAGTCGTTCCCCGTCCCCTTGCAAAAATTTCTCGTTATCGCGGGTATACGCCACGATATTTTTCGTTTCGTCGCCCGTTACGTTTGCGATTTTTTCGGCAATATATTTCGCATTGCCCGTACCCGTAAAATATAAAATCATTTTTCTCACCTTCCGTTTGGAAATATTATATCCCGCTTTTTGCGATAAATCAATACCGCGCGCGCATTTTTTGTTGTATAATCCAAGTATGATTTACAAGGGATTTCTGCCGTTCTTCGACGAAAACAGCGAAATATTGATTCTCGGAAGTTTCCCGAGCGTCATCTCGCGCGAGACGAACTTTTATTACGGCAACAAACAAAACAGATTCTGGAAAGTCTTGGCAGAAGCCTTTGGCGAACCCTCGCCCGAAACGATAGGCGAAAAGCAAGCCCTGCTTAAAAACCACAAAATCGCCCTTTGGGACGTCGTTGCCGAGTGCGAAATAACGGGCAGCCTTGACAACACGATTAAAAATTATAAGGTAGCGGACATAACCCAAGTCCTTGACAAGGCAAAAATCAAAAAAATTATCTTAAACGGCGGAAAGGCAAAGGAAATATTCCTGAAAAATTACAAATACCTTTCGGATTCCGCCGTGTTTTTGCCGTCCACAAGCCCCTTAAACACCCGCTTTGACAAAACAATCTGGCTGAACGCATTAAAAACCGAAAAGGATTAAAATTATGAAACTGAACGAAGCGGTCGCCGCGCGTATTCTTGAATACTGCAACAACCGAAACATCACCGTCAATAAACTTTGCACGATGTCCGGCGTGATACAGTCCACCGTCAACAGCATTTTCTCGGGAAGAAGTCAAAATCCGAAACTGCAAACCATCGCGTATCTTTGCGAAGGATTGTCAATTTCTCTTTCGGAGTTTTTCGACAGCCCCTTGTTTTCAAATCTCGACGATTAGTTGCATTTTATTGACTTTCCCGCCGCCTTGGGACTATAATTTTCCCGAGGTGATTTTATGAATATCGACGATTTCAAAAAAGCAAAAATCGAGGCAATGAAGGCGCACGACAAAGATACCGTCACGGCTTTTAACGCGCTCATAAACAAACTTATGCTCTTCAATATCGAAAAACGCAGCAAAGGCGAGGAAATGTCAGACGCCGACTACGTCCAGATCCTGAAAAAAACGCAAAAGGAACTCTTTGAAGAAAAAGAAGCCTTTGAAAAGGCTGGCAGAGCCGACACCGTGCTGTCTTTGAACAACCAGATCGCGGCAATCGAAAAGTATCTGCCCAAAATGATGAGCGAGGACGAAATCAGAGCCGTCATTATGACCTTGCCCGACAAATCGGTGCCAAGCGTAATGCGCCACTTCAAGACGGAATACGCCGGCAAATGCGATATGGCGGAAGTCAACAAAGTCCTAAGAAGTTTATAATTTTTCACGCGCCCACAAAAAACGACCGTTCGCACGGTCGTTTTTTATTGTCGAAATCTTAAAACCGCTTTTTGTTTTCCCCTGTCGCACCTACTTTTATTGTTTTTATAACTGCCAATATGACACTCTTGCCAAATATATGACCGACTGCAATAATTTTCGGAATCATATAAATCACTAAATTATGTTTTTCGTTGTATTCTCTTATATGGTTTTCTGCATTTGATTTTCTTCATTTATAAAACAATATTATCGTGTTACTCTGCCCTTTGACAAATCTGATATTGATTGAAAAAACTAAATTATATGCTATAATATACGTGCAACGACCACAAACTTATATCGTTCATACCGTTTGCAACTTTACAATCGGGAGTCAATATCGAAGCAAAGATGAAAAGCAAAAGACAGCAAAAACTATACGACCATTATAAAACCGTTTTCGGGAAGAACCGATTTTCAGTCTGAAACTTAAAAAGAACGTCCTGCCGACGGATATGAAGCCGATAACGACGCTTGTTTTCAAACCGACGGACGAAATGCCGTTTTGGAAACTGTGTACAATCGGCGCAAGCGATTATCTGATGCCCGAGCGAGATATAGGCTTTGGGAGAAAAGCAAATCGCCGCAATGAGTATATGATGTTTATTTCGCCCGACGTCGATATTCGTAATCCTTCGGACGACGAAGACGCGCCGACGGACTGGCTATCGTTAAACTCGCTTCTTTGGGCAACTGCGGAATATGCGTTCAACGAAAAAGATAACATAACCGTTTCGGACACGCTCGATATGAGAATCGACGGGAAATACTGCGGCACGGTACTTTTATTGCCAGAAATATTAAAATCGCCGAGTACAGTTAAGTGCTACGTTTCCGAGCATAAATACATCAGTATATTTCAAGTAATGCCGATAACGCGAGAGTTGCTTACAAAAAAACTCAGGAAGAAAGTGGGCGGTATTTATTGGCTTATGGAACAGTTCTATACGCACGACGACGATTACAAACTTATATCGTCCAAACCGTTTGCAACGTTATAAAACCCAATGGAGCGCGAGGGCGTAATATGTCAAACACTATTTCAATAGATGAACTGATAGAACAAGAATATGAGCAACAATATTTTGAAGAGTGCAAATTTATATGGCAAAACTTTGTTCCCAAAAGTGGACAAGCCCGAAATTTGCAAGGAGAATTGTTGCGAGAAATCGAGAATATTCGTTGTGAGGCACAAGATAACGGAAATGTTAATTGGGACGACGATCTTACTTATTTTTGTGAATTTATAAAGCAATCATTGATTGAACAACCGATTTTTTCTGAACCCGAAAAAGAAAAAATATGTGTCATAATGAATTATCTCAAAGAATGCGGAGTATACGCTCAAAGATTCAACGATGGCAAAATTTCTGATAACGATGTTCTTCCTGAAAAACTTGCGTATACAAAAGACAACCTTTACGATATTATTTGCGATTTTATAGGTAGATTACAAAATAAGCACCCTGAACCTATTAAATACAGCATAAATAATTCAATAAAGAGATAATACAGTTTTACACGCACGACGACGATTACAAACTTATATCGTCCAAACCGTTCGCAACGTTATAGACGTAGGAGTATAATATGGAAAAACCGACCGAAGAATATTTACAGGAACTGATATCAAACGCACGAAAAAAATTCGATGAGTTTTCATATTGTTTTGCGGATATTCCAAACGCAAAAATAACATATGTGAACACACAAAAGAGAAACCTGACGGGGATGACAAAAGGGCTTCACGGGCTTGCAGAAATGAAAGCGCATAATACGAAAGAATCATTGAAAATCAGTCCGAACTCCAAAAATTACAATAAGTTTTATAGGTCGGGCGAAAAAGTGATAAAAGTCGAGTGTTTCGTAGGCGGGCATAACGATTTGGACGTGATATACGTCGCGCAATACGACGGTGAACGACGCTATCTTTTCCCTTTTTTTGAGGATAAGAGCAAAGCCGTCGGATATCCGATTCTCGTGACGAATTTTGAAAATGGTAAAGTCACCGAAGAATACAGAGTGGACGGAAATAAGATTCTTTATGAAAAGTATGATTATTCCTTAAAAGACACGGTCGGATATTATTGCATAAACTTTGTTCCGACGGGAATTTGTCCGGTTTTGGGCGAAGAAGAAGGATATTTTAACATAAATTCGCTTGAATACAGACAGACGAAAAACGAAGTCTGGTGTCAAAAACAATAAAGGTGAAACTATGGAAAAAGTTTACGAGAAAATTCAAAAGTATAAGAAACTGGCGGTGAAAAAACCGAAATACTACGTTTCTATCGGCGATTTATATTCCGATGACGGCGATTTCAAAACCGCAACGATTTACTATCAAAAAGCCGTCGACAACGGCGTTTTGGCATATACTGTTCTTGGCGACACTTGGGGCTACCGCTCTCAATACAAAAAAGCGTTCAACGTTTATACGGAAGGCGCAAACAAAGGCGAAGCGGAGTGCTTTGCCCGTCTCGGATTTTGCTATGAAAACGGTTATGTAAAAATCGATATTCAAAAAGCAATCGAGTGTTACGCCAAAGCTTCCGATTTGGGTGTCGCGGCAGCGGCAAGATCTCTCGGCGATTTGTATTATTTCAATACGCCGATTGAAGATTCCGAGATCGCATACGTCAAAAACGCGCTGAAATGCTACGAGCGTGCTTTTTACCTCGGAGATATAGAGGTTGCAAAAAAGATAGGCTTCATATACTTAAACAATGAAGAGCTAAAAGACGTTCCCAAAGCCATAGAGTGGTACGAAAAAGGATTGAGCCTCGGCGAATACTCGCTTAATTTCGATTTGGCTTACGTCTATCTCAACGACAGGTTTGTTCCGCACGACTACAAAAAAGGTTTGAAATATCTTTTGGACGGCGTTCACCACAACGATCCCGAAAGCCTTTATATGTACGCAAGAGTTCGCGAAACGGGTATGTATAAGGTAGAACCCGACAAAAAGGCATATATTTATTATCTTAAAAAAGCGGCGGCACTCGGACAAGACGACGCTCTTCTCGATTTAGGGTACTACTATTATGATAAAGGCAAATACGACGATGCGCTCGATTGCTTTGCCTCATCAGATTTGAACGTTGTCGGATTATATTGGGCAATGGCGACAATTTATGAGGCAAAAAAGAAAGATTACAAAAACGCGCTTTTCTATTATCGTATGGCAATGGAAGATGATTATCCGGATGCTATCGAGAGAATGGCGGAAGCGTATCTCGGCGACGAACTCGGGCTTGAAAAGGACGAGAAAACCGCCCTTAAACTTTTCAAACGAGCCGCGAAACTCGGCAATGCCGCCGCGCAGTATAATCTCGGTATGGCGTATGCTTGCGGATACTACGGCGTAACACCCGATAAAGATAAGGCACTTCATTGGCTGAAACAGAGCGTTAAAGGCGAAAATCCTATGGCGTGTCTGCAAGTGGGGCTTTATTACTACTACACCGTCAAAACCAAAGCGGCTTATAAAAAAGCCTTTGAGTTGTTTACCGACGCATACAATCTCGGCGAGAACGAGGCGATTATCAATATCGGACTTTGCTATCTTCAAGGCAACGGCGTGAAAGAAGACAAAAAAGAAGCGGTTAAGTGTTTTAGGACTGCTGCTGAAAAGTACAGTTCGGGCGTTGCGTATCACAATCTCGGAATCTGCTATGAAAACGGATTTGGTGTGAGAAAAGACTATAAGAAAGCAATTGAAATGTACGGCAAAGCGGTAGAGAACGGCGAAAAAGCAGGACTTGAAGGAATTAAAAACGTTTATTTGAAAATGGGTAAGGATAAAAATTAAGCTATGTCGAGGTGTCCCTTCCGCAGTGATATGCCGGCGACGTGATATTGTCTTTGACAGTGATATGCCTACGGCGTGATATTTGCCCTGCGGACAAGTTATGGATAAGTATTTGTCATTGCGAGCGGAAAACCGGGGACCCCGCGGGATACTGTGTACCCGTGGGGTCCCCATTTTTCACGAATTTTAAGTTCCGCCGAAAAGGCGCACATAGGCATTAAAAACCGAGAATGCGTCGTATGCTTCTCTTTTGACCAGTCAATCGCCGCAAGCGACAATCGCCTGTCTTATGCTTGCATACTCCTTTTCCCCACGGGTACACAGTATCCCGTGGGGTCCCCTGAATAAAAACTCAAAAAGGCGCAAATTATCGGTTTTTAATCGCGTCGACGGGTTTCTTTCGGGCAATCCTAAGTACAGGTATAAAGCTTGCGAAAAGTGCCGTGGCGATGCAGCCCAGAAGGATAATTCCGATCTCGCGAATTCCGTAACTTAAAAGGGTTATCGGCAGTCCATAGGTTGCGCGCAGGGACGAGTTTACAACGGAAACCACAACGCCGCTTCCTATCGTCGCAAGCACGAATACGATAAGCGAAATCACAAGCGCCTCGTTGAAGAATATGCCAAAAACGTCACTTGAACGCGCTCCGACGGCTCGTAAAATGCCGATTTCGCGTTTTTTGTAAGATATCGACGCCGAAATATATGTCATAAACAGTATGACGGCGAATACGAAAACGCCGATGCCTACGTACAACAGAATTTTGGCGATTTCTTTAATGATCGAGCCCACCATATTTTCCGCCGAAACGACGTAGTTGACCAGTGAATACTTGACGCCGTCTTCGCTTTTCATTGAAAATTCGACGACTTTTTCAAGGTCGGATTTTGAAAGTTTTTCGCCGGAAATCGCCCTTGCGTATTTACCGACGGGCGCGTTTTTGATTTCGGCGGCAAGACTATCGGACACGCCGATGAAACTTTTGTCGACAGTGCCGTCGCCGGGATCGAAGAAGTAACCTTTTATCGTTAAGATTTTCGTGATATACGGGTTGTAAGTCCCGCCGCACTGCATTTTGATTTTTGCGTCTTTCACAAGCGGCGAAAGCGTCGCTTTGATTTCTTCATTGTCGGAAGAATTTTCTATGCCGTCAAGCCTGTCGCATATTCCCGTTTCGTCGTAATAAACGTTTTTCAAAGCGTTTATAAGCTGTTTTACTTCCAGCACGATTTCGTCGTCCGAAAGCGTGGTTTTGCCGCTGTCGAAAAACACGGTGCCCGCGTAATCGGCGGTTGTGAAGTAGTGCCGATAATCTCCGCCCATATACATTCTGCGCGTTTTTCCGTTGATTTCTTCGCTTTGCAGAATCGCCCTGTCGTAAATTTCACCGCCGACGCCGTCGTAAGCAAGGTAGTTTTTGATAAAGTCCTTTCCGCAAAAGAGCAAGCCCGAAAACGCGCTGTTATGCTCGCTTGAAAACTGGCTTTGCAACATGAAGTAATCAAGCGCGTCGTCGTCGCTGCCGACGGTCTTGTCAAGAGCGGCGTATCTGGAATAATCGTAGCCCGTTTTCACGACGCCGACGATTTTGAACGTACCGCTCGCCGCGTTGCCCGCGATTTTCAGGTTCGGTTTTGCATCGACAAAGTCCTCGGCGGATTTTATATCGGACGCTTCGATATTTTTGCTTTCGTCGGGAACGCCGTTTTCGTCAACGTAGGCGTATCCCCATTTTTTGAAGCAATCGAAGACAAAGTCGCTTATCGCGATTTCGTCGTTACTCTTTGGCAACCGCCCCGCCATAAGCGAAAGATTGTGCTTTTTCAGGGTGGATTCGTCCCCGATTTCGACAACGCCCGAAACGCTGCCGTCATAAACCTTGCTTGTCGCGTCTTTCAGGAAATTCCCGGAAACGCTCGCGCTGCCGCCGCTGTAATATCCGCTGCCGCTTTCGGACAGCACGGGCAAAAAGTCCATTCCCGTCTTGTTTTTCAGATTTTCGACGTCGGCGTCGGACATTCTTTTTTCGGTGAAAAACTGATCGCCGAACTCGTCAACCAGCACCGTTTTTCTGAACGTGGTATATTTTATGCCGCTGTCGACAATCGAGTTGACGATGGCGGTCTTACTGTCGTACGCGGCAAAACTGTCCACGATTCCGAACATTGCAAAGCATACGAAACACAAGAAAATCGTAATTATCAGCCTGAACGGCTTGGTTTTCATACCGCTGACGCCCATTTTGAAACTTTCTTTCACGGGCATACGCGATTTAATAAGTCTGAACGGTTTGTCGTCGGAAATTTTTATCGCGTTTTCGTCGGTGGGGGCAAACGACTCCATTTTCCCGTCTTCGTCGATGTGCGACGCGGTTTTTACGTCGGCGTTGACCTTCTCGTCAAGCGACAAATACGCCTCGTCCCGTTCAAGATATTCGTTGATACGCTTTACGTCGTCGGCGGTCAGCCTGTACCCTTTCGGGAAGCGCAAAAGCTTCCCCTTGTAGTTTTCCGCGCCACCTTCTTCAACTTCGGCGTCGATGCGGTGTTTTTCGATGTCGGAAATTACTTTGCCGTCTTTAAGTTCGATCACCCTGTCGCCGTAGGACTCGGCAAATTCGCGGTCGTGCGAAACGACGATGACAAGTTTGTCCTTTGACAACTTTTTAAGGGTGTCGAAAACTTGTATTCCCGTGCCGCTGTCAAGTGCGCCGGTGGGCTCGTCCGCCATGATGATTTCGGGGTTTTTGACAAGCGCCCTTGCGATTGCGACGCGCTGTTTCTGCCCGCCGGACAACTCGTTGGGTTTCCTTTTTCCATAGCCCGAAAGCCCGACTTCGTCCAGAATTTCGTTGATTTTTTCGTCGGTCGCTTTTGCCCCTTGAAGTTTCAGCGCAAGCGCGATATTCGCACCCACGTTGAAGTCTTCCAGAATGTTGTATTCCTGAAAAATAAAGCCGAGATACGTGTTGCGGTAACTGTCGAAATCGCCCGTGGAGAACTCCTTGGACGACTTTCCTTTGATGATGATTTCGCCGCTGTCCGCCGTGTCGAGCCCGCCCATAACGTTCAGTAGGGTGGACTTTCCGCTGCCCGATTTTCCGAGTATGAACACAAGTCCTTTTTCGGGAAATTTCAGACTTACGTCGTCAAGGGCTTTCACCTCGCCGCCTTTTTTCGGGCGATAAGTTTTTACGATATTTTTAATCTCAATCATAAAACCTCCGTAGCCGATGTTTTTACCGACCTTAGATATATTATACTTTATACAACGATATATTGTAAAACGAAAATATACCTTAAATTTCGCACCCCGTCGCGCACGGCTTTCAATTTTTCAAAAGCGCAGATTTTTCGCATTAAAAAAGCATCTCGATTTGAGATGCTTCTTCGTTTTATTTTTCGGGTTTTTCGGGCGCGATTTTAAGCGAGCCGTTTTCCGCGTCGACGACTATTACGTCACCTTCGTCAAGGTTGCCCGAAAGTATGATTCTTGCAACCGGCGTTTCGATGTGGCTTTCGATGAAACGCTTCAACGGCCTTGCGCCGAACGTTACGTCGTAGCCGCCGTCGATAATGACGTCTTTTGCCGCATCTGTAACTTTAAGGTGCAAATTTTGCCTTTCAAGTCTTGAATTGAGTTTTTCAAGCAACAAGTCGATTATCTTCTTTACACTGTCGCGAGTAAGCGGAGTGAACGTTACGATGTCGTCCAGACGGTTCAGGAATTCGGGACGGAACGTCGATTTCAACAAGGCTGAAACCTGCTCTTTTGCCTCTGCCGAGATGTTGCCGTCTTTGTCGATGCCGTCCAGAATATACTGACTGCCCAGGTTACTGGTCATAATGATAATCGTGTTTTTGAAGTTGACCGTTCTGCCCTGACTGTCGGTAATTCTGCCGTCGTCAAGCACTTGCAAAAGCACGTTGAATACGTCGGGGTGTGCCTTTTCGATTTCGTCGAACAGCACGACGGAATAAGGTTTGCGCCTTACCGCTTCGGTAAGCTGACCGCCTTCGTCGTAGCCCACGTATCCCGGAGGCGCGCCGATAAGACGCGACACGCTGAACTTTTCCATATACTCGGTCATATCGATTCTCACGATATTTCTCTCGTCGTCGAAAAGGTAATTCGCAAGGGTTTTCGCAAGCTCGGTTTTACCGACGCCCGTAGGCCCTAAGAACATGAAACTGCCGATAGGACGGTTTTCATCGGATATGCCCGCACGCGAACGCAGGATTGCGTCTGCGACTTTCGTGACCGCCTCGTCCTGACCGATAACTCTCTTATGCAACTCGTTGCCGAGATTCAAGAGTTTGGTTTTCTCGCTTTCCATAAGTTTCGTCACGGGGATACCCGTCCATTTTGCGACGATTTTTGCGATTTCGTCCGCCGTAACTTCGTCGCGGAGCAGGCTTGAATTTTCGTGTTTGCCCGCCTTGCTTTCGGCTTCTTCCAGACGTTTTTGAAGTTCGGGAAGTTTGCCGTATTGCAGTTCCGCCGCGCGCGTGAAGTCGTAAGACCTTTTCGCTTCTTCGATTTCAAGGTTCACTTTATCGATTTCGGCTTTGGTTTCCTGCACGCCGACAATCTTTTTCTTTTCGTTTTCAAGTTGGGCTTTCATCTCGTTGAACTTCGCGTTAAGTTCCGAAAGTTCCTTTTCGATGCTCGCCTTACGCTCCATCGACAGTTTATCGCTTTCTTTTTTTAATGCGGATTCTTCGATTTCAAGTTGCATTATCTTGTGCGAAATGTCGTCCATTTCGGCAGGCATGCTGTCGATTTCGGTACGAATCATGGCGCACGCTTCGTCGACAAGGTCGATTGCCTTATCGGGCAGGAATCTGTCGGTAATGTAACGGTCGGACAAGGTCGCCGCCGCAACGAGTGCCTGGTCGTGAATTCTCACGCCGTGATAGATTTCGTATCTTTCTTTCAGTCCCCTTAAAATCGCAATCGTATCTTCGACGTCGGGCTGATCGACGGTCACCGGCTGGAAACGACGTTCAAGCGCGGGATCTTTTTCGATATACTTGCGGTATTCGTCCAAAGTCGTCGCGCCGATGCAGTGCAACTCGCCACGGGCAAGCATAGGTTTCAAAAGATTGCCTGCGTCCATGCTGCCTTCGGTCTTGCCTGCGCCGACGATAGTGTGCAATTCGTCGATGAACAAAAGCGTCCTGCCTTCCTGTTTTTTGATTTCGTTAAGGACGGCTTTCAGCCTTTCTTCAAATTCGCCGCGGTACTTCGCGCCCGCAATCAACGCACCCATATCCAACGCGAAAACCTTTTTGTCTTTCAATCCTTCGGGGACGTCGCCGCGTACGATACGCTGTGCAAGCCCTTCAACGATTGCGGTCTTGCCGACGCCCGGATCACCGATAAGCACGGGGTTGTTTTTCGTCTTTCTGGAAAGAATCCTTATGACGTTTCTTATTTCCTCGTCACGGCCGATTACGGGGTCGAGTTTTCCGTTTCTTGCCCTTTCGACAAGGTCGTATCCGTATTTATTGAGCGCTTCGTAAGTGTCTTCCGGGTTGTCCGTGGTGTTGGGCGCGGTTTTGATTTTTTTCAAAGCGTCCAGAAACGCCGCCTTGTCCACGCCGTACGCCGAAAACAATTTTTTGAGATTCGCCGTCTGATTGTCGAGAATACCTTCAAAAAGATGCTCGACTCCGACGTATGCGTCGCCGTCTTTTTTGGCGTACTTTTCGGCAGCCGCAACGACTTTCGCCGCTTCGTTACCGAGATACATGCTCGCGCCTTCGCCCGAAACCCTCGGGAAAGACTTGATCACGTTTTCGACCGCGCCTTTAAGACTGTCGGCGCTTACTTGCAGTCCTGTTAAAATTTTATAAATGAGTCCGTTTTCGTCGTCAAGCAAAGCGTATAAAAAATGCTCGGGCTTAATTTCCTGATTGTCGTGTTCGAGAGCGACGTTTTGCGCGCCCTGCACGGCCTCAACGGCTTTTGCGGTATATTTATTAGTATCCATATATTATTTATCCTCCTTTTTACGATAATACATACGCGAGCGTTGGCAATCGGTGTTACAAACCGTTAGCACTCGCAACCTTTGATTGCTAATTATTGTAACACTTATTTACGATTTGTCAATACCTTTATGAAAAAAAGTTAAAGAAAAATACAACAAAAAAAAGCACGCAAAGCGTGCTTACGGTAATTATAAAAAAATCGAAATATACTCTGATAATTAATTATTTCCCAAAAGCTAGTTACTCGTGGGGAATTTTACGGGTAGGTAGTTTATTGCCTACCCGTTTTTCGTTCCCTCACGCCATTTTAATGCGTTTTAATCTGCGCCGTATTGTGGCAAATTGATTGCCCCGACGAATTTGTAGATAATTTCTACTTCCTGCATTTTTCTGCCGTCGTATTTCTCGGGTTCGCCGATATAAATCTTTTCGATGAAACTATTGAGAATTTCGGGGGTCAACTCTTCAATTTCCGTATAAGTCTTTACGACTTTAAGGAATTTCGAGAGTTTTTCTTCGTTCTGTACCGATGAAGCAAGTGCTTTTTGTGAGCTTTTTAATTTTTTTTATTTCGATGCCTCATAAAACGTAGTAATACAAAGAATTTCTCTTGACGAGTTGGTAAAATCACGATTTATC
>ERZ1026844.77-NODE-77-length-78766-cov-7.579246_pt1 | contig 78766 bp, 68 predicted proteins | sample MGYA00380152_ERZ1026844 | MGnify/ENA primary metagenome ERZ1026844 (study PRJEB33269, sample SAMEA4719788) | human gut metagenome | biome: human-associated habitat; feature: organic feature; material: feces | place: Cameroon | collected 2013-10 ... | reverse complement strand
TGAAGAAGGGGCGCGCCGAAGGCGGAGGATAGAGTGCCTCGAAGAGGCACCCTTCAGCAGAATGGTAAACGATGTATGTAAGACAATCGCTCCTCGCGGATCGTCATCCCGAGCGAAGTCGAGGGATCTTTTTCGTTCGCCTTATTCTTTTTCTCAGGAGTCTTTTATGATCGATGTCAATGAAAAAATCAAAGCCAAGGTAGAAGCCCTTCCTGATTCGCCCGGGGTGTACCGCTGGAAAGACAAAGACGGGCGGATCATCTACGTCGGCAAGGCGAAGAACCTGAAGAACCGTGTCCGCTCGTATGTACGCGAGGATAAGAACCGTTCCCCGAAAGTCGCGGCGATGATCCGTCACGCGGACGATCTCGACATCACGATGACCGGGACGGAGATGGAAGCGCTGATCCTCGAGTGCAATCTCATCAAAGAACTGCACCCGAAGTACAATATTTCCCTGCGTGACGACAAATCGTACCCCTATGTGAAAATCACGGTGAATGACGAGTGGCCGCGGATCTTCGTCACGAGGAATATCCGCCGCGATGATGGGGCGAAATATTTCGGCCCCTTCACCGACGTGGGGAGTCTGCGCCAGACGCTGTCCCTCCTTCGTCACTACTATCCCATCCGCACCTGCCGCTCCATGAAGGTATCCCGTCCCTGCCTGCAGTACCACATGCACCTCTGCAGTGCGCCCTGCGGCGGCCACGTCGATCACATCGACTATGACCGTGATGTGAAGATCATCTGCGACCTCTTGGAAGGGAAGAGCACCGCGCTGGTGAAGGAGCTCACGCGGCAGATGATGGAAGCATCAGAAGCGTTGGATTTCGAAAAAGCCGCCAAGCTGCGCGACCACATCCGCGCTATCGAGAGCGTGCAGCAGCGCCAGCACATCGTTTCCACGGAAGGGGACTTCGACGTGCTCGGCATGGCACGCGACGGCAGCCACACGGGACTCGAGATTTTCTATATCCGCTATGGCCGCATGGTGGGGAAGGAGAATTTCAGTATCCCTGAAAGTGCATCCGAGACGGATGAGGAAATCATCACCACCTTCCTGCGCGATTTCTACGGAGGAAATCCGACATCCGTCCCGAAAGAAATCATCCTGCCGCTCCTGCCGGAAGAGTCCGGCCTCCTCTCACAGTGGCTGACGAAGCTTCGCGGCAGCGAAGTGAAGCTCATCCGCCCCGAGCGCGGCTTCAAGCGCCGCCTGAAAGACATGGCGATGGCGAATGCCGCGAAGTATCTTTCCGACAAGAAGCTGCAGTGGGAGTATCAGGACGCCCGCGAGCAGGGCGCCGTGCAAAAGCTGAAAGAGCTGCTCTCTCTGCCGCGCCTTCCCGAGCGCATGGAGTGCTTCGATATTTCTCATAACCAAGGCGCAGAAACCACCGGCTCCATGGCCGTCTTCGAGCATGGACGTCCGGCGAAGAGCGAATACCGGAAATTCAAACTGCAGACCACGCAGGGGCATGCCGACGACTTCAAGTCCATGGCAGAAGTCATGAGCCGCCGCTATGGGAAGGAAAAGGACTGGCCCGAGCCCGACCTCATCGTCCTTGATGGCGGTCTTGGGCAGATGCACGCGGCCATTCCCGTGATTCGCGAGGCCGGCTGTCATGCACCTGTCATCGGGCTCGCCAAGCGTATCGAAGAAATCTACGTGGAAGGGAGCGACATCCCGATCGTCCTCGATCACCACGAGCCCGCCCTCCAGCTGCTCCAGTTCCTCCGCGACGAAGCCCACCGCTTCGTCATCACCTACCATAGGAAATGGACGAACAAAAGAAATACAGAGTCCGTCCTTGACCACATCGAAGGCATCGGCCCGAACCGCCGGAACGCCCTCTGGCATGCCTTCCGCTCGCTCGATGAAATGAAAAAAGCGAGCGAAGAAGAGCTCGCCCAAGTCCCCGGCATGAATCAGCGCGCCGCGCACAACGTCTACCGGTTCTTCCATATGAGAAAAGACGAGAAACAGCTCGTCCTGCAGGGGATGGATGTGGAAAAGGAAGGCTGATGATACGGGAAAGTCATCCTCCCTCCTTCCACTGGAAGGAGGTGCCCCGAAGGGGCGGAGGTTGGCTCCCGCAGCGGGATGAAAAGAAATGTGAGACGAGCGCCGCCCCGCATCGTCATCCCGAGCGAAGCCCTTGATCTCCACTGCGCTGCGGCAAACAGCACTCAGGCGTTTTCGAGCTATTTAAGGAGGATGTCGACGACGCTATGTATAAAAATCCATATGAAATCTGATTCTGTGATTTAATCAGCGTTTCCTTAAGAAACGAAGACTTACATACTGCCTCACATTCGTCGTTTCCCTTTCTGCAAGAAGGATCTCTCGACTACGCTCGAGATGACGATACGGGGAAAAGGCTATTTCAAAATTGCGGCGAAGCCGCTACCTCTTAGCCTTCCCCGCATGGGGAAGGGGGACCGCGTCAGCGGTGGATAGGGTTCTCCGATATTGCATGACAGCTGAGCAGGCCCTTGAAGAAGGGCCGCGCCAAAGGCGCAGGATAGAGTGCCTCGCAGAGGCACAAATCAGCAGAACGGAAAATGATGAATGTGAGATGAGCGCCGCCCCGTATCGTCATCCCGAGCGGAGCCCTTGATCTCCACTGCGCTGCGGAAAACAGCACTCAGGCGTTTTTTTAGAAATGACGATTTACATACTGCCTCACATTCGTCGTTTCCCTTTCTGCAAGAAGGATCTCTCGACTACGCTCGAGATGACGATACGGGGAAAAGGCTATTTCAAAATTGCGGCGAAGCCGCTACCTCTTAGCCTTCCCCGCATGGGGAAGGGGGACCGCGTCAGCGGTGGATAGGGTTCTCCGATATTGCATGACAGCTGAGCAGGCCCTTGAAGAAGGGCCGCGCCAAAGGCGCAGGATAGAGTGCCTCGTAGAGGCACAAATCAGCAGAACGGAAAATGATGAATGTGAGATGAGCGTCGCCCGCATCGTCATTTCGAGCGAAGTCGAGGGCTCTTCCTTGTATATCGGTAAAACGGTTATCCTGGGATAGCGAGCAACCGTAGCCCAATGCATCATTACACTATCATCCATGAGTACGGAAGAAAGACTGCACAACAAAAAAAGGCGAACCGAAATGGTTCGCCTTTTTGCTTGCCCGACTAGCCTGCGTCAGCGAGATCGCTGGTCGCTACCGTGCGAAGGCCCGAAAGTGGGCGGGACTGGAGCGATGCGATCGCATTTCCTGCGGCATACAGTTCATCAGCCGTGGCCGATACTTTGATCTTGCTGAAATTCAGATTCTTCACCTTGGAAGTCCCCGAGGACGCATCCTCTACACGGACCTGAAGTTTCATATCGATGGTTTTTGTTGTAGCAGACATGGTTGTCTCCTTTGCTGTAATCATGGGTAGTAAGTAAAAAGACTCGAAGATGGGACGTCAGACATTGGACAGTCCCGCTCCTCGCTATTCCAGCACGGTCGCGCTGGTTTCGACGATCTTCGCCTGCTTGAAAGCCGTGACCGCATGGCCGGAAGAGGATTCCAGCACCGGAAGGATGAGCGCCGCCTTCTCCTTCACCGTCTCGAGCGTCAGGTCTTCCTTCGGGCAGGGAATCGAGAGCGTCATGCTGCGGCTGCCTTCTACAGTAAATGTCAGTTCCAAAACTTTGTTATTCGTGTTCATAGGTTATCTCCTTATGGAAATCGGGCTTACACAGCCCATAAGAAATAGGGAAAATCAAGATATGATGTGAATAAGTTACTCACACGCTATATATAGAAAGAGATGGCATAAAAAAACACCCGGAGAAGGCTCTCCGCCTGTACCCGAAGCAGGCGGAGCCCAGAATCGGTGACGGTCGTCCATGTGCACCGAAGTGCGGGAGAACCTGTGCTATCGTCGGGACCCGGCCTCGCATGGGGCAGGGAAGCGGAAGAACCTGATCGGTTTCCGGATATTTGGTTTTTCACAGTTGTCAGCCTAAAATGGGTGTCGGCAGCAGGCTGTACGCTTCCAGCTGACCCATCCGATGACGCCAGGGCATCCTGCAGATCCGCCCTGCCTTGGAGCGATCCTTCCTTGTGATCTCGTAGCGCTTGGAGAATTCTGGAAATCGGAAGGTCCGTCTGGTCAGGGAACATGTTCAGGCATGTCCGGGCTTCATGACTATATAGTACAACGTCATTCTAAAAATTGCAAGAGGGAAAAACTACAAATAACTACAATGATTTGTTGAAAGTACTGTTTTATGAAATGCAAGAGCACAAAATGTGCAATGAAACTATGCATATATGCAATAAAACATTGCGTATATGCAATGTCAGATATAGCCATCAAGTACCTGACGGACCATGGCGGACCTCAGTGAATACTGATAGTAAGGAGAAATCGATGGTGAATCTGTGTGTTTATGTATCGCCTCATTCGAGAAAAAATTTTGTATTGGGAAAAGAGTATCGAGTACCATGAGATAGAGAGCGCTTTTCATTCAGAGAAGGAAAAGGAAGTCATGATGTGTGAGTATCCCGTCTGATTTCTTTCACAGGTCTCCCCGGCGGGAAAGAAAAAACCGCAGGTGGGGATCTTTTATTTTGCCTGTTTTTCGAAAAGAGGAAGAAATCATAGCGGGGAGTGGTTTGATTTCAGGCAGAAAGCGCTGAAAATATCGATAAAATCAATGCATGGGCAGCAGACGGGAAAATGATTGGTTTGAAAAATTTTCGTTGTCACGGGGTGGGGGATTGTGGTAGAATGTGGGTAAATGTGGAGGAGGTGGAAGGATATGTTTATGAATGAATATTCTCATACCATAGACGCCAAGGGGCGCATGATCCTTCCAGCGAAATTCAGAGAAGAGCTGGGAAGTCGTTTTGTGCTGGCTCCAAGTCTGGATACCTGCCTCAATATTTATCCGAAAGAACGCTGGGATGCCTTGATCGCCCGGCTGCAGAAGCTGCCTTTCACGAACCGCAATGTCCGCAAGATCATGCGTCATCTGATCGGCCGCGGGACGGAGATGGAGTGCGACCGTCAGGGACGCATACTGATTCCCGCCCACCTTCGTGAATTTGCACAGCTGAAGAAGGAAGCCTGCATCGTGGGGACGGGACCCATCATCGAGATCTGGGATCCGGAGCTCCTGCGTCAGGACGAAGAGGGCGAGGATATTGCAGAAATCGCGGATGCCCTCGATCTTCCGCTGAATTTTGATCTGTGATTTGTAGTGACTTGTGACTGGTGACTTACATGCCATCTTCGGGCATCGCCCAATTTATACTCCGCGGCACTTCCCTATTTTATGCGCCGCACCACCCTCGTTGAACCCGTAGAACCTACAGAACCCGCTGAACCTCTTTCGCACGCAATCAAAGGGCGGCACGCCCCGTTGTCTAAGTTTGAAAGCAGGGATTAGTGGCTAGGGATTGGGGATTAGGAGTGACTGGTGACTAGTGACTTGTGACTGGGGTTCTCCGGCATCGTCATCCCGAGCGCAGCCGAGGGATCTTTACTGCACTGCGGGAATCAGCGTGTATGCGCCGAGGGAAAACGATGTCCTAGTACTGCCTCACATCAGGAGATGAGCGTTCTGCAATAAAGACTCTCGGCTACGCTCGAAATGACGATGCGCGCGAAGCGCTATCAAAACTCCGCGGCGCTTCTGATTTTTATGCGCCGCACCATCCCCGCTGAACCCTCTGAACCTGTTGAACCCGCTCCCCCTCTTTCGCACGTAATCAAGGGGCAGCACGCCCAAGGGAGATAACCCTGAACCCTTTAACCCTTTTTTCGAGGACTAATTTATGGAATTTCAACACACCACCGTGCTTCTGCACGAAATGATCGATCGGATCCTGACGGATCCACATGGCATTTATGTCGACTGCACCTTAGGGGGCGGCGGACATTCTTTCGCTATGGCGGAGAAGCTCGCTCCGGATGCGCTTCTGATCGGCGTCGATCAAGATGAAGAAGCGATTGAGGCGGCTTCTCACCGTCTTTCCGGCTGTGCCTGCCGGCATCTCTTTGTGCGGGATAATTTTTCTCACATCCATGATATCCTGGCCTCGCTTGAGATCGACAAGGTCGATGGTTTCATTTTCGATCTGGGGGTCTCATCCCATCAGCTCGATGACGGCAGCCGTGGATTCTCTTATATGAATAACGGGAAGCTCGATATGCGCATGGATCAGAGGAATCCGCGCACGGCGTATGAGATCGTGAGTACGTATGAAGAGGAAGAGCTTGCACGCATCATCTGGGAGTATGGGGAAGAGCGATGGGCGAAGCGGATCGCGCAGTTTATCTGTGAATTCCGCGAGAAGAAGCCCATCGAGACGACGGATGATCTGGTCTCGGTCATCAAGGCGGCTATTCCGGCACATGCCAGAAGAAATGGCCCGCATCCGGCGAAGCGCACATTTCAGGCGATCCGCATCGAGGTAAATAACGAGCTGGGGATCCTGAAGGACACGATGGAAGCCTGCGTTTCCCACCTGAAAGTGGGGGGACGCGTCGGCGTCATCACGTTCCAGTCACTGGAAGACCGCATCATCAAGAAGGCTTTCAAGGAAATGGAAAGGGACTGCATCTGCCCGCCGGAGCTGCCTGTCTGTGTGTGCCACCATCATCGTCTGGTGAAGTCCATCGGCAAGGCGCAAAAGCCGAGTGCGAAAGAGATCGAGGAGAATCCGCGTGCGAGGAGTGCTGTTCTTCGCGTCGTGGAAAGGGTGTAGGAGATTAGTAACTAGTGACTGGTGGCTGGTGACTAGGAATTAGTGGCTAGGGATTAGTAGCTAGGGATTAGGTTTGCGATACGAGAAAATCGCTAGTTTTACGGAAACACTGATTAAATCGTTGTTCGATTTGACTCTGCGATTTAATCAGCGTTTCCTTAAACCTCCGCGGCGCTTCTGATTTTTATGCGCCGCACCTTCCCCGTTGAACCCTCAGAACCTATAGAACCTGCTGAACCTATTTCACAATGAAATCAAAGGGCGACACGCCCCAGGGGCTGTCCCTGAGATATAAAGTCTGAAAAAAGATGGGAGATATCGTATGGTACAGGATGTGCAAGTCATGGGTTACATGCCGTCGATGCCGGAAAGCGTCGCGCCTCGACGGATCGAGCGCGAAAAGTCTGATTCTTCCTATTTTTTTCATGATGTCATTCTTGGGATGCTGATGATTCTTCTTCCCGTGATGCTGCTGGTCTTCCTGAATGGTATCAATATTCAAGAGGAATATAGAATGCAGCGGATTCGCAGCGAGGTCATGACGATGGCGAAGGAGAATGCCGTGGATAAACTCGAAGTGTCCCGTCTGGAGGCACCGGTACGCATTCAGCAGATCGCAGAGCAGAAGCTCAAGATGAGCCTGCCCGTCCGTGCGGTCTATGGCAGCGCGGATCCTGCCAAACCGCACCCGAATAAAGGGAGATAGAGAAATGGGTTCGGAAGGTTCTGAGGGGTCAAAAGGTTCAACGGGTTTCCCATTTTGGGCAATGATGTTTCCTTAATGGCATTGCCATTTGGGGGAAATAACGGTTCCTTAAAAACTCTGCGGCGCTTAGATCCTTCGACTCAGTTCTCATTATTTCAGATAAGCCATTTTTTAACATACGACGTTTTTCTCCGCTCAGGATGACGAAATGCGCCGCACCATCTCCGTTGAACCCGTTGTACCCATTGAACCTTACTCAAAATGAATCAATGCGTTCCCCAAAATAAGGCGATAGTAGTGAACTACACAAGAAAGGGGCTGTGAAAATGAAATTTCATCTTTCACAGCCCCTTGTGCTTGCTATAGATTTAAGCTAATATAATGAGTGGCATTCGAGCGTCGTCTCTGACGGAGATGAAAGTTCATGCCATGATGATTTCAAAAGCACGACTCATAGAATACTCATATCGTACAGGAAGCGGATGACATCCGGCAGTGCGGGTGTCTTGTTTCCTACATACAAAACCAGAGGTGACTGTTTTGAAAAAATTAGCAGAATTACTGAAAACAACGCCGGTCCTTCGCACAGAAGGCGACACAGATATTGAAATTTTGGATGTGACAGCGGACTCGCGGCAGGTGAAAGAGGGCAGCCTTTTCCTCTGCCTCGAGGGGGCGCATGTGGATGGACACAAATTCGTGGACTCTGCCGTGAAGCTGGGGGCGAAAGCCATCGTGGCTTCCAAAGAGGTCGAGGCACCGGAAGGGGTCGCTGTCGTCTATGTGGCAGATACCAGAAAAGCGATGGAAGATATGGTGCCGTTTTTCTTTGATTATCCGGCACGCAAGATGCGCATGATCGCGCTTACAGGGACGAATGGCAAGACCACCACGACCCATGTCGTGAGCCATATCCTTGAGCAGGCGGGCTACAAGACGGGTGTCATCGGCACCATCCACGCCCTGATCGGGGATAAGGAGCTGCCGACGCACAATACTACGCCGGATGTCATCGATCTGGAGCGTCTGCTCTGGCAGATGGTAGAAGAAAAGGTCACCCATGTATGCATGGAAGTGTCTTCCCATTCGCTCGTCATGGGGCGCGTCGAGGGCGTGGAGTTTGATAATGCCGTTTTCACGAATCTCACGGAAGACCATCTGGACTATCATAAGACGATGGACAACTATGCGAAAGCCAAGGCCATCCTTTTCGAGAAGGTATCTTCCGCAGGACAGACGAAGGGAAATAAGTCGGCGTGGGTGAATGTGGATGACCCGTATGCCCATGTGATGATGGATGCTGTCGACCAGAAGGTGGCGGATCTTCACACCTACAGCATGAGTGACAAGACGGCGGATCTGTATGCCTTTGACAGTCAGTTCACCGGTAAGTCTTCCGCTTTCAAGGTGACTTATGAAGGGAAGACCTACCAGCTGGAAACGAAGCTGGCGGGCCGTTTCAATATTTATAATACCTTAGGTGCGATCGGCGCGGCGCTTTCTGAAGGGATTTCCATGGAAACCATTGTGGCTGCCATGAAGACATTCCACAGCGTGCCGGGCCGTTTCGAGCTGATCAATGAGGGGCAGTCCTTCACTGTCGTGGTCGACTACGCGCATACCCCGGATGGTCTTGAGAAGATCCTGACGACGGCGCAGGAAATCACGAAGGGCCGCATCCTGGTCGTTTTCGGCTGCGGCGGTGACCGCGACAAGCTGAAACGCCCGATCATGGGACGCATCGCTGCCCGCTATGCGGATGTGGCGATCGTGACCAGTGATAATCCGCGCACGGAAGACCCGGAGACCATTGTGAAAGAAGTGGCAGCCGGTGTCGAAGAAGTGAAGGCGGAGAAGCCGTCTCTGCAGGTGGAAGTGGTGGTCGACAGAAGAAGCGCCATTCAGAAGGCGATTTCCCTCGCCAAGGGAGACGATATCGTCCTCATCGCCGGCAAGGGTCATGAAGACTACCAGATCCTGAAAGACAAGACCATTCATTTCGACGATAGGGAAGAAGCGAGGAAAGCGCTGAAGCAGGCATAGGCGGCTCGCTTTTGGGAAAACTACTGAAGGAGTGAAATTCATGGCTTCATTTACGATAGAAGAAATAGAAAGAGCCTGCGGGGCGCAGCTGCTGCAGCGCGGCAGGGAGCCGTCCATGGACGGGGTCAGTACCGATACCCGCACGATCGAGACGGGGAATCTGTTTCTGGCTCTTAAAGGAGAAAATTTTGATGGGCATGCCTTCCTGAAAAAGGCGTGCGAAAAAGGGGCTTCGGGGGTCATCCTTTCGGATGCCTCTTTTGCCGCGGATCTGCCTTCTGATGTGTCAGCGTTTCTCGTGAAGGATACGAAGAAGGCACTGGAAGACCTCGCCCATTTTCACCGTATGCGTTTCCATGTACCGGTGATCGGCATCACGGGCTCTAATGGAAAAACAACGACGAAAGACATGACGACAGCGCTCCTGTCGTCTCGTTTTCATGTCTGCGCGACACAGAAGAATTTCAATAATGAAATCGGTCTTTCCATGACGCTTCTCTCGATGACGAAAGAGACGGAAGTCTGCGTCGTAGAAATGGGGATGCGCGGCTTCGGACAGATCGCAGAGCTTTGCGCGATCGCCAGTCCGACCATCGGTATCGTGACCAATGTCGGCACATCGCATATCGGGATCCTGGGCAGTCAGGAAAATATCGCGAAGGCGAAGGCCGAGCTGATCGAAGCACTGCCGAAGGATGGCACGGCGATCCTGAATGGAGACGACCCCTTCGTCAAAGCGATGGGGGACGGCTTCGAGGGACGCGTGATTTCCTATGGTCTCAAAGGGCGCTATACCGTCCGCGGGACGGAGGCGCGCTATGAGGCTTCGCAAACCCAGTTCATCTGCACGTCCTTTGATGAAGCATTCCGCGTGAAGCTCCATCTTCTCGGCGTACACAATGTCTACGATGCGCTGGCCGCCATCGCGGCAGCCCGCGTCCTTGGCGTGGACAGCCGGAAAATCCAGAGAGCGTTTGCGGATTTCCATCCGATCGGTCAGCGGCAGACGCTACTGACCATCGCAGGGATCTCCGTCATGGATGACTCGTACAATGCGAATCCGCTCTCCATGGAAATGGCATTCGGCTCGCTGAAGCAGATCCCGGCGGCGCATCATTATCTGGTGCTGGGTGATATGGGAGAGCTGGGCAAGATGGAAGAGGCGCTACATCAGGAAACGGGAAAGAAAGCAGCCGTTATGGGCTTTGACGGCCTCATCACGGTGGGACCTCTCTCTCGCCATCTGGCTTCCGCTGCCAAAGAGGGCGGCATGACGTCCGTTTTCTCGTATGAGACCTGTGAAGAAGCCGCCGAGAAGCTGGCGTCTCTGGCCAAGGCCGGTGATGCCGTGCTGGTGAAAGGTTCGCACTATATGCATATGGAAAAAGTACCAATGCTCTTGAGGGGAGTTCTGACAAAGGATGGAAAGTAATTATTGTATATACCTGCTGGAAGCAGCGGTTCTCACCATCATCTGCGGATGGGTGGGCATTCCGCTTTTGAAAAAATTGAAGGCGCGCCAGTCGATCCGCACCGAAGGACCGAAGTCTCATCGGGCCAAGAGCGGCACACCGACCATGGGCGGGCTCTTCATGCTGACAGCGATGGTACTGGTGGTCCTCTTCAATCGGCTGCTGGATCCGTCGGTCCTCTGGCTCCTTTTCCTGACGCTGGGGCATGGGCTTTTGGGATTTCTCGATGACTTCATCAAAGCGGAAAAGAAAAGAAATCTGGGGCTGACCGCCAAGCAGAAAATGCTGGGGCAGCTGATCCTCGCCGTGCTCTTCTGCTGGGGTGTCGTCGATACCCTGCACCTGCCGTACTCGATCGCGATCCCATTCACGACGATGGATATTTCCATCGGACTTTTGTACTATCCTTTCGTTGTCCTTGTCATCGTGGGGGCTTCGAATGCGGTGAACCTGACGGATGGTCTGGATGGGCTGGCTTCCGGCTGCTGCGTCATCGCTTTTACGGCCTATGCGGTCTTCTGCTATATGACAGGATTTCATGACCTCGGCTATTTCATCATCATTCTGGCAGGGGCCTGCATTGGCTTCCTTTTCTTCAATTATCACCCAGCCAAGGTCTTCATGGGGGATACCGGCTCGCTCGCCCTCGGCGGAGCCATCGCCGGGATCTCGGTCATGACCCGGACAGAGCTCTTGCTCGCCTTCCTCGGACTGATTTTTGTGCTGGAGGCCTTATCTGTCATCATTCAGGTCATTTCTTTCAAAACAACGGGCAAGCGTGTCTTCAAGATGAGTCCGCTGCACCATCATTTCGAACTGTCGGGCTGGAGTGAGGTCCGTGTCGTCTGGTCCTTCTGGATCTTCGAGGGCCTCGCCGCTGCAGGCAGCCTGATGCTGGCAATCTATGCACTGCCATAGACTGAGAGACTAGGAGACTGGGAGACTAAAGACTGAAGACTGAAGACTAAGAGACTAAGGAACTAGAGACTAAGAGACGGCGAGATGATGTATGAAATCGGATGTTTTCCGCGCCGATCCCTAATCCCTGGCTACCAGTCCCTAGTCCCTAGCCACCAGTCCCCTTCGACTATCCATGTTTTACCATCATGGGAGGTATGCTTTGAAAAATGTATTGATTCTGGGCGCCGGCATCAGCGGCCTTGGCGCAGCCCATGTACTTCTCCGTCATGGAGCCCATGTCGTGATTTCTGATCTGAAAGATCAGATACAGAATACAAAAGAGAAAGAAGAGCTCATCGGGCTCGGGGCGGAGTTCTGCTTCGGCGCGCAGTCGGAGAGCCTTTTGGACGGTATGGATACCGTCGTCGTTTCTCCTGTCATCCCGGCGGAAAATGTCGTAATCCAGGGGGCGATGAAGCGGGGCATCCCTGTCCTGAGCGAAGTCGAGCTGGCCTATCGCGTGACGAAGGCGCCGATCCTTGCCATCACGGGGACGAATGGGAAAACCACGACCACGACGCTGCTTGGCAGCATGCTCTCGCACTCAGGGAGGCCCTTTGCGCTGGCAGGAAATCTGGGGATTTCCCTTTCCCGCGAAGCCGAGCTGGTGCCGGAGGACGGGCTGATCGCAGCGGAAGTTTCGAGCTTCCAGCTGGAATTCATCACCCATTTCCAGCCGAAGGCGGCGGTCATCCTGAATATCACGCCCGACCATCTGGAACGTCATCACACCATGGAGGCCTACGTGGCAGCCAAGGCACGCATTTTTGAAAATATGGACGAAACAAACTGCATCCTTCTGAATGCGGATGATCCCTATACGCCGATGCTGAAAAAGCAGGCGGAAACGCACACCCATGTGTGTCTGCTCTCTACCTCGCACGGGGTCGAGGAAGGGGCATGCCTTTCCGGTGACCGTCTCGTGCTGAAGAGAAGGGGAGAAACCATTCCTCTCTGCACGGCAGGGGAGCTCTTGCTGAAGGGGAAACAGAATATCGAGGACTGTCTCGCGGCTGCTTTCCTGGCGCATGAGGGCGGCGTCGACACGGCTGTCATCATAGAGGCGCTGAAGACCTTCGCCGCTCTTCCGAACCGCATCGAATTTGTTCGCAAGCTGGATGGCGTTTCATACTACAATGACTCCAAAGCCACGAATACCGATGCAGCCGTCAAAGGCATGGAAGCCTTCGACAAGCCGGTCATCCTGATCGCCGGCGGCCACGATAAGGGGACGCCTCTTTCTGATTTCATGCAGGTCGTGCGTCGTCATACGAAAGAGCTCATCCTTTTGGGAGCTGCGGCCGGACGCTTCGAAGCAGCGGCAAAAGAGGCGGGCGTCTCTTCGATCCACCGCGTATCCTCTATGAAAGAGGCCGTCTTCCTCGGACAGAAGCTGGCGAAACCGGGGGATGTCGTCATCCTTTCACCGGCCTGCTCCTCTTTCGATATGTATAAGAATATGGAAGAGCGCGGCATGGATTTTAAGAAAAACGTAAAGAGCCTCATGTAAATGGGTCGGGGTCAGAAAATATGTCAGAAGCCAGACATCTGACGTCTAACATCTGGCGTCTCCAAGGCTGATTCCTGATCCCTGTTTTCTCACTGATTATAACGGAGCATTCATGAAACGGGTTATTTTATCTGGCGGCGGTACGGGGGGACATATTTACCCGGCCATCACCATTGCTAAGGAAATAGCAAAACTGGAAGAAACAGAATTTCTTTTCGTGGGCACGCCGAATGGGATGGAGTCACGTATCATTCCGAAGGAAGGGTATCGTTTCGCCTCGCTGCCGGCTTCGGGCCTGAAGCGGAAGCTGACGCTGGAAAATATCAGTATCCTGTGTCATGCGGCAGGGAGCCTCTTCAAGGCGCGCCGGATCCTGAAGGATTTCGCACCGGATGTAGTCATCGGGACGGGCGGCTATGTATGCGGGCCGATCCTGATGGCGGCAGCGCTGTCTCATATACCGACGCTGATCCAGGAGCAGAATGTGATCCCCGGGATCACGAATAAGATCCTTTCCCGTGTGGTCGATAAGATCGCGCTGGGCTATGAAGCAGCCGCTCCCCGTTTCCCGCATCCGGAGAAATGCATCTATACAGGAAATCCGATCCGTCCCGACATTATGGAAGCCAAGCGGGAGGCATCCCGCAGGGCGCTCGGGCTTTCGCCGGATACCTTCATGGTACTGGTCACCGGCGGCAGCCGCGGAGCGAGGACGATCAATACCGCTATGCTGGATGTGCATCGCCACTTCAAAGATGCGAAGGACCTGTGCCTTTACCATGTGACGGGTGAGCTGGAATATGACAAGATCACGAGTGCACTCGGCTGCGCGGAGGACGGACATTATGGTTCTGCGAGCCGCATCATCCGCTATGAGTACCATATGCCGAATGCGCTTGCAGCCGCCGATCTCATCATCTGCCGCGCGGGAGCCATCAGTCTGGCGGAAGTCGCAGCAAGAGAGCTGCCGGCCATCCTGATCCCGTATCCCTATGCGGCAGAGGATCACCAGACATACAATGCCCGCGTCTTTTCTGAGGCGGGCGCGGCGAAAATGATTCTGGATAAGGACGTCACAGGCGCCCGATTCATTGAAAATATCACAGCGCTTCGCGAGCATCCCGAAGATCTACAGACGATGGAGAAGTCCATCGGCACTTTGAAAAAAGTGCATGCCGGAGAGGATATCGCAAGACTTGCACTGTCGCTCATTAAATAAAGGAAGACGATTATGGACCTCACGAAGTATCATTCATTCCATTTCATAGGGATCGGCGGTATGGGCATGCGTGCGCTGGCCGTCATTCTGCTGGATAAGGGGGAGCGCATTTCCGGTTCCGATGTGGCAGACTCTCCTTTTCTGCGCGATTTCCGAAAAAAAGGCGCAGAGATCTATATCGGGCATGAAGCGTCTCATGTGAAGGGCGCAGACTGCGTTGTCATTTCTTCGGCGATCTCCGAAGAAAATCCGGAGCTTCTGGAAGCGAGACGTCTTGGCATTCCCGTATTCCATCGCTCCGACGTGCTGGCGGCCATGTTCCACTGGGGCAAAGGCATCGCTGTCGCAGGCGCACATGGGAAATCCACGACCTCTGCCATGGTGGGACAGATCTTCTATGAAGCAGGCAAAGACCCGACGATCGTTCTCGGGGCGGCAGCCAGCTATATCGGAGGAAACTCCTCTCTCGGAAAGGGCGAGTATGTCATCGCGGAAGCGGACGAAAGTGACGGCTCTTTCCTGAAATTTTCCCCTTATATGACGGTGGTGACGAATATCGAGGATGACCATCTGGATCATTATGGCAGCGTCGAAAATATCCGCCGTGCATTCTCCGAATTTATCAGCCATATCTGCTATGAGGATGGCGTCGCCATCGTATGCACAGACAGCGAAGGCGTCTGTGCGATCCTGCCCGAGATCCATAAGACCTGCATCACCTATGGCCTCAATGAAAAAGCAGACTATCGGGCCGTGAACAAGCGATACGAAAACAGGCATCTTCTTTTCGATGTGGTGCACGAGGGAAAGACGCTCGGCACCATCGAGCTTCAGATCCCGGGGTCGCATAATATCCGTGATGCGCTTGGCGCCGTGATCGCAGCGCTCTACTGCGGCATCCCGATGGAAACGATCGAGACGGCACTGTCTCACTTCGTGGGAGTGAAGCGTCGCTTCGAGACGAAATCCAGAGAAAATGATCTCTGGGTGGTCGATGACTATGCACACCATCCGACAGAGATCAAAGCGACTCTGAAAGCAGCGAGAGAGACAGGCGATCATCGCATCATCTGCGCCTTCCAGCCGCACCGCTATTCGCGCACGCAGCTGCTGCAGCAGGAGTTTGCCGAAGCATTCGATGATGCGGATGTACTCTTCTTCACCGATATCTATGCGGCGAGTGAGGCGCCGATCGAAGGTGTCGACGGACATCTGATCCCCTCACTGGTTCATCAGCGTCTGCCGGAAAAGGAGATTCACTATGTGGAAACGGTGGAAGGCGTGTCTCAGGCGCTTTACGACTTTGTAAAGCCGGGGGATATGATCATCACCATGGGCGCCGGCAGTATTTACCGCGCAGGGGAAGAGCTCATTCAGTTGGTGAAGGATAAAGGGTTGAAAAAGTGATTACTAAAGAGAGCAGAATCGTGGTCCTCATGGGAGGACCCTCCAGAGAGGCGGAAGTCTCCAGAAATACAGGGAAGGCCATTTTAGAAGCCCTGACCTCCATTGGTTATCAGGCCATTTCTATGGAGTATGACCCGCACCATGTGGTGGAGCAGCTGAAAGAAGCGAAGGCAGATGCCGTATTCATCGCGCTGCATGGCAAGTATGGGGAGGATGGCACCATCCAGAGCGTACTCGAGCTCGCCCGCATCCCGTACACGGGCTCCGGCGTGACCTCGAGTGCCATCACCATGGATAAGATTATGAGCAGCCATTTCTTCAAGCAGGCGGGTCTCCCCATGGCCTTCTCCAAGGCTTACTATCTGAAGGAGGGGAAGGAGAATATAGAAGAAGACATTCGTAAGAGCTTTACCCTTCCTGTCGTCCTCAAGCCCGCCTGTGAAGGCTCGACCATCGGCATCGAGATCGTAAAGGAAGAAAAAGATCTGAAAGAGGCGATCAACCGTGTCTTCTCGGTAGAACCAAGGATCCTGGCAGAGGCTTTCCTTTCCGGAGACGAATTCACCGTTTCCGTGCTGGACGGCAAAGCACTGCCGGTCATTCAGATCTGTCCGCATTCGGGGTCTTATGATTACCACTCCAAGTACACCAAGGGCGCGACAGACTACCTCGTCCCGGCTCCGATCCCGGAGGCGCTTGCGGAAGAGATGAGCCGTCTCGCAGAGACCGGCTATCGCATGGCGGAATGTGATGGTGCGTGCCGCTTCGACTTCAAGACGGATCGCGAAGGCCGTCCGCATCTTCTGGAAGCCAATTCCATCCCGGGCATGACAGTGACGAGCCTCGTCCCGAAGGCCGCCGCAGCGGCGGGGATCTCATTCCCCTCGCTCTGCGAAAAAATTCTCCTCGAAGCGGGACTGGATAAGGTGTGATCTCAGTGAACGGGGACGACACGTCCCACGGATGTCCCCTTAAAACGCAAACCTTACACCTAAGGAAACACGGATTAAATCGTTGTCAGATTTCATTCTTGGATTTTTATACAGAGCAAGGAATCATCTGACGCGAATAGCGAGCTATTTAAGGAGGATGATGACGAAGCTATGTATAAAAACCCATATGAAATTCGACTCTGCGATTTAATCAGCGTTTCCGTAAAACCTTATACAAACAGGATTTGATTCTTATGGATAATTTTAAAAGCTTCAATGATTTCCGGCGCGAGCTGCATGAAGGAAAGATCCCCGAGCAGAAGCCACGGGAAGAGACGGAAGTGACACCGGAAGATCCTTCGCGAGACATAGAGACGAAGGAGGCACCCCGGGTATCGCGCAAAAAGAAAAGGAAAGGATTCCGTATCAGGCAGTCCATCCTGCTCGCAGGCGGCGGACTTCTCCTTGCGGCACTTGGCATATTTCTTTTGCCGCTGCCCTTAGGCTATATCCATCTCACCGGCACGAAGGTACTCACGATGGAGGATATTCTTTTTGAAGGGCAGATCCGCCAGCCGGTCAATGTGCTGCAGATCAGCGCTTCCAGCCTGGCAGAACGTCTTTCTCATGACATTCGTGTGGCTCATGTCGAGGTGAGCCGTGGATTTCCCTTCGTTCTCGAAGTACACATCGAAGACAGAGAGCCGCTGGCCATCATGCAGGCGGAGTACAGCTATGTCGTGCTGGATAAAGAGGGCATGGTGATCGATTCCGTGCAGTCGATCCGGAAGGGCGACGTCGCTATGATCACAGGCAAACGCATGGAAAACCTGCTACTCGGAGATACCGTGTCGCAGGAAGACCTGGACAAAGCACTCGCTTTTCTCAATGCGCTCTCTCCGGAAGGGCAGCGGTTCTTTTCGGAGATCAATATCGGAAATCCGGAAAACATACGCGCTTATACCAGAGATGGCATCACCGTCCGTCTTGGCAGCGGAAGTGACATGGAAGCGCAGGCCAAACTGGCCGAGAATATGGTAGGGGATGTGAAGGCGCGCGGTCTTTCCGTGGAATATGTGGACGCCAATCTCTCCTCTCCCTTTATAAAACTGAAAAAATAGAGATTTTAACCGGGAAAATTGCAAATTGTCTCATTCTACCGGTGGCGAACTTGTGGAAAGTATTGTACAATGGTACATATGATTAGCAGAAATGTAATATAGGTGGATAACATCCTGAGTTAATCAGCGTTTCCTTACATACATGACGCAAAATATCCTGAAGGAGGAGCGAACATGGAACAGTCTGAAATGGCAAACATTAAAGTAATTGGTGTAGGTGGCGGCGGAAATAATGCAGTCAACCGCATGATTGATGCCCAGGTCAAAGGGGTCGAATTTATTGCAGTCAATACCGAAACCCAGGTTTTGAATAAATCCGAAGCAGATAACAAGATTCAGATCGGTGAAAAGCTGACCAAGGGTCTCGGCGCCGGTGCAAAACCGGAAGTCGGTGAACAGGCAGCCGAAGAATCCAAGGAAGATCTCTCCAAAGCACTGGCGGGCGCAGACATGGTCTTCGTCACTGCCGGCATGGGCGGCGGCACAGGTACAGGTGCGGCTCCGGTAGCTGCACAGTGTGCCAGAGAGCTGGGCGCGCTCACCATCGCTGTCGTGACGAAACCATTCACATTCGAAGGCAAGGTCAGAGCAAGAAATGCCCAGGAAGGGATCGAACGTCTGAAGAACAGCGTCGATGCCATCCTTGTCGTACCGAATGACAAGCTGCTGCAGATCATGGATAAGAAAGCATCTCTGAAGGATGCCTTCAAGACCGCGGATGATGTACTCCGTCAGGGCATCCAGGGCATTTCCGACCTGATCACCGTACCGGGCATCATCAACCTGGACTTTGCAGACGTTCGGACCATCATGAGTGACCAGGGCGAAGCGCTCATGGGCATCGGCATCGGCACCGGCGACAACCGTGCGAGCGACGCCGCTTCCATGGCCATCAACAGCCCGCTTCTCGAACGCAGCATCGATGGCGCGAAAGGCATCATCATCAATATCACCGGCAATGAAGACCTGGGACTCTTTGAGATCAACGAAGCATCCCAGATCATCACCGAAGCAGCCGATCCGGATGCCAATATCATCTGGGGTACTTCTGTCGATGATACCCTCGATAACGATACCGTCAGGATCACTGTCATTGCTACCGGCTTCGGCGAAAAGAAAAAAGCACAGGCTCCGGCGCAGGCAGGAAACAGATTCAGCAATGCTGTCCGCCCGAGCACGGGAATTGCGGTTCCGGAATTCCTCAGAAAATAAGGGAAAATACGCCGTCTGACTGCTCTCATGGATGACTCTCTTTCTGATGCGACACCATATGGAACAGAGAGGGAGGATGCGGACCATGATCGCATCCGTATTCTCCTGACCGGAGACAGACCGGCTCTTTCTACCTGTCTGAAAAGCCACACCGCATATGCAGTGTGGCTTTTATTGATTTTGCTTTTTGTTAACTCTAAGAAGGAGAATTCGATATGAAATGCCCATTCTGTAAAAGCAGAGATACGAAAGTGACAGACTCCAGAGATACGGATGAAGGCGCAGCCATTCGCCGCCGCCGTCAGTGCCTCTCTTGCGGACGCCGTTTCACGACGTATGAGACCGTAGAAAAACTGCCGCTTCGTGTCATCAAGAAGAATGGCAAGCGTGAGCTATTCGATAGATCCAAGATCCGTAACGGTATCACCAGAGCCTGTGAAAAGACGAATGTATCCTCTGCCCAGATCGAAGAGATCATCGATCTGGTGGAACATACGATCCGCAACGATCCGAAGCGTGAGCTTCCGACCACGGAGATCGGCAACATTGTGATGGATGCGCTCTGCAAGCTCGATCAGGTCGCATATGTCCGTTTTGCTTCCGTATATCGCGAATTCAAGGATATCAATACATTCATGCAGGAGCTTCAGAATCTGATGACCAATCAGCAGCCTTCGTCTAAGGCCGCTCAGGGTGAGGAAAAGAAATGAGAGCGCTCATAGAAAAATGCTTCGATGACCATCAGAAAGCACTGGAAAAGAGCCGCGCACTCTATCCTGTCATCGAAGATATGGCGAAGATCTGCGAAAAAGCCCTGCGCTCCGGTCACAAGATCCTCATCTGCGGCAATGGAGGCAGTGCTGCAGACGCGCAGCACATCGCTGCGGAATTTGTCGGGCGATTTCATAACGAGCGCCGCTCTCTTCCTGCCATCGCTCTCACGACAGATACCTCGATCCTGACCGCCGTCGGGAATGACTACAGCTTTGACCGTGTTTTTTCCCGTCAGGTCGAAGGACTCGGAAATCCGGGGGACATCCTCTGGGGGATCTCTACCAGCGGAAACAGTCCGGACGTGCTCGAAGCGCTGAAAATAGCGAGAGAAAAAGGGCTGACGACCATTGGCTCGACCGGTAAGACCGGCGGAGCCATGGTACTCTGGTGCGATGCCTCTTTGGTGGTGCCCGACGATGTCACCGCCCGCATTCAGGAGATCCACATGCTCGCGGCGCATATCATCTGCCAGATCATCGATGAGATGGACTGGACGAAATGATGGACACCAGAAGAAAAGCGGTCTTTTTTGACCGCGACGGCGTCCTCAATGAAGATGATGGCTATGTGCATCAGATGAGGAAGCTGCGCTGGGTGAAAGGCGCAAGGGAGATCGTAGCCGAGCTCACCAAGGCCGGCTTTCTTCTCTTTGTCGTGACGAACCAGAGCGGTGTGGCACGCGGCTATTTCACCGAAGAAACGGTTCGGCAGCTCCATCGGGAAATGAATGAAGAATTTCAAAAATGGGGCGGGCATATCACAGAGTTTTTCTACTGTCCGCACCTTCCCGGTGCGCCCCTTCCCGCCTATGATCAGGTATGCAGCTGCCGCAAGCCGGCGCCGGGGATGATCCTTCGCGCGCTTGATGCATACGGCATAGACAAAGACCGGGCGGTCCTTTTCGGGGATGGAAAACGCGATGTCGAAGCTGCAGAGAATGCGGGCATCCGCGGATTCCTTTTCCCGGGCGGCGATATAGAAGCATTTGTGCGGGAGAAGTTGGCAGGACATTTCACCATCGGATGAGCCACTGACCAGGAAAGAGACCTGTCAGGCTTCATGGGTTTAGGAGGAGCTTGCGATAGTACACACTCCTTCCCTATGAACCTCATTGCACCGATAGGAACCTCTCAACTTATGCACGCACAGCTTTTATGGATAGTATCGCCGATAGGACATGATGCTTTGGAGGACAGGATGATCGAAGAAATAAGGAGCCGCAGCAACCAGTGGATCAAAAAAGCACTGCAGCTGAAGCAGAGAAAATACCGGCAGGCCTATGGCATGTTCCTGATGGAAGGTCTTCGCAGTGTCGAGGATGCTCTCCGTCAGGGCATGAAAGCATGTACCTGTTTTTTCACAGAAAACCAGCTGGAGAATGAACGCTTCAAGGCACTCATGAAAGAGGGAGAAGCACTTTCCTGGCGCTTTCTCAAACTCAATGAGGGACTCATGAAGCTCATCTCCGGCACACAGCATGGACAGGGCATCATGCTGCTGGCTTCTAAGAAAAAAAGAGACATTGAAGAACTGATGCACCCGCTCGAGGGATACTACGTATTACTGGATGCGGTGCAGGACCCCGGCAATATGGGGACGATCCTTCGAAGTGCGGCGGCAGCCGGCGTCAAGGCAGTCCTTCTTACGAAAGGATGCACCGATCCCTTTGCGGAAAAAGCGGTGCGAAGCTCCATGGGGAGCATTCTGCGCGTCCCTGTCTATGAAGATCTGACAGTGGATCAGATCTCCCTGATCCGAGAAAAGAGCGGTCTTGCGCTCTACGGGACAGCTCTTTCGCATGCCGTCCCCTACAAAACAGTGGGAGAGATCCGGAAAGGGATCTTCGTTTTTGGCAATGAAGGAAACGGCATCCGCGAGGAGCTCCTCGCGATGACCGACATGAATTTATATATTCCGCTCGCGGGCACGGTCGAGTCACTCAATGTCTCCGTGGCCGCTGCGGTGATTTTATTTCAATTTATAGAATAGGGAAACGGGCGGGGAGCAGGCCGTCTGTGACACGCCCCATACCTTTCTGTCATACGGTTCATTATGAAAAAAGGAAAAGAAGAATTTTACCTGGTGGATCTGAAGGTACTTCCGGAAGCCATCAAGAAAACGATCAAAGTGAAAGAGCTGCTAAATGACGGGATCTGCGGATCCATCAATGAAGCTGTCAAAAAAGTCGATATGAGCCGTAGTGCTTATTATAAATATAAAGATCATGTAGCGTCAGCCCGGAGCCGGGCGCTCAGGATCGCCATGCTGTCCACAGTCATGACGGAGGAGTATTCTCACTTTGCCCGCCTCATGCGACGCGTCATGAAAGGAAATTTCGAGATCCTTTCCATGAACCGCAGTCGGGCGGGGGAGAAGCTCGTCTCTGTCACCATGACCTTGCAGATAGAAGATGCATCGGAACCGTTATCAGTTCTGGAAGATGCAGTCAAGTCTATGAAAGGAATTCAGTCCGTTGTTCTTCAGGAAGCCATGCTGAAAGCAGGAGAATAGGGAAGATAGCTGGCAGATAGTGACTGGTATCGCGTTTTGTGCTCTGCGCAAAACCGATCCGTGAGACGCCCTCAATCCCCGCTTTTCAATGCATCCTTGATCAGGAGGAGATTTTATGAAAACAATCAATATTGCACTCCTTGGCTTCGGCACCGTCGGAAGCGGCGTCGCTGAAACCATCAAAAGAAACAGCCAGATGATGGCAGAACAGCTGGGCTGTCAGCTGGAAATTACCCATGTACTGGTGCGTCATCCGGACAAGTACAAGAATATACCTCTCTTGGAAGGTGTTCATCTGACATCTTCTTTTGAAGAGATCATGGCCGACCCCGATATCGGCATCGTAGTCGAAGTCATGGGAGGCATCCATCCGGCCAAGGAGTATATCTTTGAGGCACTCAATCACAAAAAGAGCGTCGTCAGTGCCAATAAGGATGTCGTGGCGCTCTTTGGACCGGAGATCATGCATACCGCGATGGAGAATCATGTGAATTTCTCCTGCGAAGCCAGTGTCGGTGGCGGTATCCCGATCCTTCGTCCGCTGCACGATTCCCTGGCGGCGAATGAGATCGAAAGCATCGTAGGCATCGTGAACGGGACGACGAATTTCATTCTTTCCAGTATGGACGAAGAAGGCGTCAGCTACTCGGATGCTCTTCGCGTGGCGCAGAAGAAGGGCTTTGCAGAGGCCGACCCGACCAATGACGTCTGCGGCTACGACGCAGCCAGAAAGCTCGCGATCCTCGCCTCCATCGGCTTCCGTGCGAACGTCACTTTTGATGACGTACTCGTCGAAGGCATCGAGAAGATCTCCCAGAAGGACGTACAGTATGCGAGTGAGATGGGCTATGCCATCAAGCTGCTCGCTGTCGGTACCCGTCAGGACAATGGCATCGCGCTCAATGTCTATCCGGCCTTCGTACCGCGTACCCATCCGCTCGCTTCCGTCAAGGGCTCCTACAATGCGATCTATGTCACCGGCAATATCGTCGATGACGTCATGTTTTACGGACGAGGCGCCGGCTCGCTCCCGACGGCCAGTGCGGTCATGGCAGATGTGATCTCCACCGCGAAACACATCATGAATGGTTCCACCGGTACCGGCATGATGCTGACGGAAACCAAGCGCATCCCATTCTACTCTTCCCTGAAGCTGAAGAACTCCTACTACTTCCGCCTGATCGTCGATGATGTGACGGGCGTCCTCTCCCAGATCGCTTCTGCGTATGCCGACCATGACATCAGCATCAAGGAAGTCGTGCAGAAGAGCCGCTTCGAGGACGCAGCAGAACTGATGATCATCACGCAGGATACGCCTCGCGAAAATATCATTCAAGTCGAAAAAGCCCTGCAGGTCCTGCCCTGCATGCGCCAGGTCGCGAATATTGTGAGGGTCATGAATGATGACAGAGAGTAAGACATACATCGTCCGTGTACCGGCCACCACGGCGAATATCGGAAGCGGCTTCGACACCCTCGGCATGTCGCTCGGCCTTTATAATGTCGTCCAGTTCGTACCCGAGGAAGGACGAGAGCTTAAAGATACTGTGATCCGCGCAGAAGGGGAAGGCGCAGACCAGATCCCTTCCGGAATGGACAACATGATCATTCAGGCGATGGCGGAAACGGCCCAAAAGGCAGGGAAAGAGATCCCCGGCGGCAGCATGTACCTTATCAACCGCATCCCCTTTGCCAGAGGCCTCGGCAGCAGCTCGGCGGCACTTGCTTCCGGCGTATTCCTTGCGAACCTGCTGATGGGTGAGCCCTTCGACAGGAAAGAAATCCTGAATATCACCGCGGAGATGGAAGGGCATCCCGACAATGCGGCGCCTGCGATCTTAGGCGGCTTCTGTATGGCACTTCTGAAGGATGGCCATGTCACGGCGGAAAGCATCGACATCCCGTCCCACTGGAAAGCAGTCGTCACGATCCCGGACTTCGAGCTTCACACGGAAAAAGCCAGAGCCGTGCTTCCGAAGACATACAGCAGAAGTGATGCTGTGCATAATATCGGTGCCGTTTCCTTTCTGATGGCTGCCTTCATGTATCAGAAGCCCGAGTATTTGAAATTCGGCCTCGACGACTGCATCCATGTCCAGTATCGTCTAGATCTCATCCCGGGCTCCCGGCAGGTCATTGCAAATGCCATGTATTCCGGCGCCTACGGAGCGACCATCAGCGGCTCCGGCCCGACCATCATTGCCTTCGCTCCGGCGGAGAAAGCGCACATGGTCGGTGAAGCCATGGTCGACGGATTCCGCTCCGCCAAGATGACGGCGCGCTACCTCGTGCTCGACTTCGATCAGAATGGCATCATGGCCGTGTAATACAATACATCACACAAAAAACTCCATGCGAAGGCATGGAGTTTTTTGTGTGCGGATCCGTGTGAGCGGGCAGTCCCATGGGCAGGCCAAAAGGAGGATACGAACAAGTCAGAGATCAGATATCAGACGTTAGCCATCTGACACTTGACACCTGTCATTTGTCGTCGCCTCATCCCTAGCCACCAGACACTCATCACGAATCCCTCACATCGATGTCCTTTTCTCCGAGTCCTGGGACAAAGACGTCGATGCTTTTTCCTGCTGCGACCATGGGGACGACCATGTCTTTGGGTGGGATGGCTGTCTCGATGACGTAAGGCTGATCCAGTTTCATAGCTTTTTCGACAGCGGCGGTGAGCTCTTCCGGCGTGGAGACATGTTCGCCGGAAAGACCGAAGGCGGATGCATATTTCACGAAGTCTACATACGATGGAAGGTTGCAGGCCATATAGCGTTCCTTGTATCCGGTCTGCTGCAGCTGGCGGATCATGCCGAGACCGCTGTTATTGAAGACGATGACGATCACCGGGATATGGTAGGAGGCGAGTGTGAAGAGTTCGCTGCCTGTCATCTTGAATCCGCCGTCGCCGGCTACGAGAAGGACGGTCTTTTCCGGTTTCGCCAGCTTTGCGCCCATAGCAGCCGGCAGCCCGAATCCCATGGTACCGAGGCCGCCGGAGGTGATGAGCTGGTGGGCGTACTCGACTTTGAGATGCTGCGCGGTGAACATCTGGTGTTGTCCGACATCGGTGGCACAGAGATAGTCTTTCCCTTTGAGCAGTGGATTCAGTGCCTGAATGAAGAGGGGAGCCGTATTATCCCCGTAGTCTTCATCCATCGAAGGCCAGGTGAGGATCTTGTCCCACCATGCGGAAATGTCATGAGGAGAGGAGCCTCTTTCGAGCATATTGATGATGGTACGCATATCACCTGCGATATGAATGCGGCTGTCTATATTTTTATGAAATTCAGCGGGGTCGATATCGACATGGATGATGGTCTTGCCTTGGCTGTACGTTGCGCGGTCACCCGTTTCTCTGTCATTGAAACGGCTGCCTAGTGCAAGAATGACATCCGCTTCGGCGAGTGCGCGGTTCGCACGTTCATGTCCGTGAAGACCAGCCATGCCGAGGTACTGCTTGCGGTAGGAGCTGATACAGCCGAGTCCCATGAGGGTGCTCGCACAGGGGAGATTCAGCTTCTCTGCGAGATGCACGGCTTCATACTGGGCACCGGAAATGGCGACGCCGCCGCCCACGAGCATGACCGGACGTTTGGCTTTGCTGAGGGCATCGATGGCAAGATCGATACGCATGGGATCGGGGGCTTTCGGAGAGAGAGTCGGGAGCTTTTTTCCCTGGTACTCGATCATGGCTTTCTGCACATCATTCGGTACATCGATCAGTACAGGCCCCGGACGTCCGCTTCTGGCGATCTGGAAGGCAAGATGCATGGTCTGTTCCAGCTCTTCCGGCTTATTCACAAGGAAATTCTGCTTCGTGATCGGCATAGTGATGCCGCAGATGTCGACTTCCTGGAAGGCATCGTGGCCGATGGTGCTGCGCTTCACCTGTCCGGTGATGGCGACGACCGGGATCGAGTCGAGGAAAGCATTCGCAAGGCCGGTGACGAGGTTCGTCGCCCCGGGGCCGGAGGTCGCGCAGCAGACTCCGACCGTACCGCTCGCTCTGGCATAGCCGTCGGCGGCGTGCGCTGCGCCCTGCTCATGCGCGGTCAGGATATGGCGGATCGATGTCTCATCACGCAGGGCATCGTAGAAGGGGAGGATAGCGCCGCCCGGATAACCGAAAATAGTGGAAACGCCTTCTGCCTGGAGGCATTTGACCATGACTTCTGCACCTGTCAATTTCATCTCATTTACCTCCTACAGTGTCATACTGCTCAGGCCATTCATAGCGAGAGCCATCTAAAATCAAAGCTTCATCACCGCGAGCCAGAGCGACGACGCCTGTCTGGACCATTTCGACGATGCCGTAACGGCGAAGGGCATTCACGAACGCATGGAGCTTGTCTTCGCTACCGGTATTCACGAATGTCATGCTGTCACCGGTGATGTCGATGGCATGGGAGCGGAAAGCAGCGGCGAGCTGCAAGATCTCCATGCGCTTATCCCCGGCGTGCACCTTGATGAGGAGCATGCTGCGAAGGGCGCTTGTTTCTTTTTTGAGGACCGTGATCTTTTCGACTTCGCTGATCTTTTCGACCTGACGGGAAATCTGATCCACGGTGCGGTCATCCGCATCCACGGTGATCGTAAGGCGGGCATAGCCCGGTTTTTCTGTGGTGCCGCTCATCAGGCTGTCGATATTGTAGCCGCGGCGGGAAATCAGTCCGGTGATCTTGGAGAGCACACCCGGACGATTGTGTGCGATGATGGATAGTAATTGCTTCATGAGGGCTCCTTTTTGAAATGAGGAATGAGGCGTCAAAGGTTCGAGAGGTGGAGCGGGAAGGGGCGGCGCAGAAAAAGATACGCCGTGTAATTTTAGGAAACACTGATTAAATCGTTGTTCGATTTCACTCTTGCATTTTCATGCAGCGCAAGGAATAATCCGACGCGAATAGCGAGCTATTTAAGGAGGGTTATGACGAAGTGTTGCATGAAAATGCTTGTGGAATCGAATTCTGCGATTTAATCAGCGTTTCCTTTACTTATGGGAAACCTATGGCATCCATAAAACCCTTTGAACACGTTACGCCTTCTTCCCTTCTACCGCTTCGATATCTTCTTTCGAGACCGTGGGATCGAGATGCTGGAAATCGGATTCCTGCGGGATGGCAAGTTCGAAAGAGGGGAGAGACGCGAGGCGCGCGCTGCCTTTGGTCAGGGATAGACCAAAGACATGACCGCCATGACGCCTGTCTTTGGAAATGAAATGGATATGCCAGCCTGCCATATTCAGCTTATCCATGTAGGGCGGGAAATAGACACAGACGAGACTGCCCGATACATGTTCGAAGGTAAATTCCCGCTGGTCTGTCTTCATGGCGACCGCAAGCGGACGGTACGGCCTTGTCTGCGGGACTTCCGAGCGTGCTTTGATTTCTTCAAAGTCGCCATCTATGCGGCAAAGGCAGATATTATTCTTTCCCTGACGAATGCGTCTTGCATTGAGCGCCTGCTGCAGCGCAGAAAAATCAGGGGCACTGATAGGGAAAGCGTCGTCCTCTTTCAGAAAAGAAGCGACGGCAAAAGGGGAGCGGTCTTCTTCTTGCGAGACCTCCACATGGCCATCTTCGAGCGCCCGATAGCAGATGCCATCTAGCAGGATCATTTCTCCGTGAAGACTGTCAAAGGTGCCGAGCCCTGTATCGCCTTTTTTTAAAAGCGCACGAATGGATATGTGTCCTTCGTAGTCTCCCATCATGAGGGCCTGCAGTGTGGAGACCTGGTACATCGTATTTGGCATAGGGATCATCCTTTCTCGAAGGGTGCGTTACAGGGAATCCAATGGATATGATCGGATTTCCGTGGATCCTGAAGGCGCAAAGAGGAGGGAGTGCGTTTCATCCATCCCAGGCACCGTTCCATCCCTGTAGGACCAACAGGATGTGTCGGATCCGTTACATCAGTTTTTCTGAACTCTGACCTTCGAACATACCTTTTTCTCATTGATGGCCTTTACTATACGCTTTATGCATTATATAATCAATTTAATCATACTAATGTTTTCATAAAGGAGATTTATATTATGGAGCTGGAGAAAAAATATATATATCAGGTCTATGTCAATGGCAGCTTTTCGAAAGCAGCGGAAGCGCTCTTTGTCACACAGCCGGCTTTGAGCATTGCCGTCAGGAAGGTGGAGAAGGAGATCGGAGCCGCGCTCTTCCACCGCGGGCAGCGTCCGCTCACGCTGACGCCTGTGGGTGAGATGTATATTTCCTATATCAAGAAAGAAATGCTCCTCGAACAGGAAATGAAACAGCAGATCGATGACCTGCACGGCCTCATGAGCGGGGACATCTGTCTTGGCGGGACGAACTATATGAATGCGTATCTGCTCCCGCCCTATATCACGCGCTTCACGCGCCGCTTCCCGCACATCCATATCCGCATGGAGGAAACGAGCTCGGACCAGCTGATCAACCTTTTGAAAGAACATAAGCTTGATTTTACATTCAGCTGCGACGAATCCGTCATTCAGGAATTCGAGAACTACGAGAGCTTCAGCGACCACATCCTGCTGGCTCTGCCCTCGCACTTTGCGTTGCCGGAGACCTTGCTTTCCAAGGCTCTCTCGGCAGGGGATGTAGCCGCAGGGCGCCATCTGGCAAAAGATGCTCCTCAGGTGGAGCTATCCGATTTTCCCGAGATCCCTTTCATAGCCATTGATGCGCATATCAATCTCGGGGCGCGTAGCCTGAAAATTTTTGAAGAAACAGGGGTGAATCCCAAGAGATATATCGAAGTACCGCAGCTCGTCACCGCTTATCGCCTTGCGCTTGCCGGCATCGGCGCCTCCTTCCTGAGTGACCGCCTTGTCGATGGGACTGAGCAGCACATCCGTTTTTTTACATTCCGCTCCCGCTACGCCATCCGCTGCTACCGCCTGCTCCTGCCGCACGGATCCTATACACCGGAGGCGGTGAAGGAATTCATAAAGTTGTTAAAAACGAGTGACTAAGGATTTGTGATCTCTAGTAACTGATGACTAGGAATTAGTATCTAGGGATTAGGTTTGCGATACGAGAAAACCGCTGGTTTCAAAACTTCGCGGCGCTTGGATCCCTTAACTCAGTTCTCATATTTTCAGATAAGCCATTTTAAGGAAACACTAATTAAATCGTTATCAGATTTCATTCTTGGGTTTTTATACAGAGCGAGGAGACAGAGGGCGCGAATAGCGAGCTATTTAAGGAGAATGTCGACGACACTATGTATAAAAATCCATATGAAATCTGATTCTGCGATTTAATCAGCGTTTCCTTAACATACGACGTTTTTCTCCGCTCAGGATGATGAAATGCGCCGCCCCCCTTTGAACCTATAGAACCTGCTGAACCTCTTTCGCACGCAATCAAAAGGGCGGCGCGCCCCGAGGCTAATCCTGAACCTTTTTAATGATTGACCATAAAACTTCCTAATATAATCATTAACGTTATAAATTTCATTTATTTTCTTAGCCGTGTTATATTCATGACAACATGAATGCACGTTGTGACAAGCACAAGAATGGAGTATCACTATGGCTAAGAAATCAGTGAAAATCACAGAAACGGTATTGCGCGATGGACAGCAGTCTCTGGCGGCGACCCGCATGCGCATCGTCGATATGTTGCCGATCCTTGAGAAAATGGACAGCATCGGTTACCATGCCATCGAAGCGTGGGGCGGGGCGACCTTTGACGTCTGCCTGCGTTTTCTGAATGAAGACCCCTGGCAGCGGCTCCGTCTTCTCAAAAAGAATCTCAAAACCCCGATCCAGATGCTGCTTCGCGGGCAAAACCTTCTCGGCTATCATCCCATGGCAGATGACGTAGTCCGTGAATTCATCATGCGCTCCGTAGATAACGGCGTTTCCATCATCCGTATCTTCGATGCACTGAATGATACGAGAAATCTGGAGACCGCCATGCGTGCAACCAAGGAAGCCGGCGCACATGCCCAGGGCTGCATCGTCTACACCGTGAGTCCCTATCACAAAGACGAGGACTTTGTGAAGCTGGGGAAGGAACTGGTAGAAATGGGGGCTGACTCTATCTGCATCAAAGATATGGCGGGACTCCTTCTCCCATACAACGCCTACAAGCTCATTCAGGCACTGAAAAAAGAAATCCACATCCCCATCGAGCTTCACACCCATTTCACCTCAGCGCTGGGCGATATGACCTATCTCAAAGCCATCGAAGCCGGCGTCGACATCATCGACACCGCGATTTCGCCCTTCTCCTGTGCGTCCAGCCAGCCTTGCACCGAGTCCATCGCAGCAGCCCTCAAGGGGACAGACTACGATACCGGTCTGGATCTGGAACGACTGGGCGAAGTGGCGGATTATTTCAAGCGCGTCAAAAAAGACTTGGAAGAAGATTTCCATCTGAATACCAATATTTCCATCGACCCCAAGATCCTCTCTTCCCAGATTCCGGGCGGTATGCTGTCGAATCTTCTGAATCAGATGAAAGAAATGGGCGTCGCTGATGAATACGATGCGCTTCTCTCTGAAATGCCGCGTGTCAGAAAAGAACTCGGATACCCGCCGCTCGTCACCCCGACGAGCCAGATCGTCGGCACCATGGCCGTCATGAATGTCGTTCTCGGACGCTACAAGATGATTCCGCAGGAAGTCAGAAACCTCGTCGCGGGAAAGTATGGCCGTACACCGGGCCCTATCGATCCGGAAGTGAAACGCCTCGCCATCGGAAATCAGGAGCCCATCACCTGCCGTCCGGCGGATATGATCCCGCCGCAGCTCGATACCTATCGGAAACGCCTTGCCGAAGACGGCTATCCGAATGCCTCCATGGAAGACCTCCTGAGCTACATCTCATTCCCTGAAGTCGCGAAAACATTCTTCGGACATAACAGATAATAGAAAGCGATGTTACCACTGATTCACAGACGTGGTAACATCGCTTCAAGTTCAGCGTTAGCCCATGGGGTGTGCCGTTCCTTGCTTGTTTGCGAAAGAGGTTCAGCAGGTTTATAGGTTCAAGGGGGGCGGCGCATTTCGTTATACTAAGCGGAGATAAACGTCGTATGTTTGAGAGTACCGCCTTCCCCGCATCAAAGCCTTCCCTGCGTGGGGAAGGTGGCGAGCGAAGCGAGCCGGATAGGGTTCTAGCGAGATGAAAGACAGATGAGGAAAGCGGAGAAGTTCGCGGCACATGTGGGGGAAACGTGAGTCCCTCGCCGCGAATAACAAAGATTTCTCGCTTCGCTCGAAATGATGATACGGGAGTCTGATGTCTTTGACTCACCAGCCGCTAGTCATCAGCTACCAGTCCCTTCCCATTCGTGATATGATCCCCCTAAAGCAGTTTCGTTATTTACCTTGTCTGCTTTAGGGAGATCATATCATAGCCGATGGGGATTTTTTATGTGCAAGTGGCTCAAAGTAAGGAGCGTTTCCTTAAATCAATTTCGGTGCAGCGGCGAGTCTTCTTTCTGCTTCGCTTACGAGCTCTTCTACGATTTCCTGCACGGGCTGTACTTTCGTGAGGTGGGTGAGGGACATGCCGGCTAAGACGAAGCCGTTCTCTGTGTCACCGTCGATGACGGCTTTGCGGTTCGTTCCAGCGGCGAGGGCGGTGAGCTCGGACTGCGGAGCACCGCTGTATTCGAGCTTCAGGTATTTTTCAGAGAATGGATTTCTAAGGCCGCGGACGGTATCTCGGGTAGTGAAGCCTGTCACGACGGAGTCGGTGTCGGCAGCGTCGATGATGGCTTGTTTTGCATTCGGGTGGAGGCGGCATTCTTTGGAGAGAAGGAAACGCGTGCCCATCTGCACACCCGAGGCACCCATGAGGAGAGCCGCAGCGACAGCACGTCCGTCTACGATGCCGCCAGCTGCGACGACCGGGATCTCGATCTCGGGGAGGACGTTTTCGAGAAGAGCCATGAGGGTGATCTTGCCGTCATGGCCGCCGGCTTCCATGCCTTCGACGACGATGGCATCGGCGCCTGCGTCCTGTACGCGATGGGCGAGTTTGACATTCGGCACGACGGGGATGCATTTCACGCCGGCATGATGGAAGGGGTCGAAATAGGGGACAGGGTTTCCGGCGCCGATGGTGACGAAGGGGACTTTCTCATCGCAGATGAGCTGCGCGACATCATCTTTATTCGGCATCTGCAGCATGAGGTTCACACCGAAGCATTTGCCCGGGCCTAAGATGTCCTTCGCCTGACGGATGTGGTCACGGATCTCATCGACAGAGAAGCCGCCGCTTCCGATGACGCCGGCGCACCCGGCATGATTCATGGCAGCAGCGAGGACACCGTCAGAAATGTAGGCCATGCCGCCCTGAATGATCGGGTAGTCGATGCCTAAAAGTTTTGTGATTTTTGTATTCCAGGACATAGGAGTGCTCCTTTCGTGGGAATGCGGATTGCATCTAAGAAGAATAGAATCGTGGACGTGATCAGGGAATAGGCTTGAATCACCAGTCACAACTAACATATTCATGTATTTCATTCTGTCTATGCATATTATAGCCGTTTCTTTCTAACAATGGAATGTAGAAACGGTAAATTCTTTCAAAAAAGTCATCGAAATGGAAAGGTCGATGCGTTTTTGGAAAGAAAGGAAGAAAATCAGGCTGAACGGGTTTGGAAAGCTCGACAGCTTCCTTGGAAATGGGATAGTGAAATGCACTGGTCGCAGTCTTCGCTGACGGTGACAGTACAGCGGAAGAGGGCCTTTGATACATGCCCCGACCCATCACGCCTTATCGCGGCGCGATCAACGAAAGCCGATGGGGTGAGGTCCGCAGCTTCTCAACCTGACAAGGTGCCTGCAGGCATTTTGAGATTTAATTGACACTCTTTTTATTTAAAAGAGTATACTTAAATAGAAATCTCGCAAGAGATATTGTAGTATTAAAGCCGGCGTGATATACTGTAGTCGTAATGTTTCGTCCGATTTCTTCTGTATTGAGCAAGGGAAATGGAAGCGGGCGGGAGGTTTTTGTATCGGTTTTACAGTGCGGGCGGTTCGAAAGAAGATATCCCATCGAGCCCGCATGTTTTAGGCTGTCGGTGAAGAGGTTTCTCTGCGCGGCGCCTCAGAAGAGCTGCTTCAAAAGCAGGTTCAGTTACAGGAGGGTATATAAGATGACAAAGATCGGTATCAATGGTTTTGGCAGAATTGGCAGACTGGTATTCCGCGGACTTCTGGATAGAGATGATCTGGAAGTGGTCGCTATCAATAACCCGAGCGGCGTGGAAACTGCAGAGTATCTTCTGAAATATGATACTGTCCATGGCCGACTTGGCAAGGACGTCAAGATCGATGGCGATGATCTCATCATTGATGGCAAGAGAGTCCATGTTTTCTCTGACCGCGATCCGGAACATCTGGACTGGAGCAAGTACGGCGTCGAGATCGTCGTCGAATCCACCGGCAAGCTGAAAGATAAAGAAAGTGCCGGAAAGCACATCAAAGGCACTGTGAAGAAGGTCATCATCACTGCGCCGGGCAAGGATGATGATGCGACCATCGTAATGGGCGTCAATGAAAACACCTACGATCCGGAAACGGACAATATCATTTCCAATGCCTCCTGCACCACGAACTGCCTTGCTCCGGTGGTCAAAGTGCTGAATGAAAAATTCCACATTGTCCGCGGCCTGATGACCACGGTTCATTCCTACACGAATGACCAGGCGATTCTGGAAAAGGCACACAAGAAGGATGCCAGACGCGGCAGAGCGGCAGCGGAAAATATCATCCCGACTTCCACGGGCGCAGCCAAAGCCATCGGCATCGTCATTCCGGAACTCAAAGGCAAGCTGAATGGTCTTGCGATCCGTGTACCGACCCCGGATGTATCCCTGGTCGACCTCGTCGCTGAGATCGAAAAGCCGGCTACGAAGGAAGAGATCAATGCAGCACTTAAAGCGGCGGCAGAAGGTGAATTGAAGGGCATCCTCGCATACACTGATGAACCGCTCGTTTCTTCCGACTTCAAGACCACCGATGTCAGCTCCACCGTTGACAGCCTGCTCACCATGGTCATGGAAGAAAATCTGGTCAAAGTCATTGCCTGGTATGATAACGAATGGGGCTACTCCATGAGAATCATCGACCTCGTCAAATTCGTCGCATCGAAAGGACTGTAAGAATGAATAAGCAGACCATTTATGATTTGAAAGTGGAAGGCAAGACCGTCTATATCCGCGTGGACTACAATGTGCCGCATGACAAGGAAGGTCATATCACCGATGATCGCCGCATCGTGGCGACCCTGCCGACGCTGCGCTGGCTTCTTGACCATGGCGCTGCCCTCGTCATTGCGAGCCACATGGGCCGTCCGAAGGGTGAAGTGAAGCCGGACCTGTCTCTTGCGCCGGTCGCCAAGCGCCTTTCCGAACTGCTGCATATGGATGTGAAATTCGCCTCTGACTGCACCGGCGAAGAAGCAAAGGAGAAGAAAGCGGCTCTCGCACCGGGCGAAGTCCTTCTCCTTGAAAATCTTCGTTTTCATAAAGAAGAAGAAAAGAATGATCCGGCCTTTGCAAAAGCTCTGGTCGAAGGCTGCGACCTGGCGGTCAATGACGCATTCGGTGTATCGCATAGAAGTCATGCATCCATTGCCGGTGTCGGCAAACTGATGCCGATGGTATCCGGACTGCTTCTCAAGAAGGAGATCGATTTCCTTGACGGCGTTATCGAAAAGCCGGAGCGTCCGTTCGCTGCCATCATCGGCGGCGCGAAGATCAGCGACAAGATCCAGGTCATCGCGAATCTGATGGAAAAAGCCGATGTCATCCTGATCGGCGGCGGCATGGCGAATACCTTCGTCGCAGCGGAAGGCTACGACATGGGCAAATCCCTGCAGGACAAGGATCGTTTCGATCTCGCCAGAAACCTCATGAAGAAGGCCCATGATATGGGCAGCGAGATCATGCTGCCGGTCGACTTCATGGCAGGCGATGCCTTCGCGGAAGATGCGAATACCAAGGTCCTCTCCAAAGAAGAATTCCAGGACCCATGGATGGCGCTAGATATCGGGCCGAAGACCATCGAGCTCTATGTGGAAACTTTGAAAAAGATGAAGACTGTCGTATGGAATGGGCCGATGGGCGTCTTTGAAATGAAACCATTCTCGAAAGGCACCTTCACCATCGCAAGAGCGATGGCGGATCTCGATGCGACCACCGTCATCGGCGGCGGTGAATCAGCCTCTGTCGTCGATGAGCTTGGGCTCGGAGACAAATTCTCCCACGTCTCTACCGGCGGCGGCGCTTCACTGGAAATGCTCGAAGGCATGGTCCTACCGGGCGTAACTATCCTGGCGGATAAGGAGTGATCCCCGTGAGACAGATCCTTATTGCAGGAAACTGGAAAATGAACTGCACGGTCGAAGAGGCGGAGGCCTTCTTCAAGCATTTCAAACTGCAGAAGAAAGAGGGCGTGGAAATGCTCATCTGCCCGCCGTTCACTGACCTGCCGCTGACGAATTTCTTCCTCGCCCGCACCTCGGTCCATTGGGGCGCGCAGAATGTGTACCCGGAAGAAAAGGGCGCATTCACCGGGGAGATATCTCCGGCCATGCTGAAAGGCCTCGGCTGCAGCTATGTCATCTGCGGTCATTCGGAGCGCCGTGAGATCCTGGGCGAGAGCGATGAATTCATCGCGCGCAAGGTGAAGGCCGTCAAGGAACATGGCATGACACCGATCCTTTGCGTCGGCGAAACAGCAGAAGAGCGAAAGAATGGTCAGACCGAGGAGCGCATCGCTTCGGAGATCCGCAGTGCACTTGGGGGCATCGATAAGAAGGATGGGGGCTCTCTTGTCATCGCCTATGAGCCTATCTGGGCTATCGGCAGCGGAGCGGCTGCGACAGCCGAAGATGCGGAAGCGGTCTGTGCCTTCATCCGTGAGACGGTGAAGGACATCGCTGGCAAGAAAGCCGCCTCCGATATCCGTATCCTCTACGGTGGTTCTGTCAAGAGTGAAAATATCGCTGATTTCCTCAAAGAAAAAGACATCGACGGAGCGCTCATCGGCGGCGCAAGCCTCAAACCCGAGGATTTCCTCAGCATCTATGAAAAGGCTGGAAAATAAGGGCCTTATATGAAATCACGGCAAATAGTCTCCCCCTTCCCATGGAAGGGGGGATGCCCGAAGGGCAGGGGCGGGCCAGTCAAAAATGATGAGAAGCCGGCCAACCTGATTCCTGTCCTCCGAGGATCAACCAAATCCCTAGCTACTACATATTCAAAGGAGTAAGAACAATGGCAGCAATTACTGATCTGCACGCAAGAGAAATTTTGGATTCCCGTGGAAACCCGACTGTCGAAGTCGATATGCAGCTCGAAGACGGCACCTTCGCTAGAGCCGCTGTACCGTCTGGCGCCTCCACCGGCATGTTCGAAGCCACGGAGCTCCGTGACGGCGATAAGGACCGTTATGATGGCAAAGGCGTGCTGCAGGCTGTGAACAACGTCAATGGCGAAATCGCTGATGCGGTCCTTGGCTGGGATGCCAGCGACCAGAGAGGCCTTGACCACATCCTGATCAACCTCGACGGCACCGAAAATAAGAGCCGTCTTGGTGCAAATGCGATTCTCGGCGTTTCCCTCGCTGCCGCTCATGCAGCAGCCCAGTCTGCCGGCCTTCCGCTGTACCAGTACCTCGGCGGCGTGAACGCACACAACCTGCCGGTACCAATGATGAACATCATGAATGGCGGCGCACATGCAGACAACAACGTCGATATCCAGGAAAGCATGATCATGCCGGTCGGCGCACCGAACTTCAGAGAAGCGCTCCGCATGTGTGCGGAAGTTTACCATGCCCTGAAAAATGTACTGAAAGCCAAGGGCCTTTCCACTGCGATCGGTGATGAAGGCGGCTTTGCATCGGACCTCCCGTCCAATGAAGCAGCGATGGAAGTCATTTGCGAAGCCATCGAAAAAGCCGGTTACACCGCAGGCAAGGACATCGTCCTTTCCACCGATGTCGCAGCTTCCGAACTTTTAGGAGATGACGGCCTCTACCACCTCGCTGGGGATCACGCAGCCAAGACCGCAGAGGAAATGATCGACTTTTATGAACACCTGATCGATCAGTACCCGATCATCTCCATTGAAGACGGACTCGGAGAAGAAGACTGGGAAGGCTGGAAGAAACTGACCGACCGCCTCGGCAGCAAAGTCCAGCTCGTCGGCGATGATCTCTTCGTCACCAATACCAAACGCCTTTCCAAAGGCATTCACATGGGCGTAGCGAATTCTATTCTGATCAAGCTGAACCAGATCGGCACCCTGACCGAAACCTTCGAAGCGGTACAGATGGCACAGCGCGCAGGCTATACCGCTGTCATTTCCCACCGCTCTGGTGAAACCGCAGATACCACCATCGCAGACATTGCCGTCGCTCTGAACGCTGGCCAGATCAAGACCGGCGCTCCGGCAAGAAGCGAACGTGTAGCTAAGTACAACCAGCTCCTCCGTATCGAAGAAGATCTGGATGCAGATTCCATCTACGGCAATGGCAGCCTCACTCATAAAATGAGACGCTTTCATTGATAAAAGCTGAGTAAGAAGGGCCATGACACCTTGTCATGGTCCTTTTTGTTTGACGTTTAGGGCTAAGCAGGTTCTCATGGATCCACGTGGGCGGCAAAAATGAAGTGCCGATAGAATTTTGCGCTCTTAGCATTCCGAGCCAGGTCATGACGGAACGGGAAGCATGCCATCTGCACGGTTTCAGAAAACCGACATTTCCTATTTCAAAGCACGGATCCCTGTTTTTCCCTTGCGATGCACCCTCTGTTTTGCTACAATAAAACTTACAGGTTTTCGATAAAAAGCCTGCTATTTATCTGAAAAAAACAGGGGGAACGGATACGCCGCTCCCATTGCTTGATATGAAATGGGATTTCTATAGGAGGAAACTATGGCAGAATTTACCGCCGTTATTTTAGCTGCCGGACAGGGCACACGCATGAAGTCTGAATTTCCAAAGGTGCTGCACCGCGTATGCGGAGTACCGATGGTCGAGCAGGTCATCCGCCTCGTGCGAGAAGCGGGCTCGGATCATCAGGTCGTGATCACCGGCTTCAAGGAACATCTGGTAAGAGAATATCTTGGAAATCAAGAGGTGTCCTTTGTCCATCAGGAGGAGCAGCTTGGGACGGGCCACGCTGTTATGCAGGCGGTGCCGGAATTTGAAAAAGACAGAGACAGCTATGTGCTGGTCATCTGCGGGGATACGCCGCTGCTGCGCGCGGAGACGATCGCGCATCTGGCAAAGACCTGCAGGGAGGAGGGCGCGGCTGCTTCGGTGCTGACCGCGATCCTTGATGATCCTTTCGGCTATGGCCGTGTACTCCGTGATGAAGCGGGACACATGACATGCATTGTAGAACAGAAGGATGGCACACCGGAACAGCTCGCCGTCCATGAGATCAATACAGGCACGTATGTCTTCCAGGTGGGCGCCCTGCTCGATGCACTCGAAAAGATCGATAACAAAAATGCACAGGGCGAGTACTATCTGACGGATGTTTTCGGGATCATGATCAAAGAAGGCCTCAAGGTCGTGCCGGTCGCAGCGGACGATGCCGATGAGACGATGGGGGTGAATTCCCGCATCCAGCTCGCAGCTGCTGACCGCATCCTGCGCCTTCGCAAAGCAGAAGAGCTTATGGCTTCCGGTGTCAGCATCATTGACCCGGAGCATACCTATATCGAGCAGGATGTCGAAGTCGGCTGTGATACCGTGCTGCTGCCGGGGACTATGCTTCAGGGGAAGACAGTCATCGGCAAGCACTGCGAGATTGGACCGGATACCCAGCTGGCCGATGTACACTGCGGTGATTTCACGCATCTGAACCGCGTGTACGGTCATGAATGCAGCATTGGCAGCTATGACGAGATCGGGCCTTTTGTTCATCTCCGCCCGAATACGGTACTGCATGACCATGTGAAGATCGGTAATTTCGTCGAAGTCAAGAATTCCAATGTGGGCGATGGCACGAAGCTGCCGCATCTCATCTACTGCGGCGATTCGGATCTGGGCAAGAATGTCAATTTCGGATGCGGTACAGTGACGGTCAATTTTGACGGGAAGGACAAGCATCGCTGCACCATTGATGATCACGCCTTCATCGGATGCAATACAAATCTGGTCGCTCCTGTCCATATCGGAGAGAGAGCCTTCACTGCCGCCGGCTCCACCATCACAAAGGATGTCCCGGCAAAAGCTCTTTCGGTCGCGAGAGCGAAGCAGAGAAATATCGAAGGCTGGGTCGACGAGAATACGTATAAAGATTAACGGATCCCGGGTTTTACCGGTTCTGCGGTCAAAAGGGAAACTATATGACACCCTCTAGGCGTTCGCTGCATCAAATGGTTTTGATATCTTTTCCATCAAAACGTTGCGGCGTTTTCGATGTTTCGTCCTGCGATCCTGTGGAGCCTTTGGTCCCTGCACTGGCGGTTTTCAGGCGATTATCAAACTTTTTTTGGCATTTTTGCAAAGGATTGGTATAATATAGAAGCAATATGCCTGCCGGGGCAAAAGGGAGTGACGCTCCGACGGCAGAAAATACATTTTACAACTTTCAAAGAAATGAAAGGAAAGGGAGAGGCAGCAAAATGGACATGGAAGACACTTCTAAATTGAAAATTTTTACAGGGAATTCTCACCCCGCACTGGCAAAGGAAATTTCCGACTACATCGGAGTTCCGCTTGGAAAAGCCATCTGCGGCAAATTCAACAATGGTGAAATTCAGGTGATGATCAATGAAAGTGTCCGCGGCAAAGACTGCTTCATCATTCAGCCGACCGGCGCACCGGTCAATGACAATCTGATGGAAATGCTCATCATGATTGACGCACTGAAGAGAGCATCTGCCCGTCATATCACCTGTGTAGTACCTTACTATGGCTATGCACGTCAGGACCGCAAGACTCGCGGTCGTGAACCGATTTCCTCCAAGCTGGTCGCTGACCTGATGTCGGCAGCCGGTGCGACCCGTGTAGTGACCATGGATCTGCACGCAGGACAGATTCAGGGATTCTTCAATGTCCCTGTAGACCACCTCATGTCTGCATCTCTGCTCGCAGACTATGTAAAATCCAAGAACCTGGAAAACCTCACCATCGTTTCTCCGGACCTCGGCGGCGTTACCCGTGCAAGAGAGCTGGCTGACCGTGTCGGTGCTCCGATCGCCATCATTGAAAAACGTCGTCCGGAACCGGGCGTAGCCAAGGTCATGAACATTATCGGTGATGTGAAGGACAGAAACTGCTTCGTCGTCGATGATATCGTAGATACCGCAGGCTCTCTCTGTGAAGGTGCCAAAGCCCTTGCAGAAGCCGGTGCAAGAGATGTCTATGCAGCCGTCTGCCATCCGGTACTGACCGATCCGGCTACGGAAAGAATCAGTAAATCCAACATTAAGGAACTCATCGTCACCAATTCTCTGCCGGTTGAAAAAGAAAAAGTGGAAGGCCTTGGCAGCAAGCTGACCCAGCTTTCCATTGCTCCGCTTCTTGGCGAAGCCATCCTCCGTATCTTCCACGACGCTTCCGTCAGCTCCCTCTTTGATAAATAATGAAGATCATTGCAGGCCTGGGAAATCCGGGAAAGGAATATGAGCATACGCGGCATAACATGGGCTTCGATGTGATCGACATTCTGGCGGATCGCTGGAAGGTCGCCAGCTGGAAGAAGGACATGAAAGCCGACATTGCCACCGTCATCGTGGGCGGAGAGAAGGTTCTTCTTGTGAAGCCGCTGACGTATATGAACCTTTCCGGCGAAGCGGTCGGCGCGATCGCCAAGTACTACAAGGTGGATCTGGATGATATTTTCATCATCTGTGATGACCTTGACCTGCCGCCGGGAAAGACACGCATTCGTAAAAAGGGATCGGCAGGCGGGCATAATGGGATCAAGTCCCTCATCGCTTGTCTCGGGAGCGAGGCATTCAATCGCTTCCGCATCGGCGTAGGCCATCCAAAGGACGGGCACACCGTCATCGAGCATGTCCTGCAGCGCCCTTACGGGGAAGATATCGAGCTTATCGAGGCGGCGAAGATTCATACCGCTGACTCCATCGAGGACGCACTGGCTCATGGCGTCGATCATGCCATGAATGCTTTCAATCCGAAAAAGAAGAAATAGGAATAGCGATTCAAAAGCAACAGCCGTGGGCTGTTGCTTTTTCCGTGGGGACATGGGAAAATGTAGAAGAGAAAGCAGCCGGAGAGACTGGATCTCAGACTTTATTTTCACTTCATTGCTTGCAAGACATGGGACATTTTTCCTGCATGACGATCATCGGGGAAAGCGGGGCGTGGTGCTTTCGTATCCGACCGCTCTGCGAAGTCCTGATCCCGGTCTGCTATCATTGAAAAATGATTCATATAAAAAGGACGCAACTATGACATATGGCACATTGATAGTTCTGGAGGGCATTGACGGCAGTGGAAAGGCGACCCAGTCAGCCCTTTTGGAAAAGAAACTAAAAGAAGCTGGGAAGGATGTCATGCATATTTCCTTCCCTGATTATGCGAGCGACTCGTCGGCCTTGGTAAAGATGTACCTCAAAGGTGACTTTGGGGAGGATCCCGGCGATGTGAATCCCTATGCCGCTTCTCTTTTCTACGCGGTCGATCGTTTCGCCTCATATCGCATGAAGTGGAAGGATTTCTACGAGAAAGGCGGCATCATTATTGCCGATCGCTACACCACAAGCAATATGGTACATCAGATGACAAAGTATGATGACGAGGAAGAGCGGACGCAGTTCCTTTCCTGGCTGGAAAAGACCGAGTACGAAGAGCTGGAGCTGCCGCGTCCGGATCTTGTCATCCTTTTAGATATTCCTCTTGGGATGTCTGAAGCGCTGGTAAAAGCCCGGGCTGCCGAGGGTGGTTCGATGGATATCCATGAGCAGCATTTGGACTACCTCAGGAAGTGTCATGATGCCTATCAGGCGCTGGTACGCTTTTACGGCTGGGAGCGTATCCCGTGTGCCAGAGAGGGCGTGCTTCGAAGTGTCACGGATATCGGGCGCGATGTGGATGCAGCGGTAGAAAAGGTCATGAAAAACAGGAAATAGGAAATGAAAGATAGACGGCTCAGGAAAGACAGATACTGTGATGCATCAGTCTTTCCCGGACCGCTTTTTTTAGGGAGTGAAAATGGATCACGATGGAATTGGCGTTTCCCAAACCTCCCGTTTATGTTAAAATAGAACAGTTATCAGGATACCCCGTATGGTATCCGGGAGGTGCGTATGCTAATTCAATGGTTTCCCGGTCATATGACCAAGACGAAGCGGATGATCGAAAGTCACCTAAAGGCAGTGGATGTCGTAGCTGAACTCTTGGACGCCCGGATTCCGATGTCGAGTGCGAACCCCATGGTGGAAGAGCTGGTGCAGGGCAAGCCTCGGATCGTCATACTGAATAAAGCGGATCTGGCGGATCCGAAGGCGACGGATCGCTGGATCTCTTATTATCAGAAGAAAAATATACCAGTCGTCCCCATGAGCGTCGGGAACAGTAAGAATAAGAAGAAGCTGCTAGCACTGATCCGGGAGACTGCAGAGCCGATGCTGGCGAAGTGGCGAAAACGCGGTATCAAGAGCCGCTCGGTGCGTCTCATGATCCTCGGTATCCCGAACGTGGGAAAATCTACGCTGATCAATTTTCTTGCCGGTACGGCAGCGACGCGCACGGCGAATACTCCGGGACATACCCGGGGCAAACAGTGGGTGCGCCTCTCTGAAGGACTTGATCTGCTGGATACACCGGGGGTACTCTGGCCGAAATTTGATGATCAGGTCGCTGCACTCAGGCTGGCGGCAACAGGTGCGATCGCAGGCGATGTATTCAATGCCGATGAGGTCGTCCCGGAGCTGCTTGCTTCTCTGGCAGAAACGGCACCCTGGGTTTTGCAGGAAAAGTACAATATCGAAGATGTCCATCAGGATCCGCAGCTGCTTTTGGAGGCGGCTGGAAGGAGAAGAGGCTGTCTTCTCCCCGGCGGAGCCATCGACTATGATCGCGCAGAAATGGTGGTCCTCCGTGATTTCCGAAGCGGGAAGCTCGGGAAGCTGACGCTGGATCCGCTTCCGGAAAAATAATGGAAGAGAGATGGCTCCGATGGTTCATCGGTCTCTATAAGAGGCAAATGCTTCACCAGGATTTCTGTTTGGGGAAAATGTGTTTTTATCGATGAAAAAATTCCAAGGCGGCGTATTCTTATTTTGCGATGCACGTTCCCGCAGCATCTGAAGGATCTTCTGGAGCTTATGAGAACCTGAAGCTGACCGCCTTATTATGCTGTTGTTTTTCTCTATCGCAGTACAAAATCATGTGAGGTACTATGACTATTTCTGAAATCCGTACCATCCTTTTACAGGATGATGTTGCAGAAGAGCTTTTGCAGGAGATACTTTCTGATGAGAGGAAGGGCGTGAAGACCCTTGTAGGCTCCTATATGAAGCGTCTCGAGCGAAAGAGCAGGGAGCGTCTCCGCGTGGAGTCCATGTATGACGTGGAGAGCCGTTTCTATCAGGAGGGACTCACACATATCGTCGGGATTGATGAAGTGGGACGGGGACCACTTGCCGGCCCGGTAACGGTCGCAGCAGTCATTCTCCCACCACACTGGTTCTGTGCGGGGCTCAATGACTCGAAGAAGGTCACACCGAAACACCGCGAAGAGATCGCAGCGAAGATTTATGAGAGCGCATTGGATGTCTCTGTTGTCAGTCTTTCGCCAGAGGAGATCGATGCTGTCAATATCTATGAGGCGACGATGATGGCGATGTATCAGGCGGTGAAGAATCTGACGGTCTCGCCGGAGGCGGTCATTGTCGATGCGATGCCGCTTCATTTCAGCTGTCCGACCGAGTCCTTGATCCACGGAGATGCGAAGAGTGCTTCTGTTGCGGCAGCTTCCATCGTGGCAAAGGTGTATCGTGATCATCTGATGGATGAGTATGACAGGCAGTATCCTGGCTATGGATTTGCCCAAAATAAAGGCTATGGTACTGCCGAGCATATTGCGGCGCTGAAGACACTGGGCATTACGCCGATTCACCGAAAGAGCTTTGAGCCGGTAAAGAGCATGGTGCTTGGAAAGTGAGTAGGCTTTGAGACGTCAGATGAGGGGCGAATAGACATTAGACGGATAGCCTGTCAGATCGCCATTCGGTGACTAAAGATAGTGGCCGCCAGTTACGTACAATATATGAGGTATATCAAATGAAACAATGTATGGATGAAGAAAATCTGCATCGCCGTCTTAGAAAGATCATTGGTCAGGTGCAGGCGATTGATCGTATGATCGAAGAAGACGTTCCCTGCGAGGATGTCATCACCCAGGTGAATGCGGCAAAGTCTGCTCTGCACAAGGTGGGACAGATCATTCTCGAAGGCCATCTTCAGCACTGCGTCCGAGATGGTATCGAGCATGGTGATGCCGAGGAGACGATCGCTCGCTTTGCCAAAGCAGTAGAACGGTTTTCTAATATTGTATAATCAGAGATAAAGACAGGATAAATATATTATAATAAGGCACAATAAAACAAGCCCTATATTCTAATGGGCTTGTTTTATTGTGACGGCCATCTTTTTGATGTATAATTAAAAATACTGGTATTTGGTCATTTGCCATCTTTTTTTATGAATCAGGGCAAACGAGATCCAGAGTTTATTGATCATGGTGAGGAGATTATTTTTTGTATCCTGTGAATCTCAAAGCGGCAGGTCTTCGTGCGCTGGTCATCGGCGGCGGCCATGTGGCTCTTAGAAAGGTGAAAAAGTTAATAGCAGAGGGAGCAGACGTGACGATCCTTGCGCCGGAAGTCGTTTCTGACATCGAGGCGCTTTCCGAGGCAAAAAAGGTGCACTGGGAAAAGCACCTTTTCCGTGGTGACGATCTCTCTTCCTATGGACTGATAGTGACAGCCTGTGGTGTGAGGGAAGTGGCAGAAGCGGTGCAGCAGGCATCGAAGGAGAGCCATTTCCTTTATAATGCTGCAGATTTTCCTCCGCTGGGGAATTGCTCACTGCCGGCTGCTTTTGATGCGGGAGGGATCCAGATCACCGTTTCTACGAATGGCCGCTCGCCTGCGATGGCGCGGTACATGAAAGAGTGGCTTTCCGCGAAAATCCCCGAGGGCTTTGGCCTGTGGCTGGACCGGGTGGGAAAGATGAGAGTGGAAATGAAAGAAAGAATCAGCACCAGCGAGGCCCGGGAAGCCTTCTGGAGAGCTGTCTTTACGGAAGATATTATGCATCTGGTGATGCAGGGAAAATTAGACGAAGCAGAGGAGTGTGTACGTCATGCAGTTGGTCGTTTTGGGGCTGAATCATAAGACAGTCCCGGTAGATATTCGTGAGCAGTTCGCGATTTCGCCAGACAGTGCGAGAAGCGGGCTGATTCATCTGGATGAACAGGAAGGAATCAAGGAAGCCGTTGTGCTTTCCACCTGTAACCGCACAGAAATTTATGCGGTACTCGAGGATGAGACAGCGAAGGAAACGCTGTACGATTTCTTTTTAGCGCTCTCGGGAAATAGTGAAGCGAAGGATGAATATTTCTTCTATTTCGAAGGGGAAGCCTGCATCCGCCATCTTTTCGAAGTGGTTTCCGGTCTGGACTCCATGGTCATCGGAGAGAGCCAGATCCTGAATCAGATCAAGACGGCGTACACGATGGCGCTCGAAGAAAAAGCGACCCGTACTATCCTGAATACACTTTTTCACCGTGCCATCCGCACGGGCAAGCGCGTGCGGACGGAGACGCAGATTTCCTACAGCGCGGTATCTGTCAGCTATGCAGCGGTGAAACTTGCGGAGAAGATCCTGGGTGGCTTGGACGATCGCACCGCCATGGTCTTCGGGGCGGGCGAGGCGGCTGAGCTTCTGGTGAAGAACCTGCAGGGCAAAGGCCTCAAGAAGGTCATCGTGACAAACCGCCACGTCGAGAAAGCAGAAGAACTCGCCAAGAAGATCGACGGTGAGGCAGTGCCGTTCAAAGGCGCACTCCAGCATGCCGAAGATGTCGATATCATCGTGACAGCGACCGGAGCCTCTCAGTACATCGTAAAAGCATGGGATGTCAGAAACCTCATGATGAAGAGAAAGACACGTCCGCTGGTCGCTATCGATATCGCAGTGCCATGCGACATCGAGCCGTCGGTCGGTGACATCCGCCATGTGACGCTTTACAATATCGATGATCTGCAGGATATCGTCGAGAGCAATATCCGTTTCCGCGAAGGGGAGGCAGAGCGTGCGAAGGGCATCATCGAGGAAGAGATAGAGTCCATCGAGGACCGTTTCACGTATCTGTCCACGCGTCCGGTCATGGTGTCTCTTTCGGATAAAGCCGAGGAGATCCGTCAGCGCGAGCTGCGTCATATTTTTGCTAAGATCGATGGACTGACAGAGGAAGATAAGCGTGTCCTGCAGTACATGACACGCATGATCGTCCGCAAGATCCTTCGCGAACCGATGATGCATCTCAATGAACACGCGGGAACCAAGTGGGAAGATGCGGATAAGTCAGCCGTGACCCGTCTCTTCAAGCTGGATGTCAGAAAGGGGCAGGCACTTGAAAAATAAAATCACCATCGCGACCAGAGAAAGCCTTCTGGCTCTCTGGCAGGCGAAATACGTCGCGCATGCTTTGGAAGAAGCACATCCGGGTCTCACTGTCGAACTTCTTCCGGTCACCACGAAAGGAGACCAGATCCTCGATCGTCCGCTGGTTGAAATCGGGGGGAAGGGACTTTTCATCAAAGAACTCGAGGTCATCCTGCTCGAAGGAAAGGCGGATATTGCTGTCCACTCTTTGAAGGATATGACAGCGGAATGTCCGAAAGGGCTCACCATCGCCGCAGTCACGAAGCGAGAAGACCCCAGAGACGCCTTCGTGTCGAACAAATACCGGTCGCTGGACGAGCTTCCGCTTCATGCGAAGGTGGGGACATCGAGTCTCCGACGCCAGGCGCAGCTCCTGCACCTGCGCAGGGATCTGGAAATCAGATCCCTGCGCGGCAATTTGCAGACCCGTCTCCGGCACCTGGATGAAGGCGACTTTGACGCTATCATTCTTGCGGCAGCAGGACTCAAACGTCTCGGCCTTGCTGAGCGCATCTGCTCTTTCATTGATACAGAGACAAGCATCCCGGCTGCAGGGCAGGGCGTCATGGCGGTCGAAGCCAGATCAGATGACAAGGAAACACTGGATCTGATCTCCTTCCTGCATGACAGCGATGTGGCTTCCTGTATCACCACGGAGCGTGCATTCCTTGCCAAAGTCGGCGGGGACTGCAAGGTACCGGCTGGTATCTATGCGACAGCGAAAGATGGCAGCATCGAGGCCCATGCCTTTATCGCTTCCACCGATGGAAAGAGACTCTATCGCAGCGAGAGATCGGCTGCTGTTTCTGAAGCCGTATCTGTCGGGAAGGCTCTGGCGGCAGAGCTTTTGGATGCCGGCGGAAGAGAAGTGCTTGAGGAAATGCAGAAAATTTAAAAACAGGTGTAAGATCCGAGGGGCTTATTGGGGGCGCTCCGGCTCCCCCGATAGGGGGCTCATAGGAGCGAGGCCATGCGCTGAATATATAGTGGGTGACTGTGGTATTTCAGTCACCCGTCACGTCTGACCCCTCATCATACCAAGAACTACCCACTAAAGAACACGAGGAGATTTCTATGAAAAAAGGGAAAGTATATTTGATCGGAGCTGGTCCGGGAGATCCGGAACTTTTGACACTGAAGGGCAAGCGTTGCCTGGAAGAAGCCGATGTTATCGTCGGCGATTATCTGGCAGATCCGCGTCTTTTGAGATATGCGAAGCCCGGCTACGAATATATTTATGTCGGGAAAAAAGCAGGCTGTCACACCATGAAGCAGCATGAGATCAGCGAGCTTCTGGCCGAAAAAGGCGAGGAGGGGAAGATCGTTGCCCGCCTCAAAGGCGGTGACCCCTTCGTCTTCGGACGCGGCGGGGAAGAGATCGAGGTACTCCGCGCACATGGCGTGCCTTTCGAAGAAGTACCCGGTATCACGAGTGCCATCGCGGCGCCGGCCTATGCGGGCATTCCGGTCACACATCGCGGTGTGGCAGCATCCTTCGCCGTCATTACCGGACATGAAGATCCGACGAAAGACCAGTCTTCCATTCACTGGGACAAGCTGGCAGGCGGTGTCGATACACTGATCTTCCTGATGGGCGTCGGCCATACCGCGATGATTGCCTCCCAGCTGATGAAGTACGGACGCGCGGGTGAGACACCGGCAGCATTTGTACGCTGGGGGACGCGCCCATACCAGGAGACCTATACCACGACACTTGAAAAAGCGGCAGAAGATGTGAAGAAGCTCGGGATCAAGCCGCCGGCTGTTTTCGTCGTCGGGGATGTGGTAAACCTGCGAAGCACCATGGATTGGTTTGACAATCGTCCGCTCTTTGGAAAACGCATCGTCGTGACCCGTTCTCGCAGTCAGGCGTCGAAGCTCGTGCATGTACTCGATGCCAAAGGCGCTCTCTGCGAAGAGATCCCTACGATCTCCATCTCCGCTCCGTCAGATAACTATGCAGGTCTTGACAAAGGCATTGCAGAGATCTCCTCCTTCCAGTGGATCGTTTTCACCAGTCAGAATGGGGTAAACTGCTTCTTCGACCGTCTCTTCCAGCAGGGCAAAGACGTCCGTGCGCTGGGACATGTAAAGATCGCAGCCATCGGACCTGTCACGGCGAAAGAGCTTAGAAAATACGGCCTTTCCTGTGACTGCGTGCCGGAAAAATACAAGGCGGAAGATCTCCTGACAGAGATGAAAAAGCAGGTACAGAAGGGCGAGCGCGTATTCCTCCCTCGTGCGAAGGAAGCGAGAAATATTCTCCCTGAAGGCATCGAAGCGATGGGCGCGCATTGCGTTGTCGCAGAAGCATACATGACCACGCCGGATCTGGAGTACAAGGATCAGCTGCTCTCTCTTCTTACACATCATGAAGTCGATATCATCACTTTCACAAGCTCGTCGACCGTGCACAATCTCATGAAACTGCTCGATGGGAAAAATGAGCTCTTGGAAGGCGTCGCGCTCGCCTGCATCGGACCGATCACCGCAGACACCTGCCGCAGCTACGGCCTTGAGCCGCATATCGTTTCTGATATCTATACCATCGATGGACTGGTGGAAGCGATCGAGAAGAATCCGGAAAAATACTGATGGAATCGCTACCAGATAGAATCAGCAATTCCTTACAATAAGGAATTGCTGATTCCCTATCCAAGCAGAGCTTTCAAACAGAATCAAAGGGGCTTCCCCGATAACCTTGCACCCTGCGTATCATTTTCGCCTGTGGAAGCAGACGGTATATCACTTATTCAAAGGAGTCTGACAATCATGAAACTCAATACTCTTCGCCCTCGTCGTTTAAGAAGAACGGCTGCCATTCGCAGCATGGTCAGAGAAAACTCTCTGGAACTGAATGATTTCGTCTACCCGATCTTTGTCGTACCGGGCACGAATGTGAAGGAGGAAATCCCGAGTATGCCGGGGCAGTACCATCTCTCCGTTGACAATGCGGTCAAGATGGCAGAAGAAGTATACAAGCTCGGTATCCCGGCGGTAGAGATCTTTGGTCTGCCGGAATACAAAGATGACAAGGGATCCTCCGCCTGGGATATGACGAGCCCCGTGCAGCGTGCCATTCGTGCCATCAAAGAAGCCGTACCGGATCTGGTCATCGTGGGGGATGTCTGCCTTTGCCAGTATACGACAAGCGGGCACTGCGGGCAGCTGAAAGGTCATGAAGTCGATAACGACCCGACACTGGAGCTTCTGGCGAAAGTCGCACTTTCTCAGGCAGAATGCGGCGCCGACATCATCGCACCGTCCGATATGATGGACGGCCGTATCGCAAAGATCCGTGAGACACTCGATGCGAATGACCTCGCGCAGGTATCCATCATGTCGTATGCCGTGAAATATGCATCCGGCTACTATGGTCCATTCCGCGATGCGGCTGACTCTGCACCGCAGTTTGGCGACAGAAGAGGATACCAGATGGACCCGGCAAACAGCCGCGAAGCGATGAAGGAAGTGGATCTCGACATGGAAGAGGGCGCTGACATCATCATGGTGAAGCCGGCTCTCGCTTACCTCGATATTGTCCGTCAGGTGCGCGACCGCATTGACCGTCCGGTGGCCTGCTACAATGTATCCGGTGAATACGCCATGGTCAAAGCGGCTGCTGCCAAGGGCTGGATCGATGAAAAGAGGATCGTTATGGAGTCCCTGCTCTCGATGAAACGCGCCGGCAGCGATATCATCATTTCCTATCATGCGCCTGATGTAGCGAAATGGATGAAGGAGGAAGCAGGGAAATGATCGATCTCACGAAATCCAAAGCTGCGTTTGAAGAAGCGCGGAAATTCATGCCCGGCGGGGTCAATAGTCCTGTCCGTTCCTACCCGCACATGGGTTGCCCGCCGCCCTTCATTGCGTCGGCGAAAGGTTCTCATATCACAGATATCGATGGAAATACCTATATCGATTACGTCGGCTCCTGGGGACCGATGGTCCTCGGACACGCACATCCAGCTGTCATTGCTGCCATTCAGAAAGCAGCTGAGCGAAGCACCTCTTACGGTGCGCCGACACCGATGGAGACAGAAATCGCTGAGCTGATTCACGAAGTCTATCCTTCCATCGAAAAACTCCGTATGGTGAACTCCGGCACCGAAGCGACGATGAGCGCACTTCGTGCAGCGAGAGGCTATACCGGCCGTGATAAGATCTTGAAATTTGAAGGCTGCTACCATGGACACGGCGACAGCCTTCTCGTCAAGGCGGGTTCCGGCGCAGCGACCTTTGGTAGTCCGGACAGTGCGGGTGTCACAAAAGGCACCGCAAAGGATACCCTCGTTTCCCCTTATAATGACATCGATGCGTTCAAAAAGCTAATGGATGAACAGGGTGACGATATCGCTGCTGTCATCGTTGAGCCGGTCGCAGGCAATATGTGCTGCGTGCCTCCTATCGAGGGTTTCCTTGAAACGCTCCGCGCAGAGACTGAAAAGCATGGCACTGTTCTCATTTTTGATGAAGTCATGTGTGGCTTCCGTACCTCTTTCCACGGTGCGCAGGCGCGCTACCATATCCGCTCGGATATGACCTGCCTCGGCAAGATCATCGGCGGCGGCCTCCCGGCAGCGGCTTACGGCGGAAAGAGAGAAATCATGAACTGCATCGCTCCGGATGGCTCTGTCTATCAGGCAGGCACCCTTTCCGGAAATCCGCTCGCTGTCACAGCCGGGATCGAAACGCTGAAGCAGATGATGGCGATCCCGCATTTTGATGAGATCCTTGAAAAGAAAACCGCATCTCTGCTTGAGGGCTGGAAAGAGGCGGCTGACAAAGCGGGCGTCCCGCTCATCTGCCACCAGTCCGGTTCCATGTTTGGCATTTTCTTCTCTGAAAAAGAAGTACTGAACTACCCAGATGCCTGTGAGGCGAATGCTTCGCAGTTCAAAGCCTGGTTCCTCTCTATGCTCGATCAGCATATCTATCTGGCTCCGTCTCCTTTCGAGACACTCTTCATGTCCTATGCTCATAGCGACGAAGATATCGAAAAGACAATTAAGGCTGCTAAAGCAGCTATGGAAGCGGCAGCCAGAGCGTAGAGCCGCTGATTCCGATCTTTTTACATACCGTCCTGCCTTTTATACGGCAGGGCGGTTTTTGTATGTGCCCAGTCGCCCTGCTGCCCGCAGAAATGGGAACTATGGACATTTTGACATACGATCCGCATTTCTTTTGACGGCGTAGAGGTGGATCCCCCATGCTCCTTGCGCATAGGTATGGATAAAAGACAGGTATTTGCGATGAAGAGCGATTCTCTTTATACTAAAGAAAAAACAGGGAACCAAGGATCCCTGAAGGAAGGAATTATAAAACTATGACATACTGGAAAACATGCTTTGGAGCAGCACTCGCGCTTTTGGCGCTGGCAGTCTCTGCCTGCGGGGGAAGCACGGGAAAGGGAGGCTCTTCCCCTTCTTCTTCGGTGATTCAGACGATGCAGCCGCAGGCTTTGCGCCAGATCGTGGCAGCGGATAATACCAAAGAGCGCACGATCATGTGGCAGCTGAAGACAGAGAAAGACTGCACGCTGGAGTATCGCATGAGAGGGAGCGATGGGATTTCCTCTGAGAAAGCCACGTCGAAATCATACAAAGGGAATAACGGTGTCTCTGATAGCTATCTCTATACGGTGCGTCTCACGAATCTGACCAAGGGCACAGACTACGAATATCGCACGCGCACAGGGGACACGGTCAGCGAGTGGTATCCGCTGAAGACCGATGACGGCAAATCTTTCAAAGCGGTCGTTGTCTCTGATTCACAGAGCTCGGACTATGCGGACTGGGAGAAGCTATTCAAAAGCGCGATGGCACGAAACAAGGACGCGGATTTCTTCGTCGATCTGGGGGACATGGTAGACAATGGCGAGGATGAGTACCAGTGGCAGACCTGGCTGAAATCGGTTGAGCCCACCATTTCGGATATTCCGCTCGTGCCGGCGATCGGAAATCACGAGGCGTATACGCTCGACTGGAAGATGATGCTCCCGGAGCGCTATACATCACATTTCAACGTGCCTCAGAATGGAGACAGTTCGCTCGCGAACCACTACTACTCTTTCGAGTGGGGCGATGTTCATTTCACGGTACTTGATACATCGCTCTATGAAGAAAAGGAATGGATACCGGATCTCTACGAAAAAGAAAAGGTCTGGGCGAAAAAGGATATCCTGCAATCTAAAAAGAAATGGAAAGTGGTCCTGATGCACAAGGATCCTTTCCAGTACAGCTTCGCCGATCCCTCGCGGCCGGCCCGTCAGGAGGGCTTCTCTGAAGAAGGGCAGACCTTCATGCCGATCTTCGATGAGACCGGCGTGGATCTGGTACTCTCCGCACATCTTCATACCTATCGTGATCGCGGTCACGTTTATGATTTTAAGAGAAATCCGAAGGGACCGGCGTATGTGATCCTTGGACTTTCCGGCAATGTTCGTTATCCGGGACTTTGGAAAGAGCATGCTCTCGATGAATATACGGCGCCGCAGCCGGAAACAGACAATTATGTGGTACTTGAGGCCAGCGAGGATGCGCTCATACTGACAGGCTATCTCCCTGACGGCAGTGAGCTCCATCGGACGGAAGTCAGAAAAAGTGAATCAGGAAACGCGGATGACATAGGAAAAGGATGCCATCCGCGTTTTTGGATTGCGGGCAAAGTAGAAATCCTGCTCTTCAATCCACCGCTCCCCCTATATGTTACAATAGAGGAAATCATTCGCAAGGAGGAAAAGAACGATGCAGGATGTACTGGCAGGGCTCAATGACAGGCAGAAAGAAGCTGTGACGACGACAGAGGGAATGGTGCGTGTGATCGCAGGTGCAGGGAGCGGAAAGACGCGCGCCTTGACGCATCGCTTCGCATACCTTGTGAATGAGCTCGGCATCCTTCCCGGGCATATTCTTTGCGCGACATTTACGAATAAAGCCGCGCGGGAAATGGCGATGCGTATCCATCAGCTGACAGGAGATGAAGATACGGGCTATATTTCCACCTTCCACTCCTTCTGCGTATCAGTCCTGCAGGAAGACAGCTATGCCGTGTCGTATCCGAAAAGTTTCCTGGTGATCGACAATGCGGATATCGATGATATGCTCTCGATGGTGTATGAGGAAATGGAGCTGACACTGCGGGATATGCCATTCTCCAAAGCGCGCGACATGATCGAGATGAAAAAGTGCGTCTTTGAGCCGGAGTACTATCGGGATATGATCGCGATGCCGATCTCCACACTCTACGAAAAATACCACAAGGCGAGCAATGTAGAGGACATCATTTTCTACGGATACCTTTATCAGGAGAAAAAATGCTTTGCCCTCGACTACAATGACCTCATCAAGTTCACGCTTTATATTTTTGAAGAGCATGAAGACATATGTCGGAAGTGGCAGTCACGTCTCGAGTACATCATGGTGGACGAGTTTCAGGATATCGACCCGCTCCAGTACGAGCTGATGCGTGTGCTGGCTGGCTATCATAAGAATCTTTTCGTCGTGGGTGATCCGGACCAGACGATCTACACCTGGCGCGGGGCGAATATCCGCTTCCTCTTGGACTTTGACAAGCATTTCCCCGACGTGAAGACGATCATGATGAATGACAACTACCGATCGACGCCGGAAATCCTTGCAGCGGCCAATTCACTGATTTCAAAGAATCAGAATCGCATGAGGAAGGATCTCATCGCTCATCAGCCGAGCGGGCAGAAGGTGACCTGCTTCCATCTGAAAACAGCAGAGGATGAAGCCCGAAGGATCTGCGAAGAAATACACATGCTTCATGACCATCACATTCCCTACAAGGACATGACGCTTCTTTATCGGGCTCACTACGTGACAAGGAATCTTGAGGAAGCACTCCTCAAAGAAAAGATCCCCTATACCATGTACAGCGGGACGCAGTTTTTCTCGCGGATGGAGATCAAGGATGCCCTCTGCTACCTGCGTATGCTTGCATACAAGGATGATATGGCTTTCCGGCGCATCGTGAATGTCCCGAAACGAAATATGGGCCCTAAGCGTATGCAGTTTTTGGAAACGGTTGCCCGGGAGCAGGGGATCACTCTTTATGAAGCGCTCACATCGCACATGGACGATCCGATCTTCAAAGGGACTAGGGCTTCTGATTTCGTAGAGCTCATCGAAACCTTTTCCAAAGACAGGGGAGGGCGGCCTGTTTCAGAAATTCTTTCTGCCATACTGGATGAGAGCGGTTATGAGGAAATGATGCGTACCGTGGGGAGCCAGGAGCGTCTGGATAATCTCGCGGAACTCAAGCAGTCCGTCTTCGAGTATGAAATGACTGCCGGCGAAGAGACGGGCATCGCAGACTATCTCGCACATGCAGCCCTTTTCTCCAATCTGGACACATCGCCTTCGGAAGACAAGGTGAAGCTCATGACCATTCATACGGCGAAAGGGCTGGAATTTCCCTACGTCTTTCTTTGTGGTATGAATGAAGGCATTTTTCCATCAAGGAAGACGCGCACCCGTCAGTCGATGGAAGAAGAGCGCCGCCTCGCTTTTGTTGCCCTGACTCGCGCCGAGAAAGGGCTCTATCTCTCAGAAGCGGGCGGCTGGGGGATCGATGGCGCGCCCCGCTATCCGTCCCGATTTGTTTTTGATATCGAGCCAGACACTCTTTTTTTCGATCCGCCGCTGACAGACGAATACAAAGCAGAAAGTCTCTCCTATATTGAGCGCATGGAAGAAGGCCTGCGGGAGGATGCGTCTTCTGGGATTCGATTCAAAAGAGGCGATCGTATCCGCCATCGCGTCTTTGGTGAAGGCACCGTGGAAGAGGTGGAGGAAGCCGAGCAGTCCTATACCATTCACTTTGATGGCATGATGACCGCAAGAAAGATCGCCTTCCGCGTGAAGATGGAAAAGGTCGATTAAGGTTCGTTCATTCTCCTTCCGCAGAGGAAGTGATATGCTGAGAAGGCTTTTAAAGAAACGTCAATGCAGATGCAGAGACAGATTTCACAAGGATGTCTACCCATGACTTCGCCATCACCTTCATCTTCTTGAAATCGCTCGCTGCTTGCAGTAGATAATTCCTTATCATGTATAAAAATGTAAGAGTAACATCTGATAATAATCGAATCCGTCTTTTCCTGAATGGAAAAAGATTTGAATTTTGAAAAATGAGAAGACCATCGTGGTATAATAGAACATAGTGAGTCTTATCATATAGTTCTATGAGGAGGAACGATGAGTAAAAAAGGCGAATATGAGACAGGAAAGAGCAAGGCGCTGCGCGTAGCGATCATTGGCTGCTTTGCTGCATTCACTGTCTTTGCCATGATTGCAAGCCTTCTTTTCGGATCGGCAGATATTTCTTTCGGCGTGATTCTTCATACGCTCATGGGAAATGTCCAGACGACCGATGAGATGGTCATCTGGAATATCCGTTTCCCGCGAAATATCGTAGGGGCACTGGTCGGGGCGAATCTCGCTGTATCGGGCGCGATCCTGCAGGCGGTGATGAAGAATCCGCTGGCGGATCCGGGCATCGTGGGTGTTTCTTCCGGTGCAGGCCTTGCCGGGGTCATTATGCTGATTTTCATGCCGGAGGCATCTCTCCTGCTGACGCCTGTGGCTTTCATCGGTGCGATGCTTTCTGCGGCGGCTGTGTATGCCCTTGCGTGGAAGAATGGTATCCGACCAAGCCGTATCATTCTGGCAGGCGTTGCCGTCAGTGCATTTCTCGGGAGCGGGATCTCGGCATTGCTCGTCTTCTACTCGGATAAAGTACAGGGGGCGCTTCTCTGGATGGTTGGCGGTCTTTCCGCACGCAGCTGGCCGCAGGTAGAGTCGCTTTTCCCATACACCATTTTGGGACTTGTCTTTGCCATCTGCGGATGCAAGGCGCTGACCATTCTCTCTCTTGGCGATGAGACGGCACGCGGGCTCGGCCTTCCGGTCGAGAAAGTCCGCTTCACAATGACAGCCGTCGCAGCGCTTCTTGCCGCAGGTGCGGTCAGCATCGCGGGGCTCATCGGCTTTGTCGGCCTCGTTGTGCCGCATATTGTCCGTCTGATTGTCGGGACCGACTATAAGTACGTCGTACCCGGCTCCGCCATTCTGGGGGCGGGGGTGCTCGTCTTCTGCGATACGCTCGGACGTGTCCTCTTCTCGCCGATAGAAATCCCTGCGGGCATCATCATGGCCTTCCTTGGTGCTCCATTTTTCCTGTATCTGTTAAGGAGGAGCGCATGATGGGCGATATTGCAATCCAAATTTCTGACATCCATGTGACCTTCGGCGATCATAAGGTACTGAAGGGGGCCAGCGGCCTCATCAGAAAGGGCAGCATCGTCACCTTCCTTGGACGGAATGGCTGTGGGAAATCAACGCTCCTGAAGGCAGTGACAGGGAATCTCAAGCCGGATAAAGGAAGCGTGGAAATCGCGGGGAAACCCCTTGGTGCCTACAAAGCGGATGAACTCTCGCGCGTCGTTGCCTTCCTGCCGCAGTTTCATGAGATCCCGAAGGATATGACGGCGGAGGAGCTCGTCTCCTGCGGACGCTATCCGTACCAGCACTGGTGGTCGGGCGTTTCCACCCACGACAGAGAAGTCGTGGAAGAGGTCATGAGGAAGACGAATACGCTTCATCTGAAAGATCGCCTGGCAGCGAGCCTTTCCGGCGGCGAACGACAGCGCGTGTGGATCGCGATGGCACTCGCGCAGGAGCCGAAGATCCTGATCCTGGATGAACCGACTACATACCTTGATATCTGTCACCAGCTCGAGGTTATGGAGCTTGTCTCGAAACTGAATCGTGAAGAAAATCTGACCGTTGTGATGGTTCTGCATGAAATCAATCAGGCCATCCGCTATTCGACAGACCTTCTCGTCCTTGAAAATGGCGTCATCGAACGCTCGGGACCACCGATGGAAGTCATGACGCATGAAGCCATTGCGGAAGTCTTCGATGTCGATGCGGACATAGAGATGAGAAATGGTCGTCCGAGTATCGCCATCAACGGACTGCTTCAGAAATAAGGAATACGAAAGCCGCAGCAGAGCTGCGGTTTTTTGCTTAGCTTGGGGTTGACCCGTTGTGCGGGCAGCGTCCTGGATTCCCTTCGAATCTTATCCCTGCAGGCCGTTCATCCTGCGTTCCTGCTTCCGGGTTCATTGTGTTTTGCGGCACACCACTTTTACAAGACCCGCAGAACTCGTGGTCCCTCTTAAAAAAATTTGCATGCCTTGCCCAAGTCAAGTATAATGTAGAAATACTTTAAGAATCATTAAGGGGGTTTATCATGAAAGGCAATGACATTCGCGAAAATTATCTTTCGTTTTTTGAAAATAAAAAAGACCATCTGAGACTGAAGAGTTTCTCCTTGATTCCAAAGGATGACCCCAGCCTTCTCTTGATCGGTGCCGGCATGGCGCCACTGAAGCCGTACTTCACCGGCAAGGTAGAACCACCGAAACACAGAGTGACGACCAGCCAGAAATGTATCCGTACCGGAGATATTGAAAACGTAGGCCGTACCGCACGCCATCATACTTTCTTCGAAATGCTGGGGAATTTCTCCTTTGGCGATTATTTCAAGAAGGAAGCGATTTCCTGGGCATGGGAATTCCTGACCGAAGTCCTGAAGCTCGATCAGTCCCGCCTCTACGTCACCATTTATCCCGATGACAATGAAGCGCATGACTACTGGCACAAAATGATCGGCCTGCCGGAAAACCATATCTATCCGCTTTCCGATAACTTCTGGGAAATCGGTGAAGGTCCATGCGGCCCGGACTCTGAAATTTTCTTTGATCAGGGCGAAGAATTCGGCACGGATCCGGAAAACCAGATGGGGGGAGACGGAGATCGTTTCCTTGAGATCTGGAACCTTGTATTCTCCCAGTACGACCGCCAGAAGGATGGCTCCTACCTGCCGCTTGCCAAGAAAAACATCGATACCGGCGCAGGTCTGGAACGTCTGGCTGCCGTTCTTCAGAAGAAAAAGAATAACTTTGAAACCGACCTGTTTTTCCCGATCATTGAAGAAGCTTCGAAGCTCTCCGGCGTATCCTATGGACAGAGTGCCGAGGGTGATGTGGCACTGAAGGTCATTTCTGACCATGCGCGTGCTATCACGAATATGATCGCTGACGGCATCCTTCCGTCGAATGAAGGCAGAGGCTATGTCCTCCGCCGCGTACTGCGCCGTGCCGTTCGTTTTGGCAAGCTTCTGGGCATTCAGGATGCCTTCATGGGTCAGATGATCGATGTCGTCATTCAGATGATGAAGCCGGCCTATCCGGAACTCGTTGATAAGCAGGCTTTCATTAAGAAAGTCGCCGGTGTTGAAGAAGAACGCTTCCATACCACGCTGAATGCAGGCTGCGACCTGCTTTCTGAAATGCTGGAAGATACGAAGAAAAAGCAGCAGACCATTCTTTCCGGTGATCAGGTTTTCAAACTTTATGATACCTATGGCTTCCCATGGGAACTGACCGATGAGATCGCCAAGGAACAGGGCCTCACCATCGATGAGAAAGGTTTCGAAGCGGCCATGGCTGAGCAGAAGGAAAGAGCAAGAGCTGCGCGTGCGAAAGTCTCTGCGAAAGTCGCTACACCGGATACCACAAAACTCGATGCAAAAGAGCTCACCACGGAAGACAAAGATGGCGAAACGAAGTTGCTCCTTCTTGGCCAGGATGGCAAAGAGATCGTCTCTGCAGCAGACGGCACCGAAGTCACTGTAGTCCTCAAGAACAACCCGTTCCATGCAGAAGGCGGCGGACAGATCGGTGATTCTGGCACCATCGTTGGCGAAGAGGGTACCATTCAAGTCGTAGACACGAAGAAGTTGCCAGATGGTATCGTCTATGTCATCGGTACCGTTTCTGAAGGCATCATCCGTGAAGGGGAAACGGTCACTGTCACAGTTGACCGCGTCAGAAGAGAAGACATTGCGAGAAACCATACGGGCACACACATGCTGCAGGCAGCACTTCGCCGCGTACTTGGTGATCAGGTGAATCAGGCCGGCTCTCTCGTTCTTCCTGACCGTCTGCGCTTCGACTTCACATGGCCGGAACCGCTTTCTGAGAAGCAGCTTGCTGCCGTCGAACAGATCGTTAATGAGGAAATCCTCAAAGCGACACCTGTCGATATCCGTGAAATGCCGATCGAAGAAGCGAAGAAATCCGGTGCTATGGCGCTCTTTGGTGAAAAATATGGTGACGTTGTCCGTGTTGTCAGCATTCCCGGCTACAGCAAGGAGCTCTGCGGCGGCAGTCATGTAAAGAATGTCGGAGAGATCGGTTCCTTCCGTCTGCTTTCCGAAGGCGGCATCGGCTCAGGTATTCGACGTATCGAAGCTGTCACAGGGAAAGCCTCCTATGAAGACATGAAGAAGGACAGAGCACTTCTCCGCGAGGCAGCGGCTCTCTTGAAGGGGAAACCGGAACAGCTTGCAGAAAAGATCGAAAAGACGCTGGCACAGATGAAAGATCTGGAGCGTGAACTCGACAGCCTGAAACAGCAGCAGGCCAAGAATGAACTGGGCGATCTGATGAAAGATGTGCAGGAAAAGAATGGCGTACCGTTCTTTGGCGCTATCGTTCATGCCGGTAATATGGATGAGCTTAGAAAAGCAGCTGACGTAGCGAAAGCTAAGCTCTCTGGCGGCTGCTTCCTGCTCGGTGCAGTTTGCGGTGACAAAGTGAACCTCGTCGGTATGGCTTCTCCGGAAGCCATCAAGGCAGGTGTCCATATGGGCAAAGTCATTTCCAAAGCTGCTAAAATCTGCTGTGGTGGTGGCGGTGGCAAGCCGGCTGTCGCACAGGCAGGCGGCAAGGATCCGTCCAAGATCAATGAATCTATCGCTGAAGGCGTGAAAGCTATCGCAGAAATGATCCAATAAAGGATCAGGCTTGACGGAGCTCCTTTTGGTCTTATAGCCAAAGTGGATTTATCAGGACTAGAAGGCTCACAGGATTCGATTTTTTCCTTTCCCTTTTCTCGTGGACTGAACTGTCAAAGGAGGTATACCCATGTCAGTTTCTGATGAAACGATTTTATTCAATACGAATGTCGATGAAGGCGAGAATCGCCAGGCTGCCATGATCCTGCAGGAGGTGTACAGTGCTTTGAAAGAAGCCGGACACAATCCGACCGTGCAGCTGGTGGGATACCTGGTTTCCGGCGAACCGACCTATATCACCAGCCGTCATGATGCAAGACGTCTGATCTCCGGCATCGAAAGAGATGAACTGGTGGAAGAACTGGTTCGTTTCTATGTCAAGCACAAAGGACTTTGATATGCGGATCATGAGTCTTGATGTAGGATCCCAGACCATCGGCGTCGCGGTGAGTGATCTTTTCGGCTGGACGGCGCAGGGACTGGAAACCATCCGTCATACGACGAGGGAAAAAGATTTTGAACGGCTTCGTCAGCTGACGGATGAATACAAGGTCGAAGAATTCGTCCTTGGCATGCCGCTCAATATGAATGGTACGAAAGGCATGCGTGCTGAGCGGACGGAGGAATTCGCTGCTGAGCTTGCGGCTGCTTTTCCCGATATTCCTTATCACTTCTGGGATGAACGTCTGACGACGGTGATGGCGCAGAAGCAGCTCATCGCCGCAGATGTCAGCCGCAAGAAGCGTAAAAAAGTCATCGATAAAATGGCCGCCGTGGTGATCCTGGAGGGCTATCTCCAGCACCTGGCTTTTAAAAACAGAGGATAAGCCCATGGCAGAGAAAAAAGAAGAAGCGATCATTATCACCATTACCGGTCCGGATGGTGATGAAAGAGATTATGCACAGGACGTGGTCATTCCTTTTCAGGGAAAAGAATTCGCCGTCCTGGTTTCCATTCCGACATCAGAAGATGATGAAGAAGAGCCGGATATCATTCTGGCACGCATCGATACCGATGAAAATGGAGAAGCTGAATACGTCCCTCCGACGGATGATGAATATGATGCAGTCGCAGATATCTATGATGCGATGTGAGAAACACTACAAAAGAGCAGCTGATGTGTCAGCTGCTCTTTTTATTAAGATGTGCTAAGGAAACTTTGATGTCGCATTTTCTGAACCTTGAACCCTTCTCCGGCATGCGATATAATGGAATCAGGAAAGCCTATAATTTCATAATTCTCTCATTTAATGATAAGGAGGATTCAAATGGCAAAGGTATATACAAGAACGGGTGACAAGGGCAAGACCTCTCTCTACACAGGAGAACGTGTATCGAAAGGCTGTCAGCGTGTAGAAACCTATGGCACTATTGATGAAGTGGATTCTGTGCTGGGCGAGGCGCGTGCTTTTGCGACCCATGATAATGTCAAGGAAACGATCTATGCGCTGCAGAAAGAACTGTGGCTTTTGATGGCGGATGTAGCGAGCGTCGGCAAAGAAGCAAACATTACGCCGGATCATGTGACGAAGCTGGAACAGATCATCGATACCTATACGGATGAGCTGGCACCACTTGATCATTTCCTGGTGCCGGGGGATACCCAGAGCGCCAGCTTCCTCGATGTGGCACGCACTGTCGTTCGCCGTGCAGAACGTGACATGTGGCGTCTGTCCGAAGAGGAAGAGGTTCATGAAGTAGATATCCGTTACCTGAATCGTCTGTCTGATCTTTGCTTCACTCTTGCCCGTTACGAAGCTGAAGTCAAATAAGAGATAAGTGACCGGAATGGTGGAACCGCCAAGCGACATTTTCTCGTTTGGCGGTTTTTGCATGTGGTTGGACAGGGGAGTTGGGATCAGGATGGTTCTTCGCTTTCAGGCTTATCATTGAAACTATCCGGCTGTTAGTATACAATAAGACGAGTTTATTCATGGGGAGAGAGCTGTAGTGAAATGCTCTCAGCAGAAATGCTGCGCCCCTCGCAAAGCCACTTTTCTGGGGGGGAAGAGAGTACGACGAGACGTGCGATCCCTGATCCATAATTTCTAGGGAAACGCTGATTAAATAGCAGAGCCGGATTTCATATGGATTTTTATACATAACTTCGTCATCATCCTCCTTAAATAGCTCGCTATTCGCGTCAGATGATTCCTTGCTCTGTATAAAAATCCAAGAATGAAATCAGACAACGATTTAATCAGTGTTTCCCTAGTCATCAGTCACTAGTTACCATTCGTTTTCAAAGGAGAAATATCATGGAACTTTTAGCACCAGCCGGATCTCCGGCGCATCTTATCGCTGCGCTCGATGCAGGAGCAGATGCTGTGTATCTTGGTGGGAAACGCTTCAGCGCGCGAAAATTTGCGGGCAATTTCTCTGATGAGGAGATGAAAGAGGCCGTCCGTATGGCGCATGGAAAAGGCGCCTCGGTGTATGTGACACTGAATACATTAATCGGCGATATGGAGAATAAGGCTCTCGCAGAGTATCTTCAGTTTTTAGGGACGATCCCGATTGACGGACTACTGGTGCAGGATTTCGGTGTCGTTTCCATGGTGCGAAAGATCGCTCCGCACATTCCGCTCCATGCCAGCACACAGATGACGGTGTCAAATCTGGATGGCGTTCGTTTTCTGGGGGATCATGGATTCCAGCGTGTGGTGCTTTCGCGCGAGCTTTCTCTGGCGGAAATCAAGGAAATCACCGACCAAACGAATGTGGAGATCGAAGTTTTTGTCCATGGCGCACTCTGTGTGTGTTACTCGGGGCAATGTCTCATGAGCAGTTTCATCGGCGGGCGCAGTGGAAACCGTGGTTCCTGCGCACAGCCCTGCCGCATGCCCTATGAGCTGGTGGATGATGCGGGCCGTCCTCTCGCGCAGGAGAAGGGGAAGTACATCCTGAGCCTCAAGGATATGATGGGGCTTCCTCGTATCCCCGACCTCTTGGCCGCCCATGTGTCCTCTCTCAAGGTGGAAGGCCGCATGAAGAGTGCAGAGTACGTCTATAATACCGTATCAGCGTATAGAAAAGCGATCGATGCAGCGAAGCAGCATCTTCTGATCGATACCGAGCCGTTGAAGCTCGATCTGGAAGAGGAATTTAACCGCGGCTATACGACGGCATATCCGGATGATACCGCAGGACCGTCTATGATCACGGAGTACGCGCCAGGAAATCACGGCGTCGAGGCAGGACGTGTGGAAAGCATCGGGCGCGCCGCCTTTGTTTTTAAATCAGAGGCAGATAGGCGTCTTGTGGATGTGACGGGTATTTCCTATGAGACAGAAGAAAGAACAATCGCCTTTATTCCTGTAGAACGGCTGTCTTCTCTGAAAAAGGGGAAATATCGCGCTCTTTTCGAAAAACGCCCTCTCGCGCATGCACATGTCTACTGGAATGAGAAAATACCGAAGAAGTCACTTGCGATGAAGGATCTGCAGGGAAAGATCCCGCTCTATCTCTCCTTGTCAGCGACTCCCGGGGAGGCACTGTCTTTGACTGCTGCCGATGATAAGGGGCATGCGGTGACGGTTATGTCCGATGTCCTCATGGAAAAAGCCAAAGCGCACGTGACGAGTGCGGAAGAGATAGAGAAGCAGATGAGCCGTCTTGGCAATACATGGTTCACACTTGCAGACATATCGGCATCCAATGAGGGATGCATGGTGCCGAAAAGCATTCTGAACCATCTGCGGCAGGAAGCGGTAGAGTCACTTTGGGCAAAGCGAAGAGAGGCACATGAGGCAGGCATCCCGCACCCACTCCCTGCCTCGATGACGCCTGCTTTTTCGAAAGTCCCTTCTGAGGAGGGCGCACATGTGACAGTCCGGACGACGCTTCTTTCTCATGTGAAAGAGGCGCTGGCAGCCGGTGTATGTCAGGTCATTTTTGGCGGCGAATCCTTCTCGCATAGGCCGATTCCATGGAAAGACTATGAGGAGGCGGTGCGTCTTTGCCACGAGGCGGAGGCAGAGATCCTCTTCCCTACACCGCGCGTGGTACGAGAAAAATATCAGGCCAGAGCGCAGGCGCAGCTGCGAAAGCTTTTGACGCTCCTTCCCGATGGCGTGGTGCTGGAATATGCCGGAGCCATCGAATGGGTAAAGGGGGAGGAAAGCCTCGCTGTCTGGGCGGGACCGTCCATGAATATTTTCAATAGAGAAGCTGAAAAAGAAATCGAAAGGCTTGGCTTTTCAGGCTGCTTCCTTTCACAGGAGCTGGCGATCCCGCAGATCCGTCATATTGCGAAAGGATCGGATATACCGCTCGGGGCCTATGTGTATGGACGGACGGAGATGATGATTTCCGAGTACTGCGCGATCAATGCGGTGATGGGAGATAAGGACAAAAAGCACTGCCCTATGTATTGCATGCGTGGGCGCTTCGCCCTGAAGGATGGGGAAGGACGCCGTTTCCCTATCCATACCGATGAATGGTGTCATATGCATATCGCCAACTGCCATGTCCTGGATATGCGTCCGTACTTTGATGAATTGAAAAAAGCAGGCCTTTCTGCGTTGACACTGGACGTTCGCGGAAATGAAGGCAGCATCCTCTCGCTTTGTAAGGATGCCTGTGATATACTGAGCGGCCGGAAAGAGGCCCCCGGAGCAGGCAGGGGAGACGATGTCACCCGTGGTCACTTCTTTAGAGGAGTTTTATAAATGAAACAAGATGTACTGGAAACACTGGAGTTCGACAAGATCCGCGAAAAGCTCGCAGAGCTCGCCCCCTCGCAGCTTTCCAAAGCTATGGCACGGACGCTCATGCCGTCCGTGGAGCCGGAAATCATAGAGAAAAAGCTCACGGAAACAGAAGAAGCATCGATTCTTCTGGAGCGCGAGATCACGACCCCTTTGGGGGAGACGCATGACATCACCGAGACACTGGAAAAGGCTGGGAAAGACATGATCCTGATGGCGAAGGAATTCATTGATCTCGCCGCAACACTCGAAACGTATAAGAAGATGCATCACTATTTCGAAGGCGAGCGTCATCTGGTCTATCCTGCGCTCGAAGAGCTTGCTTCGCTCATCATTCCGCAGGAACAGCTGATTGCAAGGATCCATCAGGTCTTCGATGAGCATGGCGAGGTCAGTGACCGCGCCTCCCCGCGTCTTTTCCGCATCCGCACGGAGAAGGAAATGATTAAGAATCGGATCCGCAAGACGATCCAGCAGATCATCCAGGATAAGGATCAGTCCTCCTATTTTCAGGACGCCATCGTGACGCAGAGAAATGGCCGCTATGTCGTACCAGTCAAGGAAGAATACCGGTATAAATTTGAAGGGATCGTGCATGACCGTTCATCCACTGGGCAGACGCTTTTCATGGAGCCGATGGTCTCGGTGCGCTTGAATAACGATCTCGCCGAACTCACAGCTTCAGAAAAGCAGGAAGTGCAGGAAATCCTCCGCGCACTTACCGAGCAGGTGAAGAAGACACGGGAGGTCACGAAGAACAACTGCCACCTTGCGACCGAGTTGGAGTTTATTTTTGCGCGTGCGAAATTGGCTCTCTCCATGCAGGGGGTGAAAGCCATCCATTCCGCCCATGCGCTTGACCTTCGCCGTGCCCGTCACCCGCTCATTCCGGCGGATAAAGTGGTGCCGATATCCTTGACGCTGGGGATGGATTTCCAGATTCTCATCATCACCGGGTCGAATGCAGGCGGCAAAACCATCGCGATCAAAACAGCGGGGCTTCTATCGCTCATGAATCAGTCCGGTCTCTTCATACCGGCGGCTGAGGGCTCGATGCTTCCGATTTATAAAAATATCTATGCCATCATCGGTGACGAGCAGAGCATCCAGTACAATCTTTCGACCTTTTCTTCCTACATCACGCAGCTCACGGCTTTTCTTTCTCATGTGGGGACAGAAGATCTTGTGCTTCTCGATGAACTGGGTTCAGGCACAGACCCTGTAGAAGGGGCCGCGCTTGCACAGTCCGTCACCGAGTATCTGCAGATGCAGGGCGTACCCGCTATCATTACGTCCCATTTCAGTGAAATGAAAAAACTCGCTTACGAGACGCGCGGCATCGAAAATGCATTCGTAGAGTTTGACGAAGAAACACTGACGCCGACCTACCACCTTATCATCGGCGTTGCGGGGAACAGCAATGCTTTCAGCATTTGCAAGCGGCTTGGTATGCCGCCCCTTGTCCTCTCGCGCGCCAGAGAGCTGAAAGAAGGCTCTCCGCTTCATAATATGGAGGAAGTCATGGCGAGGCTGAACCGCCAGACGCGGGAAGTCGCGCATGAAAAAGAAGAGGTGGAAGCCCAGCTGAAGAAGGCTGAGGAACTGCGGAACGAACTTAGAACAGAGACGGATGCTTTCTATAAAAAGAAAGACCAGATCTTGGAGAAAACCAGACAAGAAGCGGAGACTATCAAAAGGGATCTTAGAAATCAGTCGGAAGCCATCATCAAAGATCTTAAGAAAAAGGCCTCAGCGATGGCAAAGGATGATCTCCAGCAGCATGTTTCCAAAGTGCGTGGTGCGATCGATGCTATGGCACTCCCCGGAAGAGAAAACCGAAGAAATCCGCTTCCCAAGGAGCAGATCAAAAAAGGCACCTATGTCTATATCGATACACTGGACAGTGATGGTACCATCACCAAAGTGTCGGGAAATAAGATCACCATCGCCTGCGGTCTGATGCATGTCACCGTGACTCCAGAGCATTGCTTCGAGACGAAGAAACCAGTGAAGAAGGTCAGGAAGCCGGTCAGTCGTCCGTTCGCTACCCGGGGTGCGGCGAGTGTTCGTACCGTTCATACCACACTCAATGTCATCGGGAAAACAGTCGATGAGGCCGTCCCTGAAGTAGATCGTTTTCTGAATGAATGTTTCATGGCAGGCGTTTCGCCGGTGCAGATTATTCATGGCAAAGGGACCGGCGCACTGCGTCAGGGGATCCAGGAGTATCTTCGTACGCTGAATTTCGTAAAGGAATTCCATGAAGCTGACTATAGAAATGGGGGCGCGGGCGTGACAGAGGTCTTCTTCTGACGGTAGACTGTAAGACAAAGAGGATATGATTTTCTCTTCATGGAAGCGTCAAGAAACATAAAAAAGGAGGAAGCCTACCCTTCATTTCTGATCCCCTAAAAACGAGCCTCTCTGGCTCGTTTTTTTACGTTAAATTTTGCACTGGGTAAAGGAACGTGATAAAATAGGTAAAATATTTTTGTCAGCACGGTTCAGCTTGGCAGACCGTGAGTGAAATGAGGAGGAGTATCGTGGGCGAGCTCAATTTACTGCAGAAGAAAATTATGAAAGACGGCGTCATCAAAGCGGGAAATGTACTTAAGGTCGACAGCTTTCTGAACCATCAGATCGATGTCCCTTTCATTAGTGAACTGGGGAAGGAGTTCAAGAAACTTTTTGGTGACCGCCAGGTGGATAAGATCCTGACCATCGAAGCGTCCGGTATCGGCATTGCCTGTCTCACTGCAGTATATTTCGGTGTTCCGGTTCTCTTTGCCAAAAAGTCGGCCGGCAGCAATATGGATAAGGATGTCTATGCGACCGAAGTGAAGTCCTTCACACATAATAAAGTGAATCATGTCGTAGCCTCCAAGAAATATCTGAATGCCGGTGAACACATCCTCATCATGGATGATTTTCTGGCAAACGGCTGCGCTGTGCAGGGGCTGATCGATCTTGTCAAACAGGCCGGCGGCATCGTAGAAGGTGTCGGTATCTGTATCGAGAAAGGATTTCAGGGCGGCGGTGATGAGCTCCGTGCTTCCGGCGTCGATGTGAAGTCTCTGGCTATCATTGAAAAGATGGATGCAGAAACGGGATCCATTACGTTCAGAGAATAAATGGGTAACGGATGACAGGGATTAGAAGTGGCTAGTGACTGGTGACTAGAAGACTAGGAGACGGAAGCCCCCCTTGCATCGTCATTTCGAGCGCAAGCGAAAAATCTTTGTCATTCGCGGTCAGACGGTCGATGTTTGGAACGCCCAAACGGAAAACCTGCTTCCCACGAACTTTCGTGTATCGCCTCTATCTATGCTCTGCGGCGCTTCTATATTTTTATGCGCCGCACCACCATTTCGCATTTCGCATTTCTAATTTCTCATTCAAGTGAGGCTTTCAACCGTAATCAAGGGGCTAACTCTGAACCCCTAAATCTAATCAATCGTAAGGAGTGTATTGTGGAAAAAGATCCGATTTATGAACCCAATGGGAAAATCACAATCAGAAAAGCGGTTCCTTTCGGACTGCAGCATGTACTTGCCATGTTCGTGGCCAATATCGCGCCGATCCTCATCGTAGCCGGTGCTGTCAAAATGGATCCGGCGGAGTCGGCGGCACTTGTGCAGTCTGCGATGATAGTAGCCGGCATCGGCTCTCTTCTCCAGCTTTTCCCGATCTGGCGTTTTGGCAGCGGTCTGCCGATCATCATGGGGATCAGCTTCACCTTCGTTTCCGTGGCCTGCATCATCGGTACCAAGTATGGCTATGGTGCAGTCCTTGGTGCTGCGCTCATTGGTGGCATATTGGAAGGTATCCTTGGCCTTGGCGCCTCCTGGTGGAGGAAATTTATCCCGCCGATCGTGTCTGCGTCCGTCGTGACGGCCATCGGTTTCTCCCTGCTTCCCATCGGGGCCAATTCTTTTGGCGGCGGCTTTGGCAATCCAAATTTTGGCGCCCAGAATTACCTGATCGTCGGCACCATCACGATTGTCGCCTGCCTTGCGTGGAATCTTAAAGCACACTCTTTCTATAAGCAGCTTTCCGTCCTCTTCGGGCTTGTCGTTGGCTATATCGCCGCGTACTGCTTCGGCATGGTCGATCTGTCTCGTCTGACGGAAGTCCCGCTTATTTCCCTTCCCGGGATCATGCCGATCTTGCTTGAATTCCATGGAGATGCCATTTTCTCCTTCTTCCTGATTTTCCTCGTCTCCGCAACAGAAACGCTGGGGGATACCAGTGCTCTTGCCATGATGGGGTATGGTCGCCAGGCGACAAGTCGTGAAGTTTCTGGCTCCATCGCGGTCGATGGTTTCGTAAGCTCACTGTCTTCCCTTTTCGGCTGCATGCCGATCACATCCTTCAGCCAGAATGTCGGCCTTGTCGCTATGACCAAGGTCGTAAACCGTAAGGCTATCGGATGCGGTGCGGCACTTATGATTCTGGCAGGCATTATCCCCGGTCTTGGCGTCATCCTGGCGTCTCTTCCGGATGCCGTTCTCGGCGGCTGCACGCTCATGATGTTCGGCTCTATCGTTGTTTCCGGTGTCCGTATGCTCGGAGAATGCGGTTACTCGCAGAGAAATATGAGCATCGCTGCCCTCTCTCTCAGCATTGGTCTTGGTTTCACACAGACCCCGCAGATCTTCCATATCTTCCCGGAACTCTTCCGCAGTGTTTTTGCGGAAAACTGTGTGGCTGTGGTCTTTGTTGTCGCTGTTATTCTGAACCTCGTCTTCCCTAAAGAAGAAGTGAAGAATCGTATAGTATTGCCGATGGAGAAAAAGCAATTGAGACATTAGCTGAATATCATGATATAGCTAGTAGTCATATAACACCTGTAGCAAAAGATCTATTAGGATTATTCTTAGATCAAAATCCCAAAGACCATGGAATTATCAATGAAATAGACAAGGGCAATGGATATAAGATTTACGAATTTGGGGATAATTCTATAATCAACAAAGAACTTAGAAATAACGACTCTCTGAATAGAAAGATCTTGGATAATTCGATAAGAGAAGTAATTAATAGTGGACAAGTCATTCCAACATATGTTGATAGCTATAATTTCTATACGACTGGGATTGATTCTGCGCTTGGATTAGGTCGTGCAACAGCAATCACGTCCTTCCGGTTTGTGGATGGGGGCAGAAGTGTTGAAGCTAAAATAACAATTATGGATGACTGGGATCATAGTGCTGATTTTTCCAATCTAGGATCATTTTATAAAGATGCTTATATAGCACAGCAATCTGGAGTTAGACCAACATATGGATATAAAACAACTTATGATATCAAGATCGATATAGCTGATCTTTTCCCCAATATGGAATATGAATCCTAAAGGGAGTGTGAAAAAAGTGAAACATCGTCTTATATATTGTGGTGGGATATTATCTATTATGTGCGTAGTTGCTTGGCTAACAGTTATGCCTTTTAAATTTTTAGATAATTTCTACTTAGGAGCTTTCCATTATAGTTTCCATGATGAAATCCTATTCAAGGATGAGCGAAAAAATATCATCTTAGAACCCAATTGTTTTTCCTATCTGTATAAATTTCCTTATGTATATCTTTATGGAATTTCTGGATATTCAAAGATAAATATATTACCCTTGTATGGAAATGTGGAAAAGATCGTTAATATGGGATTTTATAACACAATCCCCACGTCAACCACCGATTATCCATTAAAATCACTTGATGCGCTACGTGATTCATATGGAACGAGCTTAATTACACGAGCATCGATGGCGGAAGTGGATTCAGAAGATAAGTTGATTTTCGCTAAATTACAAAAACAAGGGAAAGAAAAATATGAGGTACATATGAAAGTAAGACAGCGTATAGATCATATATATGAAATCCCTAAGTATATGAAATGGTGGAATGGATTGGACAGATTGAATCTTGAACTTAATACCGATATCAATAAATGAAATTCTCCTTTTGAGTAAATCCAACATTCTATATTTTGTTTCCTTTCCTTATCCCAAAGTGAATGGAGAAAAAGAACTTAGAATCTTACAAAAATATAAGAAGCTGTCTTCATAATAAAATTCGATAAAAATCGGTTATAATAATAGTTATGGAAAAGATAAAAATAACTCGGAAGCAGTATCCGTCGGATTTGACCGACGCACAGTGGCATGAAATTGAGCCACTTTTTACCAACATGCGAAACCGCAAATGGTCCAAACGTGAATTAACCAATGCCGTTCTCTACATCAACAAAACCGGATGCCAATGGCGCAATCTTCCTCACGATTTCCCACCATATCAGACCGTTTTCAGCTTTTACAGCCGCGCCATTAAAAGTGGATTATGGGATAGAATCCTTCAGCACATGGTAAGAAAAACTCGGACAGATGCAGGAAAAGATCCTAATCCGACCTACGCCCTCATTGATTCGCAAAGCGTGAAAACGGTAGCCGACAACGAGGCGGTAGGGATTGATGGCGGAAAAAACGAAAGGAAGAAAACGACATATAGTAGTGGATACGCAGGGAAATGTCCTGTGCGTTATCGTGCATGCCGCAAACATTCATGATACAAAATCAGAGATATTGGCGGCGATGGAAGCCTGTAAAATTTACAAAACGATAAGAGCGTTTTGTGCAGATGCGGGATATCGAGGAACATTTGTGAAAGAGGTCAAAAATCGCCTCAACCTGGATGTAGATATATCCGAAAAAATCAAGCCACATCAGTGGGAAAAGATGCCTTGGCGATGGATCGTCGAGAGAACTTTTGCATGGATGAATTCGTCCAGAAGGCTATCTAAAGAGTTTGAAATTTCTACAATCTCAGAAGAAGCCATGATAAAAATTTCCAACATGGCAATCCTGCTTCATCGCTTATGAAAACGGCTTCTTAATGTGGATACAAATAAGGGGACGCCTATTAAAGATTTAGGAATCACACCTTCTATTGGCATTGGAGCGGAAGGAACTGCGGAGAGTACAACTAAATCTGGAATTGCCGAAGGGGAAATTGTAGTCAAAGATAAAGAGAATCAGAAGCAAGATATAAGAGAACTGAATCGGGAGGCAAAGGATAATCTGAATCAGTTGGGGGAGATTTTTGATAAGACAAAAATAGAAGAGCGTCAAGAATTAGCGGGACTTTTTGGTGAACTTGCATTTAATCGCATTCATGAATTGAATGGAACCGTGGAACAGAAAGCCGCTTACCATGCACTTGTCGCATCAATCATGGCAAAACTTACAGGTGGTGATATGTTATCTAGTGCCGGATCTGCGGCAATTAATAACTTAAACTTTGCACCCCTAAAACGCCGAAAAACATCGATAAAATCTAGAGAAATACAACCATTCTCATTCGCATTATGCACAATTTTGTCGGATTTCCCGCCAGATTGCCGGTAAAGTCTTCATAAATAAGTCCATAAGTCGATCAATTTCTTCTTCAGAAACTCCCACTTCCTTAATTAACAGTTGTTCTAAGTGTTTCAATAGTAACTGCAGTGCCTCCGCATATGTAATGTCTGAAAGTTCCTCAATTGTGAGATAAAATAGGTCTCCTAAACTGCGCTCATCCGTACGTTCCCGCTGATCTATCGCCAACATCATGTATCTGGCAAATACGATCGACACATGCGCCGTCATGGCATCATATGACAAAGAACGAAATTCCTTACTAAGGCGCAGATATGTTTTGCAAACCTTGAAAAACACCTCAATACTCCATCTCTTTCCATACGTCTGAATGATCTCTTCCGGTGTGAGATTCATATCTGTTGAGATGAGTACCAGATAGTCTTTCTTTGATCCCTTCTTACGGACAAAAACCAAACGAACCGGAAGTGTTTCCTCGCCCTTCTGAATTGTGGTATCTACCGACAGCAGGTATTTGGAACGGCCGGGGCGCTTCTTGAGTAAGTGAAAAATTTGCATTGCCGTCCTACTCTCTCCCTGATACAAATATTTGAAATTTTTCGCTTTTTTGACCATGGCTACTACATCATAGCCCAGCTTTTTGACCTGAATCAGAGAAGACGGGAAGCAGAACCAGGTGTCAAAAAGAACGTGTGTGGCAGGGATGCCGGATACTTTGGCATCACGAAGTAACTTAAGCATGACGTCCGTAGCTTTGCACATAGAGAGCCGTCTCTGCCTGGCACCGTTGGTTCTCCAGTCTACAGGCTTTAAAAGGCCTTGAATCCGAGTTTTTTTAGTAGCACCGGATAAAAGGCAATGGGAAATTGGAAGAAAGGTATTTCCATCAGACCAGCCCAGTGTAAGCATGCGAAATCCACGGACGTAGCGGGAAGCCTTTCCATGGGCAGCATGATCATAGACTGAGGACAGTAACTCTACTTTTGAGGAATGAGCACGACTGAAAAGAGAATCATCAACGATGAGAACTTTCCTGCGGTCAGGCTCAGTTAGATGAAGAATAGATTTTTTGATGATGGATAGCGAAAGTAGCGTAGTAAAGCGCCACCAGTTAACGGAAGTGGAATTGAGAAAGCGATAGAGGGTGTCCACTGAGCATGGAAAGGATCTTTTGTGATTTTTGTACTGTTGAAAAAGAGATGTCTGGAAAAATACGGACTGAAACAGTACAAAGAAGCATAAAATGGAGGAAAACCCCTGAAGCTTAAAGGCACCGGATTTACGTAAAATTGAGGCGATTGAATATCTTTTGATAAAAGATTTTGATTTTCCAGAAAGAGAATTCTGGAGAGCGGAATCATATGATATACTAGACATGGCATGAGTTCTCCTTTCGCTTGATCTAGGCAATCATATTATGCCAAAAGGAGGCGACTCATGCTATTTTATTTTGGATTTTCTTAGTACTGGTCGACGTTTACAGCCGATTTCAGGGTGCAAAGTTTGAGTTTTTAATAAATAGACCAGCCTCTCCTGTTCCTCAAGCTGCCGTTTCAAGCGCTGGTTCTCACGCCGGAGGCGTTCCATCTCGTCAACTTCTTCGTCGGTTTTATGATGTCCGCGCCGGTCAATAAGGCCAGTTTCCCCGTCAGCGACGTATTTCCTCACCCAATCGTATACCTGACTGTAGGAAACGTCATAGTGCGCGGCGGTGTCCTTGTAGTTCTTGCCATGCGATAGACAATACTCCACAATCTCCTTGCGTTCCGAAAGAGATGTTTTCCTTCTTGCTCCTGCCATATAGACCTCCCGTTTTGGATCGTAGTCCTTAAGTTCTATATGGTCATTATACTGCTTCATCCAGTGCCGGAGAACGGAACGGCTTGAAATGTTGTATTTTGCTACGATGTCGTCAACGCTGCCCTCGCCACGTAGCACGGCAAGGACGCAGCTTGCCTTGAATTCCTTGCTATAGCTTGCGTTCCCAGCTCTATCCATGAAAGAGGCCTCGCCCTGTTCCTCGTATTTCCTTACCCAGCCACGAAGACTCCGCTCGGATACCCCATTCGCTCTGGCGATTTGTCGGTAAGATCCTTTGCCGGAAAGATATTCTCTCACTCTGGCAAGCATCCAATCTGCTGAATGTTTCCTTTTAGCCATAAAAAATCCCCCTAAAGCATTTTGGTTATTTACCTTGTCTGCTTTAGGGGGATCATATCATTGAGACCAGGCGGTTTTTTGCGAGGCGAGAGGCCCATTCGTACCTTCTCTGGTTCAGCTTTTTTTCAAACGCACCCTTCTGTTTTACAGGCGTATTCTCATTTAAAATCAAACATAAAAAATGTTTAGATATACTATAGCAGGGTTCCTTGAAAATGTACCGATTTCCTTGAGAATATCAGTACAAAATGGTGCAAAAAACTTGACCAAAATCAGCTTGGGCGATATAGTTAAATACAGTGGATAAATATAAAATCGAATAGGTGATAAAATGTTTAATTTACCAGAAAAATATGTCATGATTGACGGCTTCAAGATTCCTGCAGACAAAGGCGAAGAGTACAAGCGTCTTCGCGACAGCATGGCGAAGGAAGCAGATAAGTTTTTCCATACCTTCTGTGAAGAAGTGAAGAAGCAGAAGCTGGTGGACATCCTTGGCGAAGGCATCGTCGGCTATTCTTCGACCGGTGAAATGCTGGCAAGAATTTCCCTCGATCCTTTTGAGCTGTCTGCGCTGAATGTAGCAAAACAGAGAAAGAAGCTGCATGAATATATGCTTGCGACCAATGGTTACGATGATGATGACTACCAGCAGCTTCTGAAGGAATTCAAGGAACGTCAGGCGGAAAGAAAAGCAGCCAAAGAGAAAAAAGCGTAATGCGTTTCAGGGCATCTATGCATTTGACCGGCATGGATATGTTTGACATGAGAAATGGCATTGTGATCTTGCGGAAAGACGCGGATCGACATGTCACTTCGGTCATGATGCGCTCTTACAGATGCCTGCCAGCCCTTAACCGCTAACATAATAACAATAGGAAGGAACATACTGCTATGATTCATTTGATTCTGGACAGTACCTCCGGCGTTGGTGCAGATTTTCTAGCCCTTCACCCGAATGTACACTGTATTTCCCTGACCATTGAAATGGGAGAAAATTACGTCCCGGAAAGCGAGGCAACCATTAAGGCTGTCATCGATTATTCCGAAGCGACGAAGAAATCGGTACCTACGAGCCAGCCGAGTACCGGCGATTTTCTGAAGCTGTTCTCCGATATTCCTGCCGAAGACCCGATCATTGTGCTCTGCATTTGCTCCACCATCAGCGGCACGTACAACGGGGCGCTTTTGGCTGCCCGACAGTCGGGACGCAAGAATATCACGGTCATCAATACGAGAACGACGGCGATCGGCATGATCCATTTGCTGGAGGATGGTTTGGATATGATCGAGAAGGGGCTTTCCTATGAGGAAATCGCGAAAGCACTCGAAGAAGCCTCGATGCGGACGGGACTCACCGTCGCGCTCGATACCATTGACTATCTGAAGCGCGGAGGGCGCATTGGGAAGGCTGCCGGCCTCATCGGAAGCATTCTCAAGATCAAGCCGGTGATTTACCTGAATGAAAACAATGAAGTAGATGCTTTGGGGAAGGTGCGCACGACCAAAAAAGCAAATGCGCTCATGATAGATTATCTGAAAAAACAGGAGCCGCTCAAGAGACTCGGCATCGTCCACATCGAAAATGAAGCCGGAGCGAAGGTGCTCTATGACAAAGCGAAGGAAATGTATCCGGACATGGACATTACGCTCACGACGGCGACACCGGTCCTGACAGCCTATCTGGGACCAGGTCTGACTGGATTCATTTTCGAAAGAGCCAAATAAATGGGGGAGAGAATGATGTATACCGTTATTGATGGGAATTGTTTCAAAAATATGCTGGTGGGAGCGTATCAGCTTTTCCAGAAGAAATATGAAATTATCAATCAACTGAATGTTTTCCCTGTGCCGGATGGCGATACAGGGAATAACATGCTGAATACCTTGAAATCCATGTACAGCATGATTGCGGAAGTTAGCCCGGAAGAGCCGGTTGGCATCATCGCTGAGAAAGCTTCTGCTGGTGCTATCATGGGGGCACGCGGAAATTCTGGTGTCATCCTTTCGCAGATCATTCATGGCATCAGCCGCGGCCTGCATGGCAAGAAGACTGCCTCCTGCGGACAGATGAGCAAGGCTTTCCAGTACGGTATCCTGTATGCGTATCGTGCTGTCACCAAGCCGGTGGAGGGCACCATCCTTTCCGTAGCTCGCGGCATTGCGAAAGGGACACATGATGTATACCGCGTGGAAACGGATTTCAGCAAAATTTTGGAAGCATCTATCGATGCGGGAGAAGAAGCACTCGCTAAGACGCCGGAACAGCTGCAGATTTTAAAAGATGCGAATGTTGTTGATGCCGGTGGTCAGGGACTGATCTTCTTTTTGATGGGTTGTCTGAATGGTCTGACCGGAAAAGTCGAGGATATCGAAGTCGATGTGAAGCCGGTCATCAGCCGTCTGGAAGCAAAAGGAGAATCTTTCTCCATTGAGTATCCCTACTGCACGGAATTCATCATCAGCCCATGTAAAGTAAGTGCTCGTGAGGTCCGCCAGAAGCTTTCTTCCTGGGGTGAATCTATGATCGTCGCTGCGGGCGATAATCTGGTGAAGGTCCACATCCACGCCCAGCGTCCGGGCCATGTCTTGGACATGGCAGCGGATTGGGGTACGCTCCATGACATCAAGTGTGATAACATGGTCGACCAATTTCATAGAAATAAAGAAAAGCAGCAGAAGATGGAAAAGAAACCGCTTGGTGTCCTGACCGTGGTCTCTGGGGAAGGCTGGACAGAGCTTTTCGAAAAATCAGGCTGTGATGTTGTCTCCGGCGGCCAGTCCATGAATCCATCCGTGCAGGAACTCTCGGCAGGTATGGAAAATGGACAGTATGAGAAATATATCATCCTGCCAAATAACAAAAACATCATTCTTGCTGCGCAGCAGCTGAAGAAAATGCTTGGTGAAAAAGTCCATATCGTACCATCCACGAACCCGATGGAAGGACTGGCAGCTGCTATGGTTTTTGATGGTAAGGCCACTATCGCGGAAAATCTTGATGCCATGGCCGACCGTCTTTCAGACATCAAGAGCGGTATGATCACGACCGCTGTACGTGACAGCATCGTCGGTGAATCCACCATTCACAAGGACGACTTCATGGGTCTTGTCAAAGGTTGTGAAGTCATTTCCGTGCCGGAGCTTTCCGATTGTTTCATGCAGGTACTTGGTGAACTTATTGATGAAGATACCGAGATCGTCACCATTTACTTCGGAAAAGACCTTTCGGAAGAAGACTGTCAGAAAGAGATCGAGAAGGCAGAAAAAGCCTACCCCGATGTCACCTTTGAAATGTACGAAGGCGACCAGCCGCTGTATCCGATGTTTATCGCAGCAGAATAAGGAACAAGAAAAGGAGCTGTGAAGAAATGAATCCTCATTTCTTCACAGCTCCTTTTTACTT